>OBKM01000067.1_pt1 | contig 43765 bp, 44 predicted proteins | sample 1519691 | NCBI WGS metagenome assembly OBKM01 (sample SAMEA37050418, study PRJEB22526) | metagenome | biome: saline pan; feature: lake; material: water | place: Egypt | collected 2015 | depth 0.5 m
CCGCGACATCTTGGTCCGAAGCCAAGTGCTCTGTCCAAGCTGAGCTAAGCGCCCTAAACACGTGTACACCGGGCAGCGATAATAAACACACGATTTGGTGGCGATAGCGGTCGCGCGATCGCCCGCACCCGGGGTGAATCGGAGCCGGTGACGAGAGCTCCTCAACGCCCCACAGAGCCGGCGGAGATAACCTGAAACGGGAAAGTTTATGACTCATCTCGGGGAATGAACGCCTGTATGGCAGACCTGATAGTCAAAGCCGCCGTAAAAGAAGAGCTCGAACAGATGAACGTCGCGTCTGACTTCTACGAGGCTCTCGACGAGGAGGTCGAAGAGCTACTGGCGGACGCTGCTCGCCGGGCCGAGCACAACGACCGGAAGACGGTACAGCCACGCGATCTTTAGGCGGCCGACGGATCTGTCCGTCGGAGGTGTGTTCGTTCTGTGCACCACGGCAGAAACAGAGCTCGGCAGCACGCGCTCAGGCGGTGGCCGAGAGTCTGGCACCGAGGGCATCGAGCAGTGCCGTTCGGGCCGTCTCGCGCTCGCCGGCGAGAAACTCGATGCGGCCGTCACGCGCACCACGGGCATCGAGCGCGGCACCGGGGGCGTGTTCGCGGGCCGCCTCGGCGAGGCCTTGGAGATCGATGTCGGCATCACTCCGGAGGAGACACTCGTCACGGCCGAACCCGACGAGCGCGGCGGCGTCCTCACGCCGGTGGAGTTCGTCGAGCAACAGCGCGGTCGGCGGGAACTCGAAGCGGTGTGTGTAGGCGTCGGTATCGAGAGAGAGCACGGTCAGTCCGCCGAGCGAGTGTCGTTCCAGGTTCGCTCGCGCGGTGTCGATGGCCGAGCCCATCCGGTCGCGGTACTGTTCGCTGATCTGCTCGGCCAGCCCGGCAGCCCCGTCGTCGGCAAACAGCAGGTCGGCGACGAGTTCACGCTTGTCCTCGTAGGCCTGATAGTGGGCGACAAGCGCGAGTGCCTCGCGCAGCACCCGGCTGTCGTCGGCGTCGTAGCCGGCCGCCGCCGCGAGATCGGCGTACGCCTCGGGACTGTCACCCCAGACGCTCACCGCCGGCAGATGCCGGAGGGAACCACGCACATCCGGGTTAGTGGTCGCGGCGACAGCCGACGCCAGAGCGGTCGCGGTTGTCGGTTCGGAGGGGGCAAGCACCACGTCGGCAGCAGCAGCGACAGCCGACCCGACCGGCTGTGGCTCGACGACAACCCGTCGTGCGTCGTAGGCCTCGAGCAGATCGAGCCCGTCGACCGATTCGGGCGAGCCCACACCGAGGAAGACAAACAGCGGGACGGGTTCGCCGTGACGCTGCGCGGCCGAGAGCATCGTCGTCACGTCGCGGGTCGCGTCGTCCATCCCGTAGACCGAGCCCTCTAGCGGGCGGCGCTCGAACAGGTGGTACTCGGCGTCGGCGCTCCCGTGGTGGTCCCGCACCAGCGGGAGTGTCGCGCGTTCGAGCGCGGCGCCTGCGACGTAGCCGTCGACCGTACCGGTGTGCCGGACGACGACCGGGCGCCCCTCGATGACCGCCCGCCGGATCGCCGTCGCCACGTCGACCACGTCCTCTGAGAGAGCCTCGAGAAGCGGGTCGGACGCAAGCAGATTGACCTCGTCGGGCCGGGCGCGCTGGACCAGTGCCGCCTCCATCCGGTCGGCGACCGCCGCGCGTTCCTCGGCCTCAAGAACGGCGAGCGCCTCGGTTTCGACCTGGAACTCGCCACGACGGCGTTCGAGTTCCCCCTCGATGCGGACGACCGCACCCTCGTCGACCTCGGGGTATGCACGGACGCCGGCCGCCTCGAAGGCAGCACACTCGACGGTGCCAGTCTCGTCGCGCAGCGTGAACACTGTTGGACCGCTCGTCTGTCGCACCCCGGCGATCTCACCCTCCAAGCGCACGTACTCGCCGACGAGATCACCGAGTTCGGTCACCGTAGCGGACGTGGGGTCGGCTGTCCCGTCCGACCCGGACGGGCCCGCCTCGTCCTCGGTCGAGCCCGTCGGCTCGGGGCCGCCGTCGTCCCCGGTGTCCTGTGGGACGTTCGTCCTGACAGCGGTTTCGTTGGCGTCCGGGTCGGCCTGGTCTTCGGAGTCGGGGAGCTGTGCGCCGTCGGCGTCGGGGTCGTCGACGAGTGCCCCGCGGAAGCGGGACTCGTCCTGACGGATCGACCAGCTCAGATCGACGTTCCCGTTGTCCCTGACACTCTGGACCTGCACGTAGACGGTGTCTCCAGGGTCGAGCTCGATGCTCTCCAGGCGGCTGTCGAGTTCGCTCCGGTGGAGCAGGCCGGTCACCTGGTCGCCGATATCGACGAAGATGCCGAAGTCGGCGAAGCCGTCGACGGTGCCGTGGTAGTACCGCCCCGGGGTCAGCTGTTCGGGCTCGGCCCCACGGAACTCGAAGGCGACATCCTCCTCATGGAGCTCACAGACGCGATCATCGGCAGAGGTGCCACAGATGATGCACGAGGTCATTGTGCGTGTAAAGTGTACCCGGCCTAAAACTGTTGTCGAAACCGTCCTGCGGGGCGGGCTCACCCGACAACCGCAGCGTCATCGGCAGGCTCCAAGCGAGCCAGCGGGAACGCGTAGCGGCGCGGATCGTCACGGCGGGCGATGTCGGCCGCGTAGACAGCCTCGACGACGGGGTCGTCGCCGGGATAGCCCTCGTTGGAGGGGTGTGTGGCGACAGTGGTGTTCGTGGCGGCGATCTCGGTCTCGTCGGCCCGTCGGGCCGAGACGCGCACGACGACCAGTCTGTCCCCCGTCTCGCGGTCGAGCACCACATCACCAGCCGCGAGGGTACAGCCCTCACAGAGCACGGGCGGGTCCCCGCCTGGGATTGGGTCCCCGCCACAGGACCGGCAGACGGGTGCATCACCCGGCGGTGGGACCCGCCCCTGGGTGATCTCGAGCGCGACCCGCCGGAGGTGTTTGCAGGTCTCGTTGCGGAGTCGGGCATCGGGGCAGCTACAGCTCCCGTCGACGGGGTCGACAACGTACCGCGCGCCGCTCTCGCTGTCGACGGCGTACGTGTCACCCAGCGGGTGGACCGCCATGCGCTCTGTCCAGGCGCGCAGCCCCCGCTCCGAGAGGGCGCCAGGGTCGGGTGCGAGCGCGACCAGTTCGTCGGTCGCGGGTGGGGTCGGGTGGCTCATTGGTGTCGAACGCGGCCGTCTGCCCGTCGCGTTCAGCCGACTGTACGCGCTCAGGCGACCTAAGCTATTCGGTGAGTGGAACGTTCGGGCCTGGTGACGACCACGAGACCGGGTGGACACAGCCCCGGAACGGTGTGACGCAACCCTTTTGAGCGTGCCTGTGGAACTCGCCGACATGGAGTTCGACCGGGACCTGGCGGTACAGGTCGGCATCACGGTCGCAGTCGTGGCTGTGTTCATTGCCGGCCTCGGGGCCCTCAGTGGCGCCTACGGGGGCGAGGTCCCCGCAAACGAGACACTCGAGGGCGACATCGAGGGCATCTACGAGGGTACCCCCGAGACTGGGAACGTCTCGTTCGTGGGCGTGTTCGAGAACGACATCGAGGCGGACCTCGACGGGAGCATTAATCTCACGGCTGCAGACGACACGTTCGACACCGGCGAGTTCGATGGCACTATTTCCGGGGCGATCGACGGCACCGCGAGCGGGACAGTCACCGACATCGACATCGATGAGGACGAGTCGACACTCGACGGGGAGTTCGAGGGGACCGCCGAAGGCACAACCGGGCTGGACATCTCGGCCGATGGCGGCCTGGTATTGCTCGGGCTCATGGCCGCGTTCATCATCCTGATGCCGGCGTTTGGCTATCTCATCCAGCGGCTCAGAGACGACGAGGGCTGAGACGGTCCCGCCACGGTCTCGTGCTCGCGCGAACCGCCGACCCGTGTGACCGTGACAGCCCGACGGGTCGGGACGAGGGCGACAGTATCATTGTGCCGGCAGTCGATAGTCGATCTGATGTCCGACCTGCTTTCCGACAGCGAGATCGAGGCACAGCTCCCCGCAAACTGGGACCGCGAGGGCGAGGAAATCGTGCGCACGTTCGAGTTCGATGGGTATCTCGACGCCGTCGGGTTTGTGGCCGGTGCCGGCGGCATCGCCGAGGACGCCTGGCACCACCCCGAGATGACCATCCGCTGGGGCGAGGTAGAGGTTCGGCTCACCACACACGACGCCGGTGGGATCACCAGAAACGACATCGACCTGGCCGAGCGACTCAACGGCGTGTACGGGTGAGCCGGCGCTCGTCGGGCTCACCCTTGCGCTCTCGTCTCCCGCCCCGGTCGTGTGGCGGCGGGGCGGGGCTGGTGGCGGGCACTCCCGCACTGCTCGCCGGGAGTGCCTGCTGTGCGCCGGTCGTCGTGCTGGTGCTCGGCGTCCAGGTCACGTGGACGCTCATCACCGTGGTCACGTGGCAGCTCCCCGCGAGTGTCCTGCTGCTCGTCGCAACAGCTCTCTACGTCGCTGGTCGGGTCGACCCGACTGCACTCGCTGCCGGGACGTGAGACAGCTGTGGCCCGTGTTTAAGTACGGTCGGCCGCTCAGTTCGGGGTGAGATGGTCCGGTACACGGTCGACTGTCCGGTCTGTCCCTCGACTGCCACCGTCGTGTTGGGCGGGGGGGTCGCCATCTACCGTATCGAGGGGTTCGACTCCGACCCGGCGGGGTTGCCGTTCGTCTCGCCGCGGCCGGTGGCGACGCTGGGCGAGAAGCTGTACATCGAGCGTGGCGACCAGCGCCGGCGGACCGTCACCTGCGCGAACGACCACCACATCCGAGTGGTCGCCGCCGAGTACGTCCACGTCCCGAAGGAGAACTGTCTGTACGATCCGGCAGACACGCCGGCGGTCGACTGCCCGCACTGCGGGTTCCGCCACGGGACTCACGAGGAGTTCGTCCACGAGGCAGACACCGACCGGCCGGCCTCGACACACGTGCTGCGATCGGTCACGACAGCGGCTGCAACTGACCACACGGAGGTGTCGGCCATCACACGCCGGGCCTGTATCGACCACGACCGGCTCACCGTCTCCAGAAACTGTCCGCATTGCGGCCGGCGTACCTACTTCAACTACCGGAACCGCCGTGTCGACCCGACTGTCCACTTTCTCGATGTCGAGGACGTCTGAGGGGTCAGTGTGGCCACGACCCGCCAACCAGGGCGGCCTCGTCAGGTCACTCCTGGGGAACACGATAGCAACGGTTTTTGTGACCGCTGTGCGAGTACCCGGCAGGGCGTGTGGCCTAGCGGATAGGGCGAGGGGTTCCTAACCCCTCGATCGCGGGTTCGAATCCCGCCACGCCCGTTCGCCCCGCGAACGATCCACATTTGCAGGACTGCGACGGGTCGTTTATAAATGACCATCCCCGTCCGCGTTTGAGTTCGTTCGACGAGCGAGCGCTTTTGCCTGACTGGCCTGCGTTCCGGTGGTTCACGTACATTTGCAGACCGGCTCGAGCTGTGAGAACGCCCCGTAGTGTTGTTTGACGAGTTCGATCGAAAGATTCCCGTCCTCGTCGACGTGCCAGCGGATCTTGTCACCGGCTTCGACGCCAACTTCCGTCCGCACCGCTGCCGGGACCGTGACCGAATAGCTTTCATTTACTGTCGTTTCGTCCTCAACCTCGCGGGACATACAGAACAGTTGGAGACACTCACGAAAATAATTTGCCTTCAAATTTGCCTGACAAGGCTATCTCTTCAGTTTTAGGCTCGTACAGTTTCAGGAGCGCTATCACTGATATACTGACACTGACCGAAACGTCGCGGTGACCTCGGTCCGCATCGACGGTAGCCCGGTGCGTGGGTCGTTACCATCCGGTCGAGTGTGTGTTACCTGCTTTCGACCGGGACTTGGTCGTGCTTCATGATGCTTTCCGGGCTGAGGTGTCGAACTGGGTTTGGGCAGCAACGAGTCGGTGAGGATTCCGCTGTAGTACAGCATGGCCCTGAAGTGGAACACCGCTGGGAGTGGTCTTACTCCTCGAGTTCTCGCAGTTTCTGTTGTACTCGGGCGTACACTTTCGGATGGAGATTCATCCCTGAGTCCACGAGGTCGTAGAGTATCTCGTCCGCTTCCGCAGCAGTCACCGTCCCGTCTTTGGTACATTTGAGCAACAGCGTTGTCACCCACCAGCACTCGACGCCGTGACTTCGAGCGACCTCTGTGAGTCCTTTGTCGTTGGCGAGCAGCACCGCTTCCTCGTCGTCTGCCAATAGAATCACGGAGCCATCGGCTCTTGCTATCCCTTCCAACGAAGCAACGTCCTCCGCTCGTGCAGGTATCTCACAGGTCGACACCTGCTCGAGAAAGGCATGAACTGCTGCAGTTCCTCGCTTCCCGTCGACGAGTACCTCGTCTCTCACTAACGGAGTGGTCCGTATCTCGTCGAAGGTGGCCGAAATAAGGTCGAGACGGCCAACCCACGCCAGGGGAATCAACGCGGACGAATCGACGACAACCATCAAATCCTCCGGAGGTCCCGTTCGAGGTCGTCGGTTGTGTAGCCCGTCTCGATCCCCTCGTCTGCGGCGAGTGCTAGCATCTCGACGTAGGTTACATCGGCAATTTCAGCCGCCCGACGGAGTGTGATGTTGTGTTCTCGAAGCTGGTCGATCGCTTTCTCCCTGCGCCAGTCATCGAGTCCGTCTCGTATAAGCCGACGAAGAACCTCTGACCGATCTGCCGCCAATTCCTCTTCGAGTTCGGAGAGCAACTCCTCGTCGTCTTCTGGAATCCGTGTTGTGACGGTTTTCATCGTTACGATAGGCTACGTTACGTTACACCATAGATGTAACGGCATATGGCCTGTGAATACTCGAAACTACATTGGTTCGGCGAGTCCGTCCGGGTATTTGTATAGCGGTGCCGCCGAATGAGGGTGAGCTGACGACGGGAGCTACCTCCGCCACCTGAACACGAACGAGGGGGTAGCTGTGGCTCGCGCCGCTCTCCTGCATACGACACGACCACGGCGGTGGCAGCGCGGGCATACTGAGAAGCGATCAAACGAAGGGCATCACGGCAGTCCAGACGAGCGCGGTGTAGACGCTACCCGAGAGCACCAGTAAGGGTACGTACGAGACGGGGACGGCTCTGGGGACGGTGATGGCCCCGGAGTAGCTCACGTGACTCGTGATGTCGATTTCATCGATGGAGACGCCCGGGAGCATCAAAACAACGAGTCCGTGAGCAGTTTCGTGCACGACGGTTCCGGGCAGCCCTAACAGCTGAATGGTCATCGTTGAGGCGAGATGCCTGTGGGACACCAGTCTATCGGAATGACAAGACCGCCAGTGATTCCAAGACCATCTCACCGGGAGGCAAGCACCGAACGGCGTGGGAGTATCGATTTCACCCATGGGTAGGGCTAGTCGATGAGAGGAGGTGCTAGGTACTGTCTACTGGTCTTGTTGATGAGCAGATATTCTGTGTAGCAACTGCCCGCGATGAGTTCCGAGAGGCCATTTACATCGCTGATTTCGGACTGGTAGCTGTGCCGCTAGCGGCCGGACCGTCTGGTGACAGTGCAGCGGTCGAACGTCGAATGAGGAAAGCTCCGAGTGTAACAGTCACAGGCCAGCGACGCCGCTGCGGACTGGGTGGCAGACGGACCGGCGAGCACGCATTGGATGCCGGTGGTGGGAACGACCGTCGCGCTGGCTATGGACGACCTCCTCGACCACGACTCGCAGGAAGTATTATATCGCCGCCCCCGATAGGACGTGACGAATGACAGATTTGGATATTTCTGACTCACATATCCTCGAGTCGGGCCACTTCGAGCGGGAGCCACCCTACGCCCGGGAGACGGCCACCGTCCTCGTGTCGACGAGTCCGGGGGCGACTGACCCGATGCTCATTGTGGACGGCATCGACCGCATCAGTGTCGTTCAGGAAACAGAGGAGCAGTACCTGCTCCACTACCAGGGGTACATCGCCGGTTATCTGCGGGTGACAGCACAGGGGGTCCGCGGATTCGGCGAGGCGTATCTCGAGTCCGAGCGGCCGATTCCGCTCTGGTCGATTCGGTCACCTCCCGAGGGTACGGACGACACACCGTGGTGGGTGCCGGACAGCTACGAGACGAGCCAGACCGTCGAATGTGTCCGGTGTCGAGACGCCGTCCCGCCGTACGAACTCGTGACACCGGGCCGGGCTGATGGCGATGTCGTGGACTGGTTCTGCGGCGACTGCTGGGAAGCGGTCGGCGAGCGGTGGTCCCCGGAGTGGGCACATGCCGGAAGCGCTGATATACACCGAGCGACGTATCTCGAAGATCTCGTTAGACACAACTCCGAGGCCGCCGACGTGCAGGAACTCGCCGCGCTGGCCCAGTCCGAGGAGGGCGATGCCCGGATGCACGCACTGACGGCGCTGGGGCTGTTGGTCCCTGACCGCGCCGACGAGGTGGCCACGCTCGTCCCGCTGCTGGTCGACACGCTCGAGAGTGAGCATAATCTTACGCAGTTCGGTGGGATCAGCTGTCTGGCGGAGCTGGCCGAACACGACCCCAATGTGGTGTTGCCGTACGCCGGCGACGTTGTCGCACTCCTCGAACCTGGGGCCGATGAGGGGATCATCGAGGAGGCTCTCAGCTTTGTCGCAGCAGTCGCCGAGACTCACCCTGAAGACGTTCGTGATGCAGGCCCGGAGCTGGCGGCGTTGCTCCCGACAGAGCCGCCACACGAAAAGACACTGCTCAATGCGCTCATGCGACTCGCTGAGGAGGAGCCCGAAGCGGTTGAGCCAGCTGCGTCAGCACTTCGCGAGTACGTTGCGGACGAGACCTCCCAGTACCGGGCTCGCGGACTGTACGCACTTGGACACTTGGCGAAGGAGTCGCCGGCGGCAGCCGAGGCAAGCATCCCGACGCTGGTAGACCTGCTTGATGTCTCCGACGACCACATCCGGGCCAACGCTGCCGGGGTACTCGCGGATCTCTCCGAGGAGTATCCCGGCGAACTGGTCCATGTCTGCTCGCGAGTCGCAACCTTGGCCGCCACCAGCTCTGACGAGGAGGGGCACACCCAGCAGAACGCCACGTACCTGTTGTCGCAGGTTGCCAAGCGGTATCCTGGGGCTGTGGAGCCGACGGCCGATGCCCTCATCGACGCTCTCGGGGCCGACCGCTCGGATACCCGATTCAATGCCTGTCGAGCGCTCGGGTACGTCGGGTCCGAAGCAGCTATCGAGCCACTCGAACAGCGGCGCGACGGGGATAGCGATACTGACGTCCAGCGGGTCGCCGGGTGGGCACTCGGTCAGATTGGGACTGGTGGCACGTGAACTACCCCGGTTAACCGGCGACATGGCTGGACGCCGAGGACCTGATCGCCGGTGGTAGACCTCGAATTTTTCTGTCGACGACTGGACTCCGATGGTCGGTCGCTGGAAGGTGAAGGCTACCGTCGCGACGATGTTTGCGGACGTCCTGGGTCCGAACTACATCGGCCTGGCGAGGGCCGCTGAACACTTTCACGCATGACTCTGGTAGCACCACCTCCGTTTTATCTCCTTCAGTAATCACGAAGAATGTCCGTCAGGTCCTCACTGGGACAGATCACACGTTCACCCTTTCGACCATTCTTCAAGAGGGTCTCCGGTCGGTCGTGGAATTCGATTTTTGTTGTTCACAATTAAGATCAACATCCTGCAGGTCCAGCGCGCGCAGGCCACTGATACGACAGGTTTTGCTCAGTCCCGCCACGCCCGCTCGCCCCGCGAACGAGCACAAACGGTCATTTTTTTTATATAAACGCAAAGTTTATAAAGAATCATCAGGTAGCTATCGTATGTCGGGGGCAGACAGCTCGGAGCGCGTGCTACTGCGGCCACGGGTAGACCGCGTGTTCGAGTGTCTCTCAAACCACCAGCGGCGGTGGATACTGCTGTTGCTGCGCGAGGGGGTGGTCGAGACCGAGGCGGACGTCATGAACCGAGGGGGGTGTGGGCGGGAGAGCGGCCGACTCGCGCTCACCCACACACACCTCCCGAAACTGGAGGCGGCAGGGTACGTCGAGTGGAACCGGGAAACCGGGGGGATATCGAAGGGACCACAGTTCGACGAGATCGAGCGGTTCGTCACGCTGGTCGAGCGACACGCCGACGAACTCCCCCACGACTGGCCCTGAGACGGGTCATCAGGTGCGTGTCGACACCGAGAACAGACAGCAACCCAGAGTCGGGCCCGGACAGATCGAACGCCCCGACCTACGTGGTGTACACCGCCCCGCTGTCGGCAACGTGTGGCTGTTCGGGGCCGGTCTCAACACTGACATCGCCGTCGCCGGTGTCACAGTACCAGCCGGGATATCGAAGGTGACCGTCCAGGAGTCGGAGCTGTGTTTCTCCAGAAGCCGGAGCCCATCGGTGTCGACCTGTTGTTGCAGCCTGAACCCGAGGTCCTCGGGCTCGACGTTTCGCTCCTCCGAAATAACGGGGCGGCGTTTGGATCCGTGAACAGAACGGTTCAGCGACGGCACCAGAGCGGCGCTCCCGGTCTGAACACTCATGGATCGAAAACGAACTGTCGTAAAATCGGTTATGTATTGCGATCGGTGCTGTTACAGAAAGTATTTATTTGCACAGCACTAAGAACGGATGTATGAAAGCACAGCGCTCACACCCAGACTCCGGCGGGGCATCGCTTCGGCCACGGGTCGTCGACGTGTCCGGGGACACGTACGCCGCGGTAGAGGCGGTCGTTGAGGCAGGCGACACGGCGTACTTCGAGCGGAAGGGTGGGGAGACGACACTCGTCATCCGCTGACGGGTCGTCAGGGTGGGGGCGGACCCACTGTCGGGGGCCGACGGGTGGACGAACACCGCTGTGGCGGCTGACCTGTCGGGGAGACCGGGAGGATTAGTGAGACGGCGTCCAACCGTGGCGTATGCCCGGCGTCACCGCACTCGCTATCGAACAGGTCAGTGATAACCGCATTCTCACGAGCGTTCTCCTCTCGGCCGTCGTCCTCGGGCTCGTCTGGTGGGCAGACCGTCTGTTCGACCGGTTCACCGCCGTCCCATCACAGACAGTCCGGGACATCAGACACCTGCGGACGGTGGCTGCCGCGACGGTGATTGTCGGCGCAGTGCTCTGGAACGCCGAACAGCCAACACCTCCATGGCTGGAGAGCCTGATAACGACGACCGGCACAGACCGGGTGTGGACGGTGGTCGTCCAGTTCCTGCCCGGCTTTCTGACCGCCAACGCGGGGCGACTCCTGCTCACGTTGTTCGTGGTCTGGTGGGCCTGGCAGCTGCGCAAGGTCGGCGACGATATCGTCGAACGGTCGGTCGCCCGCCGCTACGACGAGACGCTCGCACCGATCGTTGAGAACGTCTGGGACGTGTCTGTCCTGACCACCCTCGTGGTGGGCCTGCTCGGTATCTGGGGGATCAACGTCGCCACCCTTCTCGCGCCGGCCGGCCTTGTCGGCCTGGCGATCGGCTTTGCGGCCCGGGACACCGTCTCGAACTTCTTCGGCAGCATCGCGCTGTACGCTGACGAGACCTACGAGCGAGGGGATTTCATCGAACTCGAGGGTGGCGTCGCGGGGACGGTCCGGGATATCAGCGTCCGGAGTACGGTCCTCCAGACGCTGGATGGCGATCTCGTCTCCGTCCCGAACTCCAAGCTCCACAACTCGAAGGTGACCAACCGGTCGGACCCGGGGATGACACGGATATCCACACAGGTCGGGGCGGCATACGACGCGTCGCCGGACCAGGTCAAGCGGGTACTTCGGGACACGGCGGCGCCGTTCTCCGACAGACGAGAGCCACAGGTCTTCCTCCAGTCGTTCGGGGATTCGGCGGTCATCTACGAGGTGTTCATCTGGATCGAAGACCCCTCACTCGGCCCCGCGACGCGGGACGAACTGAACGTCGCGCTCTACAACGCACTCGAGCAGGCCGGCGTCGAACTGCCCGCCCCACAGCGGGAGGTCACCCTCACCGGCCCCACCGTCGCACCGGGTGGTGACTGAGATGGCTCCCACGGATACGACACCGACAGGGTCGCCCGCCCCGTCGGCACCTGTCCGCCGAGGGGCGGTCCGGGGGCCGACACAGTCCGGGCACAGGGTGAGGGTGCCGGTCGGGAGAGCGGAGGTGACCAGATGAAACTCGCAGACAGAACGGCGGTCGTCACCGGCGCGAGCAGCGGTATCGGGCGGGCGATCGCGATCGCGTTCGCACGCGAGGGCGCGAATCTCGTGCTGGCCGACGTTCGCGAGGAGTCCCGTGTCCCGGACGACGACATGACGACACTCGCGGTCATCGAGGCGGACGGCGGGTCGGCCATCTTCCAGCGAACGGATGTCACCGACGAGGCGAGTGTCGAACGGCTGGTCCAGCGGGCCGTCGAGGCGTACGGCGGTCTCGACATCCTGGTCAACAGCGCAGGCGTCACGGGTGACGGGCCCGTCCACGAACTGACCGACGCGGAGTGGGACCGCGTTCACGATGTCAACGTCAAGGGTGTCGTTCGGTGCTCGAAACACGCACTCGAGTCCCTCCGCGAGAGCGACCACGGCCGGATCATCAACATCGCCTCCCAGCGGGGGTTGCGGGGTGGCGGCGACACCGAGAAGGCAGCCTACGTCGCCTCGAAGGGTGCGGTGTCGAGCCTGACCCGGCAGATGGCGCTGGACTACGGTCCCGAGGGGGTGGCGGTGAACGCCATCTGTCCGGGACCTGTCGAGTCGGGGATGACACCCATCGAGAGCGACGCCGACGAGGCGGCCCTGTTGGAGGGCGTGCTCACGCCCTTTGTCGGCAGGCCGGAGGATATCGCGCCGGCGGCGGTTCTGCTGGCGGGTGACGGCGGTCGGTATATCCACGGTCACAATCTCGTCGTCGACGGCGGCTACCTCCTCGGGTGAGCACGTCGGACCGGCAGCGGCCGACCGCCGGGTCGCCGGCGACACCTCCGGCGTCTGTCCCGCGGGCGTCCAGTCCCCGCAGGGGAGTCACGTCAACGGGCGGGTCTCCGGCGGGCGATGACAGTCACCCCCCCTCGGTCAGGACGACAACGCGGAGGTCGTTGACCGTCGTGCCCGTGGGGCCGGTGTGGACGGCTCCTGCGCGCTCCCGGAGATAGCTGGCGGTGTCGTTGGCCGCCAGCGCCGCGCGGGCCTCGCGGGCATCGGTGACCGTACCCGCGTCGACGAGTCCACCCGCCGCGTCGGCACAGCCGTCGATGCCGTCGGTATCCACCGCCGCGACGGTCGTTCCACCTGTTGTGAGTTCGAGCGCGCTCGCCAGCGCGAACTCCGTGTTCGGCCCGCCAACGCCATCGCCGCCGACTGTGACCGTCACCTCGCCACCCGAGAGCAGGACCGCCGGCGGTTCGACCGGTGTGCCCGTCGCGTGACACCCCTCGGCGACGCCGGCATGGACCGTCGCCACCTCGCGGGCCTCGCCACGCAGGCGCGAGGAGAGCACGAGCGTCTGGTACCCGGCGCTGGCGGCAGTCTCGCGGGCAGCCTTGATGGCGGTCATCCCGTCAGCGAGACGGTGGGTGGTGACACGGTCGAAGACCGGGTCCCCGGGACCGGGTGTCTCTGGAACCTCGCCGGCGACGCCGGCGTCGAGTCGGTCACGGACCGCCGCCGGCGCGTCGATACTGTGGCGGGCGAGCACGTCGCGTGCATCGGCGTACGTCGAGTCGTCCGGGGCGGTCGGGCCGCTCGCGACAACCCCGGGGTCGTCGCCGACAACGTCGCTGACAAGCAGCGTACAGACCGTCGCCGGGGCCGCCCGACGGGCCAGGGCCCCGCCTTTGAGTGCCGAGACGTGCTTGCGGACGGCGTTGATGCCGTGAACCGCCGCACCCGCAGTGAGCATCGCCGAGGTCACCGCCCGGATATCCGCCAGGTCGATACCCTCGGCCGGGGCGGTCAACAGCGCGCTGCCCCCGCCGGTGAGGGCCACGAGCAAGAGCGTCCCCTCGTCGGCCCTGTCGGCGAGTTCGAGAACGCGGTGAGCACCTGCGACACCCCCCTCGGTCGGAACGGGATGGCCCCCCTCACAGGACACAACGCCCGGAACCGAGACCGGGTCTGTCGTCACGAGTGTCCCGCCCGAGAGTCGCTCCCCGAGAACGTCCGCGAGCCCCCTGGCGACGGGGCCAGCGGCTTTCCCGCCACCGACCAGCAGCAGCTCGTCGTACCCCGAGAGCTCGTAGGTCCGGCCGCCGACGGTGAGCTCGTCGTCGTCAAGCGAGACGGACGACCGGACGGCACGGCGCGGATGGGCGGCCTCGATGCCGGCCTCGACGCAGTCGAGCGCGAGGGCGCGTGCCCGTGTCGTCCCGAGCTCCTCGCGGTTCTGGATGGGTCCGTCTGTCATACTGTATCGTGTCTCCCGTGGTCGGTGCCGTCTACCGAGTTGTATGCGTGGGGGGACACCTCAGGCTTTCGCGGGCGAGGCCACGCCAGTCCGTGAGGGATATGTAACCGCGGCGCCGTACACCCCGGTTGTGCGGACGTGGCAGCTGTATCTCGGCCTCTGGGCCCGGATGGCCGTCGCGCTGGTGCTCGGGGCCGTCGGCGCGGTGTTTTTGCTCGCCGTCGAGTTCGTGTTCGCGGCCGGCATGATCCTCGTCTGGCTGGTGATGGGGGGCCTCGGACTCGGTCTGGGCCTTCTCGGATCCGCCGTCGTTCTGGCTCTTCTGGTCGGTGTGATCTGGCTGGTCACGCTCAGACGGGGCCACCGAACACTATCGGACCTGCGCGAGGGGGCGGAAGCCGGGCCCGTGGACACGCCACCGGGGGTTCCGTCGGAACCGCCGACGGTCGAGCAGGCGACACGACTTATCGGCGGGGTTGCCGGTGTCGGCGTCGGCGTGCTCGTCGTGTACGGTGTGGTCAGCGCGTTCGCTCCGGACCCGATCGTCGTCTCGGCCGGTGGCGGTGCCGCGGTCGTCGTCGGGTTCACCGGGTGGGTGATCGCAAGCGAGTTGGGCTCGACGAGTGTACAGTCCGGGCTGGCGGCCGAACACGACGTCGTCTCGGCACCGGAGCTGCAAGCGAGCGTAGAGCGCCGGATTCGCCGCCTGGCGGCGCAGACCGACAGCCCGGTGCCCGACATCGAGATCACGGGGTCGTCTCTCCCGCGGGCCGCAACCGTCGGCTACCGGCCGGAAAGCTCCGTCGTCTTCGTCTCTCGCGGGCTCGTAGAGCGCCTCGACGACGACGAGTTGGATGCGGTGCTGGCACACGAGCTGGCACATCTGATAAACCGCGACGCCGCCGTGCTGACCGCCCTCTCGATGCCCCGGGCGAAGCTCAGGCAACTGGCCAGCGTCCCTGGCGGCGCATCCGGCGGGCTCTCGTTCGTGCTCGTTCTGGCAGCACCGGTGTACGTTCTGAACCGGCTCGCGGTGCCGATGGTTGCCCGGTACCGGGAGTACGTGGCCGACGAGGTGGCCGGCGAACTGACCGGAGACCCCGCGGCGATGGCGGGTGCCCTCGCGACCCTCGACCGCGAGTCCTCGGTCGGGCACTCACCGGACCTCCGCCTGCACTGGTCGACGGCCGCGTTCGGCGTCGTCCCACCACCCTGGGAGGAACGGAAGGTGCTCGACGGACCGATTCGCTTTGTCTACCGCCGCCTGCTCGGCACCCATCCCCCGACGGGGACCCGCATCGAGCGGCTGCGCTCCCGTCTCCGATGATGGGCGGGTGTGGCGTGCCCGAATCGGCGCTGTCGGGCGTGCCCGCCCACGCCTGCGGTGGTGGACGAACGCCGCGAACACGGAGACTGCAACGGAAACGCTGAAGGGCTGACTGACCGTTTAGTCAAGCGTGGCAGTCACCGAAAGCAGCGTGTGCACATGAGCGACGGGACAGACGGCTTCGGCGGACTCGACCGCGGGGAGTATCTGATCGTCGGGACGGTCATCGCGAGCACGTTCTTCGTCGGGTTCGGCGGCGGCGTCATCTTTCCGATCCTGCCGAACCTGGGTGAGGTGCTGGGGATCGCCCCGTTCGTGGTTGGGCTGATACTCAGCGCGAACCGGTTTGCCCGTCTGGTTGCGAACGCCCCGGCCGGCAGCCTCGTCGACCGCGTCGGAACACGGACCCCGTTTGTCGTCGGGATGGGGGTTCAGGCGGTCGCGACCGCCGGCTACGTCGTCGCCTACCTGGCGCCGTTCCCCGAGGGCTGGTTCCTGCTCACCCGGGTTCTCTGGGGGCTGGGGAGCGCGCTGGTGTTCGCGACGGCATACACGATCGCCGCCGACGTCAGCAAAAGTGGGTCCCGCGGGACGAGCATGGGGCTGATACGCGGCGGGAGCATCTTCGGGTTCCCGTCTGGGCTGGTCGTCGGCGGTGTCGTCAGTGAACTCGGCGAAGGGCTGTACGGGTTACCGGGTGACGTGGTCGCGTTTCTGGTCGCGACGCTGTTCGCGCTGTGTGCTGTCACCATCGCGTACCTGTTCATCCCCGAGACACACGTCGAGGGCCGCAACGAATCGGTCAAGCCCTGGGAGATCGACACCAGCGTGACGACGCTGACTGTCGGGCTGGTGAACTTCGCGATCCTGTTTAGCTACATCGGTGCGCTGTTCTCGACGCTCGTGCTCTTTCTCCAGGCGGTCGAGGTCAGCGTGTTCGGCCTCGACGCACAGGGCAGTTCGGGCGTGTTCATGGGGGTGACAGTTGTCGCCGCGGCGGTGTTCATGCTGTACGGTGGCTACCTGAGCGACAGGCGGGACTCCCGGGTGCCGACACTGCTGGTGTTTGTGGTTGTCGCCTCGGCCGGGTTCCTGCTGCTGACGGTCGCGGAGTCGGTGCTGGTGCTCACGCTTGCCTGCGTGCTCATCGGTGCCGGTCAGGGCGGGACGAGCGGGCCGCTCGTCGCGTTACTGGCCGACCTGACGCCGAGCGAGGGGATGGGCCGGGCCGCCGGGACGAACAACGTCCTCGGGGATATCGGGGGCGGGCTTGGCCCGCTGGTTTCGATCCCGCTGATCGGGCAGATCGGGTTCGGACCGATCTACGCGCTGTGTGCGCTTCTCCCGCTGCTCGCCGGTGGGATTCTGCTCGCCGGTCTGCGCCGGGAGACCGGCCGTTTCTTCCCCGACACCGACCAGATCGATATCTCGGTGGAGTCGACCGCCGACTGAGCGCCGGCGTTTCGGGGTGTGGCCCCGCGGCCGGGCTCGCCGGGGAGAGCCCGGCCTGGCCGACAACTGGGGCTTAGAACGGAAACAGCGAGTCGGCGGCGTGGTCTCTCCCCAGCAGCTCGATCTCGCGGCCGTCCGGGTCCGTCGTGAACGCGTAGTGGTCGTCACAGGATGCCGGGTCACGGTAGCCGGGGGCCTCGCGGGTCATCAGCGTCGCCCAGTCCTCGTGGAGGTCATCGACCCGGACACAGAGATGTCCCCACGCGTCGCCCTGCTCGTAGGTGCGCCCGTCGTAGTTGTAGGTGAGTTCGAGCGCCATCGCCTCCTGCGGGGCGCTGTCCGGTCGCATGAAGTAGTTCGCGAAGCTGTCGGCCTCCCAGCGGCCGACCTCGTCGTACTCGAACTTGCGGGTCCAGTAGCCCAGCGCCTCGTCGGCATCCTCGACGCGGATCATCGTGTGATCGATGCTCCAGCGTGCGCCGTAGTCCCGCTCGACGAGTTCGATCTCGTGGCCGTCGGGGCCTCTGACGAACGCGTACCCGGGGTTGTCCTCCGGGCGTCGGTAGTCCTCGACACCCTTGTCCATGAGCTCGTAGTACGCCTCGTGAACATCCTCGACACGGACGGCGATGTGACCCCAGGCGTCCCCGAGACTGACCTCGTCCTGGTCGTGGTTGGCCGTCAGTTCGAGCATCGCGCCGGTTTCGTGCATCTCCTCCGGTCCCAGGTAGGCGATTGTGAACCCGTCACCCTCGTAGCGGTCTTTCTCCTCGTACTCGAGGTGGGTGCCGTACCACTCCAGAGAGGCGTCCAGGTCCGAGACACGGATCATCGTGTGATCGAGTATGCCGGTCATGCGCCTCAGGCTACGGCCGCACCCGTGAAAAGTGTACACAAGCCCGGACGGACACAGCGACGGTTCCGTCCGCGGCCAGACCGGCCACCATTTAAGATTGGCCCGCAGAAACAGGGGGTATGGGGACGCCATTCGACCTCGATCTCCTGCAGAGACTGACAGAGAAAAGCGGTGTACCGGGCTACGAGGACCGCATTCGTGACCTCGTCATCACGGAGTTGGAGTCGGAGGTAGACGAGGTGAGCGTCGACAGTATGGGAAATGTCGTGGGGACGCTCGGCGGCGACAGCGAGACGGACGTCGTCGTCGCCGCCCACATGGACGAGATCGGGTTCATGGTCCGTCACGTGACCGACGACGGGTTCGTTCAGGTGGACCCGCTGGGGGGGTTCGACGCCCGCGTTCTCAAGGCCCAGCGGGTGACGGTACACACCGAGGAGGGTGACCTCACGGGGATGATCGGGTCGGTCCCGCCACACACACTCGACGAGGAGCAACTGGAGGCACGGGCAGATGTCGACGACATCCACATCGATCTCGGTCTGGACGGGGAGCGGGCACAGGAACTCGTCTCCACGGGCGATCTCGTCACGCTCGAACAGACGACCGAACGGGTCGGCGAGACCGTCACGGGCAAGGCACTCGACGACCGTGTCTGTCTGTTCGCGGTGCTCGAGGCCGCCCGCCGGATCGACGACCCGCCGGTGACGGTTCATTTTGCGGCAACCGTCCAGGAGGAGGTCGGCATCCGGGGGGCACAGGCGCTCGGCTTCGACCTCGACCCCGACCTCGCCATCGCACTCGACGTGACCGTCGCGAACGACGTTCCCGGCTTCGAACCCGGCGACCAGGTCACCGAACTCGGTGACGGGGTCGCGATCAAGCTCAAGGATTCGAGTGTGATCACCACGCCGAAGGTCCACAGGCGGATGCAGACCGTCGCGGCGGAGGAGGGCATCGAGCACCAGCTCGAGGTGCTCCCGTCCGGCGGCACCGACACGGCGGGCTTCCAGCGAGCACGCGGCGCCCGGCCGGTCGGTGCGCTCTCGATCCCGACCCGGTACCTGCACACGGTGACCGAAACCGCTCACGTCGAGGATATCGAGGCGACAATCGAACTGCTGACGGCGTTTCTGGGGTCGGAAACCGGCGAGTACGACTACACACTCTGAGTGACAGTCACAGCCGTTCCGATGACCGACCCCCGAGCACCTGAGACAGTGTGTCCGGGCTCTGAGCTCTCCACCCACAGCGCACTGAACGCTACAGTTCGCGGGTTCTTCGGCCCACGGCCGGCTCGGAGACGGCCGCGCACCCGAGTCGGCCCTCGAGACGGTTCCCGACGCCGAGCAAGCGGCGACGGGCCTCACAGTCAGAGACGACATCGAGGACACCGCCAGCCGTTGGGCCGAGAACGGTGCTGAACCACCGACAACAGAGGGATAGATTCCGCGCCGGTCCGCACGAGCCGGAACTCAGCGGGTCCGCATCAGCGACGCGAGCTCGAACTCGGGGTAGTAGATCCGTGGTTCGGTTGTCGCCGGGTCCGGTGGCGTCGTCACCAGCGGGTGGCGTCCCACGGCCGCGAGACACATCGCGTCAAGGATGTCGTCTCTCCGGACGTCCTTCCGCAGGTACCGTGTCTCGGCATCGTCGTACAGCGCCCGGGCGCCGTCGAGTTCGCTCTGGAGACACTGCAGGCGCAGTTCCCGACCGGCCGCCGAGGACTTCGGGTACGCGATCGGCTGGCCATTCAGGCCGGCAAAGCAGAGTTCCGGGTGACTCTCGCGCACCAACCCGCCGTAGTCGCCGTCCACGAGCGCCCGGACCTCCAGGATCTTCTCCCGGAGGTTGTAGGCCTGCTGCATCAGTCCGTTACCGGTGGCCTCCCGGTGTGCCTGTTTTGCGTCCTCGTAGGCCGCACACGCGATGGCGGGCTCGGACGGGGCGTAAAACACCGAGCCGCCCCGACAGCCGAGCAACCCCTTGGCCGAGGCGTCACAGCGTCGCCGCTCGTCGGTCGGGAGACCGACCGGGATGTCGACCAGTATCCGGTCGGCAGCGGGGTACGAGTCGTGGAGTCGCCTGAACGTCCGGTGTCGTTCGACAGTCACCGTCTCGCCATCGATGACCGTCGCCAGCCAACCGGACGGACAGGCGTCGACACCGACCACGGTGTCGACTGTGCGGTCGTGAGAGTCACTCATCGACGGGGTCGAAGACGTTCTCGCGGGCGGGGAACTCGCCGTTCTCGACCTCCTCGACGTACTCACCGACGGCCTCCTGGATGACGGAGTCGAGATCGGCGTACTGCTTCGAGAGCGTGAACGCCTCCCCACCGAGTCCGAGCAGGTCGTTGGTCACCAGCACCTGACCGTCGACGTGCCGTCCCGCGCCGATGCCGATCGTCGGCACGTCGACGGCCTCGGTGACACGCTTGCCGGTCTCCTCGGTGACGGTCTCGAGCACGACCGCGAACACGCCCGCCTCGGCCAGCGCCTCGGCGGTCTCGACCAGCGCGTCGATGTGGGCGGAGCTGGTGTGGCCCCGGCCCTGGATGTAGGGGCCGCCGATCTGGTGCATCCGCTGGGGGGTGAAGCCGACGTGACCCATCGTCGGAACCCCGAGCTCGGTCAGGCGGTCGACGATCCCGATTGTGGTCTCGCCGTGAGGGGCTGTTTCGAGTTTGACCGCGTCCGCGCCAGCCTCCTTCATGAACCGGGTGGCGTTCTCGATTGACTGTTCCATCGACGCGCCATAGGAGCCAAAGGGCATGTCGCCGATGACCATCGCCTCCTCGACCGCACGGTCGACCGCGGCGGTGTTGGACAGCGCCTCGGCCATGGTCAGGGGCAGCGTGTCGTCGTGCCCCAGGTGGTTGTCCGCCGCCGAGTCACCGACCAGAATCATGTCCACACCACCCGCATCCACCTGTGCGGCGATGGGCGCGTCGTAGGCCGTCAGCATCGTCAGCGTCTCACCCTCGCGGTACGTGTCGTAGAGGTCCTGAACGGAGTTGCGCGATATCGACGACATGCCCACCGGTAGCGCGTCGCCCACCTAAGTTCCTGTGGGTCCTCACCGCCCGTGCTCGGCGAGGCGGTCGGCCACCGCCGCCCGGTGACACCCCGTCGGGAGCTGCTGGTCGGAGTCCACACGCCGCCGGAGCCGGCCTCGGGCGCGCACCCCGGCGTCGACTCGTTGGGGTCGCCTCGTCACGGCAAACACCGGCGGGCCAGGGGACCAATCGAACCGCCTAAGAGCGCGGAGCCCTCCAGGACAGGTAATGAAGAGTCTCGGCACGGCATCCGCCGCCCCGGGGGAGATAGACACGGGACGGCTCGAGGTCGGTCGTGGCCGCGACGGCAGCACTGTTGCACTGCCGGTCGCGGTCATCAACGGCCGTCAGGACGGACAGACACTGTACATCCAGGCGGTCAGTGACGGCGACGAACTCAACGGGCTCGGGGTCGTCCGGCGGGTGGTCCCGCGCGTCGATCCGACGGAGCTGTCGGGGACGGTGTTCGTCGTCGCCATCGCGAACTACTTTGCCTTCCAGGTCAACGAACACCGCAGCCCGGTCGACAACACGAAGCTCAACCGGGCCTACCCTGGCGACGCCGAGGGCACCTCGACCGAGCGCATCGCCCACGCCACCTTCGAGGCCGCAACCGAGGCCGATCTCGTGCTCGACCTTCATCAGGGGTCGACCTCGCGGATGATAGAGGAGGTTCGCGTGCGCTGTGGCCGCCACCACGCGCTCCACGAGGAGTGTCTCGAACTCGCCAAGGTGTTTGGCTGTGGCTACGTGCTCGACCAGAAAGGCCCGGACGGCCAACTCGCGCGCACGGCCCCCAGCGAGGGCATCCCCACGATCGACCCCGAACTCGGCGGGTCGATCGGACTCGACCCCCGGAGTGTCGAGATCGGCGTCGAGGGCGTGTTTAACGTGCTGGAGTACTACGACTTCCTCCCAGGTCAGGTCCGGACCCGCAGACAGACCCGCAGCACCGGCTTCGACCAGTACGGCGCCCCGACCGGCGGGCTCGTCGACTTCGAGGTCGAACTCGGCCAACAGGTCAGCGCCGGCACGACGCTGTTTACTGTCACCAGTAACTTCGGCGAGAGCCGGGCGACCGTCACCGCGGACACCGACGGGGTCCTCTGGCGCACCCGTCGACTCCCGCAGGTCGCCACCGGCGAGTACGTCTGCTCGGTCGGTACCGATATCGACAGCTACTGACGAACGACAATACGGGGATTTTCATCCGTCAGTGGAACAGGATATCCACGTTGTCCGGGCCGCTCGTCACCGGACTGTCGCCCGGTTTTCGCGGCCTTCTGCAACGATGGTCGTGGTACTATGTTTTGGGCGTCTCAAGAACGCAACCGCATCCGACAGAGGCCGCAAAGCACGGGACAGTTGTCCCGTGATGAGCGCCCGGACAACGCGGACACCCCGATTCAGACGGACCCAGTCAGTCGACAACGGCAAGCCCGCGCCCGACTGCGTCGACGGACAGATCGAGACGACTCCATGACCGTGCGGCGTCTCCGCTGTAGAACAGCCCCCGGTTCGTGAGCGCGAGGAACTCCCCGGCCTCGCCGGCAGCGAGCACCGCACGGACCGTCCCCTCCGTGTCGGGAAGCCCCCTCATCGCTCGCTGCCAGCCCTCGCCCGTGCCGTCACGGCGGTAGACGTGGGCGTCGGCGCGCTCGGGCCGGTGGGCAGTCCGCGCGCCGCTTGCGGCCGACACAACGACCGTCTCATGGTCACCGGGGTCGACGGCGAGTCCCCAGACGTAGCGATGCTCAAGTCCTGTCTGAGGGTGTGCCCACGTTTTCCCACCATCGGTCGACTCGGCGTAGCCGTCGCCGGCGGCGGTGTACACCCGCCCGGGGGCCTCGGGATGGGTCGCAAGCGTGTGGTTGTCCCGGCGAGCGCCCTCCGGGTGGTCGAGCCAGGTCACACCACCGTCGGGGCTCCGGATGAATGCGCCGGCCTCGATGGCGACGTACAGCCGGCCGCGCTCGACGGGGTCGGGTTCGAGCCACCTGACGTGGTGTGTATCGGGTCGCGGCGGGAACGACCACCGCCCTGCGGAGGGCAGATCGGTCAACCCCGAACACCGGTGCCAGGACTCACCGCTGTCGATCGAGCGTGCCACCCCGCTGGGTTCGGTCCCCGCCCAGACCTCCTGGGGGTCGTGTGGGCTCACCGCCACCGCGGTGACAAACGAGGAGGCGAACCCGTCGTCGACCCGCTCGAACGTCGCGCCGCCGTCGACACTCCGCTGGAGTCCGCGCTCGCGCGTGCCGACGAAGACCCGGTCTGGTTCGTGCGGCGAGACTGCCACACACTGTGGATCGCCAACGCGTCGTTCCTCGACGCCGTCGACGGTCACGCCCGCCCCGGTCCGGTCGAGGTGAACGATCAGAAGGCGGTCCTCGATGGCGGCGTAGACCCGCATGATCCCCGGCTGTCACGCGCCCTCGTCTGTGGCCTCCTCGTCGTCTGTGGCCTCCTCCTCGTCTGTGGCCTCCCCGTCCTCGTCTGTAGCCCCGTCGTCCTCGTCTGTGGCCTCCCCGTCCTCGTCGGGGTCGCCGACGGTGACGACCACCGGCTCCTCCTCGTCGGTCGTCGGGGACTGTTCGGGTGTGGCCGCACCGGCGAGATACCCGACGGTGCCGCCGAGGAGTCCGCCGACGAACGCGCCGGCCCGCCCGCGGCGTGACCCGAGCACCGTCCCGAGGAACCCGCCGACGACCGCCAGTGTCTTTGCGTCCGGTTCCACGACCGTCTCCTCCTCCTGGTACTGTTCGGACATATCTGATGCTACATGCTGCACCCACCTATACGCACCGCTTCTCTCGGCGGGCTCGCCGTCGACCCTAGTGACCCCGAGCCGGCCCGGGTGACGGCGACAGCCGGCGGAGGAGCAGTCCTTTTAATTACAGCCGTGCCGGGGATACGGGTATGCGCGTCGCGCTGCTGGCACACGGACTGTTTCCCGAGCGGGCGAAGACAGCGATCGGCGTCCTCCGGTACGGCGACCACGAGGTGGTGGCGGTGCTGGACCGCGACCTGGCCGGCGACCGGGTCACCGACCACGTCCCGGACGTGCAGGACGCACCCATCGTCGAGAGCATCGCCGGGGCCCCCGAGATCGATGCGCTGATCATCGGGGTCGCCCCCATCGGCGGCGGCTTCGAGGCGTCCTGGCGGCCGGACGTCCGCGGGGCCATCGAGCGGGGCTGTGATGTCGTCGCCGGCCTGCACTACCTGCTCGCCGAGGACGAGGGGTTCGCCCGACTGGCCGCCGAGCACGGTGTCGACCTGCGGGACGTGCGCGAACCGCCAGCGGACCTCTCTGTGGCCTCCGGCGAGGGGGTTGACGCGCGGGTGGTGCTGACCGTCGGCACCGACTGCTCGTCGGGCAAGATGACGGGTGCCTTCGAGTTACGTGACGCCGCCCGCCGGCGGGGGCTCGACGCTGCCGTTGTCCCGACCGGCCAGACCGGCATCATGATAGCGGGCTGGGGCATCGCCATCGACCGCGTTATTTCGGATTTCGCCGCCGGCGCAACCGAGCAGCTCGTCCACGAGGCCGCCGACAACGACGTGCTGTTCGTCGAGGGACAGGGCGCGCTCGCACATCCGGCCTACTCCGGGGTGACTGCCGCCATCCTCCACGGCGCCCATCCCGACTCGCTCGTGCTCTGTCACGTCGCCGGCCGTGAGACTGTCGGCAGCTACGACGACTACGCGCTTCCCGACCCCGCGACCTACGCCCGACTGTACGAGGAGGTGGCCGCCCCCGTCTCACCGGCGACGGTCGATGCCGGCCTGCTCAACACGCAGTCACTCGAGGAACTGACGGCCCGCAAGGCCGTCGACGGCTACGCGGAGACTCTCGGCGTTCCCGTAACCGACCCGGTCCGGTACGACGTGGACGCTGTTCTGGACGCCGTTCTGTGAGACTGTCACCCGCCGAGTGCGAGCCCGTTGTGTCCGCACGGCAGAGCCGCCTCGTCACGAACACATTTAACCCGGCCGGAAGTACAGTCGGATATGATATCGCTCGACGAGGCGGTCACCGCACGGCTCGAATCTCACGGTGAGCGGTTCGAGGTACTGATCGACCCGGACGCGGCACTCGCGATCAAGCGCGACGAGTTCGAGGCCGACATCGAGGAGGTCATCGCCGCCGAGGACGTCTTCGAGGACGCCTCCAGCGGTGACCGGCCGCCCGAGGACGCCCTCGAGGAGGTCTTCGGGACGACCGACCCGCTTGAGATCATCCCGGAGGTCATCAAGCGCGGCGAGATACAGATCACGGCCGAACAGCGTCGTGAAATGAAAGAGCAAAAGCACAAACAGCTGATCAATCACATCGCGCGCAACGCGGTCAACCCCCAGATGGACGACGCACCCCATCCCCCGGAGCGCATCGAGTCCGCGCTGGAGGAGACGAAGTTCCGTATCGACCCGATGGAGCCGGTCGAGGCACAGGTCGACGAGGCGCTCGACGCGCTCCGGCCGGTCATCCCTATCCGGTTCGACACGGTGACTGTCGCCGTCCAGTTGCCGCCAGAACACGCCGGCAGCGGGCAGGCGAAGGTCCGGGAGTTTGGCGATCTCGAGCGCGAGGAGTGGCAGCCGAACGGCTCCTGGATCGGCGTCATCGAGTTCCCCGCCGGCATGCAAAACGACTTCTACGACCTCGTCAACGAGGTCTCAAGTGGCGAGGCCGAAACCCGCATCGTCGCCGACGCCGACGAGCTCAGCACGCGGTGAGCGTCACTCAAGCACCCGGCGTTGGATGCCGGTGCTCTCCGGGGCCGCCCCGGACGCCTCCAGCGTGGTGACGACGCGAACCGCGGGGTGTCGGCCGACACCGCTCCGGTCAGGACGTCGGCGCAGGGGGTGTGCGGGCGTAACCTGTGGTTATAGATGAGTGAATATATATGCGCGACGGACATAGAGCGGACAGGGCGTCACAGACCCGGACCGGAGCGCCCACGAGACACATGACAGGAACCGAGGATTCACACGACGAGCAGGCCGGGACAGGCGGCGATAGCCAGGGGTTCAGCACCCGGTGTCTCCACGCCGGCCAGGAGCAACCGGACCCGGCGACGGGGGCGCGGGCCCCGCCGATCTACCAGACGAGTTCGTACGTCTTCGAGGACGCGGCGACGGCGGCGGACAGGTACGCGCTACGCGAGGAGGGCAACGTCTACTCACGGTTCGACAACCCGACGGTCGCGATGCTCGAGCGGCGCCTGTCGAGTCTGAGCGGCGGGACCGGCGCCGTCGCCACGGGCTCGGGGATGGCGGCGCTCGACGCCGCCACGTCGGTACTCGCGAGCGCCGGTGACAACATCGTCTCGGCGGCCTCTATCTACGGTGGCACGCACTCCTATTTCTCGACCATGGCGACCCGGCGGGGCATCGAGGTGCGGTACGTGGACACGCTGGACCCGTCGGCCTACGCCGCGGCCATCGACGAGTCGACAGCCTACGTCCACTGCGAGACGGTCGCCAACCCCTCGCTGGTCGTGCCTGACCTCTCGGCGGTCGCGGACCGCGCCCACGAATGGGGTGTGCCGCTGGTCGTCGACAACACGTTCGCCACCCCCTACCTGTGTCGCCCGGTCGAGCACGGCGCCGACGTGGTCTGGGAGTCGACAACCAAGTGGATTCACGGCGCCGGGACGACCGTCGGCGGCGTACTGGTCGACGGGGGGTCGTTCCCGTGGGCCGAACATCCCGAGCGGTTCCCCGAACTCGGGGCGGAGAGCCCCGCGTTCGAGGGGGTCACGTTCGCAGAGCGGTTCGGCGACCGGGCGTTCGCGGTCGCGGCCCGCCAGCGTGCGCTCCGCAGTCTCGGCGACGGACAGAGCCCCTTCGACGCGTGGGTGACGATGCAGGGGCTGGAGACACTCGCCGTCCGCATGGAGCGCCACTGCGAGAACGCCGCCCGCGTCGCCGAGTTCCTCCGCGAGCACCCCCGTGTCGACTGGGTGTGGTACCCGGGGCTGCCGGACCACGAGACACACGACACTGCAACCCGGTATCTCGACGGCGGGTTCGGCGGGATGGTCACGTTCGGCACAGCCGGCGGGTTCGAGGCCGCACAGACGGTCTGTGAACGGACCGATCTCGCGGGGTTTCTCGCCAACATCGGCGACGCCAAGACCGTCATCACCCACCCCGCGAGCACGACCCACGCGCAACTCGACGAGGACGAACAGCGCGCATCCGGTGTGCGACCTGAGATGGTCCGCCTCTCGGTGGGTATCGAGGACGTCACGGATATCCTGGCCGACCTCGACGGCGCCCTGGAGGGGGCCCACCCGTGACCGGGAGCCCGGGCGGCGTTCCGGTCGAGCGCAACACCGTCTCGCTGGGGGCGTTCGAGTTCGAGTGTGGCGAGTCGATCCCCGACCTGGAGGTGGCCTACGAGGCCTACGGCGAGTTCACCGGCGGCAACGCGGTGCTGGTCTGTCACGCGCTCACCGGCAGCCAGCACGTCGCCGGGTCCGGCCGCGAGGGCACCGTCGGCCAAGCGCGGGCCTGGTGGGAGGATATCGTCGGGCCGGGCAAGGCAATCGACACCACCGAACAGTACGTCGTCTGTGCGAACGTCCCCGGGTCGTGCTACGGGACGACCGGACCGCCGGCGACGAACCCGGAGACCGGCGAGCCGTACGGGACGGCGTTCCCGGCGGTGACTGTCACCGACTGGACCGAGACACAGCGGCGCCTGCTCGACGAGCTCGGGGTGTCACACCTGCAGCTGGTCACCGGCGGCAGCGTCGGTGGCATGAACGCCCTGGAGTGGGTGAAACGCCACCCCGACCACGTCGAGCGGGCCGCACCGATCGCCACCGCCGCGCGACTCGATCCGCAGTGTCTCGCGCTCGATGCCATCGCCCGCCGGGCGATCACCACCGACCCCGACTGGCAGGGTGGCGACTACTACGGCGACAGCCACCCGGACGACGGCCTCGCCATCGCCCGCCAGCTCGGTCACGTGATGTATCTCTCGAAGGGATCCATGGAGCGCAAGTTCGGCCGCCGGGCGGCACGCCGGGACACGGCCCGCTCGTTCCCGGTCGACCCCGCCGGCGATTTCTTCCCGTACCGTGACGTGGAGTCGTATCTCGACTACCAGGCCGAGACGTTCGTCGACCGGTTCGACGCAAACGCCTACCTCTACCTGAGCCGCGCGATGGACAACTACGACCTCGCGGCGGGCTTCGAGAGCGACGCCGACGCGCTCGCGGCCTTCGACGGCGAGGCCCTGGTGATGTCCTTTACCGCGGACTGGCATTTCACCGTCGACCAGGCCGAGGACCTTGCCGGGGCGATGCGCGATGCCGGCGTGGACGTGGCCCACCACGTCGTCGACTCCGACCACGGCCACGACGCCTTCCTCGTCGAACCCGACAACGTCGGCCCGCCGCTGGCTGACTTTCTGGCCGATGGGGTGGACGGCGCTGCGGTCACCGACACCGGTGGCGACGCCGACACCGATGACTCGTTCGCGCCGGTCCACACGGACCTGGTGTGACAGCTGGTTCCCCGCCCCGGTTGGACGCCAGCGGTGTCAGCCCCGCCGGGCCGTGAGTCCCCGCGCGTCGGCGACGAGTTCGAACCCCGCATCCCGGAGCCACGCCGCCCCGCGACCCTCGCCGTGAATCAGGACCTCCGCCAGGTCGTCGGGCTCGTCGACATCCATCGCCAGGCGAAACGAGTCGACGGTCCCAACGGTCACGTCCCGCTCTCGTGCCCAGGTGCGGTGCGTGCGGTAGGAGCCGTCGTGGTAGTCAACCCGAAACTCGGGATGGCGTGTCAGGAAGGCGCTCGTCCCGCCGCCCAACCCCGGCGCGAGGACGAGCTCGGCGTCGAGGTCGGTCAGGCGTCCGAGCGCGTCCGGCGTGACCAGCGGGAGGTCGGCCATCACGACGGCAACGGGCAGGTTACGGTCGGCGAGAACGCCGTTGACCGCCGGCGAGAGCGGCCGCTCGTCGACGGTCACCGGCGCGTCGACACCGACGGGCGCGGTCGCGAGCACCGTCGGCGTGTGTCCGCTCGCCCGGATGGTGTCCAGCACGTCCACGAGCATCGCACGGGCAAATGCCGCCCGCTCGTCACCGTCGAGCACCGGGTCGAGTCGTGTCTTCGGCTGGCGGGCGTCGAACGGGACGAGAACGCGCATCGCCGGCTACTGGAGCTTGTTCGCCGACCCCTGCTGGGACCGCCAGTAGTAGGCGATGCCACCGACCGCGACAAGCCCCAGCACGACACCGGCAAGCAACAGCAGCGTCCGGCGGGTGTCGCCCTCGCTGTCGGCGATATCACCGGCCTCGTTTGCCGCCGTGATTGCGTTGCTGAACTCGGCGTTGTTGTAGAAGGTGATCGCCTCGTTGACGCGGTTGCGTGCGTCGTCGCTGTCGGCGTCCTCGGCGGCCTGGCTTGCCTCGTCGATGGCCTGGCGGGCGTCCCGGCTCTGCTCGGTGAAGCGGTGGACCTCGAAGGTCCCGTTCTCGATGCGCTGTGTGCCGCCGTTCAGCCGCTCCGTGACCTCGAGAGCCGTGATGTTCTCGAGGCTGCGGTCCTCGTAGCTGTACCGGCCGGGCCCGAGACCGATCAGCGGAACGTCACCGCGGACCTCGAACTCGACGGTGCTGATCCTGGAATCGTCGATATCCAAGGTGACAGTCTCCTCGTTGAACACGTCGATTGTTCTGTCCTCGAGCGCGTTCCCGGCGCCGTCACGCGGGGTGACAACGAGCCGGACATCGTCGAGCTCCGTCGACACCTCCATTGTCCACTCGTCGCCAACCGCGAACGGCTCGGTGAGCGTCAGCCCCTCGATATGCAGCTCGGAGCCGGCCTCGGCGGAGGTCGGCGCGTCGCCCTGGAACTGGACGGCGGCCACCCCGAGCGTGGCCACACCGGCCACAAGAGCGAACACGAGCAGAGCTGCGGCCAGGCTGATGTGTGTCCGGCTCATCTTAGAACAGGGGGTCTAGTTCGTCTTCCTCGTCCTCGACAAGGGTCTCCAGGTTTGCGTCGCTCTCCTGTTTGATCTCGTCGATGTTCTCCTGTGCCTCGATAGCCACCTGCTGGAGCTCCTTGATGCGGGGAACGTTGTGAACCCCCGAGAGCAACACGGCCGCGGCGACGTTCGGCTCGTCGATGGGGTAGTCCCCGCCCCGAACCTCCATGCTGCCGGTCTGCTCCTCCAGCCACTTGCGCCCGCGCTCGATGCCTTTCCGGTTGAGATACGCAGCCGGCCCCGACACCACCAGCAGAGCCCGCTCCGCACCCTGTACCTCGCATGGCAGTGTCAGCCGCCCCAGGGCTGCCTTCCGGACGAGTGATGTGATGCGGTTGGTCGTGCTGGCGGAGTCAGCCTGGGGTGTGCTGTTCGTGAACCGCGAGAGCAGGCCACCGGAGCTGTACTCGCGGATCTCCTCGGCGTCGTAGCCGACCGTCGAGACGCCGCCGCTTGCGAGCGTGTTGATCACCTCCGAGGAGTCGACGACGCTCTCGGCGACCTCGTCGGGGGAACTGACCTCGCCGGCCCCGAACAGCACACCGAACCGACGGACGATCTCCTCGTTGATCTCCTCGTAGCCACCCTTGACCGACTCGCCGGTCTTGCGCCAGGCGTCGTTGTCGAACACAAGCAGGTTGTCCACCTCCCGGACGAACGTCTGGAACGAGCGGGCGGCGTTCAGCGTGTAGATACCCCCCTCGTCACCGCCGGGCAGGATGCCCAGCCCGTAGACAGGTTCGGTGTAGATCCGTTTGAGGTGTTTGGCCAACACGGGCGACCCACCGGAACCGGTGCCACCGCCCAGGCCTGCAACGATGAGAAAGGCGTCTATCTCGTGGACCGGGACGCTGTCGACGGCACCCTGTATCTCGTCGATGTCCTCCTCGGCGATCTCCGCGCCGAGTTCGTTGTCCGCCCCGACACCGTGGCCTTTCACCCGGGCCTGGCCGATGAGAACGCGGTTCTCCTCGGGGATGCGCTGTAGGCCGAGCAGGTCAGCCTCCGCCGTGTTGACGGCGATCGCCGACCGGACGATGCTGCTCCCGGTCGCCTCGTCGTACTGTAAGAACTTGTCGACGATCTTCCCGCCGGCCTGCCCGAAGCCGATCATCGCCAGTTTCATCGATATCCGGGTCTACATGCCCGACAGTTAAGTTCTTTCCCCAGTCGCTGACGGGTGTCCGACGGCCAGGGGGCGTGCTGTCACCGACGACGGGCACCGGTGCCCACCTCGACAGACGCGATGTCGATGTGACCACCCTCCAGTGACGGTCCCACACAGGGGTCTGCCGCGAGCAACAGCGCGCCGTCGAGGTCCGCGTAGGCCGCCAGCGGCGAGAGATGTGCCGCCCCCGCGATGGAGGCGCCGGTCTCGACCATACAGCCGAGCATCGCGTCAAGGCCGTGTGCCCGGGCGACCTCCATCTGACGGTGGGCCGGCCGGAGCCCACCACACTTCATGAGCTTCACCACCACGACGTCGACGGCATCGGCGACCGCCGGCACATCACGCGCAGTCACACAGGACTCGTCCGCCGCCACCGGCATCGGAGCCGCCGCCGTGACACGCGCGAGACCCGCGTGGTCGTCGGCCGGCACCGGCTGTTCGAGCAACTCGACGTCGAGGTCGGCGAGCCAGGACAGCGCCTCGACCGCCCGGTCGGCGCTCCAGTCGCCGTTTGCGTCCACACGGATGCTGGCCGCTGGCGCGGCCTCCCGGACGGCCGCCAGCCGGGCCCGGTCGTTTTCGGTGCCGAGTTTCACCTTCAGCGCGTGGTAGCCCGCCGCGACCCACTCCCGGGCCCGCTCTGCCATCGGTTCGGGGTCGTCGATGCCGACAGTCACCGAGGTGGGTGGCACACGCCCGGGGTCGAGCCCCCAGTGCCGGTAGAGCGGCTCGCCGCGCTGTCGGGCCGCGAGGTCGTGGACAGCGACCGACACCGCCGCCCGTGCCGCCGCCTGGTCGGGGGCGATCTCCGACAGGCGCCGCTCGATTTGCCCCCCGGCCGCCGGGTCACCGACTGTCTCGACCGCCGAGAGCAGCTCCGGCAGGACCGCCTCGACGCTCTCGGCGTCCTCGCCGTAGTACGCCGACGGGGCGGCCCCGCCGAGCCCCGTCCGACCCGCGCCGTCGGTCACCGTGACCAGGTGGTTTGTGGCCTGTGACGTGCTGCCCCGCGAGATGGTGAAGCTCCTGTCCAGTTCCAGCGTCACGGCCTCCACGGCTGTCGACGTGATCTGTGTGTCACCCATGTGGCTCACCCGGAGAGAAACCGGTCGAAAGGCCCCTCCCTCGCCCCGTCGAGGCGCTCGAACTGGTCGTCAGTAAGCGACACCGTCGCGGCACGGAGGTTCTCCTCCAGCTGGTCGACGGTGCGCGCACCGAGCAGCGGCGCGGTGATGTCGGGATGGTGGGTGTGGTAGGCCAGCGCGACCTGTGCGGGCGTTGCACCCACCTCGCCGGCGACATCCTGCACCACATCAAGCACCGCGAAGTTCTCCTCGGTCAGGTATCGCTGCTCCCAGCCCTCCGAATCCGAGGCCGTCGACTCGCCGACGAGGCCGTCATCGCGGGTGTACTTGCCGGTGAGAAACCCCTGTGCGAGCGGGCTCCAGGGGAACACCGCCAGCCCCTCCTCGCGGCAGAACTCCAGGTACTCGCCCTCGATCTCGCGGTCGACCAGGTTGTGGCGGGGCTGGGTCAGTGTGAACGGCTCACGATCCCGGTTGCGGGCCCGCTCGTTGGCCCGGGCGAGTCGCCACGCGTTTGGCCGGAACGTTGAGGCCCCCAGATAGTGCACCCGGCCCGAGGCGACAAACTCGTCAAGGGTGGACATGAACTCGCGTGCCGGCGTCTCCGCGTCCCAGCGGTGGATGTAGAGGATATCGAGATAGTCGGTGCCGAGGCGGTCGAGTATCGCGTCGATCTGGTGCCGGAGATGCTTGCGGTTGAGTCCCCTGCCGTTGGGGTCGTCCTCGCGGGTCGGCCAGTAGACCTTCGACGCGATGACAAACTCCTCACGGTCACGGTCGTCGAGCCACTCGCCGATCCAGCGCTCGCTTTTACCGCCACCGTAGACGTCAGCGGTATCGAGAAACCGCCCGCCGGCCCCCTCGTAGGTCGACAGCAGCTCGTGGGCCGTCTCGCGGTCGGTCTCGACGGCCCCCGAGGCGGTCTCGCGGCCGAACCGCCAGGTGCCGAAGGCGAGCTCACTCACCGTCAGCCCTGTCTCTCCCATCTGGACGGTATCCAGTGTCAGGTCCATACACAGGGTAGAACCGCCCCGAAAAAGAGCGTTCGGGACCCGCCCGTCGACCAGTCGAAAGGGCTTTATCGGCATCTGACTAACTGATCAGTTAATGAGTGGTGAGACCGGCGAGTCGGTGGCGACCGACGAGATACTCGATGGTGTCTACGACGCGCTGTGTACCCACGGGTACGCCGAGTTGACGATGCAGGACATCGCAGACGAGTGCGATAAAAGCACCGCGCTGTTGCACTACCACTACGACACGAAAGAGGACCTGCTGGTTGCGTTCCTGAACGGGATCATCACCGACTACGAGCAGCGGCTAGCCGAGGAACGTGACCAGTCACCCGAGCGGCGACTGGTCACGTTCCTCGCGCGGTTCGTGTTCGCCCCCGACAGCAACGAGCGCCAATCGTTTCACCTCGCCCTGCTGGAGATGCGCTCACAGGGGACGTTCAACGAGCGCATCCGCGAACAGCTCGAGCAGAGCGAGGCGGTGCTCCGGGGAACCGCCGCCGACATCCTCCGGGAGGGGATCGAGACGGGGGCGTTCGAGGGAACCGACCCCGACCGGACGGCAGCGCTGCTCGTCGCGGCACTCGACGGGGCCCGCACCCGGCAGATCACGCTCGGCGAGGGCCAACCGGCCGACACCTACACCCGGGCGGTTGTCGAGGAACTGCTGGACCAGGTCGTCGACCCGCTTCTCGCCGAGGGGACAGAGCTGCCGAATCTCGACGACGTCCTCGACGAGCTGGGCAGGAGCGGCTCGTGACCGACCCGCGGCGGCTCCACACGAACGCGTGACCACCACCTGCAGCCGGTCTCGGAGCCACGCCGACCCCCTTCATCTGGTGGCGCCGTGACACACGCCGGTCCCCGGCCCCGCAGCCTGTAACGCAGTTGGACCCCCACAATGAGACGACCCCACCTGCTCGTCGCGTTCGTTCGCTGGCTGCGCGCACTGTGGCGCGCGGTGAGCGACCGCGCCCCAAATCCGGTCAGGTGGGGCATCCTCTGGATCGGTCTTGGCCTGGCCAGGCTCGGGCTCATCGACCGCGACCGGGCGGTCAGAACGACCGAACTCGCCTGGCCGCGCGTGCTGACCGGCATCGCGCGGATGTCGAAAAACGCCGTCGACGTGGCGATGGTCGGTGTCGCCGTCGGCACGACAGCGGTCGCAGGGGTCGGCTTCGCCTCACCGTTCTGGGGGCTCGCGTTCTCCGTTGGCGGCGGCGTCGCCGGCGGCACCATCGCGCTTGTCTCACAGCGGTACGGTGCCGACGCGTACGAGGAACTCGGTCTGGCGGTCCGGTCCAGTGTTCTGCTGACGGTCGTCGTCACGGTCCCGCTGTCGGCCCTGTTCTGGACCGCCCCCGAGTCGTTCATCTCGGTGCTGACGAGCCGCGAGCGGGTGCTTGAACACGGGGCCACATACCTGCAGATCGTCGGCCTCGGCATCCCATTCGCCGCGCTGAACCTCGTCGGGAGCCGCACCCTCGTCGGGAGCGACGACGCATACACGGCGATGCAGGTGCGTGCCGGCGGCGCGCTCGCAAATGTCGTCCTGAACGCGGTGTTCATCTTCGGGCTCGGCTGGGGGGTCGCCGGGGCGGCGCTCGGAACGGTGCTGGCGAACGTCGGCGTCACCGGGACGTTCGCGGTCGGGCTCGTCCGGGGTCGGGCCCCCGGTGTCGGGGCGTTCCCGGTTCAGGTGTCACCGACGGGCGCCTGGGCCGACGCCGGCACCATCTCGGATCTCGTCGAGATCGGGCTGCCGGTTGGGCTGCGGGGCCTCGTCTGGACCACCGCGGAGTTCCCGATGCTTGGCATCCTCGACATCTTCGGTGAGAACACCGTCGCGGCGTGGGTCATCGCCCGCCGCATCTGGGGTGTGATGAACACACCCGGCTGGGGGTTCGGCCTCGCCTCCTCCAGCCTCGTCGGGCAGGAACTCGGACAGAACAACGAGCACGAGGCCGAGGCCTACGGCCGGGATATCATCCGCTTCTCGGTGGCGACCTACCTCGTCTCGGCGCTGCTGGTCGCCGTCTTCGCCGAGCAGGTGGTGGTGCTTTTCGCCGACAGCCCCACCAGCCCCGAGATACCCATCGCGGTCAATCTCGTGTACGCCGCGTGTTTCGCGGTGGTGTTCCAGGGGGTCACCAGCGCCGCCGCCGGCCCGCTTGATGCCAGCGGGGACACCCGTATCACCTTCGTCAGCCAGTTTCTCGGCATGTTCTGTATCTCTATCCCGCTGGCGTATCTCGGTGCCCGGGGCCTCTCGGTCTCGGCGGTGTCGCTGCCGGCTGTCGGGTCGACACCCGAGATCGCGGTTCCCGCACTCGGCCTGTGGGGGCTGTATCTCGCCTTCGTCGCCGAGACAGCCGTCCCTGCGGTCATCAACTACTGGCGCTTCCGGACCGACAAGTGGAAACGCATCAGCGAGGCCTACCGCCCCGAGACGACCGTCGCCGACGACTGACCGCGCCGGGGGTCCGACGGGCGACACGGCGTCACCGAGGAGCCCGTCGGACACGCGGGGCAGCCCGATGCCGGGCTGTGGCGCGAACACGAGCCCGACGACCAGGAAGGGTCCGCCGACCGGCAGTCGCCACAGCGTCCACGGGCGACGGGAGAGCAGGACCGGAGCGTCGTCAGCTCTTCCTCTGGGCTGACAGGTAGTGGTCCATCACAGGCGCCAGAACGAACAGTCCGAACGCCGCGAGCACGGCGAGAAACGACGCCGACGACGCCCGTGGTGTCCATCACCGGTTTGCCGGTCGGCTGGTAGGTTGTGGTGTCAGAGGCCGGCGACATCCTCGATGGCGTCGGTGAGCGCGCGGATACTCTCGACAGTGTGTTCACCCATGTGACCGATGCGGAACGTCTCCTCGCTGATCGGCCCGTAGCCGCTCGAGAAGACCATATCGTACTCCTCGGAGACCGTCTCGACGGTTTCGGCCACGTCAATACCGCGGGTGTTCTCGACGCAGGTGACGGTACGGGACTCGAACCCCGCTTCGGGGTAGAGGCCGAACTGTTCACGGGCCCAGTCGCGGGTGTAGGCGGCCATCTCACGGTGGCGCTGGTCGCGTTGCCGGTGGCCCTCGGCGAGCATGTGTTTCATCTGCCTGCGGTAGGCGAGCATGATGTGGAGCGCGGGCGTCGAGTGGGTCTGGCCCTTCCGGTCGTAGTAGTCGAGACAGCGCTGGAAGCCACCGTACCAGGACGCCGAGTCACTCTCGAGTTCCCGCTTGTAGGCGGCGTCGCTGACCACACAGACAGCGAGCCCCGGCGGCATGGCGAAGGCCTTCTGTGTCGAGGTGAAGATGGCGTCGATGTTGTGTGCCTCGATGTCGATGTAATCCCCGCCCAGACAGGAGATGGCGTCAACGATAAAGGACGTATCGGGGTACTCGCCCAGCAGGTCACCGACCGCCTCGACGGGGTTGCGCACACCGGTCGAGGTCTCGTTCATCACCATCCCGACGGCGTCGTATCCCGCCTCGCTTCGCTCGAGGGCTGCCCGCACGTCCTCGGGGTTCACCGCCTGGCCCCACTCGTATTCGATGCGGTCGACCGGCGTGCCGAGCCGCTCGGCGACGTTGGCCTGGCGCTCGCTGAACGCCCCCGAGGTCGGCACGAGCATGCGCTCGTCGACGAGATTGAGCGTTGTCGCCTCCCAGAACTCCGTCCCCGATGCCGTCAGGACGATGACCTCGTTGTCGGTGTCGAGAAACTCCTTGGTATCCTCGACGATTGTCGTGTAGAGGTCTGTCATCCGGTCCATCCGGTGACCGAACGCCGGTTGGGCCATCGCCTCGATGACGTCCTCGCGGACCTCCGTCGGGCCCGGTAGATACAGCGTCTTGTCGGTGTAGTCGTCGGTAAACTCACTGGGTTCGGGCACGTCGACCACTGTGAGATACTCCCGGAGCGGGAGGTTTGGGTGTTTTGATGTGTGGGGACCACCAGACCGTTCTGTGGCTGTTTTCCACGAGACGGTGGAAAGCCGTGGGGCTCAGTCGAGTCGTTCCGGGCCCTCGCGCTCCGCCGGGGACAGCGGTCGGGGCCGGAACCGCCGGCCGGGGAGCGCCCAGGGCGTCGCAACGGCGGCCCCGAACGCGAGCGCGGCAAGCGGGACGACCCCGACCGGGTGTGTCACGAGACCGGCAACGAGCAGCCAGGCCGCGAGAATGGCCGCAACCGCAAGCGCCGCGGCGACAATCGCCTGCCGGCCGACCGGCCGCGGACGGCTGTGAGCCCCGAGCCAGGCTGCGAGCCCGCCCAGTGCCGCGCCGAGCGCGACCGGCCGGTTCGACCCGACGAGCCCTTCGACGGTCGGGGGTGTGCCGACACCCGTTCTGAGCCAGACCGCCACGGCCGCGAGCGCCGCGGCAAGAACAAACAGGGTCGCCGTCGTGTCGGTCGGCCCGGAGTGGTCCCGGACCAGTTCGACGACGGCGAGATAGCCGACCCCGATGGCGACCCCGCCGACCACGTCGACGGGGTAGTGAACACCGAGCCCCAGACGGGTGTAGCCGACCAGGGCAACGTAGGCGGCGGCCACGAGCAGCCGACGGCGACGGGTCCACAGCCGCGTGTCGAGCACGAACAGCCCGGCGAGCACCGTCGCCGCAATGACGTTCCCGCTCGGAAAGCTCGTTGTCGAGATGGTCGCGGCGTGCTCGTAGGTGCCGGCGAGCAGGTTCGGGGCTGTCGCCGGGTCCACCGGTGGCTCTGTGTCGGGGCGACTGGCCGCGTTCAGCGACTTGATACCCGCCATCACGCTGTAGTAGCCAACGACCGTCGGGACCCAGTGGCTGAACCGCTCGGGCCTGTACCAGTAGGCGGCGATCACCACCGGCACGACGACGAAGACACTGCCGAGCTGGGTCAGAAACACCGCGAGGTGGGCGAGCCACTCCGGTGTCGCCTCGACGACCGTCTCGACGACCCCGGGGTCGAGCACCGGATGCCAGCTGTCGCGCATTCGTTCTGTCTGGATTTCACGTGGCCGCCGGTTCAATCTAACGGTCCGGGAGAGCCCGCCGTCGGGCAGCGACACCCCAGCCACCGCCCGCGGGTTGAGACCTCACCGGTTGTTTGCCGTCAGCACGGGCACCTCCGAGCGGCGGAGCACGCGGGTGGCGGTGCTGCCGAGGACCCCGTCGCGGCTGCCGCTTCCGTGTGTGCCCATCGCGACCAGATCGGCGCCGGTCCCGGTCACGTACCGGTGAATCTCCCCGGCCGGACTCCCCTCAAGCATCGCGGTCGAGACGGGCAGGTTGCGGTCACGGGCCTCCTCGGCGATTGTTTCGACCGCGTTGCGCCCGCCCTCACGGAGCGGTCCGAGGATACTCCGGGAGGTGTCTGCGAGCTCGTGGGTCGTCGTGTCGACCACGTAGACGACACGGATATCTGCGCCGTAGTGCTCGGCGACCGCCAGCCCGTGAGTGGCGGCGTGCTCGGCGACATCACTGCCGTCGGTCGGAACGACAACGCGGTCGAACGCGCCGTAGCCAGGGTCGGGCAGGGCCGAGTCATCCAGCGGTACCGCCACGACCGGGGCCGGCGACCGGACGAGCACGCGCTGTGTCGTCGAACCGATGTAGCTGTCGCCCGTGTCCCGGGCCCGTGTCCCCATCACCACGAGATCGACAGCCTGCTCGGCTGCGTACTCGCGGATCGCCTCTGCCGGGACCCCCTCGCGGACCGCCGCCCGGACCGTCACAGCAAGCTCTGTGCCCCACTCCTCGGCACTCGCCAGGGCCTCCTCGCCACGGGTCCGGGCCTGGTCGCGGACCGTCTCACGGTCCGCACCCGACAGCCCGCTGTCGATCCCGTCGGCGAGGACGAACAGCGCGTGAACGCGCGCATCGAACGTTCTCGCGAGGTAGAGCCCACGGGCGACAGCCTCGTCGGTTCCTGACTGGCCGTCGATCGGCACGAGAATATCATCGTACATGACCAGAGGGTACGGACGCCACCCTCAAGTAGCCACCCCCTTCGACACGTTCTCAGCTCGACCGTGCACGGTCGACTGACGCTGCCGGGGCCGTCTCGTCGGTGTCCTCGGTGGCCGACAGCAGCTCCGTGTACCGGTTGCGGATGGTGACCGTGCTGACACCTGCCGCCTCGCCGACCGCGCTCTGTGTGGGCTGTTCGCCGGTGAGCTGGCCGGCGGCGTACACGGCAGCAGCCGCGAGGCCGATCGGGGACTTTCCGTTGAACACGCCGGTGCCTCTCGCGTCCTCGAGAAGGTCGCGGGCGTAGCGGCGCGTCTCCTCGCTGAGCTCGAGGCCGTCGAGCACCCGGTCGAGATACTGTAGCGGGTCAGCGGGCTGGACTGCGAGCGCCAGCTCCCGGTTGATGTACCGGTAGGTACGGGTGAACTCCTGCCTGTCGACGCGGCTGACAGTAGCCACCTCGTCGACGGTGCGCGGGCGGTTCATCTGCCGTGCAGCCGCGTACAGCGCCGCCGTCGCGACCCCTTCGATGGAGCGCCCCGGCAGGAGGTCCTCCTCCAGTGCCCGCCGGTAGATGACACTCGCCGTCTCCCGGACCTCCTCGGCGAGACCGAGCGCGCTTCCCATGCGCTCGATCTCGCCCAGTGCCTGCTTGAGGTTGCGCTCGCTGTGGTCCTGGGTGCGGAACCGCTCGTTCCAGGTGCGCAACCGCTGTATCTTCCGGCGCTGTCGGCCCGAGAGCCTGTTTCCGTAGGCGTCTTTGTCCTGCCAGCCGATGTTCGTCGACAGCCCCTTGTCGTGCATCATCCGGGTGGTGGGTGCACCGACCCGGCTTTTCTCGTCGCGCTCGCGGCTATCGAACGCCCGCCACTCCGGCCCGCGGTCGATCTCGTTTTCCTCGACGACAAGGCCACACTCCCGGCAGACCCGCTCACCGCGCTTCTCGTCGGCGTCGAGTCGGCCCTCACACTCCGGACAGCGTGCGCGCTCGTCGCGCCGCTCCGGGGCCGTCTCGGCGGATTCAATGTCTCTGACTGTGGTTTCGCTCATTGGATTACTCTGGACGGTGCTGAGGGGTCAGCCCGCCTTGCTAACTATTTGTAATCGCTCCTTATATTTAAATCTTGCTTTGCCGGACCGGCAGTTACCGCCCGTGACTCATACTGGGATCCGGCCGCGGCATCGCCCGCCGACACACCCGGAATCTGACAACCTCGTCGGGCCCCGGGGCGCGACCCGTGGATTTATATCACTTGCCGCCAATACCACGCACAGAGCGATGCCCTGACCGCCCTGGCGCGGCCGGGGTCCGGTAGCCGTGTTCACGTGGTTCCGAAAGGGTTTTACGCGTCCATCGTCAACAAACTGTACTATCTCGAACCGCCCCAGTTCTCACACACAACACATGGATGTAACCAGTCACGAACTCGTCCCAGACCACGCCGTGCTCGAGGAGTCGGCCCTCGAGGACGTGCTGGAGGAGTACAACATCAGAAAGACAGACCTACCGAAGATACGGCGAAGCGACCCCGCGTTGCCCCAGGCGGCGGATGTCGGCGACGTGGTGAAGATCACACGCGACTCGCGGACAACCGACCAGGCGGTCGTCTACAGGCTGGTGGTCAAATAATGGACACAGAGACACGACGCACCATCTCCCGGGAGTACTTCTCCCGGGAACGGCTCGCGGAGCATCACTTCCGGTCGTTCAACGCCTTTCTCGAGAGCGGGATGCAGCAGGTCGTCACCGAGAAGGCGACAATCGACACCGACATCGGCGACAAGGAGGGGGAAGAGCCTGTCTACGTCGAGTTGGGCGACATCCGGGTGGTGACCCCGCGTGTCCGGGAGGCCGACGGCAGCGAGGAACTGCTGTACCCACAGGAGGCACGCCTCCGGAACATCACCTACTCCGCACCGGTGTTCATGGACATGGCGGTCGTCGTCGGCGGTGACGAGACCGAGGAGGAGGTCGTCGACCGGACAGAGACGAAGATCGGGCGGATGCCGATCATGATCGGCTCGGACAAGTGCAACATCGCCAACTTCTCGGACGAGGATCTCGTCGAGATTGGGGAGGACCCCGCCGACCCCGGGGGTTACTTCATCGTCAACGGCTCCGAGCGGGTGCTGATGACGAGCGAGGACCTCGCGCCGAACAAGATACTCGCCGAGACAGACACCAAGTACGGTGACGAGGTGCAGGTGGCGAAGACGTTCTCCCAGCGACGCGGGTACCGCGCGCTGGTGCTGGTCGAGCGCTCCCGTGACGGCCTGCTGGAGGTGTCGTTCCCGTCGGTATCGGGAAGCGTGAACTTCGTGACGCTCGTGCGCGCGCTCGGACTCGAATCCGACGAGGAGATCGTCCACCGGGTCAGCGACGACCCACAGATCGTGAAGTTCATGCTGGAGAACCTGGAGGCGGCAGAGGTCCAGACAACGGCGGAGGCAATCGAGACCCTCGGCAGGCGGGTGGCCTCCGGGCAGGGGAAAAACTACCAGCTCAAGCGGGCCAACTACGTCATCGACCGGTACCTGCTGCCGCACCTCCACGAGGACGGTGTCGACGAGGAGGACGTCCGCATCAACAAGGCCTACTACCTCTGTCGGATGGCAGAGGCCTGCTTCGAGCTGGCGCTGGAGCGGCGCGAGCCCGACGACAAGGACCACTACGCGAACAAGCGCCTGAAGGTGAGCGGCGACCTGATGCGGGACCTGTTCCGGACGGCGCTGAACAAGCTCGCCCGCGACGTGAAATACCAGCTCGAGCGAGCGAACATGCGCAACCGGCAGCTGTCTGTCTCGACGGTGGTGCGATCGGACGTGCTCACCGAACGACTCGAGCACCCGATCGCGACCGGCAACTGGGTCGGCGGCCGGTCGGGCGTGAGCCAGCTGGTCGACCGGACCGACTACATGGGTGTGTTGAGCCACCTCCGGCGGCTCCGCTCGCCGCTGTCCCGCTCCCAGCCACACTTCGAGGCCCGGGACCTGCACGCCACACAGTGGGGACGGATCTGTCCCTCCGAGACGCCGGAGGGACCGAACTGTGGCTTGGTGAAAAACTTCGCCCAGGCGATGGAGCTGTCACAGAACGTCGAAGACAAACAGGGGCTCAAACGAGAGCTCGCACAGATGGGGGTCCAGGGCATCCCCGGCATCGAGAGTATCCAACAGCCCGCGGACGACTAGACATATCATGAGCAAACGAAGCGACGCCAAGGTGTACGTCAACGGGAGTCTCATCGGCACCCACCCGGACCCGGAACAGCTCGCGAACAACATCCGCCAGGCCCGCCGCCAGGGCAGCCTCAGCGAGATGGTCAACGTCTCGATCGACGAACGCACAAACGAGGTCATCGTCAACGCCGACGCCGGTCGTGCGCGGCGGCCGCTGTTGGTCGTCGAGGACGGCGAACCGCTTGTTTCCGAGGACGAGATCGAGGCGCTGTCGAACGGTGAGATGGACTTTCAGGAGTTCGTCCACCGGGGGTACGTCGAGTTCATCGATGCCGAGGAAGAAGAGGATATCTTCGTCGCGGTCGAAGAGGAGGAGCTCACAGACGAGCACACCCATCTGGAGATCGACCCCCAGCTGATCTTTGGGATCGGTGCCGGGATGGTTCCCTACCCCGAGCACAACGCCTCCCCGCGAATCACGATGGGCTCGGGAATGATCAAACAGTCACTCGGCTTGCCCTCCGCGAACTACCGGATCCGGCCCGACACCCGCCAGCACCTGCTGCATTACCCGCAGCTGTCGATGGTCAAGACACAGACCACCGAACAGATCGGCTACGACGACCGCCCGGCCGCACAGAACTTCGTGGTCGCGGTGATGAGCTACGAGGGGTTCAACATCGAGGACGCGCTCGTAATGAACCAGGGCTCGGTCGACCGCGGCCTCGCTCGGTCGCACTTCTTCCGGACCTACGAGGGCGAGGAGCGCCGGTACCCGGGCGGCCAGGAGGACCAGTTCGAGATCCCCGACGAGGAGGTGCGCGGCGCACGCGGCGAGGAGGCCTACACCCACCTCGACGAGGACGGCCTGGTGAACCCCGAGACGCCCGTCGGCGAGAACGCGGTGCTTCTGGGCAAGACCTCGCCCCCGCGGTTTCTCGAGGAGCCCGACGACATGGGCGGGCTCAGCCCGCAGAAGCGCCGCGAGACGTCCGTGACGATGCGAAGCGGCGAGTCGGGCATCGTCGATACCGTCACACTCATGGAAGGCGAGGACGGCTCGAAGCTCTCGAAGGTGTCGGTGCGTGACGAGCGCATCCCCGAGCTGGGCGACAAGTTCGCCTCCCGGCACGGCCAGAAGGGCGTTGTCGGGCACATCGCCCCCCACGAGGATATGCCGTTCACCGAGGAGGGGGTCGTGCCGGATCTCATCCTCAACCCCCACGCGCTGCCCTCGCGGATGACCGTCGGGCACATCCTCGAGATGATCG
>OBKM01000068.1_pt1 | contig 43727 bp, 34 predicted proteins | sample 1519691 | NCBI WGS metagenome assembly OBKM01 (sample SAMEA37050418, study PRJEB22526) | metagenome | biome: saline pan; feature: lake; material: water | place: Egypt | collected 2015 | depth 0.5 m
ATGAGGTGTGCTGCAACATATCGGAGCGCGTCCCACGGACATACGTCGAGGCCTAGTACCACCGCTGAAGCCCAGCATCCGGCCTCTTAGTACCAGATGTGTCGCTGTGGCCTCCGACATAGTCACGAAATCGTCACGCTCGGATCTGCCCGAACGGCGAACCGTATGTGAAGAGATACCAGTATTGCTTCCATGCACTCTTAATGTTAGCATTGTAGCGATCTTTTTAGAGTGACCGTCCTTCATCATTGAATTCAATTTGACCCATGCCTACCACAGTGGAACCTTCCGAAATAGATGTTCTTGTCGTCGACGACGAGGAAGACGTCGTCGAAGTTGTCACACATTTCCTCGAGCAGGAAGGGTACACGGTCCACCAAGCTTTCGACGGTGAAGAAGCGCTCGACAAAGCTGATGCAGAGATCGACATTATTGTCCTCGATATTATGCTTCCGGGGGTAGACGGATATGAAGTATGCCGTCAGCTGCGGTCGCGCGCAGAGACCGAACGTATCCCTATCATCTTCCTGAGTGCCAAGACTGAGGAGGAGGACCAGATCGAAGGCCTCATGCTCGGCGGCGATGATTATCTGACGAAGCCCGTCTCCCCGCAGGTGCTTGTCGCCCACGTGAAAGCCGTGCTGCGGCGTGCCGGTATCGAGGAAAGCAACATCATCGAGATCAACGGCCTCACGATTTACGAGGATGAATACCGCGCTGAGCTGGACGGCGAAGATCTCGGCCTCACCCTGACCGAGTTTGAACTGCTCCGCTATCTGGTACGTCACCCGCGCAAGGCATTCACGCGCCAGCAGCTCCTTGAGACGATCTGGAAAGATGCGATGATGGTCACGGAGCGTACCGTCGATGCGCACATTAAGAATCTGCGCGAGAAGCTCGGCGAGTATGCGGAGCACATCCAGACGGTTCGCGGCGTCGGATATCGCTTCGTGGAGGAGGTCGAATCGGCAGAAGAAGCCGAGTAGTTGTCTTCCACTCCGAGAGATAGGGTCGCGCCGGTCTCACATGAGGGGCGTCGCCTGTCGTTCTGCGTTCTTCGCTCTCTATCGGAGCGATAACGGCTAATCTACGGGTTATTTTATGGACGCACTCAAGAAGATTGGGGCAGGGATTCTTCCTTCTCGGGCCTCAACGCGAACGTGGATGGTGCTCACGTTCGCGCTCTTCGTCGGCATCGCCGTGCTGGCCGTCGGTCTGTATGTAGTGTTTGTGCTTCGAGGCGATACAGACGAGGCCCTGCGCCAGACGCTCGTCGATCGGGCGCAACAGGTGGCCGCTCAGGTTGAGCAGGTCGGCACCTCCGGTGAGCGCGACCGCATCGTGCGGAATATCAACCAGCTGACTGATTACCGGCTGACGGTCAGCAGCCCCGACACGACGTACGGCGAGATCACGGATGCCTACCTCGATCGCGGAGCGCTTATTGACCGCGCGGCCGTGTCAGCCGATCCGTCAGCCCCCTTGATCGAGTTTGCTGAAGGGGCGGAGGTTGAGGACAACTCCTCCTACTATGTCGCGGTGTATCGCCCCGAGTCGGAGCTGATCATTCGCCTCGGCCAGTCCGAACCTCCGCTCTATCAGGTTGCCCAAGACGCCCAGATGGTGCTTATCATGGGCATGGTGGGCGCCCTTCTCCTTGCTATCGTCGGGAGCTGGGTGGCTGCCTACCAGGTGGTGACCCCCCTTCGAAAGATACGTGATACAGCCCGGCGGGTAAGCGAGGGCGATCTCGAAGGGACAATCGAAATCGACTCGCGGGCAGCCGAGTTTCAGGATGTCGCGGAAAGCATCAACCGAGCTTCCGATAGCTTTCGGGAAAAAATTGATGACCTCGAACGTCTCACCCGGCTCCAGACGGAGTTCATCGGCAACATTTCGCACGAGGTCCGCAACCCTATCTTTTCGGTGAGCGGGTATCTGGAGGCGCTCGGCTCCCCGACGCTCAACGACGACCAGCGCAAGCGGTATGCGGAGAAGGGACTTACCAACCTGCAGCGTCTGAGCAATCTCTTCGACGATCTCATCGAGATCGCGCGCCTCGAATATCGGGAAGATCTCATCCGCCCCAGCGAGTTCGATCTCGACGAACTTGTGGACGAGGTCGTCGAGATGCTCCGGCCCAAAGCCGAGAAGAAGGGACTCAAATTGGAAATCGAAAACCCCAGCCTGCAGGTATATGCAGACCGGAACCGCATTCGGCAGGTCCTCGACAATCTGATCGACAACGCCATTGCCTACACGGACGAAGGGACGGTCCGATGCCGCCTACAGAAACGCCTCGACAAGGCGCGCATCGAGATCGTCGACACCGGCCAGGGGATCGATGAAGACCACCTGGATCGCATCTTCGAGCGCTTCTACCGCGTCGACCCGGACCGCGCCCGCAAGAGTGGCGGCTCCGGGCTGGGCCTGAGCATCGTCAAGCAAATCCTCCAGGCCCACGACGAGCCTATCCATGTAGAGAGCACAAAGGGGCGCGGCACGCGCTTCTGGTTTGAACTTCCACATGCCGATCAGGCGCGCGCCAAAAACGAAACGTAAGTGTGCCTTGCGTGAGTTCATCCTATCTGTGAATCCTATCTGCGGATGTGGTAGGCTCATGGACGCGACTCGTCACCTGTAGTGTCTCTCTCCAGAAAGCTCCCCCGGCGGTCCGCAAAATTTGGACGATTTCCGTCCTTTGTGTTAAGCAACACCCGGCTCTCACGAATCTCCTTCCTCCCCCTATTCGTTATGGGAGATTGAAGATCTGGGTCTCTTCTGCCTTACGTTGCCGTGCCCGGATAGAAGCCACACCGTCAGACCAACTCTCAACACCCATGGAAGACGTAACAGAACAGGAGTCGGAAACGCTTTCGGTCGACCGCCAGGACGGCCAGTCGTCAGACACGCCCTCCCGCGTCACGTACGAAGGCGACTTCGACGTTAGCCCGCTTAATCCGAGCGACTTCGATCCCGATACCCTGCTGCGCAGCTACCGCACGATGCTGCTGTCTCGTCGGCTCGACGAGAAGATGATGACTCTGCTGAAGCAGGGCAAGGGATTCTTTCACATTGGCTGCGCCGGCCACGAGGCCGCGCAGGCCGCCGTTAGTCTCCATGCTCGGCCCGGTCACGACTGGTTTTGCATGTACTACCGTGACCTGTGCATGACGCTCTCGCTCGGGATGTCGTCCCGCGAGGCCTTGTTGGCCCATCTGGCCAAAGCGGACGACCCCAACTCGGGCGGGCGCCAGATGCCGGAGCACTTCGGCTACAGCGACCTGAACATCATGACCACCGCGTCGTCGGTCGGCGCACAATTTTTGCCCGCCGTTGGCTTCGGATTCGCCGCGCAGCACCGCGGCTCGGACGCGTTCGTGTACACGTCGGCCGGAGAGGGCGCTACGTCTCAGGGCGCCTTCCACGAAGCTCTCAACTGGGCCGCTCGCGAGCAGGCGCCGCAGCTGTTCTTCGTCCAAGACAACAAGTATGCTATCTCGGTCCCTATCGACGAGCAGACCGCCGGTGGTACGCCGTATAAGCTGGCGGCGGGATACGAGGGGCTGCGGCGCATGCGCGTGGATGGAACGGACTTCTTCGCGACGGCCGCGGCTGCTAAAACCGCCATTGATCACATCCGAGCCGGCAACGGCCCTGTCTGCCTGGTTGCCGACGTGGTGCGCCTCCTGCCTCACTCCTCGTCTGACGACCACAGCAAGTACCGCTCGCCGGAAGAGTTGGAGCAGGATCGCGAGATGGATCCCATCGAGCGGATGGAGACGCGCCTGCTCGATGCCGGCTTGATTACCGAGGAAAAGGTTGAAGAACTGAAAGCAGACGTAAAACAGGAGGTCGATGATGCGGCCAAATGGGCTCAGCAGCAGCCCGATCCCGCTCCTGAAACGGCTACGGATCACGTGTACTTCGAAGGCGACCACGACATTGACTACACGCCCCAAGATCCGCACGAGATCGACGCCGAGCCCACCGTCATGGTGGACGCCATCAATCACGCGCTGAAAGAAGAGATGGAGCGTGATGAGCGCGTCATTGTGTACGGTGAAGACGTGGCGGGCGACAAAGGCGGCGTGTTTACCGCCACAAAAGACTTAACCGATATGTTTGGCGAGGACCGCTGCTTCAACTCGCCCCTCGCCGAAGCCTCTATCGTCGGCACAGCAGTCGGATATGCAGCATCGGGCTTTCGACCGGTCGTCGAAATTCAGTTCGCCGACTACATCTGGCCGGCCGTGCGACAGATTCGCAATCAGGTAGCCCCCTTCCGGTATCGGTCGGACAATGACTGGAGCTGCCCAATGGTGATCCGTGCCCCCTGTGGCGGTTACATCCACGGCGGGCTCTGCCACTCGCAAAACGTCGAGTCGATCTTCGGCCACATGCCGGGGCTTAAGGTGGCTCTTCCGTCGAACGCTTCCGACGCGAAGGGGCTGCTCAAGACGGCCATCCGGCTGGAGGATCCCGTGCTGTTCCTCGAGCACAAGGCGCTCTACCGAAAGGCCTCCGCTCAGTCGCCGCATCCATCCGAAGATCACTACCTGCCCTTCGGCGAGGCCCGCATTGCCCGGGAAGGCTCTGACATGACCATCATCACGTACGGCATGATGGTTCACAAGTCGATGGAGATCGCGAAAGAGCTCGCCAAAGAAGGCTACGACATCGAGATCGTGGACATTCGCACGATCGTGCCCTTTGACTCGGAGACCGTGCTGGACTCCATCAAGAAGACCAACCGGGCGCTGATCGTATACGAAGATCACGAGTTCACGGGGTTTGGCGCCGAGATTGCGGCTCAGATTGGCGACGACGCGTTCAAGTATCTCGACGCACCGATCCGACGTGTGGCTGGCGCGTTCACGTACGTTCCGTTCGCTGACCCGCTGGAGAAAGCCGTGCTTCCCAGCAACGAAGACATCCGAGAGGCTGCCGTCGATTTGCTGGAATTCTAAACCAGTCTCGCCGGATCACCCGCGACAACTCCCGAGCCTGCTCGCCTCCCTGAGAGGCGGGCAGGTTTTCTTATGGCGTTACGTTTCGACTACCACCAGGAGAAACCGGTTGGGGCAGGTCACTCGTTTATCTGGACGAAGTGTGTAGATATATACCACTCCTCACTGATCCCCCTATCGCCATGTCACAGTCCTCCGAACAGTCGACTTCCAAGCGTGAATCGGTGTGGGACTACCCGCGCCCGCCTGCTCTCGAATCGGTCGATGCCCGCATTCGCGTCGTGCATAACGATGTTACCATCGCTGACAGCACGCGAGCGAAACGCGTCCTCGAAACGAGCCACCCGCCCACGTACTACATCCCCGCGGGTGATATCCTGGTCGACCACCTGAAGAAGATGGGTCGCACGTCTCAGTGCGAATGGAAAGGGCGTGCCGTATACTATGCCGTTGAGGTGGGAGATCGACGCGCCGACGCGGCTGCGTGGACGTATCCCAATCCGACGGAGTCCTTTGCCGAGCTGGCAAACCACTTCTCATTCTACGCCAGCAAGATGGACGCGTGCTACGTCGGCGACGAGCGCGTGGAGCCGCAGGAAGGTGACTTCTACGGCGGATGGATTACGAGCGATATCGAAGGCCCATTCAAGGGCGCTCCAGGCACGCTCGGATGGTGACACATGGTAACATGGAGAGAGGCGGCCCACCATTGCCGCTTCTCTACTAGTACGTGAAGCCCGCTAGTCCACCGTTGCGAGGGCACGATCGAGGTCTTCGACCAGATTGCTCACATCTTCCACGCCGACTGAGAGCCGGATGAGCGAATCTGTGAGCCCGATCTTGCGGCGCTCTTCAGGCGGAATAGATGCGTGCGTCATCGATGCAGGATGCTCGATGAGACTCTCCACGCCGCCGAGGCTCTCGGCCAGCGTGAACACCTCCGTGTTCGACATTACCTCGTGCGCCTTGCCGATGGTGTCGTCGACGAGGGAAAAAGAAACCATACCGCCGAAGTCTTTCATCTGCTTCTTGGCCGTTTCATGTCCCGGATCGGCGGCCAATCCGGGATAGCGGATGTGCCCGACGCTCGGATGATCATCCAAGAACGTGGCAACGCGGTAGGCATTCGTGCAGTGCCGATCCATGCGCAGATGCAGGGTCTTCGTGCCGCGCAGTGTCAGAAAGCAATCCATGGGACCGGGCGAGGCGCCGGTGCTCTTCACCTGAAACCGGAGTTTTTCCACCCAGTCGTCCCGATCAGTGCAGACGGCGCCGAGCACGAGATCGGAGTGCCCGCCTAAATATTTCGTCGCCGAGTGAAGGACGAGATCGGCTCCGAAGTCGAGGGGTTGCTGCAGGTAGGGCGACGAAAACGTATTGTCGACTGCCACATCCACGTCGTGCGCGTCGGCGAGCGAGGTAAGCTCCTCCAGATCAGCCACGCGCAGCAGCGGATTCGTCGGCGTCTCGATCCACATGAGCTCCGTGCTGGGCCGAAGCGCTGCCTCTACGGCGTCCGGATCCGTCATGTCGACGAACTCAAACTCCAGTCCATACGGCTCGAAAACCTCCCTGAAGAGCCGAAATGTACCGCCGTACAGGTCATCGGTTGAGATGATATGATCGCCGGGCTCCAGCCCTTTGCAGATGGCATCAATGCCCGCGACGCCGGATGAGAAGCAGATGCCGTGCTCGGCGCCTTCGAGCCCGGCCAGATTGCCTTCCAGCGCCGTGCGCGTCGGGTTTGACACGCGGGCATACTCGTGCCCCTTATGATCCCCAGGAGCCGCCTGCGCGTAGGTAGACGTCTGGTAGATCGGCGTCATGACGGCTCCGCTGGACGGATCGGGCTGCTGCCCGGCATGAACGGCGCGAGTGCCAAATCCGCTGTGCAGATCAGAGGAGGTGCTGTTTTCTTTCGGCGAGGTGCTGGTTTCATCCGTGCTCATAGGAGAAGGACGTTAGTAGTGAGAAGATACTTCGAGCATGGGGCAATCGGCCCGACGCAAGGACTGTGCACGATAGAGGAGCCTCAATCTACACAAACGCCCGAGCCCTCTAAAAAGAGCTCGGGCGAGTGGAGAGAGGTTTAAACGAGCAGGTAGTTATGCCTAGTTCAGCTACTGTTGCTGTTCAGCCTCCTCGGGTATATCCCCCGTAGCACACGCTTCGATTTCCTCGGCTTGCTCCGTCTGATCCGTCTGGATGTAAGCCTGGAAGAGCGCGTTGCAAACCTGCTGGCGCGTATCGGTGCCCTCCTCAGACAGTTCGTAGGCGCGCTCAAGCGGAGGAACGGCCTGCTCGAAGAGATTCTGTCGCTCTTCGACAAGCCCATCAATCTGAGCGTCGAGCTCCTGAACCTCCTCGTCCGACATCAGCTGCTGATGGTTACGGAGCGAATCGTCTAAGACGGCAATCTCATCGTCCACGTCGACTGCCCGGTTCACATACGACGCGCCCAGATTGAACTGAGCCTCTGCATCGCTGGGGTCAAGCTCAACGGCGCGCGCTAACTGCTCGGACGCTTCTTCGTATTGTCCGTCCTGAAGGAGGAGCGTGCCGAGGTTGTAGAAGTTAGATGGATCCTCAGGATCTTCCTCAGCGCGGGCCTCGAACATATTCTTGGCCTGGTCCATCTCGCCGGTCTGGGTATATGCGTTCAGCATCAGATCCTGAATGTCGCTGTCATCCGGGAATTCGGCGGACCCTTCTTCCAGCAAGGGAAGCGCATCGTCGGCTCGATCATGGGTCAGATACAGCTGACCAAGCAGCGCGTACTCGTCGGCAGCAACCGTGTCCACGCGTTCGACGTAGCCTTCCATGGGCTCAATCGCAGCCTCCTGGTCGCCCAGATTAATCATTGCGTACGCTTCATTCAGCCACGCGTCGGCGGAGTCCGGATAGATGATCCGTGCAGCCCGGAAGTGACCAGCTGCTTTCTCGAAATTCTGTGTCTCCTGAAATTCTTCAGCGCCTGCCTGAAGCTCTTGAATGTAGCTGAGCTCTCGCTCGCCTTGAACGGCGCCGTCAACGCCATTCACGGCCATGGCTTCCTCTTGAGCTTCGATGACCTGGCGATACAACTCGCCTCGCTCGTCAGGATCTTCCGCCTCAAGGGCCATCTGTTCGAAGATGCGGGCGCGTGTCAGATAGGCCTCCGGATTGTTCGGCTCCTCAGCAAGCGATGAGTCAACACTGGCAAGCGCCTGATCAAATTCACCTGCTTCCAGCCGATCTTCGGCATCGCTTAGATGGGGACTACCGGCACATCCGCTGAGCAGGGCAAGGATAGCCCCGCTGAGGAGGAGCATGCCGATCGTGGACCATTGTTTGCTAATTATTTGCATTGGCTTACAACTCAATGATGGGTTTTTCGCGGGACTGAATCGCTTATCTACAGTCTTTAACGCAGGATACGGTTATATTCGTATGCACTCGACCACGTAAGGGCTGTTCCGTAGCTCACCTGCGTTTGACTAGGCAAAGCTAACATAACCGCCGGTTTGTACCGATGCAAACTAGCTTGGTTTACACCAAACATATGTGTGGAGCATGAATATCCATCCACGAGCAACGGTTCTTGATTGCAAGTCTGCAGTGGTCTTCCGTTTTTAAGCGCGTTGTTGGTTTGCCTCTAATCTCCTTTTCTACCCAACACCAGCTCTATGTCCGATCCGACCCAGCATTCTCAAACGCGGCTCACTCCCACGCTTCGCGCGCTTCTGGACGAGGCTGTTGACTACGCTGGCTTTTTTCCGCCGGCCGACCTGAGTCTCCAAGATGCCCTCCAGAATTACCTATCCTACCAGCAGAGCCCCGAAGCCTGGATGCTCGGTCGGTTCGTCGTGCCCATTGATCTGGTGGATGATCTGGACGCGCATCGCAGAATATTCAAAGGGCGGTCGCCATTTCCCCTGTGCGTACTCGGCACAGGAGGGCGCACGTCAGAAGCTTTTCTCGACTCGCTGGAGCAAGACATCGAAACGCTCGAAGCTTTTCACGAGCGCCATCAGGATCGGGCCCGGGCCTCCGTCATGGAAGTCTCTTTTCCCCCAGCCCTGCTCGAAGCGGATATCCAGACGGCGCGCAGCTTCATGGCGTCGGTGGCGGACCGCCTCGTAGTGGCCGGCGTTTCGAAACTCGATATCTTCTACGAGGTGCCGTTGGACGAGCGGGCATCAGACGTCGTGCCGTCGATCGTAGCCGCTATCGCCGAGCATAATAGCATGCGGCCCTCGCCTTCCCGCTCGGTTGTAGGACTCAAAATTCGGTGTGGCGGGCCGGATCCTTCATACATTCCCAGCGCCGAGCAGGTGGCGCTCGCCATTGCCCGCTGCCGCGACGCCGGCGTGCGCCTCAAAGCTACTGCTGGCCTCCATCATCCCCTGCGCCACTTCAAAGAGCCGTACGGCAAGATGGCGCACGGATTCTTGAATATCTTCGGCGCTGCCACGCTGGCCATCGAGCACAACCTGGACTCACACGATGTCCAGGCCGTCCTCCGCGACGAAACAGCAGAACACTTCCGCTTCGACGAGGACACCTTCACTTGGAACGATCTGTCCGTCTCGCGCGACGATATTCATTATGCACGCGACCGGCTCGCCACTTCCTTCGGCAGCTGCAGCTTCGAAGACCCGCGCGACGATCTGAAAGAACTCGAACTGCTGTAGCTCCTCTTCCACTCTTCCTCATCTACCCCTCCGCTCTCATGTCCGACGACACGACCGACTCCGACCTTACTTCCTTCATCGAGGTTCCGGCCGACCATCCGTTTCCCATCCAGAACCTGCCGTATGGCGCATTTCGCCCCGCTCCGAGCGACGATCCGCGCATCGGCGTCGCCATTGGCGACTTTGTGCTCGATCTCTCAGTCCTCAGCGACGACGGCTTTTTCGACCATCCAGCCATCGAGAGCGAGCGCCCTTTCGATGAGCCCACGCTCAACACCTTCATGGGAATGGGCCCTGAAGCCTGGGACGCCGCCCGAACGACGATCAGTCACCTGCTTCGGGACGACACGCCCGACCTGAAGGACGACGCGGCCCTTCGCGATCGAGCGCTCCACGCCATGGATGATGTGGAGCTCACCCTCCCCGTGGACGTGGGCGACTACACAGACTTCTACTCCTCGAAAGAGCATGCGACGAATGTCGGAACCATGTTTCGGGGACCGGAAAACGCGCTCCAGCCCAACTGGACGCACCTCCCGGTCGGTTACCACGGCCGTGCCAGCTCGGTCATTCTCAGCGGCCAGGATGTGCGCCGCCCCTGCGGTCAGCTCAAGCCCGAGGAAGACGAGCCGCCCGTCTACGGCCCCTGCGAGCTTCTCGACTTTGAACTCGAGATGGGCTTTTTCACGGGCCCTTCCAATTCTCTGGGCGATCCCATTCCGATTGGCGAGACTGAGGACCACATCTTTGGGCTTGCCCTCGTCAACGACTGGAGCGCCCGCGACATTCAGAAGTGGGAATACGTGCCACTAGGCCCCTTCCTCGGTAAGAGCTTCGCGACAAGCATCTCGCCGTGGATCGTTCCGATGGCTGCGTTCGAGCCGTTCCGCTGCCCCGGTCCTGAGCAGGATCCGGAACCTCTGCCCTATCTGCGCTCTACCGGTGACCGTAACATCGATATTCACCTGGAGGTAGGACTGCAGACAGAGGCAATGGATGCCCCGCATACGGTCTGCCAGACGAACTTCCGGCACATGTACTGGGACATGCGCCAGCAGCTGGCCCACCACACCGTGAATGGATGCAATGTGCAGCCGGGCGATCTCATGGCATCGGGCACGATCAGCGGCCCAACGCCGGACAGCTACGGCAGCATGCTCGAGCTCGCCTGGAAGGGGACTGAGCCCGTGGAGCTGCCGAGTGGCGAAACGCGCGCTTTCCTGGAGGACGGCGACCGCGTTGTGATGACGGGATGGGCGCAGGGCGATGGCTATCGCGTTGGGTTCGGCGCCGTGGAGGGGCGCGTGCTTCCTGCACAGCCTCAGTAGTCTATTCTCAGTGACAAAATTGCGGCCCTAATCAGTCACCTTTGCCAGCCGAGTGACAACTTTGCGGTTGGCGTATTTTCTTCTCTTAGATGCCGTGCCAGTTTTCCAGCGGCGTTTCTGTATCCGGTGCCGTTGTGGCAGAGATCCCGGGGGTGGTACGCAAATTGATACTGTGTATCAATGGCATTTTGAAGTGAGAAAGTCACAACGATCACAAAACGACCAAGGAGGGATTTAACCATGACGAACCTGACTCGCACTCGACCGCGACGCAATCTGCGCAATCTGCAACGCGAGATCGACCGCGTATTCGACAGCTTCTTCCCGTCCCGCAGACGCGACGAGGACGAAGAAGCCGCCGCTGCCGTCTGGGCTCCGCGCGTTGATCTGTCCGAGACGGACGACCTCTACCGCATTGAGGTCGATCTGCCCGGTATGACGCGCGACGACCTGAAGATCAGCTACCAGGACAACCAGCTGGCCATCAGCGGTGAGCGGCGCGAAGAGCGCGAAGACGCGGACAGCGACTATGTGCGCGTTGAACGGTCCTTCGGCCACTTCTATCGGTCGTTCCGCCTGCCGGAGAACGTAAGCGCCGATGACATTTCGGCTGAGTACGACAACGGCGTGCTGACCGTCGATGTGCCGAAGGCCGAAGAAAGCAAGCCTCAGCAGATCGAAATCACTTAACATCGATCTGCACAATAGGGGTTGCAACTTTGTCCCGGCCGGGAACGTCCCGGTCGGGATTTTCTTATTGTGGAAAACGTGCTTTCCTCGCCACCGCCTGCCCCACTGCCCCAGATGCCTAATCTGTCTTTCGAGCCCGTTCTCTCCCAACTGCGCAGGCGGCTCAGTCAACCGCTTCCCGGCACGCAGGCGCAACTCCAGATGGCACCCGCCTACCGACTGAATCCCTCGGTGGCTTCCATCGAAAACAAAGACTGCCGCGAAGCGGGGGTGCTGATTCTCTTTTTTCCGGTAGGCGATACGCCGACCTTCGTCCTCACGGTGCGACGCGATGACCTGCCCGACCACGCCGGCCAGGTATCCCTCCCCGGCGGGCAGCGCGAAGACGGAGAACCGCTGCAGAAAACCGCCCTTCGTGAGGCGTACGAAGAAGTCAACATAACGCCGGACCGCGTGGATATGGTGGGCCGGCTTACGCCGCTGTACATCCCTCCCTCCCAGTTCTGCGTGTACCCATATGTGGGCGCCGTTTCCTCTCCCCCTTCTTTTCAGCCGACGAACGACGAGGTAGACTCCCTCCTCTGCATTCCGCTCGATAGATTGCTCGACCCGGCCACCCTAAAGCGCGAGACGTGGACGCTGGACGGCGAGCCTGTGGACGTACCTTTCTTTCACCTCGACGGGCACAAAGTGTGGGGCGCAACCGCGATGATTCTCGCAGAGCTGCGGGCTTTGTGTGAAGGTCTGGAAGAAGCCGTCAACTGACACTTCTCCAGCCAGACGGCGCAGTTCCGCGATCTGCTGCCCCGAGACTCCTCTTCCGGCGGCGGCGAGCCGGATACGTTGCAGCCCAACTAAACATACTGGCGCAGGTAGCTGACGACCTCATCAGGCCCTTCGAGCCGGTACTGAGCGGCCGTGTCCTCGGAGCCTATCTTCACGGTAACAGCCTCGTCGCGCCCGGCGAGCGCCTCGAAGGCATCCTCGTCCGTGACGTCGTCGCCGAGGTAGACCGGCGCGCGGTCGGGATGTTGCTGGGCGATGCGACGCACGGCCGTCCCCTTGGTGAGCCCTTTGGGGCGAAGCTCCATCACATCTTTGCCCCAGATCGCATCCAGCATTTCGGGCACGGTATCGGCCCATGCGTTGATGCGCTGTCGCGCCTCTTCTTCATCGGCAGCGGCCCGGTAGTGAATCGCGAACGCTGTATCTTTCTCCTCCACGTGCAGCCCCTCCATCTCGGGAACGGTAGCGCGCAGCCGGCGCATCGCTTCTATCGCCTCCTCCGAGGCGAGGTGCCGGGCCGATTCCCCGACACGCCCTTCCTGCGCGCCATGCAGTCCGATGGCGTTCAGCGGCTGATCTAGAAACTGGGCAAGCGCCTGCAGGTGGCGGCCCGTCACAATCCATACCGGGTACTCGTCGTCCAGTGCGCGAAGGAGATCTGGCACCTCCGGGTGGGGAACGGCTGCATCGGGGTCGTCCACGATCGGGGCCAGCGTGCCGTCGTAGTCGAGAAAAAAGAGGGGGTCGTCAACAACTGGAATGGCTTGCGACATGGCGTAGGACACCGGGTAATCAGTCTGAGAGAAGGTGCGACCAACGGCCTGCCGACAGCTACACCTGCTGCTGCATGGCCTCGAGAAAGCCGTCTGCCCAGTTGTGCACGTCGAGGCGCTCCACCGTGCTTTTGAGGCCATCGAGACGCTCGCGTCGCTCGTCCTCCGGCATCTCCAGCGCATCCTTGATGGCATCCACCAATCCGTCCCGATCGTACGGATTCACCTGAAGCGCCTCCGGCAGAAGATACGCTGCCCCCGTCAGCTCAGATAGAATCAGCAGACCGGTTTCTGCGGCGGCGATGAACTCCTGCGTGACAACATTCATCCCGTCGCGAAGGGGCGTGATGAGGGCGGCGTCGGCCGCTCGGTAGAAGGCACACAGTTCCTTCTGCGTGTACGTGCGATACCGGTAGTTCACCGGTGTCCAATCGTTGCGCGCGAACTGTCCATTGATGCGCCCGACGGCCTCATCAACCTCGCGCTTAAGCTCCTGATACGACTCGACTTCCGTACGGCTCGGCGTAGCGACCTGGAAGAAGGTGACGCGGCCGTGGTATTCCGGGTTTTCCTCGAGGAACTGCTCGAAAGCCAGCAGCCGCGAGATCACGCCTTTTGTATAATCAAGCCGATCAATGCCGATTACTATGTACTCGGTCCCAAAGCGGTTGCGCAGCGTCTCTGCCTTTTCTTTGACGTGCTCTGAGTTGGACATGCGCTTAAAGCGATCCACCTCGATACCGATGGGGTGGGCTTCGACGCGCGTCACGTGACCGTTCCATCGCACGGTGTTCTCTCCCACGTCCGCACCGAGCAGGACGCGCGCGCTCTTCTTGAAATTCTCGACGTACTCTTCGACGTGAAATCCGATAAGATCGCAGGCGAGCATGCCGCGGAGAAGCTCCCGGGCCCACGGCAGGATGCGATACACCTCCATGGCTGGCCACGGGATGTGCCAGAACTGACCAAGTCGCGCCTCGGGCCGGGCCTCGCGAATAGCGCGCGGCGCCAGCATCAGATGGTAATCCTGGAGCCAGACAAGATCGTCTTTGTCCGTCTCTTCCAGCACCGCCTCGGCAAACCGCTTATTCACATCGCGGTAGGTCTGGATAAAGTCCTTTTTGATCTCGAAATGCTGGATCATGTAGTGCGAGACCGGCCACAGCACGCGGTTGGCCATGCCGTAGTAGTAGTTATTCAGCTCCCGCTGACTGAGCGGGACGCGTCGCACCGAGAACTGCGGATCGTCGGCCGGAAACTCCTGATGCTCTGGCAGGCTGGGATCCTCTCCCATGCTTACCCACACGCCTCCCTGCTGCTCGAGCACTGGAAGCAACGCAGTGGCAAGGCCCCCGATCGACGTCTCCCACCCATCTTCCGTCTTGCGAATTGGAGCGCGGTTAGCTACGACAGCAAGACTCAAAGCAATCTTCGTGTGTTATGAACATGTCTGGAGAGGTGGCTGATAGATAGTAAGAGATATGGAGCAGGCAAGCAAGAGTCTGCCGGCTATTCGGCTATGTGCCGCCCGAGCCGTACAGAGTCGCTAAAACGGGCAGGTCAAGGCGGTCAGCAGTCTCCCTCTCTGAGGATGCGCACCGCGCGGGACTCCCGCGCCATGCTTCCAAAAACACCCGTGCCGCCATCGACATGGTCGATGACGTTGGGAATCTCGCCGGGCGTAAGGCCGGCGCCTGCCTGCTGCGCGCCCTGCGTGCGCTGGAAGTCGCGCAGGTTGTCGTCAATGGCACTTGCGCTTGTAAGATTGCTATCGTAGAAGGCAATCGAGAGCCAGGGAAGCTGAATCCGGATCGTCCCCCGCTCCTCGACCTCGTAGCTCTGCTCATTGAGGACCGGCGACGAGGTGATGCGCACGTCGTCCAATTGCAGGTCGCCGCGCTCGAGGCCCTCCGCGTAGAAGGGCGTGAGGCGGTCCTCCTCTAAGTCGCCGAGCGCCTCGGTGCTGAAGATGTAGAACGCCTGATCGCGCCCCGGGTACTCGCTCGGCGTGACGCTGTAGCTAATCTGCTGGTCGTCGCACTGGTACACCGCTTCCGTCTGGCTGGCCTCCACCACGCTGAACGTGTCGGGGACGACCGTGGTAGAGGTAATGTCTGCGCCATCGTCTGGGATGCGCACGTCGAGCCGGTACTCGCGCAGCGGCCGGACGGTCGCCTCCTCATCTTCAGCCCGATATACGCCGACCGTATCGGGATCTTCGGCATACGCGTAGCGCTCGTCCACGCTTCCCTCCTCATCAAGGAGTTCGACGGCCACCTCGGCCCCCTGGATAGCAAGTTCATTGGCGTCGTACTGCTCCTCAAGCGGCGCCGTCTCGGTGAGCCGCACCGGAGCCAGCGGCTCCTCCGCCACCTGATACGACTCTACGACGTAGTCCGCCTGCGAGCCCTCCTCCGACTGGGCGTCCAGCAGATCGCATCCCGCTACCAAGAGGGCCGCGAGAAGCGCCACGCCAAATGTCCGCGCGAAACTGGTCATAGCACTGTCTTAAAGTCGAGCTTAGAAGTTTACGGTAAAGGAGATGTTGGGTACCGGAACGGGAATTTGGGAGACCGCCTCACGGTTAATCGTGTTGTCTTCTTCGGTTTCAAAGAAGTAGAACCAGGTGTTGTCGCGAGCATACGCGTTGATGAGTTGAAGCTGCAACTCGTACGACCCCACGCCGAAGAATGGGCCGATCCGGCGCACCCCAACATCCAGCCGGTGGTAGGCCGGCAGGCGCTCGGCGTTGAACTCTGACACGAAGGTGTCGAGCGGGCTGCTAGAGAAGGGGGAGTCGAGCATCTTATACTGGCGATCCGGCTCGGTGTACGCCTGACCGGTCGCGTACGTAAAGACGCCCGTCGCGCGCCACGAATCGTTCAGGTCGACGTTGAGCACGGCGGTCAGATCGTGGGTGCGGTCGTGCCGAGGCGTGTAGTACTGCCCGCCCTCAAACTCGTCGAACCGGCGCTCGGTGCGACCCAGCGTGTACCCGACAAATCCGTTGATCCGCCCTTCATTGCGTCGCAGAAGCACCTCGGCTCCAGCCGCGTATCCTTCGCCGAAGAGGAGCGTCTCCTCGTACGGAATGCCCTCGGGGTCAACAATCCGCTGGTCGAGTTCGAAGAGATCGCGCAGCTCGCGGTAGTAGAGCTCCACGTCAAACTCCCACGACTCAAGCGGCGTCGTCTTAACGCCCACCGTGAACTGATCGCTGTACGCCGGGTCGACGCCGTCGTCGGTCGTCAGCCAGAAGTCGAACGCGGAGAAGAGCTCCGTAGAGACGAGCGTGAGATACTGAAAATGCCGCCCGTAGCCCGCCTGCAAGCGCACGCTCTCGGTGGGCTGGTATTCTGCTGAGAGGCGCGGGGCCAGTCGCAGCTGCCCGCCCGCAGAGTAGTAGTTGGCTCGAAGCCCGGTTCGCAGCCGCCACTGGGAGGTGGGGCGGTACGTGTTCTCTATGTAAGCAGCCCCGTAGCTGGTCTGCGTTCGCGGGCTGAAGCCGTCTTCCCCGTCGAACGTGTTGCGCAAGGTCGTCGTGAAGTTTCCGACGCGCAGGCCGCCTTCCAGCGCGTGCTCCTCGGTAACGTCCCAGTAGACGTCCCCAGATGCCGAGACGTCATACACGTCGCTGTCACGTTCAAGCGTCGTGCCTCCCAGCTGGGCGTCCGGCGTGCTATCGTAATGCGATGCGGTCGCGCGCAGCGTGGTAAACAGCCGATCCGAAAAAAGATGCTGCCAGCTCGCGGTGAAGGCGCGGTTGCCATACCGAACGTCAAACTCCGTGTCGCTGAGCAGTTGGAGATTGAGCCCGTCACGAGCCATGTATCCGCTGACCGAGAGGCGATCGCGGCTGGAGAGATTGAACGTGGCCGTCGCGTTGATGTCGTAGAACGCGAAGCTATCCGGCACGTCGTCGACGTCGTCGAGGGCGGCGAGCACAGGCTCCAGCGTAGAGCGCCGCGCGGAAACCATGTACGTCCCGCGCTCTCCCCCTCCGCTCACGTGAGCCCGCGAGGCGAGCAATCCGAGGCTCGCCCCACCGGTCGTTTCCTCGGCGCTGCCCCCGCGGGTCCGGAGGTCGACGACCGAACCAAGGCGCCCGCCGTAGGAAGCTGGAAAGTCGCTCTTGAATAGCTGCACGTCGTCAATGGCGTCTGGATTGAACGCCGAGAAAAACCCAAAAACATGGGTAGGGTTGTAGATGGGTGCCCCATCGAGCGTGACGAGCGTTTGATCGGGACTGCCGCCGCGGATGTAGAGCCCGCTCGAAAAGTCAGAGGCCGCCTGCACGCCCGGCAGCAGCTGCAGCGATCGGAAGATGTCCGGCTCCAGGACGGCCGGCAGGGCGCGCACCTCTTCGGCGTCCAATCGCGCGGCCCCCAGCCCCCGCGGATCGCGGTCGTCCCGGATGGCTTCTACGGTTAGCTCGCCGACCTCAAGGCCCTCGGGGATCAGTTCGATAGTCACGTGCTCCTCAGCACCGGCTTCCAGCACGACATCCACCTGCGCGGACTGGTAGCCGACATACGAGGCAACCACCGTGTACGTGCCCGGTTCGAGGTCGGTAATCCGGTAGGTCCCGTCCGGTTCAGTCGAGGTGCCTTGCCCGGTCTCTTCGATCACGACGTTGGCCAGCGGAAGCGGCTCTCCGGTATCCGCGTCGAGAACGGTGCCCGTGAGCACTCCGTCCTGCGCCAGCGCCGGCGGCGCGGCCACAAGGGCCAGAAGACACGCGCCGAGGAGAGCTATAAGTCCATCGCGATACTTCATATCCATCCTCGAAAGAATCAACGTTGACAGACCGGGAGCCCGTCGTTTGCTCCCATGTTGAGTATCGAGCCCGGGAAAACGCGAGGTACGCTCACCCGTGCCCTATGCTAACGAACAGACGCTGTGCCATCCTCCGCAGTATCCGATTGGATCTCATACAGCACGCGGTGCTTAATGGCATCACCGAAGAGGCTCAGCCCGGCATTTACGGCGCTGAGACCGGCGGTTCCTTCAATCACCCATATCCAGGTCGGCCCGTCGTTGGCCTTCCGGATGGCCGCGTCGCTGACGAGCGTGGCTCCAAGCCCAACAGCTGCCAACCCAAGCGGGGACTGCCATTTCCACTTCTCGTAGTGCTTCTCGTCCGACGGCTGTTCCATGAGTGAACTGCGGAAGCAGTTTGGAAGACTTGTATCAAAGCGCACAAGTTTAACGCCCCTTTCGGCGCGTTGATCGAGGCTGAATTCGACAAACCTGTTCTGTCGTGGTTTTTAACGAGCGATCTATCAAAAACGTTACTCAAGTAAAAACAAGCCTCGATCTGGGTAATCGGTGATGAGCCCATCGACGCCCCACCGAGCCAGCTGCTCCATATCCGACCGTGCATTCACCGTCCACGGGATGACCTGCATGCCTCGGTCGTGCGCCTGCGTGATGAGCTCTTCATCAACGAGTCGGTAGTCGGGGCCGTAGATGGAGGGCGTGAAGTCCAGCCACTCGAGATTCCGGTCGATCCCCTGGTCGTGCTGTTGGCTGACCAGCAGGGCTATGCGAACCGGCTTCGCAAACGAGCGGATGGCCTTGAGCACGCGCGGGTCGAACGACTGTAGGATGGTTCGCTCGCGCACCCCCTGGTCGACGACCTCATCGTACACAAGCCGCGCAAACGTCTTCGGATCAGGGTGATAGGTTCCCTGCCAGCGGGGGCGGGACTTAATCTCGATGTTGTAAAACACCGCTCGCTCCTGCTCCCGACCGGCCTCTTCCACTTTCTGAATCGCCTCGCGCAGAAGCGGCTTGGATGCCGGCATGGATTTCTGCTCTGGAAAATCCGGATGTGGACGCCGCCCACAGTCGTACTGCACGACCTTTTCACTGGGCATCTCGAAAATATTATGGGACCGCGCCTCGTTCTTTGGGACAGGGGAGCCATCCGGCGTCGAGCAGATTGTTGCGTCCATCCATGGGTCGTGCGAGACGATGACCTGCTCGTCGGCCGAGATCACGACATCCATCTCCACGGTGGGAAGGCCAAGCTCCAACGCGCAGAGAAACGCCGGAATGGTGTTCTCAGGACGCAGACCGCGCGCGCCGCGATGGCCTTGAAGGTCGAACGATGATGGGGTGTGTATGGCACTCATCACGACATTGGATTTGGGCGCGGTATTCCTGGGGAGAATCGGCGCCGCGCTGTGCACGTAGGCGCCTGCCGACTACTCAGGCGAGGGGACATCAGCCGGCGGCGAACCTGACAGGACGATAGAAAACGATGGATAGATGCGCCCTCTTTCAAAAGTCTATGCAGGTCAGGCCCTCCCCTTCTGGGAGTGGAAATTTGAAGACATATTTTGTATGTTAAGAGGATACACTGCGGTCCTTTTCTGCATCACTGCTTCTTTTCACGAGCCACCCGTAACGCATGGAACCGGAAGACAAGCGCGTTATCCCGATCAACATCGAGGAGGAGATGAAATCCGCCTACATCGACTATTCGATGTCGGTGATCGTGAGCCGTGCGCTTCCGGACGTGCGTGACGGCTTGAAGCCCGTCCACCGGCGGGTGCTCTACGGGATGCACGAGCTCGGGCTCACGGCGGGGACGAACTACAAAAAGAGCGCGCGCATCGTCGGGGAGGTGCTGGGTAAGTACCACCCGCACGGCGACTCGTCGGTGTACGACACGCTCGTGCGCATGGCACAGGACTTCTCCATGCGCTATCCGCTCGTCGACGGGCAGGGCAACTTCGGTTCGATCGACGGCGACTCGGCGGCGGCCATGCGGTACACCGAGGCGCGCATGATGAAGATCGCTGAGGAGATGCTCAGCGACCTCGGCAAGGAGACGGTCGACACGCGGGAGAACTTCGACGGCACGATGGACGAGCCCACCGTGCTGCCGGCCGCCTTTCCCAACATGCTCGTCAACGGCGCCGACGGCATCGCCGTGGGCATGGCCACCAAGATCCCGCCGCATAATCTGGGCGAGACGATCGACGCGGTCGTTGCCTACATTGACGACCCGGAGATCGAGATCGACGAGCTGACCGACCACCTCCCAGCGCCGGACTTCCCGACCGGCGGCATCATTTACGGGTATGCGGGCGTCCGCAATGCGTACCACACGGGGCGCGGACGCGTCGTCATGCGCGCCAAGATGGAGGAGCAGAAGCTCCGCACCGGACGCCGCGCGCTCGTCGTCACAGAGATCCCCTTCCAGGTCAACAAGAGCCGCGAGGTCGAGCGCATCGCTGAGCGTGTGCGCAACGACAAGATCGAGGGCATTGCCGACCTGCGCGACGAAAGCGACCGCCACGGGATGCGCATTGTGATCGAACTTAAGAACAATGCCGTCCCGAAGGTCGTCGAGAATCAGATCTACAAGCATTCCCGCCTGCAGGAGACGTTCGGCGTGAACATGGTGGCGCTCGTGGACGGGCGCCCGCAGGTGCTCAACCTGAAAGAGGCGATCGAGCACTACGTCGACCACCGGCACGAAATCGTCATCCGGCGCACGGAGTACGACCTGGAGAAGGCCCAGGACCGCGCGCACATCCTGGAGGGGCTCACCCGCGCCCTTGACCATCTCGACGCAGTGATCACCATCATCCGCCACTCGCCGGACACCGGAACGGCGCGCGAGAACCTGATGCGGGGCGTCTACCCCGACACCCTGACGGCGGACGACCTCCGCGAGATGGGCGTGCCGCTCACACCGCCCATCGAGGCGACCGACGCGGACAGCACGGTGAAGCGGCTCATGGGCGAGGACCACGAAGCGCTCATCCGCCCGGACGAGGACCGCTGGCTCACCGAGGAGCAGGCGCGGGCCATTCTCCGCCTGCAGCTCAGCCGCCTGACCGGCCTGGAGCGCGATAAGATCCTCGACGAGTACCGGGATATCATCCAGGAGATCGAGCGGCTGCAGAGCATCTTAGCGAACGAGGACCTCCGCATGGAGATCATCAAGGATGAGCTCCTGGAGGTTAAGGAGAAGTACGACGACGAGCGCCGCACGGAGATTGACTACACGGGCGGCGGTGATATTATCATCGAGGATCTCATCGAGCGCGAGCAGGTCGTGGTGACGGTTACGCACCAGGGCCTCGTCAAGCGCACGAGCGTCGATGCCTACCGGCAGCAGGGGCGCGGCGGCGTGGGCATGCGCGCCACGGGCAAGCGTGACGACGACTTCATCGAGCACGTCTTTGCCTCCGAGACGCACGACTACCTGCTTTTCTTCACCGACCACGGGCAGTGCTACTGGCAGCGCGTCTTCGACATCCCAGAAGGCAGCCGAACCGCCAAAGGACGCTCTATTCGCAACCTCATCGAGATTGCTCCAGACGACCGCGTGCGAGCCGTCCTCGCCGTCACGAAGGAGGACTTCGAAGACGAAGAGTTTCTCAACAACCACTACGTCCTCATGGCCACCCGCCAGGGGCAGGTTAAGAAGACGGCACTCGAGGCGTTCAGCCGCCCCCGCTCGGACGGCATTATCGCCATCTCCATCGAGGAGGGAGACGAGCTCCTGGAAGCGTCGCTCACGAACGGAGACAGCACCGTCGTCGTGGCCTCCTCGGGCGGACGCGCCGTTCACTTCGACGAGTCGGACGCCCGCCCGATGGGCCGCAACACGCGCGGCGTGCGGGGCATCAAGCTCAGCGACGACGAGGAGATGGTCGGCATGATCGCTGTTGCGCCGGACGAGGAGCCGTGCGTGCTCACGGTCGGCTCGAACGGCTACGGCAAGCGCACGCCGCTCTCCGAGTATCGCGTGCAGGGCCGGGGCGGCAAAGGGCTCATCACCATGAACCGCACGGAGCGCACCGGCCGGCTCGTCACCATCAAGGGCGTGAAAGACGGCGACGACCTCATGGTGATCACGGAGAACGGCATCATGATTCGCACGAGCGTCGACGACATCAGCACGATGGGCCGCAACACGCAGGGCGTGCGCATCATCAACCTGAAAGAGAACGATGCCATTGCCGACGTGACACGCCTCGCTAAAGAGGATGAGGACGAGGTAGAGGACGAAGTGGAAGAGGCCACCGTTGCCTCGAACGGGCAAGCGTCGTAGGACATGAGGAATGGGTGAGCGGAAGAGCGGGGGAAAGGAGGAGTGGGGGAGACGATGAAACGATGAGAGGAGGAAAGGAAGAGAGAAGGATGTTTGAGCTTCCACCGTTCTCCCCTCTTCCCATCCCCCTTTCCTACAACTCCTCCATTCTCCTACTCCCCAACTACCGCACGAACACGGCCTGGCGCGATGTGACCTCCCGGCGGTCCTGGTCGAAGAACTGCACGTAGTAGACGCCGCTCGACCAGTTGGATTGCGGCTCGACGGTGATTGTGCGCGGCACTTGTGCGTCCAGCCGGACTCCTCTGAGCTTTACAATCTCCCCGATCGCGTTGTACACGCGCACGTTCAGGAGCGTCGCTTCTTCTGCGGTAACGTCGAACCGCACGCGGTCCGTAAACGGATTGGGATAGGGCTCGTCGATGGCAAGAAGGTCAGGCTGGTCCACCGTACTACTCGCGACCTGCTGGCTGGCGAACGCGTTGCCCTCTTCGTCCTCCATGCGCAGGCGGAAGTCGTACGCGCCGGGCCGAAGGTCCTCGATGACAAATGAGGTCTGCTCGATCGGCTCGTCGTTGACGGTGCGAAAGCCACGATCGCCGCTCCGTTGCTGGACGTCGAATGTATACTCCTCACTCGCGGGCGGTACCTCCCACGAGAGCGACACGTCCTCATCCTCTACCTGCGCGTCCAACGCTAGAAGATCGACATCGACTGTAGGCTCGCCAGGAACGGGAACCGATTCTCCCTCTTCGTCCGCCCCCTGCAGCCGATACGTGTACCGGCCAAGCGGCCGCTCAATTGTAACGGAGAACTCCGGCCCCTCGGCTGCGTCGACCTCTTCTATCGTCTCAAATTCGTCGCTGAAGAGCTGCTCCTTCAGCGCGAAGGACTCAATCTGAGCGTCTTCATCCACCTCCCAGCTAATCTCGATGGCATTCCCCCCAGTGAGTTCAGCATCGAAAGCAAACACCTCTGTCTCAATGGAAACAGCGCGATCAGCGCGGACAAATCCGTGACCGCTTGTGACATCGAACCCTTCCTCAAGAGGGCGATCGACAAATTCTCCTTCAGAGAGATCCCATGCCCGAGTGATGTCCTCGGCCGTCGCCTCCAGATCTCGATACAGCTGCGCAGGAGAGCGGCGGCTGTCGAAGTCCAGCATCAGAGCGCCCACGGCGGCTGCATGAGGCGCAGCGGCAGACGTCCCGAAGAAGTTGCGCCGGTCATCATTCGTAGCATCTTCCCCGAAAAAGGTTGTTGCAACTCCGTCAGGAGCTGTGATATTGGGCTTGTCGCGGACTTCTGGAACCGGCTTCTCAATTCCGTCGCGATCAAAAGTGATAGGCACGCCTCCGACTGCAGAAAACGAATTGACCAGCGGGGCCTCAACATCCGGGTTGAACGCGGGCGTGTTTGCCCAAAAAGCAGCTCCTACAGCCGCAGCGTGGCGCGCATTGGCGTGCCCGAAGAGCGTTGGTTCTCCTAAGGCGTCTTCGTCTTCAATTTCGATGCCGACCCCGATTGAGGAGAAGTCGACATATTTTATGGTTTCGGGGGGCGGTCCTGCGAACAGTTCGATGCCCAGGTGAAAACGGTCAGAGTCGAACGATCCATCATTCGCAAACGACAGAATCTCGACCGGATCGCGGTCGCGATTGGGAAAGTTGCTTTGTGCTACTACCTCTCCGCTATCGTCGAGCAGGAAGATATCGAGTTCGCTATCCGCGCCTGCTCCTCCGGCTGACGCGTAGGCATCGGTCCACTGGAAGGTCAGACGCAGCGAATCGCCTTCAGGAACGATGATTTCCTGAAACGTGTCGCCTCCGCCGAAGTCATGCAGCTCAGCGCGCTGCGGGGACAGCACGCCCGGCTCTCCCGAGGGATTAAAACCGCTCTCGAAGGAGTCCAACCCAGAGTTGCCGGCTGACGAAAAGTAGGCAGCTCCTCCTTCCCGGACCGAAGCGTCGGCGGCCTGAGCAATGATGCCGTCCTGAAACATGGGTTCGTTCAGGAAGAGGATGTCGTCCACAAGTATGTCCGAGTTTGCTTCCTCGACCAGGGCTTCGATTCCCTCAGCAAATCCGGCCTGGCCAATCACAGCTGTATGAAAGGCAAGGCTGGCACCGGGAGCTACGTCATGGATAATCTGCATCATGGCGCGCCCCTCATCGGTGCCCTCTCCTTCCTGGAGGTCCTGGAGAATGTTGATTCGATTGTCAGGGGGCAGGTCGCCACTGGAGATGTCGTCAGAGGCCGACGTTGCCGCAGCCGGATCAGCGTCGTAGCTGTCGGAGAGCACGCCGACGGTGGTGCCGCTGCCATCCACGTTCGCCTCGTCGCGCGCCACGTCCGCCCGCATGGCAGCGTCGCCCTCAGACGTGACCGTGCCGCTGGACACGGCGCGGCGCTGCGGGGCCACCACGGCGGGGCGAAGAGAGAGGAGCGTTTCGAGCTCGGCGGCCTCGGGAATGGATTCAATGGGCAGGAGACCCGAGACGACGCGTCCTGCCTGCGCGGATCGGCGCAGCCCGAGAGCTTCCAGGTCAGCACGCAGGGCATCCGCCGACTCATGCGCTGTAGCGTCCACTACAACGGCGCCATCGCGAACAGTGAACAGGCCATGCGCCTGATAAGGCTCTGCTGGCGCCTGCTTCTGGTGGCGATCATACGAATGGTAGAGTTCGGCCAAGTCCTGCCCTACCTTTGCCAGCGGTCCATCTTTCGTGTCCGGATCGTCTCCGAAGAAGTCGGCCTGCGCCTTCTGTTGGACTGCATCGGACACCTGCTGGGCAAGGGTAACCGCCCCTCCTCCCCACCCAGCAAACACTCCCGCCATGAGCAGGAGCGCGATGAAGTAGCGAGACATGCGCCCAATAGCCATACGTTCTATGCCGTCATGAAAGGGGAAACAACGTCCGCTAATCTAGGAAGCAGGCACCCAGACGTCAACGTTCTCAGCGAACGAGCGTTGCCGAGCGCGTTTCCTCGAAACCCTCACCGATGATGCGGAAGAAATACCGGCCGCTGGAAAGCGTGCCATAATTGTCGGGATCGAAGACGACGGGTCGTGGGTCATTGGCGCGCCGCTCCTGATCAAACAGCACGTCGACTTTTTGTCCGAGCGCGTTATACGCCTCGACGCGAATGCGCTGTGCTTCGCGCACCCCCAGTTGTATATTTAGCCGATCTCGAAATGGATTTGGATAAAGCTCGGAAATGATGACGTCTTCCTCGAGCGGTACCGTAACGTCTGCTGTTTGAAAGGGTACTCGCTCCCCGTCGTCTGCGCGCACGAAGCTCAGCTCGAAGGTGTAGTCTCCGGCCTCCAAATCGTCCAGGTCAAACTCGTAGACGCCAGGCCCTCGCCCTTCGATTTCTTCTTGCACGACTAGTGGCTCGTCAAACCGGGTGGCCTCAAGGATGTATCGTTCAATTTCGGTTCGTGCGGTTTGAATCCACGAAAACCCGGCCTGTCGAGGTCGAGCGCTTTCTGCCTCGAAGCGCACGATCGGTTCCTCTCCGAGTAATGCTTCACAGCTGGGGCCTGCCTCCCATCCCATATCGGTGAGCATCCCGCACATGATTGGACCCGGCGTCTGAATAGCCTGGCCCTGCGGAAGCGCTGGACGCATGAGCGCATTTATACTCTCATCCGGGTACGTCGCCTGATCCAAATGCGAGTAGCTGGAGCCCGGGAAAAAATCTTGCGTCGGAAGAAAGAGCTTCGGCGGGACCGGCCCCTCTCCAGCAAGCGCGCCTTCGTTCGCCTCGGGCCCATCGAAAAATACGTTGTCGCTGGTCAGTGCATCCGCCAGCTCCATAGACGGATTTCTAAATACTATTTCATTGATAAGCTGCGGTCCGTCCATGCCCTCTTGGGGAAACTCGTCGTAGACATGAGGAACGGGATTATTATCGTCGTCCGTAACAAATCCCCAGCTCCCTTCTCCGGTCTGCTCGGAAACCGTCATCGAGCCGAAGAAGTCGAGCCCATGCCCAATTTCGTGGAGGGCCACTGAGACAAAATCCGATTCGTTGGGAGACGGTCCTGGACCCGCGGGAGGTGGATCGCCAAAAAACCAGTCGATGTCACTGTTGAAGGTCGTCACAAGGTGGTTTTCAAGCTCAGTAGGCTCGGTCAGGTCGACACCGGTAAGCGCGCTTCCAAGAGCCGCGCCGACGGTCGCGCCCTCGCACTCGAGCTCATCGATCCCGTCAACAGCCTCAACCAGCACGTTACACCGAAATATTCCCGTTGGTCCTGCCTGCGCCAGCACGCCCTCGTCGAGCGACTCATAATTGGCCTCAATGCGGATCGTGACATCCGTCTCGAGATACCGCTCCCAGATCTCGACCGCCCGGAGGAAGGCTTGCTCTCCATCTGCCGGGAATCCGGGCCCGAAATCCACCTCGATATTCGCTGTCGCCTGCTTGTCCCGAACGTCGAACGGCGGCAACACATGCTGCGTGGCGGGATCATAATCGCCCGGCTCCAAACTGCAAATGTCCCCGTGATCGGGAACGAGCGCGTCGGAGACCTGCGCCTTGTTCTGAATAGCCCACTCGTCAACGGCCACCTGAGTCCATCCGTCGGCGGGTAGGACCAGGGTGATAAGAAGAGTGGCCCAAAGAATGATTAAGATGCGACACACACTGTCGTACATGACACTCTATCGACCGATGAAGGCCGCCATTACTGTCCTCTTCCTGCTTATAAGCCAGCCTGCTATCTGCAGTTAATCATTGCACTGGCGCACATATCTGTGTGTGGTCCGCTGAAAAACATTACACCTCATGTCCTGCGACTACATTCAGCTGTAGGTATTGAGATATGTAGCATATCCTGTTCTGCAACCAATTTCAACGCACGTCGAGCAATCCAGCCTACGCATCGTACAGCGGACCTTCTTTTTAGCAGGTAAAAAGGAAGACGTACGTCCCTCTACCCGAGCGCGCCATCTCCCCCGTGCGGCATGTGCTCTGGTTCAACGACTGAGAGTGCCTGGCGAATTCCTTCAATTCCAGCGTCGATCTCGTCTTTCGTGATCGTGAGCGGCGACCGGAAGCGTACGCTGTGCTCGCCGCATCCGAGAATGACCACGCCTTCGTCGTAACAGCGCTCCAGAAGCTGGCTGCGAAATGCCCCGGTGGGGACGTCGAAGGCACACATGAGACCCTGCCCGCGCACATTGGTAACCGAGGGGAAGTCGCTGGCCACTTCGTGCAGGCGATGTTGCAGATGCTCGCCCGCCTCAGCCGCGTGGTCGACAACATCGTTCGCCTCCATGATCTCCAGGATGCGATCAAAACGCACCATGTCGACGATGTTGCCGCCCCATGTCGAGTTGATGCGGCTAGGCGTTTCGAAGACATGGCCGTCGACCTCGTCGATCTTTTCCCCGACGAGGATGCCGCACACCTGCGTCTTTTTGCCGAACGCGATTATGTCGGGCTCGACGCCAAGTGCCTGGTGCGCCCAGAACTCGCCCGTGATGCCCACGCCGGCCTGGATCTCGTCGAAGATGAGCAGGGCGTCGTTTTCGTGGGCGAGGTGCTTCAGACGGCGCAGGAACTCAGGTCGGAAGTGGTTGTCTCCGCCCTCGCCCTGAATTGGCTCAAGCACGACGCACGCGATCTGGTCTTCGCGCTCGTGGAAATGGCGTTTGGCCTGCTGGAGCGCGCGCTCCTCGGCCTGCGCGACGCGCTCTTTCTCCTTATCGTCGAGAGGGAAGTGAATCTTTGGATTTTCGATGCGCGGCCAGTCGAACTTGGGAAAGTACTTCGTCTTGCGCGGATCGGCCGTGTTTGTGAGGGAGAGGGTGTAGCCGGATCGGCCGTGGAAAGACTCATCGAGGTGGAGCACCTGATGGCCCACCTCTCGCCGATATCCCTTCTGCATGTTCTTGCGCACCTTCCAGTCGAAGGCGGTCTTAAGGGCGTTCTCGACAGCCAACGCGCCGCCGGAAATGAAAAAACTGTGCGGCAGGTAGTCCGGGATCCCGACCCGCTCGAACGTCTGCACGAACCGCGCCATGTGCTCGGTCATGACGTCCGAGTTGGTAATCTTGTTGAGCGCCGCATCCGTGAGCCGGTCCATGAACGCCTTATCCTCGGTCAGGTCCGGGTGGTTCATGCCCAGCGGGCTGGACGCGTAAAATCCAAACAGATCGATATACTCCCGCCCCGTCCTGGCGTCGTGCAGCGTCACGCCCTGGCTCTTTTCCATGTCGAGCACCATGGGCTTCATGCCCTTCGTAAGAATACGGCGCGAGAGGATGTCTCGCACGTCATCAGGACGGATGGGATTGGCCGATACAGCTTCCATTATAGAGATGCTGGTTATCTACATATTGACCGAACCGTGCGATGTGACGCACGCAGGATTGGTCTATTTGATCCTGTGAGAGCCGCCGCTCACTCATGAATTACCCTTTTCATACACAACCTCCCCGTCGACGATGGTGTACTCCACGTCGACTTCGAGAAGATCCTCGGGGGAGACGTCCGTGATGTCGTCGGAGAGCACGACAAGATCGGCCAGCAGCCCCTCGGCGATCTGACCGCGGCTCTCCTCGTGGCCGGCAGCGTAGGCGTTGTTAACCGTGTAGGCTTCGAGCGCCGTCTCAATGTCGATGCGCTCCTCGGGGACCCATCCACCTTCCGGCTCGCCGTCGAGGGTCTGCCGGGTGACGGCTGCGTACATACCCTGCAGCGGGTCGGCCGTGTACCACGAGGCGCTTGTGCCAGGCCAGTCGCTGCCGAAGCTGAGCATCACGCCGGCCTCGTCGAGCGTGTTGAACGCGTAGGTCCATCGGGCGCGCTCCTCGCCTACGCGCTCTTCGGTCCATCGCATGTCGTCAATGGCGTGAAACGGCTGCACCTCAGCGATGAGGTCCATCTCGGCCATGCGATCGGCGACCTCCGGACCGCGCAAGTGCTGCGTGTGGATGACGCGCCAGCGCTGATCGCTGGCATCGACTTCGGCCCGTGCGTTCTCGTACATCGTGAGGAGGGTATCGATCGCCTGGTCGCCGATGGCGTGAATCTGCGGCCAGTGGCCGGCCTCCGTGGCGCCTTTGATGAGGCCTTCCATGCCGTCGGGATGGTCCATCATGTCGCGCCAGATGCCCCGATCATCGATATGCTCGTACGGCTCGTAGAAGCGGGCTGTAGAGGCGCCCAGGATGCCGTCAACGAACCCTTTGAGTCCTCCGATCTCCAGCCAGTCGCTTCCATAGCCGTGCTCGATGCCCACCTCAGCAAGCGCCTCCCAGCGGTCCAGCGTAGGCCGCGCATAGACCCGCGTTGTGAGCGCTTCGTCCTGTTTCAGCCGGTGAAACGCTTTCATCTGCTCAGGCGGCGTGATGTCGTGGATTGTGGTGACGCCGTGTGAGCGCAGGCGAGCGAGCGCTGTGTCCGCCTCAGCGATGCGCTGCTCCATGGGCTTCTCGGGAACTACATCGCGCACGCGCTCAGCCGCTTCAGGAGCGAGGCGGCCGGTCATGGTGCCATTCACGCAGTCGACGCCTGCGACGTCGCATGAGAGCTCCGCTGCGCTGAGCGCCTGCGTATTGGCCAGATACTGCTCGCCATCGAAGCGCGAAAGGAAGACGGGGGTGTCAGACGTATGCTCGTCGATCATGTCGCGATGGGGCTCCAGGAGCTCGACGTCCTCATCTTCGTCTTCCCACTGCGCGTAGGCGCCCCAGTCGCCGCCCGTAATCCAGGCGCCCTCCGGCAGGCGGTCGCGCGCGGCCTGAACCTCCTCGATGAGCTCTTCTTCGCTGTTGACCGGCAGCAGATTGATGCCCAGCAATAGGTCACCAGCCCGATTGAAATGGGTGTGGTTGTCGATGAATCCGGGGACGACGAGTCCGTCGTCGACCTCAATCACCTCAGTGCCGGCGCGGCGATGCACACCAACATCGCCGAGGGTTCCGACTTCGAGAATTTCCCCGTTGCGCACGGCGACCGCCTCGGCCTCCGGCTGCTCCGAATCCCCGGTCCACACCGATCCTTCCAGGATCAGATCGGCAGCCGGCTCGGTGTCTTGCGGCGCACACGCCCCTAGCGTGGCGAGCGCGGCGCACAGCGCGATAAGTAGTGTATAACGCATGTCGGTCAGCAGATGAAGGTTATCTGTGAAACAAGGAGTGGTTGCGAATCGGCGACAGCAGGAGACTACCGGTCCCGATGCCAGGTTGATGCATCCCCTTTCCAGAACGATGAGGCTACTCGCGCTCGTAAGCGACCTCGCCGTCAAGGATGGTCATGTCCACCTCGGTATCGGGAATTTCCTCGTCCGGGATGGAAAGGATATCGTCGGAGAGCACGACAATGTCGGCGAGCTTTCCGGGCGTTATCGACCCCTTGATGTCTTCCTGGAAAGCGGCGTATGCGTTGTTGATGGTGTAGGCTTCGAGCGCTTCCTCGCGGTCGAGCGTTTGCTCCGGGAAGAACTGCGTGCTGTCGGCCAGGTGCCGCGTCACCATCGAGTGGTAGCTCTCGATCGGGTCGATGTCTTCGACCGGCGCGTCCGTGCCGTTCGTCACGACCGCCTCGGTGTCCCACAGGCTACGCCATACGTAGGCGCCCTGCTCGGCGCGCTCCTCGCCCACCCGGTCGGGCACCCAGGGCCCGTCGGAGGTGGCATGAACCGCCTGCATTGAAGCGATGACTCCCATCTCCCCGAAACGCGGAATGTCGTCCGGATGCAGATGCTGGGCATGCTCAACGCGCCAGCGGAGCTCCGTGCCGGCCTGATCGGACGCTTCAAAGATCTCCTCATAGAGATCGAGCGTCTCCCGATTGGCTCGATCGCCAATGGCGTGCGTCGCCATCTGATAGTCGTGCTCGTAGGCCAGCCGGGCGGCCTCCTCAAGCTCGTCGAGCGGCGTCGTGTTGAATCCCGTCATGTCGGGCCGGTCGGCGTAGGGCTCGAGCATCCACGCGCCGTGCGTGCCGAGCGCGCCATCGATCGACTTCTTCACGCCCCCGATGGTCAGGAAGTTATCGCCAACGCCGGTCATGCGGAAATCTTCCAGATGCTCACGGAGACGCTCGTTGTCGTCTCGTACCATCATCCAGAGGCGCACGCCGAGCTCACCGTCGCGAGCAAGCGTTTCGATATCTTCGAGCGTCGAGAAAGGCGTTCCTGCATCCTGAATGGTGGTAACGCCCTTGGAAAGAGCCTCCTGGGCTGCCATGTCAGCCAGCTCAGACGTGTCTGGATCCCAGAGCTCACGTACCGGGCTGAGGAGGCCCTGCGCTTCCTGCCGGAAGGCCCCTGTCGGCTCGCCCTCGGCGTCGCGGACGATTTCGCCGCCGTCAGGGTCTTCGGTCTCCGCCGTCACCCCGGCAATGCGCATCGCTTCGGCGTTGGCAAAGCTCATGTGACCGCTGGCGTGGGTGAGCAGCACGGGGTTGTCAGGCGCTGCCTCACTGAGAGCGTCGTGCACGGGCAGGCCGTCCACGCTCGGATCGGCGGGCTCGTCCCAGTCCTCCTGGTGCCAGCCGCGCCCGCGGATGACCTCCCCTTCGTCGGCCTCCTCGGCGGCCTCAGCTACCATGTCCACGATAGCCTGCCAGCTACTCACGTTCAGCAGACCGAGCTGCAGCTCGGCGTCGCCTATGCCTGTGAAGTGGCCGTGGCCTTCAATGAAACCGGGAATCGTCAGCCGCCCGTCGAGGTCGACAACTTCCGTGTTGTTGCCGATGTAGGCGTCCATCTCGTCGGTGGTCCCAACATCTACGATCTCGCTGCCCGTAATGGCCACCGCCTCAGCCTCTGGCTGCGCATCGTCAACGGTAACGACCTGCCCGTCCGTCAGGACGAGGTCGGCCGCGTTATCTTCTTCCACTTCACATCCCATGAAAACCATTGCAACAGCTAGGGCGAAGATTCCACCCATACGGGTCATTATCATGCTGCCTCGGATCCACTCAGGAATCATAGGTTTCTTGTTATATTTGGAAAGTCATCGTGTCAGATATTTCACGTACGTGCATTCGGCGCATGTGCATGCGCTCCCTTCTTTCACGCAGGAGAAAGCCACCCCGTCGGGTAAATATAAACGACTGTCGAACAAACATGCGAACCCCAGCTAAAAAGGAACGGGTTTCCCCAGGCTTTCGTACGTACCATCCACTGTTGTACCGCTCATCATCTGGCCCACCCACGCCAGGCACTATCCCCATGTCTGACTCTTCTTCCGAATCCACTCCCCGAACACCCGATCAAGTCGACCTGGATAGCGTCGAACCCGAACCGCTTACGTCGGGAGATGGCGATCCGGGCTTTTTCGAGCTTCCCGTCGTTGAAGACGCCAACGTCAACCGGAAGGGCGAGCGGCCTGATTGGCTGCGCGTCCCTCTGCCGCAAGGCAAGGAGTACAAGAATGTCCGCAACATCGTTGACGAGCACGACCTGCACACGGTCTGCGAGAGTGCCAACTGCCCGAACATGGGCGAATGCTGGAGCCGCGGCACAGCGACGTTTATGATTCTCGGCAACGTCTGCACGCGCTCGTGCGGCTTCTGCGCTGTAAAGACGGGCCGTCCTGACGAAGGCCTCGACTGGGACGAGCCGCGCCGCGTGGCCGAAGCCGTCGAAAAAATGGGCATCGAGCACGCCGTCATTACGAGTGTCAATCGCGACGAACGCAAAGACGGCGGCGCCCCGATCTTTGCCGAAACCATCGAGCGGCTGCACGACCTCGGCTGCACGGTGGAGGTGCTCACGCCGGACTTCCGCGGCATTCGCGAGGCCTGCCAGACAGTCTTTGACGCCGAGCCCGATGTCTTTAACCATAACGTCGAGACCGTCCCACGGCTTTATCGCCGCGTGCGCCCGCAGGCCGACTACCAGCGCTCGCTCGACGTGCTCCAGTGGGCCAAGGAGGAGGGCCTCCGCACGAAGAGCGGTATCATGGTCGGCCTCGGCGAGGAGAAAGACGAGGTCCTAGAAATCATGGACGACTTCGTCGAGATCGGCCTCGACGTGATGACGATCGGCCAGTACATGCAGCCGACCGATATGCACCTGCCCGTTGAGGAGTGGGTCCACCCGGACGTCTTCGACTGGTACAAAGAAGTCGGCGAAGCGAAAGGGCTCGATCACGTTGAGAGCAGTCCGCTCACGCGCTCGTCCTACCACGCCGAAGAGCACGTATAAGTAATGAGCGGCGACACGCTCTGACTGTCGGCGCCTTTCCAGAAGTGGGGGCTGTTTACCCTGGGATAGGAATCCACCTATACCCTTTCCCTCTTCGCCCAACGCCCCTTTCCCTAAACCGGTGCAACCATTTCGCGGATGCCCCTGTCTGTTGCGAATGAGGCAGCATTAAAACGACTGCCCCTCATTCGCACGGACTCAACCATAAGCTATCCGCCTGCTATGCACCGTTACACGTCTCACCTCGCCTGGATTACCGCTCTCATCGCCGCCAGTCTGGCATTGGCGCCTGCCGCGTTTGCGCAGACCGAGGACGAAAAAGTAGTCCGCGACACGGTCCCGCTCGCGACCGACGGAACAGTCGCCCTTGACGTGCATCGCGAAGCCGTCACGGTGACGACGTGGGATCGCGATGCTGTTGAATACGAGGTGCGCATTGAAGCCGACGACGCGCCTGAACTTGTCGAGGCCACAGAGGTCGCAGTGGATCATGCGCCGGACCGCCTCCACCTGTCCACCGACCTGCCCGACGCGGACGGCGGTTTACTCGACTGGATCAGCGGCGACACGGGTGAGCGCCCCTCTGTCTCGTATTCCCTTCAGATCCCGCGCACGGCTCACCTCGACATCGACGACCACCGGTCAACGATAGAGATCGGTGAACTCGACGGCCGCCTGTCGATGGACTCGCACCGTAGCACCATTACCATCGAGCGCCAGACGGGCGACGTTAAACTCGACACGCACCGGAGCGAGGTCCAGCTTTCCTCAGTGACCGGACACGTGGATCTGAACGCCCACCGTGGGTCGCTTCAGATCGAGGAGCTCGATGGCACGCTCCACGCCGACACGCATCGCGGGACGCTGGACGTCTTCGTTTCATCCCTCACGGGCGACTCGTTCGTGCACACCTATCGCGGCACGATCGACTTGGCGTTCGCTGCCGACGTAGGTCTCGAGCTTGCGACGGAATTCGGCTCGCGCACCACGCTCGACAGCAATGTTGAGCTTACCGGTCAGATGGATGGGCACAACTACCGCGGTGAGATTGGAGAAGGAGGACCGCGCCTCGAGCTGTCGGCTCGTCGGGGGCATTTCAACCTGCGCACCCGCTAGCCCACTGCCCGTGGATTCATCAACGCTCAACCGGTCGGGCATTTAGCAAGCGGAATGCAGGACGTATCTTAGCGAAACGTACCTTCAACTGTACGTTTCGTTTTCCTGCAAATAACACCAAATCCAATTCCTATGGCTGTAGAACGAACGCTTGCCATCTTGAAGCCCGACTGCGTCCGCAAAGAGCTCATCGGTGAAGTGCTACGCCGCATTCAGGACGCCGACTTCGCCATCCGAGCCATGAAGATGATTCGGATGAGCAAACGCGAAGCGGAAGGCTTCTACGCGGTCCACGAGGACAAGCCGTTTTTCGACGACCTGACCGACTTCATGTCGAGCGGGCCGTGCGTCCCGATCGTCCTGGAAAAGGAGAATGCGATCGACGACTTCCGGGCGCTCATCGGAGCGACGGATCCTCAAGAAGCCGACGAAGGTACCATTCGCAGCGACTTTGCCGACTCTATCGAGCAAAATATCGTGCACGGGTCGGATTCGGTAGCCAACGGACAGAAAGAAGCAAGCTACTTCTTTCCCGAGCACGAGATCGTGGCGAACCGCACTGAGACCGCTGGATAGCCCATGGTTTTCTCTATTGTCCCTGACAAACGGACCAGGGAATGGAGGTGCGGAGGAGTGGGTGTATCGGACCCTCTCTTTCCATACGTTCCCTCCTTCATGCTTCCTTTTCTCCTCATCGTCGCGCTGCTCACGGTCCCTTTCGCAACCGCAGAAGCGCAGGTCGATCCCGTTCGCACCGGCGCGCAAATGCTCGTTGATAACGACTTCGAAGCGCTCGATGGAAAGCAGGTGGGGCTCGTCGTGAATCACACGGCGCGGGTCGGCCCGAATGACCACTTGATCGATCGCATCGACGAGGCGGACAACGTGGAGCTCGGCGCGCTCTTCGGGCCGGAGCATGGCGTGCGCGGAACGGCCGATGCCGGTGAAGTCGTCGAAGACGATCGCGACCCCGACACAGGCGTGCCCATCTACAGCCTCTACGGCGAGCGCGAGCGGCCCGATCCCGACATGATCCGTGACCTGGACGCACTCGTCTTTGATATCCAGGACGTAGGCGCCCGGTTTTACACCTACATCTCCACGATGGGCCGCGCCATGCAGTCTGCTGCCGAGGTCGACGTGCCATTTTACGTGCTCGACCGGCCCAATCCGCTGGGCGGTGAATACGTCTCCGGTTTCATGCTGGATCCAGAACACAGGTCCTTCGTCGGCCTGTACGATATTCCGGTTGTCCACGGCATGACCGTCGGCGAACTTGCGCGCATGATTAAGGGGGAGGCGCTCCTTCCCGAACTTGACGAACTCGACCTGACCGTCGTCTTGGCAAGCGGGTGGACACGCGACATGCGCTGGCCTGAGACGGAGTTAGAATGGATCGCACCAAGCCCCAACCTGCCCGACCTGGAGACGGCACTCGTGTATGCGGGCACCTGTTTCTTCGAAGCGGTCGAGGCGAGCGAAGGACGCGGCACGTATCGTCCCTTCGTGCAGCTTGGCGCGCCGTGGAACGGGGATACAGCTAACGCGCTGGCGGACAATCTGGACGCCCATAACCTACCCGGCGTGGAATTTCAGGCGACGTCCTTCACGCCGGAGTCGATCGAAAACATGGCTTCTGAGCCGCGGTTCGAGGGCACGACGGTGCATGGCATCGAGATCGAAGTGACGGATGTTACCGCGTTCCGACCGGTTGAGACGGGCGTCTACGTGCTGCACGCTTTCCACCAGCATGCTCAGCAGCACAACGCGGAGTTTCTCACCAACTCAGATTGGCTTGCGCAGCTTTCGGGTACGGACAGACTTGAGACGATGCTGCGCGACGGCGTCTCCCCCGATTCTATCATTGAGACGTGGGAAAGCGACGTGGAAGCGTTTCGCAACCAGCGTGAACCGTATCTACTGTACGGCTCACGTTGACTTTTCCGCCTCAGCTTTTTCCTTTTTAGAAGTCTTCGGGCGCCAGAGAACCGCATAAATGATCTCCAGATACCCCCCAAGAATTATCAGCGGCGCCACATACAACGACAGAAATCCGTCCGCCTGGTTCTCGATCCGCATCAGTGCAAACCCGACGACGACAGCGGCCAGTCCGATAAGCAGAAGGATGTAGTTCCACCGCTTGAAGACGGGCGTCGAACGTCCTTTGCGTCTGCGCTTTCGTCGGCGTTTGCGACGTGACTTTGCCATGGCGAGAGCGTTGAATCAAATATAAGCTGGAAACTCCGATATCGCTCAGTGGTGCACACGAACCGAATCATCGTTTGGCAGTTCCTGGGCGGCATCCATTTTGCGCCCTCTCTAACGGCGTCTGCTCCAGCACAACTTCTCACTGCTTAATCGCTTCGCTATCCATGGGATATCGCCTGCCCTCGTTCCTCGGTGCCCAAACATCGGCTCATGCCTTCCTCCTCTGCATGGTGTCGCTGCTACTTCTGGGCAGCTATTCGGCCTCTTCTCCTGCCGACATTGACCCCGATGAGTCCATTGCCCAGGAGATTGACGATATCCTGCACGACGCGTCCACAGCACCTGCCTTCTGGGGTGCATACGTGCGGGACTTGGAGACCGGACAAACGCTCTACGAGCACAATGGTCAGAATTCCTTTATTCCAGCCTCGAACCAGAAGCTCTTCACCGTTGCCACGGCGCTCGACGCGCTGGGAAGCGACCATCGATACGAGACCCCGCTCTACTTCGACGGCGAGATTGATGGGGCGGTGATGCGGGGCGATCTGCTCATTGTCGGGTCCGGCGACCCAACCTTTGGAACCCGAGAGATCCGTGATCACGAGGATGCCCTCGAAGTGTGGGCCCAGAGGTTGGCCTCCATGGGCGTCGAGCGTATTGAGGGACGCCTCCTCGGCGATGCGAGCGTGTTCGACGGGCGGCCCTATGCCGAAGGATGGGACGTCGACATCATCACGCAGCAAACCGGTCGCAATCTCGGAGCAAGTGCAGGCGGGCTCTCCTACCGAGATAACGTGGTCACCGTACGCATCGATGCCGGCGCGCCGGGCGAGCCGCCTTCTATTGATCTCCGCCCCAATGGCACGGTGACCAAGATCAACGAGGCCACGACCAGCAATCGCCGCCGAGGAAGCAGCGTGCAGGTGAACCGGTCCTTCTCGTCAAACGAGGTGACTATTTCCGGCTCCGTCCCCTTGCATCACAACGGAACGGTCACCGTACCGGTGAGCGACCCGCTCATGTTCACGCTGAAAAGTTTCGAGCAACACCTCGAAAGCGCCGACATCGAAACCGACCTGACACTCGGTGACGTCGAGGAGACTGACGACCCTCCGAATACCGGTCCGCTCGATCCCCTCTTCGTCTCCATCTCCCCTCCGCTGGAGGACATCGCGGCGATTATCAATCAGCGGAGCGATAATTTCTACGCTGAACAGCTGTTTCGAACATACGGCTGGGCCGGCTCGGCCGAGGGAGGTATTCGTCGGACGGAGACCTTCCTGTCACGTGCGGGCATTAGCACACGCAACCTATCGATCAACGACGGATCTGGACTTTCCCGCAAGGACTTACTGACGCCGCAGGCAACAGTCGATCTCCTCGCGTACATGCAGCGTCACGGCGAGCATGAGGCTTTCACGAGGTCGCTGCCCATGGGGGGTGAGCCGCGATCGACGCTGCGGTACCGCCTGCGCAACCTTCCCGTCCAGGCGAAGACCGGTTCCCTTCGGTCTGTACGAACGCTGAGCGGGTACGTGACTCGCTCCGATGGGCATCGCTTAGCGTTTGCCCTGTACGCGAACAATTACACTGTACCGTCCTATCGCGTCACTAACACCTTCGACCGTATTGTCCGCCTCCTCACGGAAGCACCTGTCAGTTAGCCGGAGGGTTTCGTGCCTGCACTTGTTCGCTACATATTGGTTGGCGGTGCCGTTTTCACGCTGCAGTGGCTCGTGCTGGGACGATTACGCCTTTGGGGGAGCTACCCAGACTTAGTTCTTCTCTACGTGGCCTGGATGGGCGTGAACTACGGCCGGCGAAACGGCGCCCTCCATGGCTTTGTCTTGGGCGGGCTTATGGATGTCGCATATGGAACCTGGGGCATCCACATGTTCGTGAAGACCCTGGTGGGATTCATTCTCGGTCTTTTTCCCACCGACGAGCGAGGTACCATCCGCCTTCAGCTGCAACAGGCTTTTCTCGGCGGGCTTGTCGTAGCTTTGGTACATAATGGACTTGTTGTAGCGCTGCTCGCTCTCCAGACCCAGGCCAGCAACACATTTATGGTGTTTGCGCTGTGGCTTGGCAGCGCCCTCTACACCGCCTGCCTCGCAACCGTGATCAGCCTCTTTCAATCCCGATCGTGACGGCTATCCCTGCGTGGCGATCGTCGTCCACTCGTCGAAGGAAGACAAGATGCGCTGCCGGACCGGCGAGCGTCCGTCGAGTGGTGCCAGCGGAAGCCGAAAGTGTTCTTCCACGATTCCCAGCGCAGCGCAGACGGTTTTGATGGGGATGGGATTGGTCTCGTAGAAGCAGGCGCGCATGGCCGGTAGCAGTTCAAAGTGCTGCTCGCGGGCCGCTGCGATGTCTCCTTCCAGCGCCGTCCGGACCATCTGGCTGAACACCTCGGGAAGCGCGTTACTCACCACGGAGATGACCCCTTCGCCTCCCAGTGCGATCATAGGTAGTGCCATCTCATCGTCGCCGGAGTAGACGGCAAAGTCATCCGGCCGGTGCGCCAGAATATCGGAGATCTGCTCCAGGTCCCCCGATGCTTCTTTGATTCCTCGCACCGTAGGTACAGTCTCAGCCAGCTGGCGTGCTGTCTGCGGCTCGATGTTGAAGCCCGTTCGGCCCGGCACGTTGTACAGAATGATGGGACACTCGGTCGCCTCTGCGATGGCTTCGACATGCCCGCGAAAGCCTTCCTGACTCGGCTTATTGTAGTACGGCCCAACGACGAGCAGCGCGTCGGCGCCAGCTTCAGCAGCCTCTTTCGAAAAGTGAATGCTCTGCACGGTGCTGTTCGTTCCGGTCCCGACAATTACCGGCACGCGCCCATCTGCCTGATCAAGGGCGACTCGAATAATCTGCCGGCGCTCGGCGGGAGCCACTGTGGGGTTTTCGCCCGTTGTGCCGAGCACCACGAGCGCGTCCACCCCATTGTCGATCTGGTAGTCGACAAGCTGGCGCAGCGCCGACTCGTCAATGGTGTCTTCAGCAGTGAAGGGAGTGACCAGCGCGGGTGCTGTGCCGCGAAAGATGTGGTCGCTCATGAGCTGTAGCGGGCCTTCGTGGGTAAAAGTCGACGTTCATGATACACACACCAGTGCCTCTCCGATTCGCCGCGCGTGTCCACGTTGCGTTAAACCCTACTCCTCCTAATCACTCGCTTCACCGAGCCAGTCGGCTAGCACATCGTCAAGCGTAAAGAGCCCCTGACGGCCTTGCAACCATTCCGCCGCGCGGAGCGCTCCAAAGGCAAAGCCATCGCGATTCTTCGCGCGATGCGACAGCGTGATGTGGTCGTATGTGCTGTCGAAGCTGATGTCGTGCGTGCCAAAAATATCGCCCACCCGCGCAGAGGTGACGTGCAGCGCCTCCGGATCGATGCGCTGATGCTGCGTCTCGGTCTCGATGTGCGACTTGCGCTCCAACCCCTCCACGACGCGCTCCGCCAGCATCCGGGCCGTTCCACTGGGGCTATCGACCTTGCGCGTGTGGTGCGTCTCATGGACGTGCGCGTCGTAGTCGGGAAGCTGATCCAGAAGCGGCAGCACGCCATCGAGCGCGTGCCGGAGAAGTGCCACGCCAATGGAAAAGTTCGGCGCGTAGAGGAGCGCGGTGTCGTGCTCATCGACCCATCCGTGCACTTGGTCGAGCGCGTCGTACCACCCCGTCGTGCCAATGATCGCCGGCTGCTGCCACCGGCAGTACCGCTCAATATGATCGAGCGCGACGTCGGGCAGCGAAAAGTCGATGGCGACGTCGGCATCGTTCAGCGCATCGTGATCATCAGCGGCGGCCAGCGGGCGTTCGCTGTCGAATTGAGCGACAATGTCGTGGTCGCGTTCGGGCGCGAGATTTGCGATGGCCGTGCCCATCTGACCGGTGCCGACGAGTGCAATTTTCATGAGAAGTAGTGCTTTTTAAGGTGGAGCGGATAAGAAGCTAAACGTCGCAGATCTCGATGGCCTCACGGAGCGATGCAAGCGGATCGTCGCGTGTGGGGATGAACTCTTGCCCGACCCATCCCTCAAAGTCCGCTTCGGCGATGGCTTCCATGATCGCTCGATAGTTGAGTTCCTGCGTCTCATTGATCTCATTGCGGCCCGGCACGCCGCCGGTATGGTAGTGGGCAATCATGTCGGCATGATCGCGAATCGTTCGAATGATATCCCCTTCCATGATTTGCGCGTGGTAGATATCATAGAGAATTTTGAAGTGGTCGGAGCCAACCCGCTCGACGACCTCTGCCCCGAAGGCCATGTTATCGAACTGGTAGTCGGGATGGTCGACCTTGCTGTTGAGCAGTTCCATACAGATGGTGACGTCGTATTCCTCCGCCAGGTCGACAAATTGCTCGATGCCCGCCACGCAGTTATCGATGCCCGCTTCCCGACTTATCCCATTTCGATTTCCGGAGAAGCAAATTAAGTTTGGAAAACCCGCCTCGGCAACCTTTGGGATCCGCTCGCGATACGCCGGGACGAGCTCTTCGTGGTTCTCCACATGATTGAAGCCTTCCTCAATGGTGCCAGGCGCGTTGACCATGGCACAGGTGAGATCGTGCTCCAGCACCGTATCAAACGCATCCGGATCGAGCAACTCGACCGAGCTGATGCCGAGCGCTTTGGCCTCGCGACACAGCACGTCAAGACTCATATCGCCGTACGGCCAGCGCGTCACCGAGTGGCGGATAGCTCCTTCGGAATCTTTGCCCCATCGGGCGAACGCCGATGGCCAGAGGGGCAGCGAACCGAAAGCAGCCGTGCCACCTATCAGTCGCCTAAGTGCAGTGCGACGAGATTGAGACATGGCATACTCATCGTTGGTCATGAGATTTCCACCTGTAGCAACATCGTGTGAAGCCACCTGAATCGCAACCGAGCGGCTCTGGGCGTGGCACAACCATATGAAATACGTATGGAAGTGTATTGGCACCCGTCTCTTCGATTGGAACTTGCGATGTACACTCTAATACCACATTAGCCGACACCGGGGCTGTAGCTCAGCTGGTAGAGCGCTTGCATGGCATGCAAGAGGTCCGGGGTTCGAATCCCCGCAGCTCCACATCCCACGCTCGTGCGAGATATTTGATATCTGTATCATTCTCGGTCGAACGCGAGGGCCGGCCTGCGAATTAGGACTGTTAGCCGTGATATAGTAATATAGATTTCTCATGCGCGTTCACTCCCTGCAAGGTTGTTGTCTGATCGGGTGTTGTTGTCGCCCGGCAGGGGAAGGCCATACGCGCATGTGACGATTACTGCTCAACGCACACGCTACGCCCTTCCTGCTGCCTCTCCGGATGCCCGCGAGAGGCTTTTTTATTTGCCCGCTCCGGCCCGCTATGAAGCTGACCCGCCCCCAACCCACCCGCCGCTCGTTCCCCGATCTTGTTCGATCGATTGGGAATACCCCGCTACTTCGCCTGGATACGGTGGCCGACGATCTACCGGAGACCGTTACAATCCATGCGAAGGCCGAGCACATGAATCCGGGCGGCTCTGTTAAAGATCGTCCGGCATTCCGCATGGTTCAGGAGGGGCTGGAGAGCGGCGCGTACGGCGACGGGCAGACGCTTATTGACGCAACAAGTGGAAATACCGGCATCGCCTATGCAATGATCGGCGCGGCGCTCGACCTACCCGTGACGCTCGCATTGCCTGCAAATGCGTCTGACGAGCGCAAGCAGATTCTACAGACGTACGGTGCTGAACTCATTCTGACCGATCCGCTCGAGGGTACCGACGGCGCACAGAAGCAGGTTAAGGCGCTCGTCGAGGCGGAGCCGAGCCGCTACTTCTATCCCGACCAATATAACAACGACGCCAACTGGCGCTCGCACTACGACGGCACGGGCGCCGAAATCTTGGACCAAACGGACGGGCAGGTTACTCATTTTGTAGCAGGCCTCGGCACAACGGGCACGTTCACCGGCATCACCAGGCGCCTGAAGGAGCATGCTCCAGACGTCCAGTGCGTGGCCATGCAGCCGGATACGGCCATGCACGGCTTAGAAGGGCTCAAGCACATGGATACGGCTCTCGTGCCCGGAATATACGATGCTGATCTGGCTGATGCGCATGTGCGCGCTTCAACGGATGAAGGATATGCCATGGCACGCCGCCTCGCTCGCCAGGAAGGCCTACTGGTTGGTCCATCAGCCGGCGCTAATGTAGCGGCTGCGCTTCGCGTAGCCCGCACGCTGGAGACAGGCACTGTTGTAACGATTCTCTGCGATACGGGCACACGATACCTGGATGATGATTTCTGGGATGATCCGTGACTCGTGATTGCGTGATACGTGATTGCGTGACACGCGGCAGCTGAAATTTTCCACACATATAGAAGTCAATGTTATGATCGCACCGAAATCCGTAACGGATGCCATTCGCACTCACGGGGCTGAAGCGTATCCGGAAGAAGGGTGCGGCTTTCTACTCGGCGCTGTAGAGGACGGCACAAACGTCGTCCGAGCGATTCGGCGCGTTGACAACCGTCAGGACGAGAATCGCGAGCGCCGGTATTTGATCACGCCCGCTGACTATCGCGAGGCGCAGCGCGAGGCGGCTGCCGAGGATCTCGACATCGTCGGGTTCTACCACTCGCATCCGGACCATCCGGCCGAGCCATCGGAGACGGATCTGGAGCAGGCAACGTTTCCAGGCTACACGTACGTCATCGTCGCCGTTCACGACGGCACTCCGACCGATCTGACAGCCTGGACACTCGCGCCGGATCGCTCGCGTTTCGAGCGCGAAGAGATTCGTGCGGGCACGGCGCGTCGCCCCCCAACGGAGCCGACCTCCTCAACTACCCCCTAATTCTCTGCACGGGCATGGCACCCCCGAACGAGACCACACCCCTCAATTATCACCGAACTCCAGTACGGGCATGGCGCGCCATGCCCCAACGCCCC
>OBKM01000069.1_pt1 | contig 43687 bp, 51 predicted proteins | sample 1519691 | NCBI WGS metagenome assembly OBKM01 (sample SAMEA37050418, study PRJEB22526) | metagenome | biome: saline pan; feature: lake; material: water | place: Egypt | collected 2015 | depth 0.5 m
GAAAGGTGAGCGTGATGGCGAACCCGCCGGCGAGCGCACTGAAAAACAGCTCCCGGGTCCCCGTGTCGATCTCCTCGTCGGCGGCGGCGATGATGCGCTGGAACACCTCGTCGGTCTCGAAGCGGTCGCGGACGACCCCGCCGACGGCGGGGGCGCCGCTTCTGGAGCGTTCGACGGCCTCGCGTACGGATTCGTCCGGCGGTGGTGCCTCGTCGTCCATCGGGTTGTCGGCGGCTTCCGTGTCGAGGATAAAAACACCTCCTATCCGCGGCGACGAGCCACCCGATTCCGCGAGCCGCCCCGACGGTATCGGGCTATCGCCCCAGTTCCTCGTGAGCGCTCGCGAGGTGGTTCGACGCGAGCGCGCCGAGCAACGACAGCTCCCCGGCCAGCGCCGCGGTCGCGACGACCTCCGCGAGCGCGTCCGCGTTCGAACCGGCCGGATCGCCGCCGCCGCGGACCCCGACAACGTCGAGCGCCTCGCGTTGGGTCGGCAGCTTCGTCCCGCCGCCGACGGTCCCGAGCTCCAGCGACGCGATCGTGAGGCTCACGTACAACTCCCCGTTGCGGACCTCGGCGGTCGTGATGGCGTTCGACCCCTCGACGACCTGGGCGATGTCCTGACCGGTCGCCAGAAACGCCGCCGCGACGGTGTTTGCGACGTGGGCGTTGAAACCGAGCGCGCCGGCTTTCGCCGAGCCGACGAGGTTCTTTCTCGTGTTCGCCTCCGCGATCGCCGCCGGTGTCGTCCCGAAGTAGCTCTCGACGGTTTCGCCGGGGATCGAAACGTCCGCGGCGACCGTTCGGCCGCGCCCCTCGACGCTGTTTATCGCGGCCGGCTTCTTGTCGCTACAGAGGTTTCCCGACAGCGCGACAAGCTCGGCCGGCGTCTCGTCCTCGACGACATCGCAGGCGGCCTCCGTCGCGATCGTCGCCATGTTCATGCCCATCGCGTCCTTCGTGTCGTACCCGAACCGCAGGAAGACGCTGTCGCCGACGACGTACGGGGTCACGTCGCGGAGCTCCCCGTGGTTCGTGGTCGACTCGGCGACCGCCGCCAACCGTTCGACGTTGTCGCGGACCCACGCGGCGGTCTCGCTCGCCTCGCCGACGTCCCCGACCCTGAACACCGGCGCACGCGTCATCGCGTTCTTCAGGACGCGTGCCGTCGCCCCCTCCGCGGCCTGGATCGCCGCACAGCCGCGGTTGACCGAGGCGACGAGTGCGCCCTCTGTCGTCGCGAGCGGGAGGTATCGCTCGCCGGCGACCGCGCCGCCGTCGACGGCGATCGGACCGACGACACCCATCGGCACCTGCGCCGCGCCGAGCATGTTCTCGATGTTCGGCTCGGCGTCGGCGGCGTCGAACGCGTAGGCGCCGATCGTTTCGAGCTCTGCCCCCGACTCGGCGGCCAGCAACCGCCGCCGGGCCGCCGTGGCGTCGTCCGGGTCGGCGTGCTGTTCGAGTTCGTGTAGCCGCAGGTCGCCGTCCCTGACGGCGGCGACGAGCGCGTCGACATCCATACTTGCGGGTCGGCTGCCGCCGACTAATGGCTTCCGTCCGCCCGTCGGCGCCGACGCCGACCGAGCGACGGCTCGGTCACTCGCCTCTCGGGTTCGAAGGATGGTACTCCGTGTCGTACGCCCCCGGTCGGTCGTCGATCCGTTCCGGGTTGATCCGCCCGCCCAACAGCATGAAATCGAGGACGGTCAGATACAGCATCGCCTCGACGACCGGGACGCCGCGGGGCGGCAACACCGGATCGTGGCGGCCGATGACCTGTGCGTCGTCGACGATCTCGTCGGTCTCCCAGTCGGCCGTCTGTTGCTCCTTCGGGATCGAGGTCGGCGCGTGCCACGTCGCCTCCCCGTAGATCGGCTGGCCGGTCGTGATCCCGCCTTGGAGCCCGCCGTGGGCGTTGCCCGTCGGGATCGGATCGCCTTTCTCGCTGACGGTTTCGGGGCTGTCGCCGTCGTCGAACGTCCAGCCGTCGTTCCGCTCGGAGCCGGTGACCGTCCGGGCGTCGGCGCCCAGCCCGTACTCCACGTGGGTCGTGGCGGGGATCGAAAACATCGCCTGCCCGAGCCGCGAGGCGAAGGAGTCGAACCGCGGCGCGCCGAGCCCCCGCGGCACGCCCCGCGCCTCGAAGGCGATCGAGCCGCCGATCGAGTCGCCTTCCGTCTGGTACTCGTCGATCAGCTCCCGCATCCGCTCCGCCGTCTCGGGGTGGGCACACCGGACTTCGTTTCCCTCCGTGTGTTCGAGCATCTCCTCGAAGGAGACCTCCGGGGCCTCGATCTCGCCGATCTGGTTGACGTGGGCCTTTATTTCGATGTCGTGCTCGGACGCTTCGAGTACCTGCTTTGCGAGTGCCCCCGCCGCGACCCAGTTCACCGTCTCGCGGGCCGACGAGCGCCCGCCGCCGCCCCAGTTTCTGGTGCCGAACTTCGCCGAGTACGTGAAGTCGCCGTGGCTGGGTCGCGGGGCGGTAATAAAGGGTTCGTACTTCCCGGACCGGGCGTCCTTGTTCTGGATGACCATCCCGATCGGCGTCCCCGTGGTGTAGCCGTCCTGCGTCCCGGAGTTGAGCCGTACCTCGTCGGGCTCGCCGCGGCTCGTCGAGATCTTCGATTGCCCCGGTTTCCGCCGGTCGAGTTCGCGCTGGATCGCCTCCTCATCGAGTTCGACGCCGGCCGGGCAGCCCGAGACGGTGACACCCATCGCGTCGCCGTGGCTCTCCCCGTAGGTCGTGACCTGAAAGAGCCGGCCGAATCGGTTTCCGTTCATTACCGAACCGTACGGACGCAGGAGGTTTATGTTTTCTACTTATCGGGGGAGCGCGTCGACGCCCCCGGAAAACCACCGACGAGCTTATATAAACCGAGGAGCTACGGTGTGAAGGTTTGGGTATGACCTACGAAACGGGACTCTCCTACGACGACGTGCTCGCCGTGCCGCAACGTTCGCCGGTCGATAGCCGCGACGACGTCGATCTGACGACGGCGCTGGCGGACGGCGTCGAGCTGTCGGTCCCCGTCACCACCGCAGCGATGGACACCGTCACCGAGGCCCGGATGGCCCGCGCCGTCGGCGAGGCGGGTGGGCTCGGCGTTATCCACCGGTTCCTTCCGGCCGACGAGCAGGCCCGGATGGTCCGTTCGATAGACGACGACGGCATCGACGTGGCCGCCGCGGTCGGGATCGCCGAGTCGTACCTCGATCGGGCCGACGCTCTCGTTGAGGCCGGCGTCGACCTGCTCGTCCTCGACGTCGCACACGGCCACATGGACCGGGCGATCGACGCGACAGCCGACCTCGCCGCGACGTTTCCCGACACGCCGGTCTGTGCGGGCAACGTCGCGACCGAAGCGGGTGTCGCGGACCTCGCTACCGCCGGCGCCGACTGCGTGAAGATCGGGATCGGCCCCGGATCGCACTGTACGACGCGGGAGGTAACCGGCGTCGGCGTCCCGCAGTTCACCGCCGTCGACCGGTGCGCCGACGCCGCCGCCGACCACGGCGTCACGACGATCGCCGACGGCGGGATCGGCGGCTCCGGGGACGCGGTGAAGGCGCTTCTCGCCGGCGCGGACGCGGTCATGATGGGCGGGTTCTTCGCCGGTTGCGAGGAGGCCCCCGGCGAGATCGTCGAGATCGACGGCGGACGGTACAAACGTTCCCGGGGAATGTCGACCGCGGCGGCGGCCGAAGAGCGCGAGGACAAGGACGTCGACGTCGCCGCCGACGAGGGCGTCGAAGCGGTCACCGAGTACACCGGCCCCGTCGTCCCCCGCCTCGCGGAGTTCGCCGCCGGGATCCGGTCCGGGCTCTCCTACGTCGGCGCGAGCGATCTCGAAACCGCTCGCGAAAACGCGGCGTTCATACGGGTACACGACACCCGACGGAACGGCGCACACGGGTTCGCCCGGACCGAGTAGCCGCCCGGGCCCGCGTCACTCCTCGCCGATCCCGACCCCGAGTTCCTCCAGCGTATCGAAGAATCCGGGGAAAGACACGTCGACGTCCTCCGCGCCGGCGATCGTCGTTTCCCCGTTCGCGACGAGGGCGGCGACCGCGAGCGACATGATTATCCGGTGATCCTCGTGGCCGCGGACCGTCGCCCCGGAAAGCTCCCCGCCGTGGACGACGAGCTCGTCCTCGAACTCCTCGACGTCGATCCCCATCCGCCCGAGCTCGGTCGCCATCGCCGCCACGCGGTCGGTCTCCTTCAGCCGGACGTGCTCGCAGTCGGTGATCCGGGTCGTCCCCTCGGCCGCCGCGCCGAGAACGGCGATCGTCGGCAGGAGGTCGGGCGTGTCGGCGACCCCGACCTCGATCCCGGCGAGATCGGACCGGGCGACGGTGATCTCGCCGGACGCCTCGTCCCATTCGATCTCCGCCCCCATCGACTCCAGGATCGACACGATCGCGGCGTCGCCCTGTGCGCTCGGGTACGCCCCCTCGACGGTGAGCCCGTCGTCCGCCGCAAGCGCACCCGCGGCGAGGAGATACGACATCGACGAGAAATCGCCCGGCACGTCGTAGCGCCCGCCCGCCGGTTCGTACGTCTGGCCGCCCTCGATCTCGAACCCGTCGGCCCCGGCGGCTCTGATCTCCGACCCGTCGCCACCGACGACCGTCGCCTCGACGCCGAAATCCGCGAGTAGCTCAAGCGTGATGTCGACGTACGGCGCCGATTTGAGCGCCGTCGTCAGGTCGATCTCGACCCCCTCGTCGGTGACTGCCCCGGCCATCAACAGGCCGGTGATGTACTGCGAGGAGACGTCGCCGCGGATCGAGACGCGTCCGCCCGCCGTGCCCCCGCCGACGACGAGTGGCGCCTGTCCGTCGCCCCGCGTCGAGTCGGCCCGGACGCCGAGCTGGCCGAGCGCGTCGAGCAGCGGTCCCTGCGGCCGCGACCGGAGCGAGCCGTCGCCGGTCAGCACGGCCAGTCCCTCGACGAGCCCGCCCGCCGCCGCGGTCAGCCGTATCGTCGTCCCGCTGTTTGCGCAGTCGATAACGTCGTCGGGCGTCCCCGGGTCGCCGCCGAACCCCTCGATCTCGAAGCCGTCCTCGACCCGATCGACCGAGCCGCCGTACGCCTCGACCGCCCGCGCCGTCGCGGCCGTGTCGGCGCTGAAAAGGGGGTTCCGCACCGTCGCGCCCGCCCCGTACCCCGCCGCGAGGACGGCTCGGTGGGTGTAGCTCTTCGAGGGCGGCGCGCGCACGGTGCCGCGAACGCGTGACGGCGGGATCCGAACGTCCATGTTCCCCGCCTCGCGCGGCGGTGGCAAATGCCTGCCGGCTCACGCCGGTGGCGGGCAAGCGCTTTGTGTCCGCCGGCCCGGGTGTCCGTATGGATACGGACCTTTCGGCCCTCGATGCCTTTCTCGACGAGACGGGCGTCGACGGCTATCTGATCGAGGCCGACGGCGACGCCGCGGACCAGCGATACCTCTCGGGTTTTACCGCCCCCGACCCGTTCGTCACCCTCTACGACGGCCGGGTGCACCTTCTCGTCTCGGCGCTCGAGTACGGCCGCGCGAAACGCACCGCGGCCGCCGACAGCGTCGAACGGCATGCCGACTACGACCACCGATCGAACGTCGAGGAACACGGCTCACACGGGGGCAAGAGCCGGACCGTCGCCGCGTTTCTGGACGCCCACGGTGTCGAGTCGGTCTCCGTCCCCGCCGAGTTCCCGGTCGGCTCCGCGGACGGACTCAGGGAGCGTGGTGTGACGGTCGAGGCCGACGCCGACGGCGTCGTTGGATCGATTCGCGCGCGGAAGCTCGCCCCGGAGATCGAACACATCAGGGCGACACAGCGGGCCAACGAGGCGGCGATGGGGCGAGCCGAGGCGCTGCTCGGGGCCGCGACGGCGAACGACGGAACGCTGTATCTCGACGGCGACCCCCTGACCGCCGAGCGCGTCAAACGCGGGATCGAGATCGAGTTGCTCGAACACGACTGCGCGCTCGACGAGACGATCGTCGCCTGCGGCTCGGACGCCGCCGACCCACACGACCGCGGATCGGGGCCGCTCTCGGCCGACGAGCCGATCATCGTCGATATCTTCCCCCGGTCGAAGGCCTCGGGCTACTACGCCGACATGACGCGGACGTTCTGTGTCGGCGAGCCTTCCGAGACCGTCCGGCGGTGGCACGAACTCACCTGCGAGGCGCAGGCGGCCGCCCTCGACGCGATCGAGGCCGGTGTCCCCGGCAACGAGGTCCACGGCGCGGTCTGTGATGTCTACGAGGACGCCGGCCTCCCGACGCTCCGGGCCGACGAGACGACCGAGACGGGGTTTATTCACACCACGGGCCACGGCGTCGGGCTCGACATCCACGAACGCCCGCGCCTCTCCGAGGCGGAGACGGAGCTCGAAGCCGGACACGTCGTCACGGTCGAACCGGGGCTGTACGATCCCGCGGTCGGCGGCGTCAGAGTCGAGGACCTCGTGGTCGTCACCGAGGCGGGCTGTGAGAACCTCACCGACTACCCGAAGGAACTCCTCGTCGGCGGGGACCGGCCGGCGACCCAGTAGCGACGGAGTTCGGCCGTCCCGATCGGGGGGAGACGAACGCCTTTTGAACAGCCGGCGGCAACCGGTCGGTATGCAGCTGCTCGTCGTCGGGTCGGGGGAGATGGGCCGGTGGTTCGCCCGCGCCAGCGGCGCCGACAGGGTGGCCTTCGCCGATACCGAGCCCGAGACCGCGCGGGCAGCGGCCGAGGCCAACCCGAACGGCGACGCCCGCGCCGTTGCGCTCGATACCGACGAACGCTTCGACGTCGTCTGTATCGCCGTCCCGATGTCCGCCGTCCCGGAGGCGATCGCCGATCACGCCCCGAGGGCGATCGACGCGGTCGTTGACGTCTCCGGGGAGATGCGCGACGCCGTCGACGCGCTCCGAACCCACGCCGACGGCCGCGAACGGGCCAGCTTCCACCCGCTGTTTTCGGCCGCGAACGCGCCCGGGAACGTCCCCGTCGTCGTCGATCGCGGGGGGCCGACGATAGCGCGGCTCCGTGCGGGACTCGCGGCCGCCGGCAACGAGGTCTTCGGAACGACCCCGTCGGCACACGATCGGGCCATGGAGACCGTCCAGGCGAAGGCTCACACCGCCGTGTTGGCGTACGCCCTCGTCGCCGACGACGTCGATCCGCGCTTTCACACCTCGCTTTCGGGACCGCTCTCGGAGGTCGTCGAGGGGGTTACCGGGAACACGCCCGAGGTGTACGCCGAGATACAGGCGCGCTTCGAGGGCGCCGAGGAGGTCGTCGCGGCGGCCGAACGGATCGCCGACGCCGACCGGGAGGCGTTCCTCGAGCTCTACGGGGAGGCCGATCCGTGACCGACACCGACGCGATCCTCGACACCGCGAAGTACCTCCGGAACGTCAGACCGGTCGACCCCGACGAGATATTCGAGTACGTCGAGGGCGAGCCCCACCCCGCGGTCGTCAGGCGCACGCTCCGCGAGAACGCCTTCGAGCTCGGGCTCCGCGAACGCGACGACGGCGCCTTCGTCCCCGTCGAGGACGGGCCGATCGAGCCGACGTTCCGCGGCGTCGAGCGGTTCCCGGAAGTCTACGCCCGTCGCTTCGAGGACGTACTCGTCGAACGGTACGGCCCGGAGTGGCCGAGCGGCGAGTCGGGCGACCGTCTCCGGGCGTCGATCGACGAGCTGAAAGTCGCGTACTTCGCCGACGAGGCGGTCGCGTACGACGCGGAGACGGCCCTCGCGTACGCCCTGTATCACCTCCCCGATTACTACGCGGCGGTCCAGTACGTCCTCGACGAACTCGGCCGCGCGGGGCTCCTGTCGCGGCGGATGCGGGTACTCGACGTCGGCGCGGGTGCGGGCGGCCCGGCCCTCGGCATCCACGACTACCTCCCGGCCGACACCCTCATCGAGTACGACGCCGTCGAGCCGAGCGCCGCGGCCGATCTCTTCGAGGCGATGGTCGAGCCGACGCGGCCCGGCTTCCGAACGACCGTCCACCGCGAGACCGCGGAGGCGTTCACCCCCGAAGGCCCGTACGATCTCGTCGTCTTCGGCAACGTCCTCTCGGAGCTCGACTCGCCGGTTTCGGTCGTCGAGCGCTACCTCGGATCACTGGCCCCCGACGGCACCGTCCTCGCCCTCTCGCCGGCCGAGGAGCGGACAGCGACCCGGCTCCGCCGGATCGAACGCGACCTGCTCGACCGCAACGGGGCGTTGACGGTGTACTCGCCGACGATCCGGCTGTGGCCCGGCGAATCGCCGGACGACCGGGGGTGGACGTTCACCCGCAAACCCGGGATCGAACCCCCGTCGTTCCAGCGGGCGCTCGATTCGAACGCCGCCGAAGGCGAGGGACACGACTCCGACGAGGGCCGGTACACGAAACCGGCCGTGCAGTTCGCGTACCTGCTGGCCCGGACCGACGGGCGGCGAGCGATCGACTACGAGCCCGACCCGGCGCGCGTGGCGAAGATGGCCGAGACGGAGCGACACGTCACGGAGCGCATCGACATCGCGGCGCTGAAGCTGTCGCCGGACCTCGCGGAGGACGGCCACCCGCTTTTCAAGATCAGCGACGGCTCGGAGGCGGTCGACCACTACGCCGTCCTGACCGACCGGTCGGCGCTGAACGACGCGCTTCCCGCGGCACCGTACGGCTCGTTGCTCCGCTTCGAGAACGTCCTCGTCCTCTGGAACGACGACGAGGGCGCGTACAACCTCGTCGTCGACGGCGAAACGGTCGTCGACCGACTGGCCTGAGCCGGCCGTCGTACCGGACGCGGTCACGCCCGCGGGTACCCCGGCTGTTTTGTCGGCCACGCACGAACCCACCCGTGTGGCGTACATCACACAGGCGCTTTTGACCGCCCTGCTTGAGCTCGCAGCGGACCGCGATCCCTCCTCGGTCACCGTCTCGCTCGCGGTGACGCCCGCCGCGGAGCTCGGGGCGGATCTCCCGCCGGATCGCCCCGTCTTCACCGATATGTACCTCCCCGACACCGGCAGCTCGGTCCGCGCCGTCTTCGGCATGGATCTGTCGACGCCGGGAGCGGCCGGCCGGTTTATCAGCCACCCGAACGGAACGCTCGCCCTGACGAAGCGGGACGACCTCCACGAAACCGTCTTCGTCGCGGTACCGCCGTACGATACCGACAGCGTCGGGGCGTTCGGTCGATCCGGGGACGGCCGGCCGATCGACGTTCTCGACATCGAGCCGCCGGACGGGACGCTCGGGTTCCCCGAGTGAGCTCGGGGGCGGACATCCGCCCCGTCGAACGGCGCCGCCGAGTCGGGACCCTTTAGGATGATGTGGCCTGTACGGGAGTGTAATGGGAGTTCGGCCACCACAACAGGACGACACCGACGACGGCCCGGAGACCATCGCGTTCGGCATCGCGGCGCTCGATGAACACCTCGAACGGGCCGAGGTCGTTTTTCCGGCGACGAGCGAGGAACTGCTCGAGACCGTCGGCGACCGGAGCGTCCCCTACGACGCGAAGGGTAACGAAATACGGCTCTCCGAGGCGCTTCGGGAGCTCAACTCGACGACCTTCGAGAACAGACAGGAGTTCATGAACGCCATCCACCCGGTGTTCGAGGCCAAACGCGAGCGGGCAAACAACAGCTTCGTCGGCCGCTTGCGGTCGCTTCTGCCGTTCTGATCGGCTACTCCTCAAGCTCCCGCAGTCGGTCGGAGAGCTCCTCCAGCCGCCGCGATTGCTCCCTGTTGACAGACACGAGCACGTCGGTCAACACGCCGAACATGAGCAGTTGCACGGATAACAACACGAGAAACGCCGCGAGAAGCGCCAACACCTCGTGTGAGACCCCGACGACGAAATAGCGGTAGGCGACGAACGCGGCCACCGCGGTCCCCGCGAGCGTGCCGAGCGACGCGACGCTCCCGAAATAAAACAGCGGGTTGTTCGTCTTCGCGAGTGCGTACAGCGTCAACACGATACGCCCCCCGTCAGCGAACGGCCGGAGGTTCGTCTCCGACCCGCCCGGCCGGGCCAGATACCGGATCGGAACGACCTCGGTCGCGACGCCGTGCCTGACGCACTCGGCGGCGAGTTCAGTCTCGATCCCGAACCCGTCGGCGTCGAGCCGGAACCGTTCGACGGAGCTGCGGGTGAACGCCCGGTAGCCCGAGAGGATGTCGTCGAGCCGCCGGCCGTGGACGACGGCGAAGAGACGGTTTATGAGCCGGTTGCCGGCCCCGTTTAATCGGGTCATCGCCCCCGGCTCCATGTCGGCAAAGCGGTTCCCGATGACGTGTTCGGCCCGCCCCTCGAACAGCGGTTCCAGCATCGTGTCGGCGTCTTCCGGCCGGTACGTCCCGTCGCCGTCCGCCATCAACACGTACGGCCGGTCGATCTCGCCGATCGCTTCCCGGACCGCCTGCCCCTTGCCGCTCCCGGACTGTGTGATCACCCGGGCGCCGTGCTCCGCGGCGATCTCGCGGGTCCCGTCCCCGGAGCCGCCGTCGACGACCAACACGTCGTCGAACCCCACGCGGCGGAACCCCTCGACGACCTCCCCGATCGTCCCGGCCTCCTCGAGCGTCGGGACGAGCACACAGACGTCCGTCCGGTCCGGCATTGCCAGTCACTGCGATACCGGAGATAAAAAACGGCGGGGGTTAGAGATGCTACCGTGCCGACGACCGGCCCGTCGATTCCGGGGTGAGGTTCCCGTGTTCGTCGATCTCGCCGGCGACGATCCGCGTCGAGGAGATGACGTCGCCGTCCTCGGCGTAGCGGTGGTCGACGACCTCGATGTCGAGAGGTGGAAGCCCTTTGTTCCTGCGCTCGTCGTTGACGGCTTCGCCGCCTGCCTTCGTCTCCGGCGAGACGACGAGTACGTCGAACCCAGGTTCGGTTGCGATCCCCGTGGGTTCGGCGAGTTCGTGGATGTCGAACTCCCGACCGTACGTCTCGGCGAACGATCGGAGTTCGGCCTCGAGATCGGCCTTTCGCTCCTCGAAGGGGCGGACGTACCGGTCGACGCTCCGGGTCCTCGGGGCGAGCTCGTCGTCGGTCAGCCCGACCGTCACGTCCCCGAGCTCGAACGCCCGATCGAAGAGCGCCCGATGACCGTCGTGGACCGGATCGAACGTTCCACCCAGTGCGACATCCATGCCCGTCGGAACGTGCGGCCGCGATTTAGTGGCTTCGGTGCGGCAACGGCTCGCTCTCAGTCGTCGTCCCCGTCGTCGACGGTGATCGTGACCGGCTCGGAGCGGTCCTGGGAACCGATACCGAGGTGACAATCGAGGTTGAACACGGTGTTGAGTTCGTCCTGGATCTCCCCGACGACGCCGCCGACGAGCTCGCTCGGCGCGAGCGCCGTGTACTCGTAGGGGTTGTTGCCGGCCCCGTCAGCCTCCCGTTTGTACCGCTCGACTTTCCCCTCGTCGTTGAGCTCCGCGAGGGCCTCCCGGACGGTGCTGGGATACAGCCCGCTTCCGTCGGCGATCTCCTCGCTCGTGCTCCCCGGGTTCTCCCGGAGGTAGACGTAGATCCGGGCCTTCGTCTCCGTGTCGAGCACCCACGAGAGCAGATCCACGACCCCGTCGTCGAACCCCTCGGCCGCCCGCTCGGCCTCCTGTTCCAGACGGTCACGTACGCCCTCTCCGTCCCGGTCGTCGGACGTTCCGGGTTCGGCTTCGGGGGGATCATCCGTAGACATGTGTTGCGTTCAGCCGGACACATGGTGTAGGTGTATATAAAATCTGTGACCCCCCGTCGGACGGCCGCCCTCACGGGTCGCTGTCGGGCAGTGGCGCGCTCACCCGATCCGGAGCGACTCACAGACGGCGTCGAGCCCCGCCTCCTCGTACAGCCGGCGCTGGTTTTCGGCCCCGCTTCCGTCCTCGTAGATGTCGACGATACCGGACACCCCGAGCCGGCTCCGCTCGCGGTCGACGAGCTCGCCGAGCGGTATCGCCTCCGTCCAGTCCGTCGAGAGCAACTCGGCGTCGTGACCGTGTCGAAGCGCCCGCCATTTGTTCTCGTCGAGGAACTCCCGTCGGTGATCGTGGCCCCCCTCGCCGTCGTCGTAGCGCGTCCCGAGGTCCTCGACGAGCGCCGCGGTGTACTCCGCGAACGCGAACACCCGGTCGGGGTCGGCCTGCCCGTCGGGGGTCCTGATCTCGACCGTACCGAGCTCGGAGTGCGGCCGAACGTCGTACCACAGCTCCCCGCGGTCGCGTATCGATCCCGTCTCGACCATCGTCCGTTCGAAGCGCTGAAACGCCTCGAAGTCCTCGAAGGCGGTCGGCATGCCCGTGTTCGGCAGCGCCTCGAAGATCTTCGCCCGCGCCGACGCCAACCCGGTGTCGAACCCGTTCCAGTACGGCGAGTTCGCCGACAGCGCGAGCATGATCGGGAGATACCACCGGAGCTCGTTGGCGATCCAGACCGCCTTGTCGGCGTCGTCGACGCCGACGTGGACGTGGACGCCCGCCGTGGTGTTTCTGTGCTGTGGATACTGGATCCGATCGAGCTGTGCGCGGTATCTGGGCTTTTCGGCGTGTTCGAGTTCGCGCCACTTCGCCGCGGGGTGAAGCCCCGCCGCGGCGATCCCGAACCCGTGTCGGTTCGCGTGTTCGACGAGGGCGGCCCTGATCTCGGTCAAGGAGTCCCTGAGTTCCGGGAGCGTCTCCGCCGTCGGCGTCTGCGTCTCGATCACGAACTTGAACAGTTCGTGGTCGAGCCGCCCGTCGAGGATCTCCGGCGGGTCGTCCCCGTACACCAACTCGTCGATCCCGGCGGTGGGCCGTCCCTCAGCATCGACGATGAAGTACTCCTCCTCGATGCCGAGAGTACCCGTGCGGTCGAACGCGTCGCGCGAACCCAGATCCATCGTTGCCCAATTCAACGTGCGCAGTTAAATAGCATGTGACCACGGCCGCCCGCTTACCGCCTCGTCGCGACGACCCCGAAGTGATCCGCGTGGAACGGCTCCAACGGCCGCGAGGCGACGACATCGTACCCCTCCGAGAGCGTCTCCAGAACCCCATCGAGGACGGCATCGGGGTCGCGAACGACGTCCTCGCTTCTCGCTTTGACCGCCAACAGGAGCCGGCCCCCGTCCCGGAGAAATCGCCGGTTCGCCAACGCGACCGCCGCCTGGCCACGCGTGGCGACGTCTTGGACGATCACATCGACCGGCTCGACGACGTGGGCGTACGTCTCCGGCTCGCGTGCGTCCTTCAACAGCGGAAAGAGGTTCGGCCGCGGCTCGGCCGCGTCGAGGAGTTCCCGGGCCGGCCTGGCGGCGAACTCCACGGCGTACGTGGGGCCGGCGAAATCGGCGACGTGGCTGACCGTCGTCCCCGCCGCCGCACCGAGGTACAACACGGTCTCGCCCCCGTCGAGGCCGGCCTCCATCCCGAGTTCGAACATCGCCCCGAGCTTCGAACGGCGGGGGTCCCACCGCCGCCACTCCCCGTCCGTCGCCTCGCCGTACACCGGCGGCCCGGCTGTCGCGAGTCGCTCCTCGCCGCCGAACGCCCGCCGTTCGACGCCGTCGGGGAGGCTCACTCGACATCACGCGCCTGGATGCGCTCGATGCGGTCGTTCAGCTCGGCCTCGAGCTCCGGCCGCAGATCGCCGGAGTAATGGTCGATCCGCGCCGCGATCGCGAGCTTTCCGGCGAGGGCGCGAGCGGCCGATCCCCGGTTGTCGCTGTGCGTGCCGCTCACCGCCTCGTGGGTGAAGATGACGCCGTGTTTCGGCGACGGCGCGCGCCCGCGGAGGTGTGCGAAAAGCGCCTCCTCCGCGCCGAGCACCTGTACCGTCCCGGCCGGCTTCCGCGCGAGCTTCTTTAATCCCCCGGCGAGCGAAATAAGCCGTGCGGCGAGGACCGGGCCCGCGAGCGCGGCGAGGTTCGGCGCGACCTCCGGGGCCGTCCGCTCGATGCGTGCCCGGAGCGCCCCCGCCTCGTCGTCGAGATCCCGGACCCGGCCGGCGAGCGACCGCAGTTCCGGGTCCTCGGTATCCGCCTCGGCGAGTTCCCTCGCGTACGCGACCCCCGTCCCGGCGTCGTCGCGTTTGCTCCCCGCCCACTCGGCGACGCGCTCCGCGAGCTCGTTCGCGACGCGTTCGCAGTCGTCCATGGCTCGAACCGCGTGAATGAGCTGTTTGTCGTCGGCGGTTTCGGCCTCCCGAACGGCATCCCGTGTCGCCCGGAGCGTCGCCCCGTGGAGCGCCTCGTAGTACGCCGCCTCGTTGTCGGCGAACCCGGACTCGACGGCGAACGCCGGCCATTCGCCGGGGCTTTCGGCCGAGCCCTCGCGGATCGCGGCGGCTGCCGCCCCGGGGTCGCCCGGGTCGACCCCCTCGAACCAGCCCGCCGGTTCGCGGTGTGTGTCGGTCATGAGTACCCATTCCGGCCGCCCCGGTATATGCGTTCTCGATGTCCTCGCCGCGTCCCTGCTCAGGGTTCGATGACGAGCTTCCCGAAGAAGCTCTCGCTCATCACGTCCCGCTGTGCGTCGGCGGCCTCGTCGAGGCCGTAGCGCTCGGCGACCTCGACCTCGACCGCCCCGGCGTCCATCAGGTGGGCGATCCCCGAAAGCGGCACGCGGAGATCGGGGGTGTTGAACATGCTCATCAGCCGGTAGGTGACATCCTTCGCCCGCCCGCCGGCGACGTTCGAGAAGGCCGGCGCCGGATCGTTCTCGCCGATGCCGACGACGGTCGCGTCGGCCGCGGCGACGTCGGCGTCGAACTGGAGGTAGTCGTCGAGGCGGTGATCGAGGATCACGTCGACGCCGCCGCCGGACGCCTCGACGACGGCGTCGGCGAGGTCCTCGCGGTCGTAATCGAGGACTGTCCCGGCCCCGAGCCCGTCGAGCGTATCGTGGTACGTCGGGGCGGCGGTCGTGATGGAGTCGGCGTGGACCGCGGCGGCGAGTTGGACCGCCACGTGACCGACGCCGCCGGAACCGCCGTGGACGAGACAGCTCTCGGCGGGATCGAGGTTCGCGTGATCGACGAGCGCGCGCCAGGCGGTACAGGCGACGACGCCGGCCGCGCCGGCCTGTGTCATCCCGGCGTCCTCGGGCAGCTCGACGACCCGATCCGTCGGCACGGTCGCGTACTCGGCGTACGCGCCCTGATGCTCGCCGTTTCCGATCCCGGTCCCGTAAACGCGGTCGCCGGCGTCGAACGCCTCGACGCCCTCACCGACCGAGACGACTGTCCCGGCGATGTCGACGCCCGGGGTGAACGGCAGCCCGACCGGCTCGTAGGAGCCGTCCCTGAAGTACGTGTCGACGGGGTTGACGCCGGCGGCCCCGACCTCGACGAGCAGCTCGTTCGCGCCGGGTTCCGGGCGATCGATCTCCTCGACGTGCAACGCTTCCGGTCCACCGTGATCGTTGATGACGACAGCTCGCATTCTACCGGAGGCTCTCGACGGAGTAATATAAAGATGGATAGTCGGCCGAGCGGCCAGGGGCCTGGAGCGTCCCCGTCTCAACAGACCGGCTTCGGGTTGACGCCCATCGACTCTAGGGCCTCTGTGTACTCCCCGTAGGCCGCCTCGATCGCGCCGCTCGCGGCCGAGAGCGCGTCCTCCCAACACGCCTCGTCGTCGCCGCACTCGGCCTCAAGCAGATCACTCGCCCGTTCGAGTTGCGCATCGAGGTCGTCGCCCATCCCCCGGAACAGCGAGGCGGTCTGTGGGTCCGCGTTCCCGACGAAGAAACCGGTCATCTGCGTCTTCGACGCCTCGGCGGCGATCGTCCGCCCGACGAACCCGCCGAGACGCGCCGCGGTCCCGTCGAGCCCCCGGAGGTACGTCTGGATCGCCGGCACCGCCCCCGGCTCGTGGCCGTCGAGCTCCCCGGCGACCGTCCCGTAGTGCTCGCGCTCCTCGCTTTCGGTTTCTTCGAACGCCTCGGCGACCGCGCCGGTTTCCGAGTCGGCCCACGCCGCGTACGTCTCCGCGGCGTGGTGTTCGGCCGTCGCGGCCGCCGCGAGGACGTCCTCGGCGTTCATCTCCCCCGCGGTGTCGGCGTACAGCGACTTCGAGGAACCGAGCCGCGAGAGCTCGGTCTCGTTGTCGTCCCGAACCGCCTCCGTGAACTCTTCCGGTGTCATACGCCGTTTTTGTCCTGCCGCAGGCTTGTATGCGACGGTCGACAGCCGGGGATCACGTCGTTTATATAAACGGGCGTCAGTATCGGTACCGCTCGCCGCTCGCTCGTTCCGAGCGCCTCGTGTTGCTCGCCGCTCGCGTCACTCGACCTCGCCTTTGTTCCACGGCTCCCTACGCTCGCCGTTTCACTGCGAGGCCTCGTGCGCTTTGCTTACTCGGCCTCGCCCTTCTCTATCGGCGCGCCGACCAGATTCCCCCACTCGGTCCAGGACCCGTCGTAGTTGACACAGTCGTCGTAGCCGAGCAGCTCGTGGAGCGCGAACCACGCGACCGACGACCGCTCGCCGATCCGGCAGTAGGCGACGGTCGTCTCGTCGCCGTCGATACCGTGTCCGGCGTACAGCTCCCGCAGCTCGTCGGCCGTCTTGAACCTCCCGTCGTCGTCCGTGACCGCCGCCCACGAGATGTTCTGTGCGCCGGGGATGTGGCCGCCGCGCTGGGCCGTCTCGTTGAGTCCCGGCGGGGCGAGGACCTCGCCGCTGAACTCCTCGGGCGATCGAACGTCGACGAGCGGCAGGCCGCGGTCGATCGCGTTCTCGACGTCCTCGCGGTAGGCGCGGATCGACTCCCGGGGGCCCGAGGCGTTGTACTCCTGTGCGGAAAAGTCGGGGACCTCGTCGGTCGTCGGGTACTCGTTTTCGATCCAGTACTCGCGGCCGCCGTCGAGCAGCTTCACGTCGTCGTGGCCGTAGTACTTGAACTGCCAGTACGTGTAGGCGGCGAACCAGTTGGCGTTGTCGCCGTACAGCACGACCGTCGAGTCCTCGGTGATCCCGTGCTCGCCGAGCAGGGATTCGAAATCGTCCTTGTCGAGGATGTCCCGGGTCGTCTGGTCCTGAAGGTCGGTCTCCCAGTTGAACCCGATCGCGCCGGGAGCGTGGGCCTCCTCGTAGGCCTCGGTGTCGACGTCGACCTCGACCAGCCGGTGTGCCGGGTCGTCGCTCTCGAAGGCGTCGAGGTGGTCCTCGACCCAGTCGGCCGATACCAACACGTCGTTCGCGTACTCTGAATCACTCATTACACCCAGTCATACGAACGGCACCCATATATTACCGCCCCTGACGGCATATCCGGCCGTCCCTCCCCGGTGACGGCAACCGAACCGTACGATCCGACGACGCGGAGCGACCGTCGTACGGAACCGGTATGGAGTTCGCATAGCCGCTGAAACCCTCCGGAACCGCCGCGTCTCACCCCACGTCCGACACAGATACCGGACATCGTTTCCCGTTCCGGCGATCGGTACCCAATACGGGGGGGAAACGAGCCGTTAAATCCGGCGGCTCGGTTTCTCCGGGCATGAACGATCGGATCGTCGGCGTCGAGTGGGTCGCGAGCCGGCTCGGATCGCCGAACGTCGCCGTCGTCGACGTTCGCGACGCCTGGGAGTACGACGGGATCGGACACGTTCCGGGGGCGGTCAACGTCCCCTTCGACAGCTTCCGGGCGAGCGAACACGGGGTCGCGGAGGCCGGGATGCTCCCCGGCGCGGACGCCTTCGCGGAACTGCTCTCGAATGCGGGGACCGACCCGGACGACGAGCTCGTCGCATACGACGACACCCACGGCGTGTTCGCCGCCCGCCTGCTCGTGACGGCGGAGCTGTACGGCCACGACCCCTCGAAGCTCCACCTGCTCGACGGCGACTTCTCGCTTTGGAACCGCACGGAGCCGACGACGACGGACGCGCCGGCGTCCGAGCCGACAGACTACCCGACCGGGTTTCTGGCCGACGGCCCGCTCGTTGACCGCGACGCCGTCGCGGCCGCCCTCGACGACCCGGACACCGTCATCGTCGACACCCGCGAGGAGTGGGAGTACGAGGAGGGCCACATCCCCGGCGCGGTCCGGCTGGACTGGCGCGAACTCGTCGACACCGACGCCCGGACGGTCCGCCCCGAGGAAGCGCTCCGATCGCTGCTCGAAGGGCGCGGTATCGTCCCCGACAAACGGATCCTCCTCTACTGTAATACCGCCCGCCGGATCAGCCACACCTACACCGTGCTCCGGGCGCTCGGCTACCCCGAGCTGTCGTTTTACGAGGGGAGCCTCACCGAGTGGGAGGCGGCCGGCGGCGCCATCGAAGCCGGCTACTGATCCCGTCGTCCGCCCGCCCGACACCGCATCGGGCGCTCGACACCCCGACGCAACTGTTTTGACGTTCGCGTTCGAAACAATAGTATGACATTCGATCCGAGCGGCGGTGTCGACCCCGACGACGTACAGGACCACGTCGATACGCTCCTCGAAGAGAACGAACTCGTTCTGTTCATGAAGGGCAACAAGCTCATGCCGCAGTGTGGCTACTCCCAGAAGGCGCTGGACGTTCTGGGTCAGTACCACGACACGGACGACATCGTGACCGAGGACGTCCTCCCGGCGCTTGACGCATACCGGGCCGCCCTCGAAGCACACAGCGGTTGGGAGACGATCCCGCAGACGTTCGTCGACGGGGAGTTCATCGGCGGCAGCGACATTCTCGAGGAGCTCCACCAGCGCGGCGAGTTGGCCGACGAACTCGGCGTCGAAGCCGACCCCGACGCCGGAGCCGGCGACGACGGCCTCGAAGCCCCGTTCTGAGCCCCGGTCCGGCGGGACCCGAGCTTCCGAAAACGCCGTTTACACCACTTTCAGCAGCTGCGTCTCGAACTTCCCGACCCGGACGCGCTGCCAGCCGCGCAGCTCCTCGTCGAGCTCCGGATCGCCCGTGTCGACGCGCAACGCGCCGATATCGGAGAGCTTCCGCTTCGAGGCGACGATCTCGATATCCGAGCGACGGATGACCGCCGGCGAGATCTGGTCGTTGCCGCGGCCGAACACGAACCCCTGGCCGCCGATCGGCGAGACGACGATGACGTTGTGCTCGCCGAGACACTCCAGTATCTCCGTCTCGCCCGCGTCGGCGGCGAGGACGACCCCATCGCGCCACACGTCAACGCCGAGCGGCGAGCCGTCGATCCCGAGCTCCGTCTTTATGGCGTCGACGGTCGACCCGGGGCCCAACACACACGTCGCACCTCCGTCCCGGAGCTCCGCCGCGACGGCCGCGGCGAGCGACTCGACGGTTCCGCCGCCGATCCGTTTCGCGGACTGGACGTCCTCGCCAACGGGTACCGACGCCAGCGCCTTCAGCTCCGTGTCGACGTCGCCGCCGCGATACGCGTCCTCGTCGATGTCGTTGACCTCGCGTGTCTCGGTCCGATCGAAGGTGCCCGCGATCCGCCCGGCGGCCCGCGGCGTCACCGCGAAGACGGACGAGTAAACCTTCACCCCGCCCGGAACGCCGAGCATCGGGGTGTCGCTGTCGAGCGCCTCCAGCGTCTCCGCGACGTCGACTGCGGTTCCGTCCCCGCCGACGAACAGGACGAGGTCGACCTCGGCGTCGACGAGGCGTCGGACCGCCTCGCGGGTGTCCTCGGCGCCCGTCTCCTCGCCGCCGGGGCGACCGACGACGACCGGGGAGAACCCGGCGGCGACGGCCTCGTCTTCCCCCATCGTCCCGCCGTAGACGTAGAGCTCGACCGGACCCGACCGCGAGCCGAGGTGTTCGAGCGCTTCGCGGGCGCGATCGGGGGCCCGAGGCTCGGCGCCGCGGCGCCTGGCCTCCTCGACCTTGTCGTCGGTCCCTTTCAGCCCGACCCGCCCGCCCATGCCGGCGATCGGGTTCACCACGAGCCCAACGCGTCGCATACCCGGACTGGGCCTCGGCGCGTGAAAAACGGAGGGGTTCGGCGGTCGAGCCCCGACGACGCGGGAGGGCTGCCGCCGGAGGCACGGTCCCCTCGGTGCCGAACGGAACCAATTAATATCCCCGGGCGACGACGTTGACGTATGAACCCCCTTCTACAGGCGTTCGAGAACAACACGCTCGTCATCGACGCCTCCGGCTGGGCCGTGTTGCTCGCGAGCCTCGCGATCACCGTCGGCTGGCTGTGGTATCTGTATCGGTAGTCAGCCCGACGCCTCCGAACTGTTCCGTCTGAGCCACTCGATGGCGGCCTCGACCGCGGCCTCGTCGGTACTCTCGACTTTCACGCGAACGTCCGCCCCGGGATAGCTACCGATCTTCACGTCGAACCGTTCCTGTGCCTCCCGCAGCCGGTCGACGAGGGCGCTCTCCGGCTCGTCGAGCGTGACGGACTCGACGTAGCGTCTCCGTCCGTCGAACTCGGCGGCGACCGACTCGAACATCGCCTCCATCTCGGCGGGAACACCGGGGAGGACGTAGACGTTCTCGACGACACACCCGGGGGCGACCCCGGCCGTGTTGTGCAGGGGCCGGGCGTCGGCGGGGATATCGGCCGTCCCGTCGGTGAGATCCTCCCGCCGGTAGCCGCCCTCCTCGGCGAGCCACTCGAGAGCGGCCTCGGAGGTTTCGAGCGAACGCCCGACGGCCGCCGCCACGGCGTCCATCGTCACGTCGTCGTGGGTCGGCCCGAGCCCGCCCGTCACGACGACGGCGTCGTACTCCGCCGCGTACTCGTTTATGACCCGTGCGATGTCCGCGATTCGGTCCGGGACGACCGTCACCCGCTCGACCGACGAACCGCGATCGGAGAGTCGCTCGCCGAGCCACGCGGCGTTCGTGTTGACCGTGTCCCCGGAGAGTAGTTCGTCACCGACCGAGACCAAGGCGACATCCATACCGACGTTTCGGCCCGGATCGGAATAAACGGTGAGGGCGCGTCGCTACCCCATCCCGGGCGGCGGTCCGTCGTCGCCCTCGCCCGTATCGACCTCGAGGCCCTCCTCGCTGCGTCGCTTTTCGGCCCGCTTGATCCGCCGATAATAATAGAAGACGCCGGCGACCCCGGCGATCCCGGCGATCCCGGCAAGCCCGCCGAACAGCCACAGATCACGGTCGAGGTACCACCGGACCGTGAGCACGGAGGTCTCGACGGACTCCCACTGGAGCCGAACCCGGTCGCCGGCGACGACACGGTCGTCGTTCGACGGTCGCGTCCGTGACAGCAGCGGGACCGACGCGTCACGCCCCGGCGGCAGCGCGACCTCGTAGCTCCCGTGAACGGGCGTTTGGACGGCGATCTCCTTGCCCGTCTTCGGCGTCGTGAACGCCAACTGCCCCTCGTCGTCGGGGAGCTCGACGATCGTCCGCTGGCGAGTTGTTTCGACCGAGAGCGTGTCGACGGATTCGGCGACACCGCCGCCGTGGTGGATCACCGGCTCCCCGTCGACGTACCTGATAACCGTTCCGTTCGTGTACCGGAACTGCAGGCCGTGGAGTTCGAGTGGGTTCTCGATCGTCAACGCGTTCGTCCGCCACAGCTCGATGGTATCGTCGTCGCCGGTCACCTTCGCGGACACGTTGTACACGGCGGTGTAGTTCTCCCGGTTAACGGTGATGAGCGCGTCGCTTTCGGTGTCGTACTCGTACTCCGCGTCGGCGGAAAGCGCCTCGGGGTCGCCGGCGTCGCTCCCGAGGATCGTCGTACAGCCCGCCAACCCGAGAACGACGACAAACGCGAGCGCGGCGAGCAGGCGACGGTTCATGGTTATGGGACGATCGCGAGCAGCTCGGCTTCCAGGTGCGGTCCGATGTCCGATAGGAGCCCCGGCGCGTCGGTGCCGTCCCGACAGACGATACTCGATTCGAGCAGGCCGATCCGTTCGACAGTGACGATGTCCTCAGCGTGGCCTGACCGGTTGACGGTCGCCCGGAGCTGCGCCCGGGTCGTGCTGTTGGCGTTGACACGGTCGGTTCCGCGGGTCCACTCGTAGAGCCGGTCCCGCTCCGCGTCCGCGAGCCGGGTCGGCTCCTCGCCCCCTTCGACGAACCGCAACGGGATGTGTTGGACGAGCCCGAACCGCGTTCGGATCTGTTCCGGGCTCCCTGGCCCGAGGCCGAGCTCGTCGGCCGGAACGTGGACCTCCTCGCCCGCGTCCAGAACGATCCCGTCGTCGTCCCACGATTCGAGCGTTCCGACGTACGTCTCGCCGGGCTCGCGGTGGGGCGTGATCGCCCCCCACTCCGCCTCCAGTAGGTTCCGCGCGACCGGCGCGTCCTCGCCGGTGACGGTGACGGACGGGAACTCGTCGTCGCGGAGACCGACGGTGAACTCCACGTCGAGTTCGCCGAGCTCGTTTCCGACGAGCGATTCGAGCGAGTCCATCGCCCGGCGGCGACCCTCCCCGACGACGTACACCTTGGTCGCGAGAACGACCATCAGGCGTCCACGGCTCCGTCGAGTTCCGGCTCGCGGCTCACGTTCAGTTCGTCGCTCAGCTCCTCGATCCGCATCTCCATCGCCTCGATGAGCCGGTCGTTCTCCATCGTCTCGAGCCCCCCCTCACACTGGGGACACTCGAAACCGAACTCCATCGCCTCCCCGAACTCGAAGCGGAGCTGACACTGTCCACAGAGGTAGAACTCGTTTTCGGCCTCGTACCGCTTGCGCTCCTCCAGCGCCTCGAGCAGCCGGCGCATCTCGGATTCGAGCTGTTCGGGGATGGTCCCGTACTCGAAGGTCCACAGATACGTCAACCACCCCGAGTCCTCGTCGCGCAGGCGTCGATACGACGCCAGATCGTTCTCGTACAGAATAAAAAGCGCCCGGCGCACGTCGTTGAGCTCGAGCCCCAGTTCCTCCGCGAGTTCCTCGTCGGTCACTTCGCCGTCCGGTGGCGCGGCGGCGACGGGCATCCCCGTCGGCCCGACGAGCTCGTGGAGGTACTTCTGAATCACCGGATCGTTCAGTAGTTCCTCAAAAGCCATTGTGTGTTCGTGGGTATGGGAGTTGGTTAAAAGCTCCGGAAGACGGGAAAGCGCCACGGTCGACGGTGTGCGTACCCGGACGCTTAATTACACCCGTGACGTAGCCATCGTATGGAATATGACGGATCCAGGCGAGCGTTCCTGGCCGCGAGCGGAACGGCCGTTGCGGCCGCCCTCGCCGGCTGTTCGGACGACGGCGGGGAAGCCGCTCCCGACGAGATCGACGACGACAGCCGTCCCTCGATCGGCGACGAGTCGGCCCCGGTCTCTGTCACCGTCTTCGAGGATTTCGGCTGTCCGGCCTGTAGACAGTTCAAACTCCAGGCGACGCCGGCAATCGTCCAGCAGTACGTCGACCCCGGCGACGTCCGGTATCTCCACGCCGACTTTCCGATCCCGGTCGACGAGACGTGGTCGTACCCGGTCGCAAGCGCGGCGCGGGGGGTCTTCGAGACGGCCGGTAACGACGCCTTCTGGGAGTTCTCGGCGAGCATCTACGACCACCAAGGGAGCTACTCGCTGGACACCATCGAGTCGGTCGCCGACGACGTCGCCGGCGTCGGGACGGCGGCCCGGGACGCCGCCGAGGGGGAGACCCACCGGGACCGGATCGAGGCGGACCGCGAACGGGGCGAACGCTGGGGCGTGAGCGGAACGCCGACGGTGTTCGTCGACGACGAACAGGTCCCGCCCGACGAGATCGCCGAGGCGATCGAGAGCCGTCTCTGAGAGCCGAGCGATCCCCGGACGCCCGATCGGCCTCCGCCGGTAACACTCGTGTTAGCGGTAACTAAAATACATCGGGGACGTACCCGGACGTGATGACTGACACACCACCGACGCCGGGGATCCACCACGTGACCTGCATCGCTGGCGATCCACAGCGGAACATGGACTTTTGGGCCGAAACGCTCGGACTGCGGCTAGTCAAACGTTCGATAAACCAGGACGACCCCGAGACGTACCACTTCTTTTTCGCGGACGCCGAGGGGACTCCCGGCACCAGCATGACCTTCTTTCCGTGGCAGAACCTTTCCCAGGGGACGGTCGGCAGCGGTCAGGTCTCCCGGACCGCCTTCCGGGTCCCGGAGGGAAGCCTCGACTACTGGGAGGACCGTTTCGACGAGTACGGCGTCGACTACGACGATCGGATCGAGCGGTTCGGCGAGACGGTTCTCCCGTTCCGGGACCCGGACGGGCTGCCGATCGAGCTCGTCGAAGTCGATATCGGCGACGACGACCCGACGGTCCCCTGGACCGAGTTCGTCCCCGAGACGGCCGCAATACGGGGGTTTCACTCCGTGACGCTGTGGTTGGCCGACGCCGAGCCGACGATGGGACTGCTCGAAACGATGGGGCTCGAACGGACCGACAGCGAGCCCGAGCCGAGCGATGCGGGCGACGAGCGAACCAGGTTCGCCGCCACCGGAACCGTCGGAAAGTACGTCGACGTCGTCCCGGCCGTCGAGAGCGGTCGACAGGGCCACGGCACCGTCCACCACGTCGCCTTCCAGACCCCGACCGACGAGGACCAGGCGGCCATGCGGAGCGCCGTCCAGTCGGCCGGCCTCCGGCCGACACAACAGATCAACCGCCACTGGTTCCGGTCGGTCTACTTCCGGGAGTTCGCGGGCGTGCTGTTCGAACTCGCGACGAGCGGCCCGGGTTATACGAGCGACGAACCCCTCGACGAGCTCGGCGAGCGGCTCGTCCTCCCCGGAACGTTCGAGGGCCGCCGCGAGCGGATCGAGTCGGCGCTCCCGGACGTGACGATCCCGCGCGCCGAACCGGCCGGCGACTGAACCGCGACCCCGGAGCGCCGCGCGTCCGCGATCGGACCGGAAACGGCGCCGTCCTTTTTGCCCTACCGGCCCCAGTCGGGGTATGACGGACGATCCCCCCGCGGCGTTCGAGGCCGAACGGCGCGACGCGCTCGAACTCCTCGACGACGAATCGGTCACTGCGTTCTATCTCGGCGTCGTGAGCGACGGCGAGACGGTCGACACGACGTTCGCAGGCAACGCCGACAACCCCGAACAGGAGGGGCTGCAGGCGCTGTCGCTGCTCGCCGCACACGTCCGCATCGTCGCCAACGAAGCGGGGGTCGAGCCGGCGGCGGTCGCCGGTGACGCCGCGACGCTCGCCGGTCGGATGGACGAGCTCTCGCCGGCGGGGCTCTCGGAGGCCGGGGACGGCGACGACGAGTGACGGACACGGCAACGCGTCGACGGACTCGACATCCCGCCGTGTCCGTCTATCTCGGGGGATTGATTATCCCGCTGGTGCTACTGGAGCTATGTCAGCACCACTCGACGACGAGACGGCACTCATAACCGGAGCGAGCAGCGGGATCGGCGAAGCGACCGCGGAGCTACTGGCCGAGGAGGGCGCAACCCTTGCGCTGGCGGCACGCAGCGAGGACCGCATCGCCGCCCTCGCCGACCGACTCGATACGGACGCGATCGCCGTCCCGACCGACGTCCGCGACGAGGCGGCGGTAACGGCGCTCGTCGACGAGACCGTCGACCGCTTCGGCGGGATCGACGTCCTCGTCAACAACGCCGGGCTGGGGCGCGGACGCGCCGTCGAGGAGCTCTCGACGGAGAAGTACCGCCAGATGATGGAGACGAACGCCGACGGGATGTTCTTCACCGCCCGCGCCGCCCTCCCGCACCTCCGGGCGGCGGAGGGATCGGCGATCTTCGTCGGCAGCTTCGCCGGGCAGTATCCCCGATCGTTCAACCCCGTCTACGCGGCGACGAAGTGGTGGACCCGCGGCTTCGCGAAGAGCCTCTCGGCGCAGGTCGGTAACGATGGCGTCTCCGTGACCGTCGTCAACCCCTCCGAAGTGCGGACGGAGTTCGGCTCCGAGGACGGCGAGAGCTTCAACGAGCGCTTCGAGGAAGGATCGGTCAGCGAACCCGAGGAGATCGCCGAGGCGATCGTCTTCGCGGCCACACAGTCGCCCTCGATGGTGAGCGAACTCGACCTCTACCGGACGGACAAGCTGACGGACTTTTGAGATCGCCCCCGGGATATAAAAGCGTCGTGCGGATCGCCGCCCAGGGATCGTTCACAACAAAACGGGCCGGGGCGGATTTGAACCACGGTCGGACGTGCTCGCCCACTCCGTTCGCTGTGCGCGACCTCTAAGGCTCAAATCCTTCACGCTGTTTGCTGCTCACGGATCGTTCACAGCAAAATGGGCCGGGGCGGATTTGAACCGCCGGCTTCCTCCGTGTGAAGGAGGTGTCATAACCGACCTAGACCACCGGCCCGACGGGAGACCGTATCGCTGCCCCGGACTTAACCCTTTTCAAGCGTCGTCGGCTCGCTCGCTCCGATAGTTGTCGATCCGCCGGCGGGCGTCCGCGATCGCATCCCGCGTCTCGCCCTCCGCGCGCTCCTGTAACTCCTTGAGATCTTCCCGGACCTCGTCGAACCGCCCCGGCTTCGGCTCCTCCTCCTCGCGGTCGATGAGGTCGTTGACCCGCGTCTGGACCGGTTCGAGCTCCTCGGAAACGCCCGCCTTTGCCGTTTCTCCGGCGCGTTTCAGGTAGTATTTCGCGTCCTCGAAGTGTTTGTTCATAATACGTCGAAATCTACGTCGAGAACGGATAAAACCGTTGTGGCACCCGTGCTGTGCCGTGGCAGCCGCCCTTCCGCACCCCTCCGGCGGGCGTCAGGGTTATTGAGGTGGCCACTGTACTGTGTGTATATGAGTCAGAGCGTCGAAAAATCGGGAGAACCGGTCGAGGTGACCGAGGAGGCCGCCGACCAGGCGCTGTCCCTCATCGAACAGGAGGGGTACGACACCGACGAGGCGGGGCTTCGCCTCTTCGTCCAGCAGGGCGGCTGCGCCGGACTCTCCTATGGGCTCCGGTTCGATATCGAACCCGAGGAGGACGACGCGATAACGGAACACCACGGGCTCCGCATCTTCGTCGATCCGGCGAGTCAAAAGTACATCCACGGTTCCGTCCTCGACTTCGAGGGCGGATTACAGGGGAAGGGGTTCGACGTCGAAAACCCGAACGTCGAAAGCGAGTGCGGGTGCGGGGAGTCGTTCCGGACGTAACGTCAGTCGGCTTTCAGCTCCTCGCCGCGCTTTTGAGCGCCGGAGAGCACGTCCTCAAGTGACTTATCGACCGGCTCGTTGTACAACAGCACGTCGATGGGGAGCGTCGGGGCCCCGTCGACGAGCCCTTCCAACAGGACGAGACGTTCGCGGGCCCGCGACATCCCGACGTAGAACACCCGGCGCTCGTTGTCCGTCATCGTCGGCACCGGATCGGACCGCTTCGTGAACGCCTCGGTACCGGCGACGGACTCGGGGTCCTCGACCGAGGCCGCCATCTGCTCGACGACCTTCTCGGTGAGGTCCGTCGCGACGAAGACGTGATCGGCCTCCCGTCCTTTCGCGGAGTGGATCGTCCCCACGCGGAAGCGGTTCGGATCCATCCCCCGGTAGTCGCCGCTGAAGTAGGCGTCGACCGAGCGTTCCTGGAAGTTCGAGACCCGAGTGAGCATGTCGGCGGCCGACCGTGGCCCGGGGGCGAAGGGTGCGTGCTCGTCGACGAACCCTGGGGCGACCTCGAGATCCGTGAGGTCCTCGACCCCCTCTCTGTCCTCTAGGGTGTCGAGCGCGTCGAAGTAGTCGTCCCGCTCGCCCGTCCCGAAGGCGCTGTCGGCGAGCATCTCGCCGAGGCGGCGGGCCTGCAGTCCGTTGATCGGCTCGTCCGCCTCGATAGCTTCGATGGCGTCGACGTAGCCCTGCAGGCGGTCGGTCCACATCCGCTGGTCCGTGAGGGACGTAAACGGGATCCCCTCGCCGATGAACTCGTCCATGAACTGAAACATCTGATAGCGCGCCCGGAACAGGATCATGACGCTGCCGTCGTCGTCCTCCTCGACGGTCATCCGGGCGTTGCGGACGAGATCGAGCATCGACGGCGACCGGACGGCCTCGACGGAGCCACCCTCCTTTCGCGGCTTGAGGTCTTTGTCCTGTCGTTTCTCGATGTGGCTGATCTGGGTGTTGACGACGTTCAGGATCCGGGACGGAAGCCGGTAGCTGTTGGGGAGTACGACGTCGTCGTCGACGTCCTCATCGAGCAACAGGTTCGGATCCGCACCCTGCCAGGCGTAGACGACCTGGTCGTCGTCGCCGGCGATGAGCACCGAGTCGACGTGGGGTTTCCACTCCTCGTAGACGCCGTACTGCAGGGTCGTGATGTCCTGAAACTCGTCGATGACGAGGTGATCGACGCTCGGCAGGAGCGAGCGCTGCTGGACGCGTTCGAGCATGTCGGCGAACCCGACGACTCCCTCCTCGCCCTTGTACGCTCGCCACGCGCGGATCGCTTCGGGGATGTCGAGGCGGTCGTCGTCGCTCGGCCACGTCGGCGTGTACTTGTTGCCCGTTTGAGCGTTGTCGTCGATCTCCGGCGGGAGCCGGACTTCCTCTTCGTCCCACTTGAACGGCACTTCGTACCAGTCGGCGACGTCACGCTCCGTCCGCTGGAGCCACTGGGAAGTGGCGATGATCTTGTTGCCGAGCGTCGTCGAGCGGGCCGACCGGCGGCGCGCGGAGTTGTTCTCGTCCTCGAACTCGATGCCGTACTCCTCACAGAACGCCTCCTTGTGCTTCTCGCCGACGACATCGCCCCGCGAGAGGTTCAACAACTCGTACGCCTTCGCGTGCATCGTACAGACGTTGCTCCGGAGCGACTTCGGCGAGCGGTCGAGCCGCTCGCCGAGGCGATCGCGGACCTCGGCGGCCGCGGCCCGGGTGTAGGAGACGACGAGGATGTCTTTCACCTCGACACCGTCGTCGAGCATCTCGTCGACACGGTCGAGCAGGGCCGTCGTCTTCCCGCTTCCGGGACCCCCGAAGAGCCGTGTCACGTGCGTGGATGAATCCATTACTCGCGTAATGCCGCCCGACATTATAAATAGCCGGTTTGTTTCCCACGCCAGCGGACGTGGCTGATACTTCCCTTCGAGGACGAAAACGGCCGAACCGAGCGCTTCGGGAGGTCAACGCCCCGACAGTCAGTTCGGCTGCCAACCGCAAACCGAGCAACTCGGCGCGTCGAGTCCGTGGAGGCCCCCACAGTCCGGGCACCGTTTTTTGTTATAGTCGCGTTCCCAGGAAGGCGATTCGGTTTCGTGGCCTCGTTCGCTCAGGAACTCGTCGAATACATCGTTTGCGGTCGCCATACACGCTACCGTTCGTCGACATCCGTAATAAATTCTGTGGTAAGTTGTACCACGGCCAAAGGTATCGTGGCACTTCAGTTACCGGCCGCTTTTGTGAACTCACGCCGTACGGCCGGTATGAATACTTCCGACGAACTGCCGCTCGTCCACGTCAGCCGACCCGGAACGGACGCGGCGAACGCCCCTGCGGTCGTGTTGATCCACGGCCGCGGAACGAACGAGCGGGACCTCCTCTCGATCGGCGCCCGGCTCCCCGAGGAGCTTCACGTGTTGAGCGTGCGGGCCCCACAGCCGATGGGGAACCCGGACAGCTACACCTGGTACGACCTCGATCTCTCCGCGGGCGGCCTCCACGCCAGCCAGCCGGACGCCGACGGGTTCCGACGCAGCCTCGATCTGCTCCACGAGTTCGTCGACGCCGCGGTCGACCGCTACGACCTCGACCCCGAGCGGGTCGGGCTGTTGGGGTTCAGCCAAGGCGCGATCACGAGCCTGTCGGCGTTGCTCGAACGGCCCGACGCCTACCGGTGGGTGGTCGCGCTGAACGGCTACCTCGCGGAGTCCCACCACGACGCCGTCGACAGCGCCGACGGGAAACCGGTCTTCGTCGGCTGTGGGTCGACGGATCAGGTGATTCCCCCACAGCGCGCCGAACGCGCCGCGGAGCTGCTCGAAGGCGGCGGCGCCGAGGTCCGTTTCGAACAGTACGCGGTCGGCCACGGCACAACCCCGACGGGGATCTCCGACGTCGTCGAGTGGGTTGAAGAGCGCTACTGAGACCGGCGGGATTTATCGACCACGAGCGCTCACGATACCGTATGAAATCGGATCCGGACCCCGCGCGCTTCCGGGATCTCATGCTCGACTCCGAGCCGGGCTTCGAGGAGGTACTTCAGTGTGTCTTCGGCGTGCAATCACACGAGGCCCGCCTCTACACCGAACTGCTCGATGCCCCCGACAGCACGGTGGCCGAGCTCGCCGAAACGGTCGAGCGCGACCGGAGCAACGTCAACCGCGGCCTGACGACGCTCATCGAAAAGGGCCTCGCCGATCGCCACCGCCGACTCCTCGACAGCGGCGGGCACGTCTACCAGTACCGAGCCACCCCGCCCGAGGAGGCCCGCGAGCTGATGCACGAGACGCTCGACGAGTGGACGGCCTTCGTCCACGAGCGCATCGACGAGTTCCCGTAGCTCAGCCCGGATCGGCGCTGTCGAACTCGAACCGCGCCCCGCCCGCCTCCGAGTCGGTCACCCGGACCGCCCATCCGTGTGCGGAGGCGATCTCCCGCACGATCGCGAGCCCGAACCCGCTGCCGTCCTCGCTTGTCGTGTGACCGGACTCGAACACCGCCTCCCGCTCGTCTTCGGGGATCCCGGGGCCGTCGTCCTCAACGAAGAACCCCGGGCGCCCGTCGAGCGGCCCGAGACGGACTGACACCCCCCCGTCGCCACCCGCGTGTCCGACGGCATCGTCGGCCTTTGGCCGATCGATCGTTGAACCGTGTTCCACGCAGTTCCGGAAGAGGTTCTCGAACAGTCGTTCGATCCGCTCGCCGTCCCCGCGGAGTTCGACCGACTCGACGATCGTAAGCGTCGCCTCGCCGACCTCAAGCGTTTCCCACGCCGCCGAGGCAGCCTCCGACAGCGGAACGCGCTCGGGGTCCGTGATGACGCTTCCGAGTCGCGCGAACTCCAGCATCTCGTCGATCCGCCCGTCGGCGTCCTCCAGCGACTGCCTGACGGCCAACAGGTCGTCGTCGTCGCCGTACTCCTCGATCGCCAACTCGAGCCGGCCCATCGCCGCCGACAGCGGGTTCCGGAGGTCGTGTGACACCTGGCTCGCGAACTGGTCGAGCCGCTCGTTTTGCCGTTCGAGCTGCCGGGTCTGTCGTTGCTGTTGGAACTCGTAGCCGAGCCACCGGCTCGACATCTCGACGAAGGTCCGCTCGCTGTCCGTGAACTCGTACTCCCGCGGCTCGTGGGCGGCGAAACAGACAGTTCCGAAGAGCTCCCCCTCGACAACCAACTTCCCGCCAATGTAGCTTCCGAGTTCGAAGCGCTCGTACGCCGGATCGTCACTCCACCCCTCCTCGACCGCGTTCGTGACCGAGAGAAAGCCGTCCTCCTCGACCGTCTTCCGGCAGTACGACTCCTCTATCGGGCACTTCGACCCCGGCTGTATCAGCTCGTGGCTGCCGGTAGCCGCCACGATCCGCTGCGTGTCGGCGCTGAGTTCGGTCACGAAGCCGTACGGAAGATCGAGATACTGACAGCCGAGCTCGAGGATCTTTTGCCGGCGCGTCTCGAACGATAGTGTCGCGTTCGAGGCGACCGCATAGAGCTCGTGTAACACGTCGATGCTCTCCTCGAGCTGTTCTCTGAGCCGGCTCTGTCTGGAGTTGTCCGAAAGGATCCCGGTGTAGAGCGCCTCCCCGTCGGCCCGCATCTCCCGGAGCGCGATCGTCACCGGGACCTCGTACCCCTCCCGGTGGCTGGCCGACAGCTCGATTTGGTCCCAATCGAGGTGCCGTTCGCCGGTTTCGAGGTAGCGGCCGAACGCCCCCTCGTGGGACTTCCAGAGGCGATCCGGGACGATACGGAGCAACGACTCGCCGACGAGATCGTCGGGATCGTAGCCGAGCAGGTCGGTCACGCCGTCGTTCGCGTATCGGACGACGCTCCGGTCGTCGATCGCGACCACGCCGAAGGGTGCCCCCTCGACGAGCTCCGCGAACGGGAACTCGATGAAGGGGGCGGCTACCGGCTCCTCGTCGTCCGTCCCGGGCATACGTGTGCCGTACGGCTCCGCGTATATATAGATCATTCCCACGGGGTATCGACACCACACGATACGGGACGTCACCGGCGATCCACGGTATGAAAGCGGCCCCTTTTTGCGACTCCGCCCCGCACGATCGACAATGGCAGATCTCGCGTTACCCGACCGACCCGACGCCCCCGAGACCGCCGACAACGGGGTCTGGCTTCACTGCATCGAGTGCGGCGAAACGCATCCGCCGTTCGACGACGTCATCTACACCTGCCCGGAATGTGAGGGGCTCCTCGAAGTGCGGTACGACCGGTATCCGACGTTCGACGACTTCGAGGGCCGCGGCGTCTGGCGCTACGACGCCGCGCTCCCCTTCGAGGAGGGCGTCTCCCTGCCGGAGGGAGACACACCGCTGCACCGCGCCCCAGGACTCCGCGAGGAGATCGGCGTCCGGAACCTCCGGATCAAACACGAGGGGATGAACCCGACCGGCTCGTTCAAGGACCGCGGGATGACCGTCGGCGTCAAGGTCGCCTCGGAGCTCGGCGTCGACCGCCTCGCCTGCGCCTCGACCGGGAACACCTCCGCCGCGCTCTCCGCCTACGGCGCCCGCGCCGACCTCGAAACGCTCGTGTTGTTGCCCGCCGGAAAGGTCGCGGCCGGGAAGATCGCACAGGCGAGCCTCCACGGCGCGCGCATCCTCGAAGTCGACGGCAACTTCGATTCGTGTCTCGATATCGTCCAGGATCTCGCCGCCCGCAACGAGGCGTACCTGCTGAACTCCCTGAACCCGTTCCGGCTGGAGGGCCAGAAAACGATCGGCCTCGAGATACTCGAGGCGTTCCGCGACGACCACGGCCGGTTCCCGGACCGGATCGTCCTCCCCGTCGGTAACGCCGGCAACACCGCCGCGCTTTATAAATGCTTCCGCGAGATGGTCGCCGGCGGCGATCTCGCCCCCGGCGATGTCCCGAAGCTCACGGGCGTTCAGGCCGAGGGCGCGGCACCGATGGTGGAAGCCATCGAGGAGGGGCTGGCGGACACCCGCCGGTGGGAGGACGTCGAGACGATCGCGACCGCGATCCGGATCGGCAACCCGGTCAACGCCCCGAAGGCGCTGCCCGGCATCCGCGAGACCGGCGGCACGGCCGTTTCGGTCTCCGACGAGGAGATCACCGACGCCCAGCGGGCCATCGCCGGCGAGGGCATCGGCGTCGAGCCGGCCTCCGCGGCGTCCGTCGCCGGGCTCCGGAAGCTCCGCGAGTCGGGCGAGGTCGGGAGCGGCGAGGACGTCGTCTGTCTCACGACCGGGCACCTGCTGAAGGATCCCGAGGCCGCCGCGGAAGCGGGGAGCGACCCGGAACCGGTCGCCAACAGCACGGACGCCGTCCTCCGGCTCCTGGCCGGCGGGAGCGGCAACAGGATCGACGTTCTCGGACGGATACGGCGACTCCTGCGGTAACTCATTCGATCGAACTTCGGGGTCGTCACTCCTCTTCCGGCGGCGTGTATTCGAGCCCCGAAAACAGCCGCGGGATCGCTTCCGCACGCTCCTCGCCCGACGGGTGCATCGCGTACGCGAGCACCCCGTCCCCGCTCGGCCGCGACGTCTGCATCACGTGGACGAACGCCTCGGGCGTCTCCCCGTCCTCGGCTTCGGTCGCGAACACCGTCACCTCGACGGGGTCGCCGAACGGCTCCACGGTGTAGTTGCCGTACCGTTCGAAGCCCTGGCTGTCCGTTTCCGGGAGGAACCGAAAGGCCCGCTCGTAGCTGTCGGTCCGCATAAGTGGGTTGGCGCTTTGCCCCGCAACACTCGCGTCCGGCATCGTTATGACTCCGAGCTGGATCGCCCCGACCGCGGCCGGCAGATCGCCCTCCGGGCCGTACTGGGCCATGTGGTTCGAGACGACGACCCGGGTCCCGTTCCCGCCGTCCGACACCTGCACCGTCTCGTTGAACGTTTGGTACTCCTCGTGTTGGAGTTCGTACTCGGCGTCCGCGAGCGTTCCGTCCTCGATCAGGGTCTCGCCGGATTCGAAGACGAGGTCCTCGTCGCCGAGCAACACGCCCGTACAGCCGGCGGTCAACGCGACGGCGACGACGAGTACCGCCGCGGATCGGGCACCCATACCGTCGGATCGCCCCGCCACTGATATATGTTCACGGTCGGATTCACCCGATAAAACCGACTGCGGGACGCCAACGGCGTTCGACCGCGGCCGCGGGGCCGACTCCACAACACACTTCGACGCCGGTCCCCAACGCGGCAGTATGGGCACGACCAGACGTCACGTCTGTCTGCTCGCCGTGACGCTTTCGGCCGGTTGTCTCTCCGACCCCGGTGTGGACTGTCCGGGGGCGACCGTCCGGCTGTCGTTATCCTCCATCCCGTCGGCCGAATCGCCGCTTTTGCTCGATCCCGGACGGCTCTCCGCGGAGGCGATCACCGTCGTCGAGACCGCCATCGGGGACGAACACGTCGAACACTGCGTCTCCTGGGACGCTCCCTCCGGGGCCGCCGGCCCCTCGAACGGGCTCTCCGAGCTCGGCGACGAACTCGAATCGCACCTCGGGATGGACCTGGCGTCCGCGCCGGATCGCATCGAAACCGACGCCCGGTTCCGGGACGGGACGTACCGTCTCGTTCTCCACACGGAGTCCGAACAGTAACGCCGCCCCCTCGACAGGTTCTTTCGGCTCCCCCGCGATACGGTAACAAGATGGCACGTATCCGGGCGTACATCCGGTCGGTCTCCACGGAGCTCCGCCTGGAACTCGAAGCCGCCCTCGACGGCGAATACACCCCGAAACAGGTCGCCGGCAGCTTCGCGATCGGCGTGTTCATCACGTCGTTGCCGACGCTCGGGATCGGCCTGCTGTCCTTCTTTGTCATTTCGCATCTGTTCGCGGGCGTCTCGAAGCTCGCGCTCTTCTCGTCGGTTATCGTGTTGAACCCGGCGGCGAAGTGGGGCGTTTACGGCGCGAGCTTCTGGCTCGGGTCGACGCTCCTCGGCCCTATCGAGGGCGTGACGCGATCTGACGTGTCGATCTCGGCGACCCCCGAAGTCGTCGTCCGGCTGCTCGTCGGGAACCTCATTCTCGCGGCGGTGTTTACGGTCTTAGCCTACGTCGTTGCCTACCGACTGACCGCGGCGTACCGGCGGCGAAACAGGGACCGCGGCCCGCTGGCGTCGAACTGAGCGCTCCCGCCTCAGCGCTCCTCGGTGCCGTACATCCCGATCAGCATCGCCGACAGCGCGATCATGCCGACGAGAAGCAACGCGAGCCCGACGTAGCCGAGCCCCTGTGTCAGCGCGTCGGGGCTCGACCCGGACTCCCCGAGCGCGACCGCGACGGCCCAGACGATCCCCGCGACGACGAGGCCGACGGCCCCGGTTTTCCCGTACGTGGACGTGGTTTCTGCCATCTCTGTCCGCCGCTACGATCGGGGGGTACGTGATTATTGCGTCTCGCCGCGGGCGTCGCCGGACGACACCGGAGCCGTCGCCGTCCCCGCGATCGGCGACCCACTACGGGCGCCGGTCCGTCGGGGACCCGTCACGGCGGTGTGAGAGCCGTTCGCCGACGACCGACGGGACCGGCGTCCGGCAGTACGCACAGTACCACGACCGCCCCGTCGTCGTCGCCTCGCGGTGGAGGTCGTCGACCGAGCCGAGCGTTGCCGCACAGCCGTCACACGTGTAGCCGGAGGACACACCGGCGGTAACGCCCGCCGGCACACAACTCCATCGGTCGACCACATCCCGCCGATCGCCGGCCTGCCGCGATCGACGGACAGCAGAACATATAGGCGGCTCCCGCGAACGGGGTGTCGATGGGACGCCGTCCGACGACGATCCAGCGTGCGAGCTTACTCGGCCTCGGCGGGATCGGGTACGGCGCGCTGTTGTTCGTGTGGTTCTCGCTGCCGGCGTATCTGGCGCCGATCATCGAGGCGCTCCGTCTGAGTGGCACGCAGGCCGGCGCGCTGGCCGGCGGGGTCCCGCTCACGTACATCCCGCTCGGCCTGTTGAGCGGGCTCGTCGTCGACCGCATCGGGGCCCGCTCGGGGATCGGCGCCGGGATCGCTCTGGCGGGGCTCGGACAGCTCGGCCGCGCGGGGGCGGCGACGTTCCCCTCGATGTTCGCGCTGACACTTCTGTTGGGCGTCGGCGCGACCGGGATCACGTTCGGCCTCCCGAAACTCGCCGCCGAGCTGTACCCCGCGGAGCTCGTCGGACGGGCGGCCTCGGTGTACCTCGTGGCCTCCTACGCCGGCAGCGCGACGGCCTTCGCGCTCGGCCGGTCGGTGCTCGGCCCGGCCCTCGGCGGGTGGCGGCCGCTGTTTCTCGCGAGCGGCGCCGTGACCCTCGCCCTCGCCGCCGTCTGGGCGGCCCTCGCGTGGTTCGTTCCGCCCGGCGACTACGGCGAGGGGGACGGACAGTTCTCCGTCGCGTCGTTCGCTGAGGACGTGCGGGTCGTCCTCGCCAGCCGCGATCTCCGGCTTCTGATCCTCCTCGCGACGATGTATCTGTTCGTGATCCACGGCCTCCAGGGGTGGCTCGTCACGCTGTTCGAAACCCGCGGTGTCGACCCGGGGCTCGCGGGCGGGGTCACCGCCGTGCTCGTCGCCGGCCAGGTGGTCGGCGTCCTCGCCGCCCCCGCGGTCGCCGAACGGTTCGGGCGGACCCGGGAGACGCTCGTCGGGTGTGCCGCCGTTGCCGCCGTCGCCGTCCTCGGGCTCCTCTTCGAGCCCGGGATCGCGCTCGCACTCGCCGCCCCGGTCGCGTTGATCGGGGCCGGGATGGGGGGGCTCGCCCCGCTCATCCGGGCGATCCCCGTCGAACTCGACGGGATCGGCCCGGCGCTGACCGGCACCGCGGTCGGCCTCGTCTTCGCCGTCGGGGAGATCGGCGGGTTTCTCGGTCCGGTCGTCATCGGAGCGCTCCGGGACCTGACGGGCTCGTTCGCGCCCGGGCTGGTGCTCTGTTCGGCCGCCGCGGTGATCGCGGCCGGGGCCGGGGCGGCGATGCGGGACGTGTGAACCAGCGTCGCAACCACGCTCCGGCAGCGTGCTCGTTATGGCTCGAAGACGGTCGCGCGCCCGGCGGTCACGGTCGCGTGTTCCGCCGTCTCCGGGTCGGGGAGCTCCGATCCGTACCGGGCCTCCAGCGCGGCAACAAGCGCGTCCCGGACGCAGACGCGGGCGGCGTTGCCGATCTCGGTCGCACCCCCCGCGAAGGCGGCCCGTTCCCCCGCAGCCGGGCACCCGACGACGGCCGCGTCGCTCGTCGTCCCGGTACAGCCGGCCAGCCCCGAAAGCGTCGCCGTCTTCGCCTCGACGGCGGTCGCGAGCAACCCCGCGAGACCGCCGTCAGTCAACGGCTCGGTCGTTCCCACGAGCACGTTGACAGTGCCCGGACTCGGGGCCCCGTCGCGTGCTTTCCGATCCACCCTCCCGTCCAGCGGGAGCAACGCCGGGTTCGACAGCCCGGCCGTCACGATCGCCTCGACCGATCCGTACGCCGCCGCACGTGCGTCCGACTGTCCAACGCCGGTCAGGAGTACCGGCCCCGCGGGCTCGGTGCCGAGCCGTTCCGCCGCGTACGCCGCGAGGTCGGTTCGCTCGAACCCCGCCGGAACCGTGAGGTTGTGGGCCGCCCCGGCCCTCACGTACCCCCCGTCGAACCCGCTTGAGAGCCACCGCGTCCCCGATCGCCGGAGCGTCAGCCGCCCGTCGGTCCGTTCGTAGGTGAACATCACCGGATCCCGTCGAGGACCGCACACAGCCGTTCGGTCGCCGCCCGGTCCCTGACGGCGACCCGGACGTGTCGGTCCAGCCCGCGAAACGTCGTCGCGTCGCGGAGCACGACGCCACGGTCCCGGCACGCCGCGAGCAGTTCCTCCGGGGGCTCGCCGATGTCGCAGAGGACGAACGGCGCCTCTGAGGGGTGGACGCCGACCCCCCGGGCTTCGAGTTCCTCGGAAAGGAACTCGCGTTCGCGCGCAACGCGACGCCGCGTCCGCCCGATGAACGCCGAATCCCGCATGGCGTGGGCCCCGACCGCGGCGGCTGGCCCGCCGACGGACCACGCCGGCCGGGCCGTCCGAAGCCGGTCGCCGAGGCGGCCATCCGCGACCGCGAACCCGGCTCGGAGCCCGGGGAGCCCGAACAGCTTCGTGAGCGACCGGGCGACGACCGCGGCCGGATGGCCGGCCAGGGAGCCACGGTCGGTGAAGCCCAGGAAGGCCTCGTCGGCCAGCAGGACAGTCCCGGTCGAGTCACACCGGTCGGCGAACGCCCGGAGCTCGGACTCGCGGTACAGTTCGCCGGTGGGGTTGTTCGGGGTGCAGACGACCGCCATCGAGAACTCGGCGGGATCGTGATCGAGTATTCCGTCGCTCGGGACGACGACCGTCTCCCCGCCCGCCAACTCGACCTCCCGGGCGTACTCGCCGAACGACGGCGCGGGGACGAGCACCCGATCGCCCGGCGAGACGGTAACGCCGATCGCAAGCCGGATCGCGGCCAACCCGCCGGCGGTCGGGACGATATCGTCGGGATCACAGCCGACGTAGTCGGCCGCCGCCGCCCGGAACGCCGGATAGCCGTCGTTCGGGTACGAACGGGCGGCGTCGAAGGCGTCCCGATAGACCCGGCGGCTCCCCTCGGGAACGCGGGGGTTGATGTTCGCGCTCAGATCGAGCACGTCCGGGTCGTCGCTCGATCCGTGTGGGACGCGTTCGACGCCGTCGACGCTATCGGGATCCATCCGTATCACCCCCGACTAGCGCCTCGGCGACTGCCGCGTCCCCGGGGCGGTTGACGTTCACGGCCAGGCCGGCGTCGAAGCTCACACGGACCCGCTCGTCGCCTTCGCCGACGACGTTCAGCCCGGTCGGCGCGAGTTCGCGGCCGCCGTTCGAACGGACCGTATCGACGCTCACTCCCAGTTGCCGCTTGAGGGCCGCCGGCACGCAGACGGTGAGCGCTCCTCCGTCGTAGCTGTCCATCGTTCGGTTCAGGACCGCCGGGCGCAAAAGCGGCAGGTCGGCGGCGACGGTCACAACCGGCCGGCCGACCCGATCGAGCGCCGCCGAGAGATCGGCAACGTACCCCTCGCCGGCGGTCTCGATCACGCCGACGCGGGCGCGGCCGTCGAGTAGCCGCGTCGTCTCCGGCGTGTGTGGGGACGTGACCGCGTGGACGCGTCCCGCCTCGCTCGACTCGGCGGCGCGTAGCACCCGCTCGACCATCGCGACGCCGCCGATCTCGAAACGCGGCTTCTCGCCGCGGTCGAGACGGGTCCCGGCCCCGCCGCACATCACCAAAACGTCCACGTAATCACCCCCACATGGAGCCCGAGAACGCGGGCGAACTCGTTCGTCGCGCCGAACACGTCGCCGTTGACGCCGCCGAGCGCCCCGTTCGCCCACCGGATCGCAACGATGGCGACGGCGGGGCCGGCGGCGACGGTCGCGACCCCGACGACGGGCGGCGCGAGAAACAGCGCCGCCGGGAGCGCGGCAAGCACGGGTCCGACGAGCAACGGCGGCCCACAGGAGCCGGTAAACGCCGCCCCGAGCCCGTCGTGGGGCGCCGTTCCGAGACAGGCAACCGTCGCCATAGCCAGTTTCGCGCCGACCTCCGCGGCGACGACGATCCCGACAGCCGTGGCCGCGGGAAGCCTCGCGAGGCCGAACGCGCCGAGGACGAGCCCACTCACCACCACGGCGACGGCGACGATCGCGCCGACGCCCGTCGCCGTATCCTTCAGCGCCGAGGCGGTCGCGTCAGCCCCGTGGGCCGCGATCGCGTCCCCGAGGTCCGCGACCCCGTCGAGGTGTGGGATCCCGACGAGAGCGACGAGCGCAACCAGGTAGCCGAAGGCGGCGACGGCGGGGGCGGGGGCGAGGACGAGCGGGACTGCAACGGCGAAGCCGAGGGGGTACGCCACGAGCGGGAACGCGGCCGGGAAGGCCCGAAATCGGTTCCAGTCTCGCTCGCTGCCCCCCACCGGGACACGGGTCAGAAACCCCATCGCCCCGCGGAGTCCGGCGCCGAAGTCGCTCAGAGCCACCGAACCACCCCGACGACGACCCCGGCGATCGAGGCGATCGCCGCCGCCCGCCGAACCGCGGCGATCGCCCTGTCGCCGTCAGCCACGGTCGGATAGCCGGCAACCTCGTTGAGAACGTACGCGCCGGGCTTTTCGAGCCTGACGTTCAACGCGGCGGCGAGCGTCCCCATCGGCCAGCCGGCGTTCGGCGACGCCGGCTTCGACGCGTACCGGCGGGCCCGCAACGGCGCATCGGGGTTTCCCGAACCGAACCCGAGACAGGCCGCCGAGAGCCGCGCCGGGACGAACATGACGAGATCGTCGAGTCGGGCGCTCCCCCAGCCGAACGGCCCGGGATAGCCGAGCATCGAGTCCATCGTGTTCGCCCCCTTGACGAACGCCGCGCCCGCGGCCGCGGCGGGGAGCGAGAGGAACGAGAGGACGACGAACGCCGAAAGCGGCGCGACGAACCCGTCCGAGAGGTTCTCCGCGAGGCTTTCGAGTGCGGCGCTCCGGACGAGTCCCGGCGACAGCTCCGCGGCGTCCCGTCCGGCGAGTGCGAGTAACGACTCGCGGGCGGCCCCGATGTCGGTTTCACTCGACGCTATGACCCCCCGGCCGCGTTCGAGGAGCATCCGAAGGCTGGAGGAAACCCAGAGTACGGCCCCGGCGGCGACCGGCGCGAGGGCCGGAATCGGCCCCGCCCCCGCCGCGGCGACGACGGCGTAGGCGACGAGCGCACAGCCGGTCGGGACGGCGATGGCGTATACGCCCCCGACCAGCTTCGGCGCGCCGAACCGCCGCCGTTCGAGCCACCCGATCGCCCGACCGAGCCACGCGACCGGATGCAGCCTCGCCGGCGGCTCGCCGACGGCGGCTTCGAGCATCGCGGCGGCCGCGAGCCCGACGACGAGCGCGAGCCCCGGATCGATCACGGCCTCGACCCCAACCACGTCGGCAGTTCGGGGAGCGGTACCTCGGCGATATCGACGAACCGACCGCCGACGCGACTGACACCGCCGTCCGTGTCCGGGTCGTCGCCGACGTGGACCAGATCGGCCGGCTCACAACCCAACCGCTCCGCGGTCGTTTCGAACACGCGGCGGTCGGGCTTTCGCCACCCACAGCCGACGCTCGTGACGACGGCGTCGAACGAGCCCCGCAGGTCGGCCCGGACGAGCGTCCGGCCGACGAGTTCCGGGACGCTGCAGTTCGAACAGAGCCCGACAGTCCCCCGGTCGGCCGCCGCCTCGATCGCATCGAGTGCGCCCTCGCGGCGGGTGACGGTCGGGTCGAAGGCGGCGACGACCGCCCGCCGCGCGGCGTTGTTCGACGCGTCGACCCCTCGGGAAGCAAGGGCGGCGGCGACGTGTGCCGGGAGCGGGACCTCCGCTCCCGCCGGGGCGTCGATGTGCATCTCCCGGTAGGCGTTGCCGAAATCCGCCGGCACCGCGACGCCGCGGTCGCGGAGCTCCGCGGCGACCGCCGAAGCGGGGTCGTCGGGCGTCTCGGCGTCGACGAGCGTTCCGAAGAGGTCGAACGAAACTGCCACTGAAATCCACTACCGAGCGGATCGACTTGAACCTCGCGACGGCCGGCAAGCCCCCGGCGCATCGCTCGACCCGCGGCGGCGGCTCAGTCCGCGGCTTCCGGCCGCTCGGCCGTACAGAACCGCGACAGATCGAGCTCCGCCTCGATCTCGCCGGGGTGGCCGTAGGGGCGACCGACGACGATGTTGCCGGCGCGCTGTTTCCCGACGCCGGGGAGCATCCGCAGCTCGTCCATCGACGCCGAGTTGATATCGAGGGGGTAGGGAACGCCCGAGACCGACCGAAACCCGTGGTCGGTTACGGCCACGTCGATCGTCCGCCCGAGCTCCCGTTCGCCCGGCAACCCGACGAGCAGCGCGTAGGTGCCGAGCTGCCGGCCGAACGTTTTGCCGTCCTGATGGTATTCGAGGTAGACGTTCGGCAGCACGGTCCCCGGCGGGGCGACGCGTTGGAGCATCGGGTTGTCGATCCCCTCGCGGACTTCGCGTTTGTACGTTTTGAACAGCTGCTTGTGATCGTTTGCGATCTCAGCCCCGGTGTCGGCCATCTCCGTTCCCTCAAAGGCCATCACCTGCCGGATGTTGATCCGCCGGAGCATGAGTCCCTCCTCGTAGACGTCCCGCAGGAACTGTTTGTTGTGCTCAAACGTCTCCGCGCGCTCGCCCGCGAGCCCGTGAACGAGGTTGATGCCCGGAAGCAGCTTCGGCAGACGGTCGGCGGTCGGATCGACCGAGGGGCCGTCTGCGCGCTCGCCGTCGGCCGCCTCACCCGGCCGCCAGCCGCCCTCCTCGTTGACGACCCGGACCGCTTCCAGACACTCCTCGGCCGTCACGAGGAGGTTGTTCTCCTCCTGGACGACCGGGTCGGCGGATTCGAGCCCGAAGGCGGCGGTGTCACCGGGGGTGTTGTGCTCGGCGATGACCCGGATCCCCTCGCGGGAGCGTTCGGGATACTCCGTGATCGTCACCGGGTTCATGTTGTCGAGATGGAGGGTCCCGAGGTCGGGAACCGCCCCGCGGATGCCGCCGTAGAGCGCTTCCAGCGCCTCGGGGTTCGGCGCTTCCCCGTTCCCGCCGTACGCGAGGATATCGGCCTGCCGCCCCAACCGGAAGTGTCGCGCGCCGTGATCCGCGAGCCGGCCGACCTCCCGGACGACGGCCTCGGGCGCACGGAAGCTCGGATCGCCGTACATCGGCTCCGTACAGAACGAACAGCGGTACGGACAGCCGCGGGAGGTCTCCAGCTCACAGATGAGGTAGTCCGGGTGGTCGGGGTGTTGTTCGATGACGAACGCCCCCTTCGAAGCCCACCGATCGAGCTCGGCGTTGTCGCGATAGCGGTCCTCGAACCCCTCCAGCCCGCCGTGGACGAGATCGTAGACGGCCGCCTCGATGTCGGCCATCGCGAGGAAGTCGTAGTCGAGATCCTTTCGTTCGGTCTCGGAGGCGCCCTCGTTGGCCTCGCCGACGCCGAACCGGACCGGTCCGCCCATGACGCTCGTCCCCTCCGCCGCCCAGGCGAGCTCCTTTACCTCGTCTGGCTCCGCCGGCGTTCCCCCGACGTACTTTCCGGGGACGGTCATCCCGCCGACGTAGACGAACAGGTCGGCCTCGACGACGTCCCGCCACTGCGAGCGGTCCTCGCGCAGCTCGTCGATCGTGTGATACGTTATCGAATCTGACGGAACCCCGGCGTCGACGGCGGCCCCGGCCGCAAAGCGGGGGTACGTCGAGACGTACGGCGGGACGCCGAAGTGGGCCGGCTCGTCGACGTAGCCGTCGACGATCGTGACGTCGAGATCGGCCGGGTCCTTCATGACCCGATACATGTCACCGACGAATAAAACGGATGCGGATGCCGCCGTTCAGTGGGACTTCGGTGCGACCGAGTCGAGCCCGCCGGTCTGTCCGAGCGTGAACGCGTAAACGAGGGTGACGATACCGAGTATCGCGGCGCCGGCAGCCGCGAAGAGGACGTCGCCGCGGGACAGCACGAAGCCGAGGAACGCACCGATGAACAGTCCGAACCCGAGCGCCCACACGACTTCCAGTATTTCGACCATACCTCCGGTTTCGGCGGTCGTGCAATATATATTTCGTCTCGGCCGCCGCCCCTCCGTCGGTCCCCCGATCAGACGTATATATACCCCTCCCGCTCGTCGAACGGC
>OBKM01000070.1_pt1 | contig 43593 bp, 42 predicted proteins | sample 1519691 | NCBI WGS metagenome assembly OBKM01 (sample SAMEA37050418, study PRJEB22526) | metagenome | biome: saline pan; feature: lake; material: water | place: Egypt | collected 2015 | depth 0.5 m
TCGAGTTCGGTCTCGCAGAGGCAGCCAATGTCCCCGAGCGGATCGACGACGGTCGCCTCGACGAGGTCCTCGACCGGCACGGACTGGCGCTGGACGTGCATCTTCCCTTCAAGCAGGTGGTCGCGACGCCGATCCCGGAGATCAACGACGCGATCGTCTCCCACCAGCGCCGGCTGCTGTCCTGGGCCGGGTCGATGGGCGCTCGGAAGGCCGTCCTACACGGGACCGTCCGTGACCCACACGATCTCGACCAGCGGTCGGCCGCCCGAGAGCAGATCGCGGCGATCGCTGCGGCGGGTCGGGAACACGGCGTCGAGGTGGTCGTCGAGAACGTCGGCCACCAGCGCCACGGCCTCCAGCTGTCGGTGCTCGGTGACATCGCCGCAGAGACCGACACTGCCGTCTGTTTCGACGTCGGGCACGCCTACGCCGAGGAGGGCAACGACGGGGTCAAGCGGTTCGTGAAACAGTACGGCGATCTGATCTCGCACCTGCACCTCCACGACGTGCGCCGGCGGGGGGATACACACCTCCCGCTCGGGGCCGGCGAGATCACGTTCGATCCGCTGGCCGACCGTCTGCCCGCTTTCGACGGGACGGCCGCGATCGAGGTGTTTACCGACGACCGGGCGCTGCTGACAGACTCGATCGGCCGGGCGCGAACGCTGCTCGATTGATCTCACCGTCGTCTCTGGGGCTGTCGACGCCAACGGCCGACCGGGACACGACACGCAGTCAGGCCCCGGGCGGATCCTTGGCGAGATCTCGGTAGATCCGATAGACGCGCTCGAGTGCATCGATCGCGACGCTTTCGTCTGCCGTGTGGGCTTCTCCACGCTCTGCGGGCCCACAGACCACGCAGGTCGTTCCGGCTCGGGCTAGCCAGCCCGCGTCGGTCGCGTGGGGTTTGATCACGTCTGCTGGCTCGCCGGACTGGGCATCGGCGGCAGCCGCGAGCACCCGCTCTGCGAACGCCGGCTCGTCACAGGCCATCGGCGGGAGGTCCTGGTCGATCTCCCACTCGATCCCCGGGTGCTCTGTCAGCCGATCGAGCGACGCCCGCCCGTCGGGAACGGTTCGCTCGTCGAGGGTGATCGTACAGGACTCGGGAATTACGTTCCAGGCCGAGCCGCCCGAGATCTCCGTCACGACCAGTGAGCCCGTCACGTCGTGGCCCAGCACCGTCGTCTCGGGAGCGGGAAGCTCGCGGATCTCGTCGATCGCGTCGCTTGCCCGGTAGATCGCGTTCGTTCCGACCTCGGGTTCGCTGGCGTGAGCGGCTACACCGCTTGCTTGGATCGTACTCGCACGTCGACCGCGGTGTGCAACCGCGACGTCGGTCACGCCCGGGGCCGAGTACCCCGTCGAGCCCTCCCCGACGACCGCGTACTCGGGAGCGAACCCCTCCTCGATCGCTGCCCGGGCGCCGATGCCGCCCTGCTCCTCGCCGACGAAGGAGACGAAACTCACCCCCTCACGGTCGGTGTCTCTGAACGCACACATCGCGGCCGCGACGGCGCCTTTCATGTCTGCAGTACCGCGCCCGTACAGCCGTCCGTCACGGCGCTTGACGCGATACTCGGTCACTTCCCCGTCGGACTCGCCGACGACCTGTGTCGAGTCCGGCGCCACGACGTCGTGGTGACCGACGAGCGCGAGCCGGTCCCGGGCACCCCGACGCGCGAAGACGTTGCCGTGCGTGTCGCGGGTCACGGTCGCGTCGGTGTGCTCGCACAGCCACGTCTCGATGGCGTCCCCGGCCGCGGTCTCGTCTTCGTGGCTTGGCACCGCGACCAGCTCCCGGGTCAGCTCGAGGAGATCGGTCATGTCCCGACGGAGGACGGCACCGAAAAAAGCCCGTCGCCGTGCCGGTCACCGCACCCGGTTGCGAAGCTGTGTGCCCTCTTCGAGCGCTGTGACGTTCGCGGCGAGAATCTCCGCCCGCCGTTCGTAGTAGGCCGGCGTGTCGCCGGCGTTGTGTGGGGTGATCAGGACGTTCTCGAACTCCCAGAGCGGGTGCTCGCCAGGCAGTGGCTCGGGGTCGGTAACGTCGAGGACCGCACCGTCGATCCCGTTCCAGCGCAACGCGGCGACCAGCGCCTCGGTCTCGACGACCTTGCCACGGGCGACGTTGATCACCACCGCCTGGGGAGACATCGTCTCGAACAGCTCGGCGTCGACGATCCCCCGCGTGGTCTCGGTGAGTGGACAGGCCAGTACGACGTACTCGGCGCCCTCGACGGCCGCGTGGATCTCCTCGAAGCCGTACACCGTCTCCGTGGGCCCGCCCTTCGCTGGCGTGTACCGGACACCGACGAGATCGACCCCGAACGGCTGCAGCCGGTCGGCGATCGCCGTCCCGATCGCTCCGAGACCGACGATGGTCACCGTTGCCCCCTGTAGTTCTCGTGTCTGGTAGCTGCGCCACTCGTGGTCGCGCTGCTGTGTCTTGGCCTTGAGCAAGCCCCGTGCGTGAGCGAGCATTCCGCCGATGACGTGTTCGGCGACGTTGGGCCCGTGAACGCCTGCGGCGTTTGTCACCGCCACGCCCGCAGCCTCGAGCTCGTCGAGATCCAGGTGATCGGTGCCGGCGTACACGCAGGCAAACAGCGACGGCGCATCCGTCTCCGCCTCGAACAGGGCCGGCGGCGGCGCACCGCCGGTCACGACCGTCGCATCGTTCAGTGCGGCCCGTTCCTCGGCCGGTGTCGCGGCGAACTCGACCTCGTGATCGGGCAGCCGCTCGCGGAGGGCACTCGCGTACTGGGCGGCGTCTGTCCCGTGGACGTGGCCTCTGCAGACGAGAATCCGCATGCCCAGATCGTCGCAGAGCGGAAGTAAAGTCCTGTCGGGCGATCCGGTCGCTTATGTTCGGCCGGGCACAACCACACCTATGGATATCGTCCCGGACACGAGCGCTATCGTCGACGGCCGGGTCTCGGAGCGTGTCGAGTCCGGCGAGTTCGCCGGCGCGACCGTCATCATTCCGGAGGCCGTCGTCGGCGAGCTCGAGTCACAGGCAAACCAGGGCCGCGAGACCGGCTGGGAGGGGCTCGCGGAGCTGCAGGCGCTCGTCGAGCTCGAGGCGGCCGGCGAGCTCACCGTCGAGTACGTCGGGCGCCGTCCCGGCGACGAGGAGAAACGCGGAGCCGGTGAGGGAGAGATCGACGCGTTGATCCGCGGCGTGGCTGCCGACCGCGAGGCGACCCTCGTCACGGGCGACGACGTGCAAGCCGAGGTCGCCCGGGCGAAGGGCCTCCCGGTCCAGTACATCGAACCCGAGACCCCCGACGTCGAGACGCTCGCGATCGAGGAGTTCTTCGACGATCAGACGATGAGCCTGCACCTCCGGGTCGGCGTCGCCCCGATGGCAAAGCGGGGTGCGATCGGCGAGATGCAGTATCAGACCGTCGCCGACGCACCTTTGACCGAGTCCGATCTCCGCGGGTACGCCGCCGACATCGAGGAGGCGGTCAGACACAGCTCCGAGGGGTTCGCAGAGCTCGACGAACCCGGTATGACGATCGTCCAGTTCCGGGAGTTTCGGATCGCGGTCGCCCGGCCGCCGTTCAGCGACGCCTTGGAGATCACCGCAGTCCGGCCGATAGTCAAAACGAGTCTCGACGAGTACGACTACGCCGACGAGCTCCGCGACCGGCTCCGCGAGCGCGATCGCGGCGTGTTGATCTCTGGCTCGCCCGGCGCCGGCAAGTCGACGCTCGCACAGGCCGTCGGTGAGTTTCTCGTCGACGCGGACAAGGCCGTCAAGACGATGGAGAAGCCACGGGATCTGCAGGTCGGCCCCGAGATCACCCAGTACACCGCCCTCGACGGGCAGATGCAAAAGACCGCAGACTCGCTGTTGATGGTCCGACCCGACTACACGATCTACGACGAGGTCCGCAAGACCGACGACTTCGAGGTGTTTGCGGATATGCGCCTCGCCGGTGTCGGCATGATCGGCGTCGTCCACGCGACTCGCGCGATCGACGCCCTCCAGCGGCTGATCGGCCGGGTCGAGCTGGGGCTGATCCCGCAGGTCGTCGACACCGTCGTCTACGTCGACGCCGGCGAGATCGACACCGTCTACGACGTCACCACCGAGGTGAAAGTCCCCGCGGGACTGATGGAAGAAGACCTGGCCCGTCCCGTGATCGTCGTCAGAGACTTCGAGACCGGCCGCCCAGAGTACGAGATCTACACGTTCAACCGACAGGTCGTCACCGTCCCGCTCGACGAGGCCGACGAACAGAGCGGTGACTCGGGCGTCGACCAGATCGCGATCGACGAGATCGAACGCGAGATCCGATCGATCGCTCGCGGGAGCGTCGAGGTGGAGCTTCGTGGGCCGAACACCGCCGTCGTCTGGGTCGAGGAACGCGACATCTCGACGGTGATCGGCAAGGGTGGCAGCCGCATCTCGGACGTGGAAAGCCGGCTGGGAATCGACATCGACGTCCGGACCCTCGCCGAGAAACGTCCCGACGATCGGGGTCAGGAGGATCGTACCCCGGACACGACGGGAGGTGGCATTACGGTCACACCGGACGTGACCGACCGTCACGTCGTGATTCCGCTCACGGACCACGCCGGCGAGACCGTCGAGGTACAGGCAGACGGCGAGTACCTGTTCACCGCGACGGTCTCCCGGGGCGGCGAGATCCAGGTCTCTCGGGGAAGCGCAATCGCCGAAGAACTCGAGCAGGCGATCGACCGCGGACGGACGGTGACGGTCACGCCGTCCTGACTACGCTCGTATCCCCCGATCCCCCGTACCCCTCGTCAGTCGGAAACAGCCGGCTCGGTCGCCTGTGGGTCGATCTCGTAGAGGTTCTGTCGCGCGTCGGCAAAGTAGACGTCCTCCTCGACGGCACCGATCTCTTCGAGTCGCTCTAAGGCGTACCGGACCGTCCGGGCCGAGAGCATCGACTCTTCGACGATACCTTTCTGCGTGAGCGGGCCGTTGTACTCGAGGACCTTGTACACGAGTTTCGCGCTCGGCGGCAGATCTTCGATGCCCTCCCCATCAGAGTCTGTCATCGCGTAATCGTGACGTGCGCCGGCTGTATAAAGATTGATGCGGTCTGTTTGCCCCGGTCTGTGCTAGTTCTCACCCGAGTCCTCGATACCCTCCGGACCGACGTCGTCGGTCGGAAAAGCGACGAAGCCGGTGAGCGTCGCGACGACCGCGAGGCTGCCGTACAACAGCCCGACGACGAACTGTCCGTGCCAGGGCGCGGTCGCGACGAGTACGACCCCGGCGCCAAACAGATACAGGCCGTACAACAACAGTGCCGTTCCAGCTGCCCCGCCGACCGACGCGACCGCAGACTCAGGATCGGAGAGACTGTCTCGGCCCGCCCACGCGATCAGTACGGCCGCCCCGAGGCCGTTCGTCCCGAGCGCCCAGAGGACGGCTCCGTCCGCGAAGACCGCAGCGACAAACCAGACGGCACCACCGAGAAAGACCGCGACGCCGAGCAGAAATCCCCACGGCGACGGGTCGTCTGGATCCGACATACCGACCGATGGCTCGCGGACGGTATAAAATCGGGGAACGAACCCCTTTTTATGCCTGGCTTCCCATCTGAGTGTATGGCGACCGAGACGGGCGATGGAGTGGCAGACGACGCCGACGGCCTCGAGGGCGTCAGCCCGTACATCAGGTCGGTGACCGTTACGACGGTGGCGACACTCGGCGGTATCCTCGCCGGAGTCGCCTCGACGGTACTCGTCGACGGAGCCGGCGGACCGATCGGACTGCTGACGCTTGCTGCTGCCGTCGTGCTCCAGTTCCCGCTCTTGCGTGTGATCGGTATCGACACGGAGTCGTTCAGCACGAAAGACTACCTGTACGTCGGCTTCATGACGTTCGCCCTCTGGTTTATCAGCTGGGCGATCTTCCTGACGACCGGCGCACTCCAGTAATGGCAGACGATAGCATCGCCGTCGTCGACCTGGACCAGTGCCAACCCGACCGGTGTAACTACGAGTGTGCGAACTTCTGCCCGCCCAACCGGACCGGGAAAGAGTGTATCATCACCCGCGAGGAGCGCTACGAAGACGGTGAGCCCTACCAGGGAGACCCGAACCAGGTGTGGATCTCGGAAGATATCTGTCTGGGAGAGTCCTGTGGGATCTGCGTCGAGAAGTGTCCGTTCGACGCGATTACGATCCGCAACCTGCCACAGGAGCTCGAGGACGATCCGATCCACCGGTACGGCGACAACAGCTTCGCGCTGTACGGGCTGCCGGCGCCCCAACCAGGACGGGTCACGGGCATTCTCGGACCGAACGGGATCGGAAAGACCACCGCGGTCCGGATCCTCGCAGACGAACTCGCTCCGAACCTGGGCCAGACCGGCGACGAGCCCGGGTGGGACGCGGTGCTCGAAGCCTACCGTGGGACCGAGCTCCAGGAGTACCTCAAGGCGGTCCGTGACGGTGACGTGACGGTTGCGCGCAAACCACAGTACGTCGACCGGATTCCGGATCAGTTCGGCGGCACGACCCGAGAACTGCTCGCCCGGACCGACGAGCGAGAGGTGCTAGACGAGCTGGTCGATCGACTCGAGATCGGGTCGGTCGTCGACCAGTCCATCGATACGCTCTCCGGGGGAGAACTCCAGCGAGTCGCGCTCGCGGCGACGCTCGCCCGCGATGCAGATTTCTACTTCCTCGACGAGATCACGCCGTATCTCGATATCGGCCAGCGGATGACGGCCGCACGACTGATCCGCGAACTCGCCGCTGGCGACCGGTCGGTGCTGGTCGTCGAACACGACCTCGCGATCTTGGATCTGCTCACCGACGCTGTCCACATCGCGTACGGCGACCCCGGTACGTTCGGCGTGATCACGCCTCCGAAGTCGGTGAAAAACGGCATCAACGAGTACCTCTCGGGCTATCTCGAAACCGAGAATATGCGCATCCGGGAGACCGAAATTGAGTTCGAGGAGCACGCTCCTCAGCAACGCGCCGGCGGCACCCCGGTCGTTTCGTATCCGGCTCTCGAGAAGAGCTACGACGGCGGGTTCTCCTTGGAGGCTGCCGCCGGCGAGATCCGCGAAAACGAGGTGCTCGGCGTCGTCGGCCCCAACGGGATCGGCAAATCCACGTTCGCGAAGCTACTCGCCGGTCGGCTCGAACCGGACGCTGGGTCGGTCGACGCCGCCGTAGAGGTCGCGTACAAGCCCCAGTACATCGAGATCGACCAGCCGATGCGCGTCGATGCGTTCCTCTCGACGGTCACGAACGATGTCGGCAGCTCCTACTGGACCACAGAGATCGCCGAACCACTCGGCCTCGAGTCGGTGATGGAACAGAACCTGACCGACCTCTCGGGTGGTGAGCGACAGCGGGTCGCGATCGCGGCGTGTCTCTCACAGGACGCGGACCTGTACCTCCTCGACGAGCCCTCGGCGCACTTAGACGTCGAGCAGCGTGTGCTCGCGACCTCGGCAATCCGTCGGTACGCAGACGCCAACGACGCCACGGCGCTCGTGATCGATCACGACATCTACATGATCGATATGCTCGCCGATCGACTGCTCGTGTTCGACGGCGAGCCAGCCGAGCACGGCCGGGCTGCCTCGCCACAAGGAATGCGCGAGGGGATGAACGAGTTCCTGGCGAACCTCGAGGTCACGTTCCGCCGAGACGAGCGCACCGACCGGCCACGCATCAACAAACCCGGCAGCCAGCTCGACCGCGAACAGAAACAGGCCGGAGAGTACTACTACAGCTCTTGAGATCCTCCCCGCGCTGAAGCGAGGAGTTCGCCTCGATCTTTCCGTAAACTACCGCCCTACTCACTCACGCCTTCGCCGCTCGCTCCTCGCGCGTGGCTTTCGCGTGGACTCCCGCTCTGGCCGGAATCTCCGGTAGGAGGCTCGTACGTTCGTTCGCGTTCACCATCTCGCAGTTTAGACGCACGCCTACGGGTGTACCTCCGTCGTCCCCAGTTTGCTCACGACTGAGGGACTGCAAACTGAGCCGGCTGCGTTCGGCACCCGACGACGATCGATCGGTGACAGTACCGCATCAGAACAGACGCCTCCGTACCGTCACGATGTCCTGCGATTCTAGTCGACCTTGCCGGGATCGCCGCCGTCTGGGCCGGCACCGTCGAGTGCGTCGTCGAGGCCGTCTGCGACCGCCTCGTCGATCTGATTCTCGCCGCGCAGCTCCCTGTCGTCGCCCTCGCTGTCTTGGGCCTCGGTCACCGATTCGTCGCCCGTCACCGAGACGAAAATCTCGCTCAGCTCTTCTGTTCGGCCTGCGTCTTCCTGTTGTGTCTTGCTCATCTGTATCTATACATAAACACCCCGTCTATATAGCGGGTGTGCCAAACCTGTTAGGTACGTTTGATCGAGCGTCTCGTCGGCCGGTATCTGCCAGCAACGCTACAGGAGCAACAGGAGCGCACCGACGAGAACGCCGACGACCAACAGCAGAGCCGTGCCGATGTTCGCCCGGAGGTACAGCCGCGACGGCTCCCCGTCGGTCGACCGCTGGCGCGTGGCTACCTGTGGTCTGAGCGGCTCCGGGAGGCGTCCGGTCGCCCGTGCCGCTGCGGCCGACGGGTTGGCGCCGACCCAAAACGAGAGCCCGACGAGCCGTACGACCGCTCGATCGACCGCGCCGAACAGTCCCGTCACGATACCGACCGTCCCGCGGCCGGCGTAAAAGGATAGGCGGGTGTAGACGAAATCGAGATCCGGAACCTGACCGATCCGGTGAAGCGGACCACGCAGGAGGACGAATCCGATCGCTCCCGCGGCGCCGAGTGCCAGACCTTCGGCGACGTGGGGAATCGTGTAGGTGGTGTACTCGTACTGGCCCTGCAGGGGGATGAGCTCGAAGAGGGCCCCTGGAGCGACGCCGAACAGGATACACAGCCCGGCGACTGTACTCATCGCGACGCTCTGTCCGAGGTTCGCATCCCGGACGGAGCCGCCGTACTCCCCCTCGACGAACGCGAAGTACCCGAGCTTGATGTACGAGAGGAACGTCCCCACGCCCCCGAGCAGAAGCAGCCCCCACAGCAGCTCGAGCTGTTTCTTGTCCGCAGCGTCGATGATCATTCCTTTACTGACGAACCCGTTGAACAGCGGCGCCCCGGCAATCGAAAGCGCCGCGATGGTGTATACTCCTGCTGTCAGTGGCATCTGCCGGGCGAGTCCACCGATCTCGTCGAGGCGGTGTTTCCCGGTCCGATAGATGATGACGCCGATAGCCATGAACAGCAGCGCCTTGTACAGGACGTTGTTTAACACGTGGCCGAACGCGCCGGCCGTCGCAAGCGCGTCGTAGCCGACCGCAGGACCGCCGGCGCCGATCGCCGCCCCGCCGATCCCGACTCCAGCGATCATGTAGCCGACCTGTGACTGAATGTGGTAGGCGAGCAGCCGGCGCATATCTGACTGGAGCAAGGCCGTAAAGGCTCCGAAGACGGCCATCGCACCGCCCATGTAGGCGATCCAGAGGTGGCCGTCCGGAAACGCCCGGAACATTCCGTAGACGCCAGTCTTGGTCGTGAACACCGACAGGAAGACGCTCGCGGCGATGTGTGGCCGCGCGTAGGTGTCCGGCAACCAGGTGTGCAGGCCGATGAAGCCGACGTTGACGCCGATTCCGACCGCCGCCAACACGCCAGGGACGACCGAGTCGGCGGCGAGCATGCCGCTGCTGTCTCCCAGGTGGCTGCTGAACACGAGCCCGCCCGTGTCACCTGCTCCTGTCGCGGGGTCTGCGAGCAGCCAGACGATCGCAGCGAGCAGCAGACTCCCACCGATCCCGTGAAACAGCGCGTACCGGTAGCCCGCCCGCACGGCCCGGCCGCCGTACCGCCACACCAACAGTGTGCTGAACACGGCCATCAGCTCCCAGAAGAACACGAGTGTCAGCCAGTCGCCGGCGTAGACCGTCGCCAGGCTCACTCCGACGTACGCGAGTGCAAATGACGTCTGTCGGCTGTCGGCGTCGCTCGCGTACGAGTACAGTACTGCAACCATCCCGATGGCGCCGAAGATGAGCCCCATCAGCCGAGAGAACTCGTCGACGTTGAACAACACGGCGTCGAACGAGCCAAACAGCGTCACCTGAAGGTGTGCTCCGGCAGGGACAAGCCAGGACACCGCGGCCGCGGACCCGGCAGCGATCAGGCCGACGGCGTGTGCCGGTCGGCGCGGGAGCAGCCCGGCGAGCACTGCCGCGGCCAGCACAATCGCCGCCGGCGGAAGCATCTCGAGGACCATCAGCCGCTCACCCCACTGTCAACGACACGATCTGTGACGATCTCGATGAGATCGAGAAAGCCAGTCTGTCCGGGAACGATCCCGAGTACGACCGCGCCCGTCACGACCAGCACGATCGGTCCGAGCATCAGCCACGAGCCCTCGTTGCCGGTCCAGCCAACCCGCTCCCAGCCGTTCGGGCCGGGCCCGCCGTGGTGAGTGTGGTCGCTTTCGTGGGCTCGCTCGGACCGACGCACTGACCCGTCGAGCTCTCTGTCGCCGTCCGGTCCGCCGTCGGTCACGGTCCGGCTCGACGAGCCGCCGAACGGCCCCTCGAGGAGTGGCTTCGTGTCGGCTCGGTCGTGTGACTCGAAGAACGCGCCGTAGACGATCGGCCAGAAGTACGCGATGTTGAGCACCCCGGAGACGAGCAGGGCGACGGCAAACAGTCCCTGACCGACCGAGACCGCTCCGACCAGCAGATACCACTTGCTGACGAACCCGGCGATCAGCGGGATCCCGGCCATCCCGGCGGCCGCGATCGCGAAGGCCGTCATCGTCACCGGCATTCGCTTGCCGATGCCGTCCATCTCGCTGATGTAATCGGTGTGGGTTTCGACGTGAATGATGCCAGCGGCGAAAAACAGGGTCAGCTTCATGAACGCGTGTGCAGGGATGTGCAAGAGTGCGCCCGTGATGGCCGACTGTCCGAGCAGCGCGAGCCCCAGGAGGATATACGAGAGTTGGCTGACCGTCGAGTAGGCGAGCCGGGCCTTGAGCCGGTCCTGCCGGAGTGCGATGACACTCGCCGTGACGATCGTCGCTGCCGCGGCGGCCGCAAGCGGCAGGCCCATCCCGAGCTGCTCGACAAGCGGGAGCTCGTAGACGTCGAGCACGACTCGCGCGATCCCGAAGGCCCCGGACTTGACGACGGCCACGGCGTGCAACAGCCCGGAGACGGGGGTGGGAGCCACCATGGCGTCGGGCAGCCAGGAGTGGACCGGCATCAGAGCCGCTTTGACGCCGAAGCCGGCGGCGAGTGCCACGAATCCGAGCCGAGCGAGCGTGGGGTCCGCGGCCGCCAGCCCCTGTGCCGTGTCACCGAGTGCGGTCGTTCCTGTGAGCGAGAACACGATCGCTGCGCCGGCAAGCACCAGGAAGCCGCCGCCGAAAAACGTGTACGCGAGGTACTTCCGGCCCGCTGTCCGGGCCTCCTCTGTCTCGTCGTGAGCGACCAGCGGGTAGGTCACGATCGAGAGCAGCTCGTAGAAGACAAACAGCATCACGACGTTGGTCGCGAAGGCGATGCCGATCGCGGCCGCGAGGCTCGCGGCGAAGGCGGCGAAAAACCGCGTCTGGTTGTCAGCGTCGGTCCCGCGCATGTACCCGATCGCGTAAAAGGCGGTAAACACCCACAGGAAGCTCGCGAGACTCGCAAATGTCAGGCCGAGCGCGTCTGCCCGGAGGGCAAAGGCGACGCCGAACAGAAACTCTTCGCGGAGTCCGGGGACCATCCCGAGTGACCACTCGTAGGACTCCCCATCGAGCACGCCCGGGATCATGCTGGCGACGACGCCGAACTTCGCGAGCGCGCCGACGACCATCAGCCCGTCCCGGAGGTCTGGCCGGCGGTGTGTGGCGACGATCAGCACGGCCGCAACGATCGACACCAGCACCGCGGCAAGCGGACGCCAGGACGTGACAGCTTCCCCACCGGTCATCTCAGGCAGTCACCTCCGGGAGCTCAGCCTGCACCGCATCGACGACCGGCTCGAACAGCGACGTCAGCGTTCCGCCCGCGAGTCCCAGCCCGACCGCAGCTACGGCGGCCCCGACGACGACTGCGATCGCACCAATCGAGACTGTCTCACCACCGTCGGTGGCGACAGTCGCCCGGTCGTGATCGTGGGCGACACCGCCTGCCGACGTCACTGCCTCGTCGGTCTCTCGGAAGTACAGCGCCTCGAGCAGTCGGGTGACGTACAACAGCGTCAACAGCGTGCTCACGAGCACGACGACCGCGACGGGCCACAGCCCCGACTCGACGGCACCGACGGCGATGTACCACTTTCCGACGAAGCCGACTGTCGGGGGAACACCGACGATCGCGATCCCGAGCACCGCGATCGCCCCGGCGGCCACGGGTCGGCGTTTCGCGAGGCCCGCGTATTCGGCGACCGTCCGAGCGCCGGTCGCGCCGGCAAGTGCCGTCGCCCCGGCGAACAGTCCGCCTTTCAGCAGCGCGTGGGCGAGCAGGTGAATCGCCGCGCCGAGCACCGCGAACCGAACCCCCGCAGCAGTACTGTCCGGGTGGACAGCCAAGCCGACGGCCGCGATCACGAGCCCGAACTGTGCGACCGACGAGTACGCAAACATCCGTTTGACACGGCGCTGTACTGCGGCGAGTCCGCTCCCGACCACGATACTGATCGCCGCGAGGCCGACGAGCGCGTCGGCGGCGACCGGCGTCGCGGCGAAGAACTCGGGCGTGAAGACGAACCACGAGACCCGGGCGAGCGCGTACGCCCCGGCGGTCGAGACCAGCGCTGCGATGTAGACACTGACCGCGTCTGGCGCTTCTGCGTAGGCGTCGGGCTGCCAGGTGTGAAGCGGGAACAGCGCCGCCTTGGTCGCCAGCCCGACGGCAATGAATCCGAACGCGGCGAGCACCACCGGATCGGTGTACAGCGGCCCCTCGATCCACGGCAGGTCGCCGGCCAGCGACCGGGAGATATCTGCCATGTTGAGCGTCCCGGTCCGGACGAACAGGTAGCCGACGCCGATCAGGTACAGCGATGCCCCCGCCGTCCCGATGAGAAGATACTTCAACGCGGCGACGGCCGCCTGTGGGCGCCGACCGCTCGCGACTACGGCGTAGGCCCCGAGTCCGACGATTTCCAAGAAGACGAACAAGTTGAACAGATCGCCGGTCAGGACAACGCCCATCAGTCCGCCCGTGAGCACGAGGTACGCGGCGTAGAAGCTGGCACCGCGTGGTCCACGACGCCGCGAGATCGCGAGCGTTGCCAGTGCGACGACCGCGATCAGGGCGACGACGGCCCCGGAGAAGGCGTCGCCGATCAGCTCGATACCCACGGTAAACTCCTGTCCCTCTACCGTCTTCCGACCGAAGGTATCGCCCCCGAGAACGTGGACGAGTCGCTGTTTGCCTGCGTAGATCTGCCAGGCGAGCCAGCCGGCCAGCCCGAGTTCGACCGAGAGGACCCCGGCTGCGATCGGCCAGCCGAGCCGGTCGCCGAGCAGGCCCGCCGCCAGGGTCAGTGCGGCTCCGAGTATCGGGACTGCAACTACCAGTGCCGTCACGACGTCACTCATTTGCTTGGACCTCCTTGAGCGTCTCTTCGTCGAGCGTTCCGTAGGCGCTGTAGATGCGCACCACGAGCGCGAGCGCGACCGCCGTCAGTGCGACGCCGACGACGATCGCCGTCAGAACGATGACGTGCGGGAGTGGACTCGCGTACAGTCCCCCGTCGACCCCGGCCGTCGTCCCGACCGGCGACTGTCCGGGCTCGCCGTCGACCTCGACGTACGCGGTCGCGACGAAAAACAGGAAGATGCCAGTCTGGAACATGTTGATTCCGACGACTTTCTTCACGAGATTCGGGCTCGCGATCGCGGTGTAAAGTCCCGTCGCGACCAGAAACGCAAAGAGCAGGTAGGCGTACCGCGTCGCAAGCAGGTCAATCATCGTCGGCCACCTCGCGGTCTGTACGCTCGATTGTCGATTTGAGCGAGCCGGCGCTGATCACGAAAAAGAGCCCGGCGATAGCGCCGGCCACGATCGGCGCGACGCCGGCGATCTCGGCAGCCTCGAGCCCCCACTTGGTTTTGATCCCGAACTCGGTGAGAAACGTGTGTTCGAAGAAGTTCCGGCCGAACGCGACGGGCGCGAGTCCGACGAGAACGAATCCGACCGTCCCGCCGGCGACCAGCCCGACGACCGTCCGGTTTGCGAGCCACTCCCGGGTGACGTCGATTCCGAAGGTAAATGCGATCAACAGGATCGTCGCCGCGATTATCGTTCCACCCTGGAAGCTTCCACCGGAGGAGTCGGCTCCGTGAAAGACCAGAAAGAGCCCGTAGGTAAGCGAGAACGGGACGATCAGCCTGACGGCTGTGATGATCACGTCACTCTCGACGTACGTTCCTTCGTTGCTGGCCTCATGATCCGACCGCCGGGGCCACGCCCCGCCTTGCTCGGCGAGCTCGGTCTCTGTCGACTCGGTCTCCCCGGATCTGGCGTCGGATTCAGCTGTCGACCTGCGTTCACTCACTGGTAAACACCGTCCTGTTGAGCACGACGAGCGTGGCGACGCCGGCGACGAAGACGACGACCGCCTCGCCGAACGTGTCGAACCCTCGGTACCCGGCTAAGACGGCGGTCACGGCGTTTTCGACGCCCGTATCTTCGATACTGTTCCCCAGGTAGTACTGTGTCACGGGATACTCCCAGACCGGCGCCTCGATCGAGCCAACCGCCGGCAGCTCTCCGACGATTCCGATCAGCACCACGAACAGGCCGCCAGTCACGACGAGTGCCGGGAGGTCGAGCTGCTCGATCAGCCGGGGACTCTCCGCTCGGGCGGTTCTGGCGAGCGTGAGCAACAGCAAGATCGTCGTCACGCCCGCCCCGACGGCGGCTTCGGTCATCGCGACGTCCGGGGCGAGCAAGATAGCATAGAACAGTGCCATCCCGAGGCCGTAGCCGGCAAAGACGATAATCGCCGCCAGCGGATCTCGTAGCGCCGCAGTCGCGACTGCGGTCAGGACGAGAAAGCCGATCAACACGAGTTCGACCGGCGTGATCACTCGTGCTCACCACCTGTGGGTTCTGTGTCTGTTGCGTCGGTCGCCAGTTCTGCGGACTCCGACCGGCTCCCTGGCTCGTCCGGGTTCGTCCCTGCCGGCGAACGATCTACGTCTCGTCGACTCTGCGGGGTCTCGGTCGCCCCGCCGTCGGTGGCCGCCTCTGGAGGTGATTCGCCGTCGCCGTCGCTGGCGCTGTCGTTGCCAGACCGATCGTCTCGGGTCCACACCTCGATACCCTCCTCGCTTGCGGCCCGGGCGATCGCGTGTGCTGCGGTCGGGTTCGTAATGAAGATGAACACGAGCAACAGGACCGCTTTGAGCGCGGTTGAACCAGGTCCGGCGGCGACCGCAACCCCGCCGAGTGCGAGTCCGGCGCCGAGCGCGTCGACCTCCGAGGCGGCGTGGGCGCGGGAGTAGATGTCCGGCAGCCTGAGCACCCCGATCGCCGAGACGATCGAAAACCCCAGTCCAAGCGCGAGAAAGGCGACGATCGTCGCGGTCCTGAGACTCTCGATCACAGAACACCACCCCGCTCGACGGTGAACTTCGAGATCGCGATCGCCAGAGCGAAGTTCAACAACGCGTACACCAGTGCGATATCGACCAGTGCTGGCTCGTCGAGCGCCACCGCGAGCAACGCCAGCACGATCACGGTGTTTGTCCCTAGGATGTTGACAGCGAGTACCCGGTCCTGGTTCGTCGGCCCGGCGACCGCGCGATAGGCCACTGCGATCGCGAGCAGGAGAAAGCCAGTCACAGCAAGCAGGAAGATGTCTGTCACGAAGCTTCCAGCGGCGATGCTCATGGCTGGCCCCTCCTGTGCTGGTCTGTCTCTCCCCGACCATCTTCGATTGCTTCGTCGCCACCCCGGCCCGAGTCGTCGGCGTCTCTGGAGTTGCGCCGCCCCGACGACGTGAGTACCTCAGCGTTCTCTCGGGCACGCAGCGTGTCGATCTGCAGTCCCCGCCAGCCGTAGAAGACGAACCTGATCAACCGCTCGAGGCCGCCGTCGAACAGATCCTCTCGAGCAGTCTTGGTGAGCGTGTGGACGACGATATCGCGACCGTCGCTGCGGACGGTGAGCGTGCCTGCGGTCAGCGAGATGCTGTTTGCAAGGGTCATCGTCGGGAGCGCCCCGAACACGGCCGGACGGATCCGGGTCATCTGTGGATCGATCGGGAGTCGCGGATCGAGAACGACCGCAGACAGCTGTAGGTTTGCCTTGATAATCTCCCAAAGGAGATACGGCACGCTGACGATCCCACGACCCAGCCGAACCACCGACCACCGCGTCGGGTCGGTGCTGAGCGCGACCTTGGAGAGTCCGACGGCCACGATCGTCGCCGAAATCGCTCCCGTCACGAGATCAAAGAGCCCGAACGATCCGGCCAACAGCTGGTAGAACACAAACGAGATTCCGAACAGCGTCCCGATCTGTATCGCGGTCGTTCCCGCCAGCAGCGGCGACCGCCGAACCAGCCGCTTGCTCGGTGTCTCTTTTACCGTCAGATCGGGTTCGGTCGTCAGCTCGTATCCGAGCTGGTGGGGCACCGACGTACAGATACCTCTCCCGTACTCCGGGTCGATCACGATCGTGTCGATGTCATCTGCTCTCGCGCGGTCGGCAAGAAGCGACGCGAGCCGCTCCGGCGTGACCGCCGACCGGCCCGGGTCGATCGTCTCAGCAGTGACTGTCAGCTCGACGTCTCTCTCCTCGCCGTCGGCTTCGGCCCAGACGACCGCCCGGTTCAGCAACGCCGCGAGATCGTTTGTATCCGCCGACGGCTCGTCTGTCTCTCGTGGGAGCGACTGCGAATCTGTGCCGGAGTCGGAGCCGGAGTCGAATCCCCCCGACTGCCGAGCTTGCTGTCCGTCGACGACGACACACACGACGTACCCGTCGGTAGTACCGCCGTCTGTGGCTGTCTCGACGGCGTATGCGACGGTGTCACGTATCGTCTCAGATGCCGAAATCGGGACGAGAACGCGGCCGTCCGACACGGACTCACGCCTCCCGTGTGTCGTCGTCTCCACGGCTGCTCATGCTGACAACACGTATTGGCAGTTCCGTAGCTCGTACAAAAACCATTTCGCTTCTCGGATACGCCGCCGATACTCGCGTACGCGACCGAGGCAGGGGTCTCAGTTCTGGACCGCCGATTCCGACTCCCGCCGTCGGTGGACCAGCCCCTGCATGTCCGCGGTCGTTCGAACGAACGACCGGAACTGCGCCGCGGTCTTGCTCTCGCCTCGGACGATCGGCCCCGGGCTGGTCCGCACTGCAGGATCCAACGGCAGCTCGCCGAGAAAGGGTACGTCTCCCAGACGTGCGAGCTCTCGACCGGCGCCGTCGCCGAAGATCGCGTGCTCGGATCCACAGTCCGGACACCGGAAGCTCGACATGTTCTCGACGACTCCCAGCACCGGTGTCTCGTGTTTGCCGAACATTCGCAGTCCCTTGCGGCCGTCGTCAAGCGCGACGTCCTGTGGGGTCGTGACGATCACTGCCCCCGCGACGGGCACGGTCTGGAGCACCGACAGCTGGGTGTCTCCGGTCCCCGGCGGTAGATCGACGACGAGATAATCCAGCCTGCCCCACTGTACGTCCTCGACGAGCTGTGTGAGTACCTTGTGCACCATCGGACCACGGAAGATGACCGGATCGTCGTCTCCGACCAGAAAGTCCATGCTCATGATCCGGACGCCAAACCGTTCGGGCGGAAGGAGCGTCTCGTCGTCGGTCACCGCCGGGGGCTCGTCTCCGCCCAGCAGTGCCGGTGCGTTCGGTCCGTACACGTCTGCGTCCAACAACCCGACCCGTGCGCCCAACTCCGCCAGCCCGGCCGCGAGGTTGCTCGCGACGGTGCTCTTTCCGACGCCGCCCTTGCCCGAGGCGACCGCGATCACGTTCTTGACACCCGCGAGTGGCTCGACTCCACCGTGGTCGACGCTCGCAGACAGCGCGAGCTCGTAGCTCACCGACTCGAATGCATCTTTGACGCGGCTGGCGATTGCCGTCTCGGCCGGAGAGTACGGGGCACCAAGCGCGAGCTCGATCGCAATCTGCTCTGTCTCGTCGTCGATCGCAATCTCGTTGACCAGTCCCAGCGAGACGAGATCGTTCCCGAGTTCGGGGTCCGCTACCGTCCGGAGTCGCTCCCGGACCGCCTCGGCGTCGATAGACATACGTTCGGTAGACGACACCCGGTCGAAAAGGTTGCGACAAGGCGGCCTTCGACCGCCAGGTGGTTCTGGTCGGTCCGGCTCCCGGGGTCGGTGTCTGAGTAGCGTGACGGAACGACCGGCGAGACGAGCGCAGGGATCTGGCTCCCCCCGGCCGGCTCAGCTCGCGTTGGACCGTTCTAGGTCGGTCAGCGGAGGCCTCTGAACACGTACCGTATCAGGATCCGCTTGTAGATCGTCCGTTGCTCGAGAAGCTCTCCGGAGTATGCGAACACCGTCGTGTTGTCGTTGTCGAGTCCAGCGGCAACCGTCGGTGTCGGTCGGAGCCGCTGCCAGACGGTCCTGATATCTAGCTCTGTCACGAGGACATCTGCTCCGCGGCTGATACGGGTGGCTGCCGCCTCTGGATCGTCGGTCTCGAGAACGGTCGTCGTTGTGACCGGCGTGATCAGCTCCTCGCGGATCGCGTCGAGGTACTGTTCGGCCCGAGTGCGCTCCTCTCTGGCACCCTCACCGACGAGATAGGTCACCTCGAGGGGAGCACCGTAGGCGGCCGCCATCGCGTCTGCGACGAGTACCTTCACGGGTGCGTAGATCGGCCCGTTCAACAGGAGTGCAACCTTCCCGACCTTCCCGGGGGAGCTCCCGCCGAGGACGATGCTGTCACAGGGAGCGTTCTCGACGACCCACTCGAGATCGTCGGCCACGACACCCACCCCACCGTCCGGCGCGAACGCGTGAGCGACGAGGTCGGCGTCGTTGTACGTCGCGTACTCGACGATCGCTCTCCGGACGTTCTGAGCCGTGACCTGACGGTACGAGACGTCGTCGTACAGTTCGATCCACGGCGGATCGTCGGCGTCGATCTCCGGGTGTTTGATGTCGAATGACTCTTTGCGTGCTTGGTTGAACTCCACCACGTCGATGGTGACGTCCAACCCGTGGGAGTCGAGCGTCGACACGACGTCGAGTAGATCGTTTTTGACGTCCTCACGCTCGCCCTCTGGGGACCAGAGAGCGATCACCACCCGGTACTGGCCCTCTCGGTTGAGCAGCGAAACCGTCTGGTTCGTGGCGGTCGTGGTCAGCTCCTCTCGGAGCTCGGTTTTGACCGCCCCCTCGGGCTGACGCCGCAGTCGAGCGAACGCGTAGTAGTACACGACCGACAGTCCCGTGATGACGATCGTGCCGAAAAAGGCCAGCGAGCTGAGCTGTGTGAGAAGCACCACGCCGCTGAGGACGCCAAACAGCTGGAGGTAGGGGTATCCGGGGGAGAGATACGAGGGGGTGTACTCGTCGGGGTCTGCCTCTCGGAAGCCGATGACGGCGAGACTGACGAGCATGAAGATGATGATCTGGAAGGCAGCCCCGAACCGGGCGACGCTGTCGACGGGAAGAAAGACGACCATGAACACGACAGCGCCGCCGGTCGCGAGAATCGAGATAACTGGCGTGCGGGTCTGTGGGTTGATTCGGCCGAAGGCGAGGTTCGCGAGTTCGTCACGAGCCATCGCGAACGGGTACCGAGACGCAGAGAGAATCCCGGAGTTGGCCGTCGAGGCAAGCGCGAGCATCGCGGCGGCAACGATCAACACTGCCCCCACAGTCCCGATGATGTTCTCGGCGGCGATCGCGATGATCGCCCCCTCGCCGCTCTCGTCCAAGCCACCCTCGCTGATCGGAATGTCGCTGGCGACGAGCGCGCTGATATCGACGGTCTCGACTGCGATGTAGGTGATCGCGACGTACACGAACGTCGTGACCGCAAGCGAGATAATGATCCCACGTGGGATGTTCCGGTCTGGGTTTTTGATCTCTTCTGCGACGCTGGTCACCTTGATCACCCCCGCGTACGCCACGAACACGAGCGCCGTCGCACTCAGGAAGCCGCCGGTGTTGACGTCTACGACACCGGCAGGGTTCGAGTCGGTGAGCTCCGGGAGACTGACCACCATCACGATCCCCAGTACGATCATCATCACGACGACGATGACGTTCTGTGCCTGCCCGGCACCGTCGGAGCTCGCAACGTTCACTGCGGTGAATACGATCGTCAGAAGCACCGACAACACCACGACGGCCGTCAGCTGTAGCGCGCCGAGTGACAGTCCGAAATCGCCAACCCGCGGGAACAGAAACACGAGGTACGGCAACCCGCCGATCAGAGCCAGTGCAGTTTTGAAGTTCAGCACCATCCAGTTTCCAACGCCGGCAACGGTCCCGACGACCGGCCCCATGCCACGCTGGATGTACGTGTAACTACCACCCGACTCGGGGATTGCAGTTGCAAGCTCCGATGCGCTCAGCGCCGCCGGTATCGTCAGTAGACCACCGACGAGAAACGCGAGCACGACACTCGAGTTCTCGCCGGCCTCTAAGAATGCCACACCTGGGAGGATGAAGATCCCACTCCCGATCATCGATCCCATCGCGATCGCAATAACAGACGGAAGTCCGAGATTTCGTTCGAGGTCCTGTTCTGCCATTCGATAATTTATACCAGCTCACAGCTTGTAAACTACTCCATTCATAGCTGTCGGCAGGTGCCCGTGACAGCCGTTTCGTGTCGGCCGGGACGACGAACTACTGATCATTGCGGCCGGGCGTGAGGATCCAGACTGGGACGCTGCCGGAACGATCTACTGGCGGTTCCGATACCCGCAGGCCCTCGCGGGCGACGGGATCGTCGTACAGTACACGAGCGAGATCCCCGAGATGGCTCCCGATCGTCGCGAGCGAAACAGCGCGAGCATCGAGCCCGTGGCGTAACCGCTCAGGGCCGTGCGTAGACCATTTCCATCGGGAGCCCAGCCGGATCCCTGGCCGGCTCGTCGGGGAGCGTCCGGAGCGGGCCCGTCCGGTCGCTTGCCGTCAGCGCAAGCGCGAACGCATCGAGGAGGTCGTCGTTGCCCGCCCGTCCGCCGAGACCACGTCCAGCCGTCCGGACGTGCCCGAGCAGATCTGCATCGACGGTCTCGAGCCGATCGACGCGTTCCCAGACGGCAGCCGCCGGCTGGCCGGTCTTCGAGTACCGTGTCGGCTCGCCGCCGGCGAGCGCCCAGAAACACACCTCCGGATGCGCCTCTCGAACCGTCTCGCGTGCGGCGGCTGTCTCGCGGAGGAGTTCGTCGAGTTCGGCAATCTTGTCACAGATCGCCCACGTCTGTCGGCCCAGGCTGCCGTCGGTGTGTCGCTCTTGCAGCGCCTTCGCGCGCTCGTACTCCGGGGCGTGGGCTGCCGCCCGGATCGGTGCCGGGAAGACGCTGTTGCCGCGTCGGCCGAGCGCCTCGCGGGCGGCAGTATCACACCGGCGGGGGTCGGCGCTGTCCTCACGGAGCCCGATCGGGATGTCGACGAGGATCGTCTGTGCGTGCTCGTAGGTCGTCCACAGCTCGGCTGCGGTCTCGACGACCTGACATTCGAGGTACATCTGATCGTAGGCAACAGCGACCCACCCTTCCGGACAGCCATCGACGCCGACGACGGTCATACGCGACGGTCTCGGTCGCGACCCCAGTGCCTTTCGGATCTGCTCGGCGTAGGTTTAGGTACGTCCAGACCGTATCAGTGGTATGCACCCAGCCGCCGAGGCGACAGACGGCACCACCGAGACGAACACCGCCCCAGCCTACGAGCAGATCGATCTGTCGGTGCTCGTGATCGGTGCGGGCGCGGCGGGCGCGAGAGCCGCGATCGAACTCGCAGAGCGCGGCGTCGAGGACCAGCTCGTGATCGGCAAACGCGGCCACGGTGACGCCCACACGACATGGGCCCGTGGGGGAATCAACGGCGCACTCGGGACTCACGATCCCGAGGACAGTCCCGAGATTCACGCCGCAGACACGCTCAAAGAGGGACACTTCCTGAACGATCCGGACGCAGTCGAGCGGGTCGCAACCGACGCCCCGGTCCGACTCCGCGAGCTCGACGAGTGGGGGATGCCCTACAGTCGCGCCGAGAACGGCGAGCCCGACCAGCGGTACTTCGGTGCCCAGTCGTTCCGGCGGACAGCCTTCGCCGGCGATCACACCGGCGAGTCTCTGCTCGAGACGCTGATCGACCGCGCGCAGGAGCTCGACGTTCCGTACCGGGAGAACGTGATGGTCACGACACTGCTCTCGGACGGGAGCCGCGTTTATGGCGCCTTGGGCTACGACATGGACACGGGACAGTACCTGCTGTTCAACGCCGGCGCGGTGATTCTCGCTGCCGGCGGGTACACCGCCCTGTACGAGCGTCACAGCTCTCGTGACGACGAGAACACCGGCGACGGCCCGGCGCTGGCCTACGAGGCCGGGGCACGACTCGCCGACATGGAGTTCGTCCAGTTTCATCCGACGGGGATGGTCGGCGCCCGGTACGGCGAGGACTGGGACGGCCGGCTCGTCACCGAGGCGGTCCGTGGCGAGGGTGGTCGTCTCTTCAACGCCGAGGGCGAGCGCTTCATGGAGAAGTACTCCCCCGATCAGATGGAACTCGACGCCCGCGATATCGTCGCCCGCGCGATCGAAACCGAGATCGAGGCCGGCCGCGGGACCGACAACGGTGGCGTCTATCTCGATATCTCTCATCGCGACCGCTCGTTCATCGAAGAGCGGCTCCCCCGGATGTACGAGCGGTTCGACTCGCTCGGCGTCGACATGGCCACGGAACCGGTCGAGGTCTCGCCGACGGCCCACTACGGCATGGGTGGCGTCGTGACCGACGAAACTGGCGAGACCGATGTCGCGGGCCTGTACGCGATCGGCGAGACGATGGCCGGCGTCCACGGGGCCAACCGTCTGGGCGGGAACTCGCTCGCCGAGACGGTCGTGTTCGGGAAGGTCGCCGGCGAGGCCGTCGCACAGCGGGTCGACGGTCCAGGCGAGCTCCCGGCCTCGCTCGGGACCGACCTCGCCGAGCGACATTTCGCCGGGCTCGAGACGATGGCCGGCGCCGAGGGGACGCTCACGCCCGAGGACGCGCTCGATGAACTGCGATCCATTCTCGAGACACACGCCGGCATCCGTCGTCAAGCGGACGAGCTCCGAGAGGGGCTTGAGGAGCTTGCGGCGTTGCGCGAGCGTGCGGGCGATCTGGCGGTCGGAGATCGCACCTCGGTGAGCTTCGAGTACGCGGTCGATCTGGGCTATGCCTTTACCGTCGCCGAGGCGCTGCTCCGGGGAGCACTCGACCGGACCGAGTCGCGTGGAGCCCACTACCGCCGAGACCACCCAGAGCGCGACCCGGACTGGCGCCAGAACATCCAGTACGTCCGGACCGCCGACGGCGAGATGCGTACCGAGACGGCCCACCCCGGCGAGCCGAGTCCCGCGGTTCAGGCGGCACTCGACGCCGACTACGAGCTCGATTACCACCAACTCGAGTGACGCTCGTGGAGTGATCTGCCCGTCGGACCCTCACACGCCCGGAGCCGACCTGCAGTACGAACCGGCGAGCGGTCGGGTGAACGTCGGCGTGGATTTTAGTTTCCGGCCGTCCACCGACGGGTATGGCTACGATCAGCGACACGCGCATCGAGAACCACGAGCGCGTCCAGCCCAACGACACCAACAACTACAGCTCCGCACACGGTGGGAAGATCGTCAAGTGGATGGACGAGATCGGCGCCATGTCGGCGATGCGCCACGCCGGGACGACGTGTGTCACCGCCCGGATCAACCGTCTCGACTTCCGGCGGCCGATTCCCCAGGGAGACATCTGTGTCATCGATTCCTACGCCTACGAGACCGGAGACACCAGTATCCGGGTGCGGATCACCGCCTCGCGTGAGGCCCCTCGGACTGGCGAGCGCGAACAGACTACGGACTCGTATTTCATCTACGTGGCCGTCGACGACGACCACGAGCCGACGACCGTTCCCGAGTTGACCGTCGAGTCCGACACGGACCGCGAGCTCAGGCAGGCGGCGATCGACGGGGAATCCAACTAGGATCCAGAGCCGTCGGTCTCGAGAACTTCCGGCTCTGTCTCATCGACAGCCGCGTGGCTCCCCTCGCGCGGCCGGCCGGGCTCGTCGAGTTGCTCAACCGCCTCACGGAGCAGTCCGTCGAACAACTCCGGTAGCGTCGGGTGGTACGCTCGATCCGGGACGACACGGGCGTCAAGACCGAGTTCGACGAGTACCTGTGCGGTCTTTGCCATCGTATCGGCGTGGTAGTGCAGTCCCTGGTAGCCGAGCACGGTGCCGTCCCCGCTGTCGACGACCAATCGTGCGAGTCCGGCCGGCACACCCTTGGATTTGAAGATGCCGTCCTCGCTGGCCCGCCGCGTGGCGACTGCGATTTCGTGGCCTGCCTCGCGAGCACTCGCCGGTGTGTGGCCCACGCGGGCGAACGGGTACACGCCTAACCCGGAGAAGACGACGTGGTGGTGGACGTTCTCGTAGGGCTGGACGGTCTCACCACGTTGCTCCCGGCGAATGTTTGCTGCTGTAGTGTGGCCCTGTTCTTTCGCGACGTGAAGGATCGGCTCTCGACCGTTCGCGTCGCCGACGACGTACACCCGATTGTTGTCTCGAGCCCGCATCGTCGGCTCGACCCACTCGCCGTCGGTCTCGATCCCGGCGGCGTCGAGTCCCAGTCGGTCGACGTTCGGTCGACGCCCGGTAAAACAGAACAGCTGGTCGGCCTCGAGTACCTTTCGCCCCTCAGGGGTCGAAAGCGAGAGCCGGACGCCGGTCTCGGTCTGCTCTAAGCGTTGTTCTCGGGCGTTCATCATCACGTCGACGTTGAACTCCTCCCGGTAGATATCGAGAAGTTCGTCGCCGAACTCCGGATCCGCCTCGTCGAGCGGTCGGTCGTCGTGTTCGACCACCGTCAGGTCCATCCCACCGGCTTCGACGAGATACGGCGTCATCTCGACGCCGACGTAGCCAAAGCCGATGACGATTCCCGAGTCGGGGAGCTCGGTCGCGTCGAGCACGTCGGCGCTTGTCATGTGATCGACCTCGTCGATGCCGGGGATGTCTGGGATGTTCACCCGTGATCCGGTCGCGACGACCACGTAATCGGGCTCGATCCGAGTCTCCCCGACTACAAGCGTTCGATCGTCGACGAACCGCGCGGACTCGCGGTAGAGCTGGACGTCATCGCGCTCGGCCCACTCGTGGACCTGCTCGCGGCGGTGGCCTGCCCACCCCCGCGTCCGGTTGTCTTTCCGTGAGACGGCCTCCTCGAGAGATACTTCGGGAGCCGCGCCGACCAGCCGGTCGTCGTGTCGGGCCTGATACCGGTGGGCGGCGGCCGAAAGCAGCTCTTTCGAGGGCATACACCCTCGCAGAATGCACAGCCCGCCGCCCGGATCGCCGTCGTCGATGAGGCTCAGTTCGATGCCCGGCTCCTCGACGAGCCTGTCGGCGACCGCCGAGCCGGCGCTCCCGTACGCGCCGATAATCGCGACGTGTGTGCTCATACAGTAAAGAGGGGATCAGCCCGGTTAACGATATCGGGACCGTGCGAGGCAGGGACAGCCCCGGCGACCGCGTTACTCGGCGTAGGGGCGGCAGACCAGCTCGACGCCCTCCTCGAAGGGAACAGTCGGCTCCCAGCCGGTCGCGTCCTGCAGCTTCGAGACGTCGAACCGTTGCTGGTAGTTGTAGTTTTTCAGCTGGACGGGCTCGTACTCGGGCTCGATGTCGGTTCCCAGCGCGTCGTTCAACAGCGCGATGGTTTCGTTGAACGAGAAGTTTCGCCCGGTGCCGACGTTGTACGCTCCCTCGAGACCGGCGTCGGCGATCGCCTCGAGCGCGCGGGCGACATCTGAGACGTGGACGTAATCCCGCGTCTGCGTGCCGTCGCCCCACAGCACCGGCCGCTGACCGTTTGCCATCTTCTCGGCCCACTGGGAGACGGTGTTGGCGTACTCGCCTTTGTGGGCCTCGTTGCCGCCGTAGCCCTGGTACACCGACGAGAACCGCGCCGAGGCGACATGCAGGTCCTCGTAGAAGTTGTTGTAGTACTCCATGTACCGATCGCGTGCGAGCATTGATGCCTCGTAGCAGGTCGCGGCCTCGACGGGCTCGCGTTCTGTCGAGGGCAACTCGTCGTCGTACATCGAGGAGGTGCCGGCGACGACGATCCGGTCGGCGTGCTCGCGGGTCCGTTCGATGACGTTCACCATCCCCTCGACGTTGACTCTCGTTCCCTCTCGTGGGCGATCTTCGAGCATCGCTCGCGAGGACAGCGCCGCCAGGTGAAACACAGCGTCGACATCGGCCGGCCAGTCCGTATCGAGCACCGACCGAGAGTGAAACTCAACCTCCGGATCGAGGTTCTCGGGCGTTCCAAGCGAGAGATCGTCGATCGCGATCACGTCGTTGTCCGTCGCCAGACGGTTCGCGAGCGTCGATCCGATGAACCCGGCGCCACCGGTCACGAGGACCCGGCTATCGTTCATACGGGCTCTTTCTGCGAGCCAGCAAGTGACTGTCGGTCACAACTCAGTGTTGTGGCCTCGACTCGTCCGGCTGTGACTCGGAGCCGTGTCCGTCGCGGTCACTCTCTGTGTTCTGATCGGACGCGTCGAGCCGGTCGCGGAGCCGTTCCGCCCGATCCCGGAGCTGTTCGAGCGTTCCGCTTTCGAGCTCTTTGGGCGGGAGCTTGCGTTCGAGTAAACTGAGTTTCGACTTGACTTCGTGGTACTCGGCCCGGGTTTCGCCACGGTCGAGCCCAATCTGTCGGTCGATTGCCGTTACGAGTTCGTCCTTCTCGACCGGCTTCGTAATGTAATCGTCGAACGGCATCTCGACGACCTCGAGCCCTGGATCGACGGCGGTGAGCATGATCACACTCACCTCCGGGCGGCGCTCGCGCAGCGCCGCGAGTACCTCCTGTCCGGACAGCTCCGGCATCCGCCGATCGAGTAACACGACATCGATCTCGTCGTCGATTCGGTCGAGCGCGGTCCGGCCGCTGTACGCGACGACTGTGTCGTACTCCCCGTCGAGCCGGAGGGCGTACACGTCGGCCGCACTCTCCTCGTCGTCGACGATCATGACGGTCGGTCGGTCGCTCACGGTGACTGCTCGCCGCCCCAGCATCTTAATTGTATGTCGTCTGTGTCCGACGGAGAGCTGACCCGCGACAGCCGGGCGGCGAACGGGCCGCAACCCTTTTTTCCGTTCCCGGAATCGTTCAACAAGACCACACGATGACTGTGTTGGACGAGGTGCTTGCGGAGCTGGGGACCGGCGTAGAGGCCGTCGTGGCGTTCACGCACGATCAGTCGGTCGTCGGTCGACTCGAGACAGACGACCGGCCGGTGATCGTCGTCGCGGCCGACGATGGGGCCGACGTCGGCGATCACTTCGTCGAGCTGCCGCTCGAGTTTGCCTCGGTCCGAGACCAGATCCGGTTCGGTCTCGAGGGGGCACTCGAACAGGGCGTTCTCAGAGACGGCGACGAGGTTGTCTGCCTGACCGGACTGTTCGACGGCGGCGTCGACACCGCGATCCGGGTAGCCGCAGACGAGTTCGCTCCCACCGGGGTGTACGATCTGTTCGTCAACTCCCGGGCCGACGCCGACGTGGTCCAGGACGTCCTCGACGTCGCGATCGAACTCGGAAAGAAAGGACAGAAAGGAAAGCCCGTCGGGGCCCTGTTCGTCGTCGGCGACGCCGGGAAAGTGATGAACAAGTCCCGGCCGCTCTCGTACAACCCCTTCGAGAAGTCACACGTCAACGTCGGCGACCCGATCGTGACGGTGATGCTCAAGGAGTTCTCCCGGCTCGACGGCGCCTTCGTCGTCTCGGACAGCGGCAAGATCGTCTCCGCCTACCGGTATCTCGAGCCGTCTGCGGAGGGTGTGGACATCCCGAAGGGGCTCGGCGCCAGACACATGGCTGCCGGGGCGATTACCCGCGATACGAACGCCGTCGCGATCGTGCTCTCGGAAAGCGACGGGCTCGTGAGAGCGTTCAAAGGGGGCACAAAAGTACTCGAACTCGACCCAGAGGAGTACTGACAGATGGTTATCGGGATCGATCTCTCGGACGTCCGACAGACCGTGTCCGAAGAGACGGCGTTCGTTCTCGCGATCGCCGTGCTGTTGCTCGGCCTGGTCGTTGCGTACCTGATCTGGCGGTGGATCTATCGGACGATGGTCGCGTACGGAGTTCCCGAACTGGTCGAGGGGACGCCGTTCGAACGATCCATGCGACGGGTCGGCACGTCGACGGTCGGGATCGTCTCGGCGCTGTCTGCGGGCTTTGTCTACGCCGGGGTAGTCGTGCTCGCCCTGCAGGTCACCCGGCTGCTTGAGGTGACGACCTTCTGGGACCGGCTAGCACGATACTTACCGCGGCTGTTCGTCGCGGCTCTGGCGATCATCTTCGGGCTGATCGCCGGCGACAAGGCGGCCGTGGCAGTCCAGGAACGACTCAAGTCGGTGAAGCTTCCCGAGGCAGCGCTGCTGCCGACGCTTGTCAAGTACAGCGTCTTCTACATCGCGGCGCTGATCGCACTGAGCCAGGTCGGCATCGCGACCCAGGCGCTGTTGATTCTGCTGGGCTCGTACGCCTTCGGACTCATCTTTCTCGCCGGAATCGCGTTCAAAGACCTCCTCGCCGCCGGCGCGGCCGGTCTTTATCTGTTGCTCTCGGAGCCGTACGCGATCGGTGACGAGGTTCGGGTCGACGACCGCCGCGGGGTCGTCCAGGAGGTCGATATGCTCGTCACCCGGATCGAGGCCGACGGCGAGGAGTATATCCTCCCGAACCACCGGGTCTTTCGCTCGGGGATCGTCCGGATCCGAAACTGAGCTCCCCCCATCACGTCGTCGCTCCGATACCACTACCGATCGCTCGTCCCGTTCGGATCGTGTGCTGTGTGGGTCACCGATCCCGTGGGTTCAGTCAGACTACCGCTCGCCGCGTAGTTCCATCCGGGCGACCAGCTCTTTGGCCGACTCACCGGCGCGGATGCCCTCTAGCAGGGCGAAGGCATCACCCGGCGAGAGGAAATGACGGGTTACCGCTCGCCCCAGCGGCGTCGGCTCAAGGCCGTCGATAAACCCGTACTCGAGGAGCTTCCCGAGAGCGTGTTTCGTGGGCACGTCACCGACCATCCGGTCGTTGAGCATCTTGGCCTGCCGGCCGGCGACGGTGACGTTCGCCAGCGTCTCTTCGACGGCAGCGGCTTCGTCGTAGCGGGTCTGGACTGGCTCCATCTCCCCTTTGAGGAGGGTAAAGGCTACCTCGTCTTCGGTTCGCTCTTGACTGTTGTGGTAGCTGCCGTCGGGTTCGACGAGCACGTACACCCGGCCTTTGTCGTGGTACTCGGGGCGTCCGGCCCGTCCGAGCATCTGTGAAAACTCCTGCACCGAGAGCCACTCGATACCCATCGCGAGCGAGTCGAAAATCACCTGCGACGCCGGAAAATCGACCCCGGCGGCCAGTGCGGCCGTCGTGACGACCGCGGCCAGCTCTTGATCGGCGAACTGCTGTTCGACACGTTTGCGCCGGCCGTTGTCCAGCCCGGCGTGGTACGGTGCCGAGTCGTACTCGAGCCGCCGAGAGATCTCGTGACACCGTCGCCTGGCGTTTGTGAAGATGATCGTCTGCCCGCGATACCCCTTGCTCGAGGTCTGGTCGAAGGCCCGCCTGACGAGCCGGTTCTCGACGTCGATCTTGTCGCGGTCCTCGAGGAAGGTGACGTGACGCTCGATCGGCACCGGCCGTTGTTCGAACTCGATCAGCCGTGCGTCCAGTGCTTTGGCTAGCGTCTCGGGGTTGCCGACCGTCGCCGAGAGGTAGAGCCACTGCGTCGAGCCCGCGTTCTCACAGTAGTGTTTGAGCCGGCTGATCAGTCCGTCGAGGCGGTGGCCGCGCTCGCCCTCGCCGAGGGTGTGTACCTCGTCGATCACCACCGTTCCGACGTTTCCGAGGTTCTTGCCTGTCCGGAGCGCGTGGTCGATTCCCTCGTACGTGCCGACGATTACGTCGGCGTCTGGATCGAACTGCTCGCCGGTGTCGTTGATCCGGCTCGCCCCGACCCGGAGGGTCACGTCGACGACGTCGCCGTATCGCTCCTGGAACTTCCCGTATTTCTGGTTTGCCAGCGCCACCAGCGGTACCAAAAACAGCAGGGTTCCCTCGCCACGAAGCGCTCGGTCGATCCCGGCGAGCTCACCAATCAGCGTTTTGCCGGTGGCGGTCGCGCTGACGACCAGCTGGTCGGCGCCGTCGAGGGATCCGTGCTCGACAGCAAGCGTCTGAACCGGCAACAGCTCGTCGAACCGCGAGGCTATCTTCGGCTGTAGCTGTGGGTGGAGCCCCAACGAGTCGGTCGCGATCGGGTCGATCTCCTCGGCGGTGGCGCTGATCTCGTCGAACTTCGTCAGCTCGGGATCGAGTTCTCCGCTCAGCAGGTTCGTCACGCGGTCGAGATCCTGCACCTCGTACAGGAGCTCTTCGAGGCGGGCTCGGGCGCCGCTCGAGATACCGCCGGCGTAGGCGAGCTCGCGGTCGAGCTGCTCGCGGGCACAGTCCCGACAGATCTGCTCGCCGTCTGCCTCGATCGCCGTCTCGCTGGTAACCGGCGCGTACCGTCCGGCATCGGCACAGAGCCGACAGGTCCGGACAGCTCGGGCCTCGAGCTGGTAGCCCTCGAACAGCTCCGTGAGCTCGGCGCGGCCGCTCGGAGAGGTCTGCTCGGAGATGCGAATCCGGTCGGCTCTGCGGGCGAGCTCGACGAACTCGTCGGGACTGCGGCGATCCTCGCTAGTCCCGTCGACGACCCGCATCCGCGCCGGTCGCGGCCCGGCGTCGGTCTGTTTGACCTCGAGTCGCCCCTGGAACAGCCGCTCGCCGTCGCGACCGACGACCAGCTGGTACTGGCCGTCACGCTCGTGGAGAAAGACCGTCTCCACCTGCGGCAGCTGTTCTGACACGCCGTCCGGTAGGTTGTCGGCCCTCTTGAGTGGCCCGCCTTGTCGTCGCCCGAAAGGGCTATTGCTCCGGTCGCGCAACGCCTGCCGTGCACGATCGGACGCTCTCGTATCTTCGCGGTCGGTTCGGCGATCACTACCGCCGAACTACGATCGAGGCCCCGCCCCGGGCAGACCGGCGGGAGTGGGGATACGTCGTCTGGACGGCAAGCGGTGGCGAGACGTACGTCCGGCACAACTCCGTGCTCGATCTCGGTGCGATCGACCGGTTTCTCGCCCGCGAACGCCCACGACACGTGTACTTCTCTGCCGGACGTTACGAGGATCCAGGCGCCAGTCAGATGGCGGCGAAAGGCTGGCGCGGTGCGGATCTGATCTTTGATCTCGACGCCGATCATCTCCCCGAGACGGACGAGCAAGACAGCTACGCCGAGATGCTTGCTGCGTGTAAAGACGCACTGTGGCGGCTCCTCGAGTTCCTCGAGACGGACTTTTCGTTCGACGAGCTGTCGATCGTGTTCTCGGGGAGCCGGGGCTATCATGTCCACGTTCGTGACGACGGAATCCAGACCCTCGACAGCGACGCCCGTCGAGAGATCGTCGATTACGTGCGCGGAGCCGGGTTCAGCCTCGACGCACACGTCACCGAAGAGACTGTCGCCGGCTCGGCGGGCCGAATCAGCCCCGCGACGAACCGGTACCTGCCGACCGACGGCGGGTGGGGTCGCCGGATCCACGAGGAGCTGGTCTCGGTGCTCGAGGAGGTCGCTGAGCTTGATGAGCCAGCCGCGATCGACCGGCTCACGCAGTACGACGGTGTCGGCGAGAAGAAGGCACAGACGGCCTACCGGTTCGCGCGCGAGAGGTTCGTCGAGATCGAGCGTGGCAATCTCTCTGCACATACCGTCTTCGAGACGCTGGCCCGCGAGCTCGCAGACGCAGTCATCGAGCGCGACGACGCGCCGATCGACGAACCCGTGACGACCGACACGAACCGCCTTATCCGACTGCCTGGAAGCCTCCACGGCGGAAGCGGGTTGGCTGTCACGCCCGTGGATCGCGCCGAGCTCGCGGCGTTCGATCCGCTCGTCGATGCCCTCCCGGAGACCTTTCGAGGACACGAGATTGCCGTCGAAGTCACCGATGGCGGTCGTGTCGGTCTCGGAGGGGAGACGAGACATCTCTCCGAGGGCCGCCAGACCGTCCCAGAGTATCTGGGGGTCTTCCTGATGTGCCGGGGGCGTGCAGAGAAAAGCCAGGAGTAGCCCCGCCGGGGCGATAGTTTTACACGTCCCCGGAGAGTGGTCTCTGGTCGAGTACCGATCACAGACTCCCAGGCACTCGCTACGACGATGCAACTCGACGAACTCCAATCGGTACGTGACAACGAACGCCGGAGCGATCGACTCCAGCAGCTCCGGGAGTCGTTTTACGAGGACGCCGGGGAGTACATCAGGCAGCTCCGTGCCGAGCGGGACCGTGCGGCCGAGCGAACGGACGATCCGTTCGACGATCCAGAGGTGAACCGGCTCTCGGACGAGATCAGTACCGCCGAAGACACTATCGAGTCGATCTATCAGAAACGCGTCGGAAAGATCGTCAAGGCGGCCTCGCTTGCGGCAGCCGACATGCCTTCATCGACCGACGAGATGACCCGCGAAGAGCGAGAGCTGTTCGAGACGCTCGTCACGGCGATCGAACAGAACCGAGAGCGCGTCTTCGGCATCCTCGACGGGACTGATCCCGACGAGTCCGGTCGATCGTCGGCACAGGACTCGACCGTCCCGAACCCGGCCGACCGAGGCCCAGCCGACTCGGAGAGCCAGAGCCCCGAGCTGTCCGACGACCGGTCCCAGACGGTCGGCCAACAGGCGACCGACTCGATCGCGGAGTCGAGCGTAGCTGACCCTCCGAGCGCGGCCGATTTGATGGGCGGCACAGACCAGACCTCGGGCTCCGAGGCGTCTGGCGAGGAACCCGCCGCCTCTGCCTCTACCGACGGATCGGGTTCGGCCCGTCGGTCGGAGCCGACGCCGGATGCCGGCGATGGCACGAGAGCAGACCGACCGGTCAGAAACGACGGCGGAACTGCGACCGTACAGCGTCAGACAGTCCGTATCACGGACGATATCGAGCCGTTTGTCGGCTTCGACGACCGAGAGTACGATTTGGCCGAAGAGGATGTCGTCAGCCTCCCGAGTACGAACGTCGGACCGCTCGTTGAGCAGGGCGTCGCCGAACCGTTCGAGTGAGCCTCAGCCTCCGACTCAACCATCTCGTGAACACCGGCGGCCCCGTCACAGAGGGCGTCAGTCCGGACGCTCACCGACGGTCAGTGACACCGTACGCCGACGGCCGTCTCGGATAATCTCAATCTCGATCTCGTCGCCGGGGCGAGTCTCGAGGGCCAGAAACGCCGAGAGATCTTCTTGATTCCGTATCGTCCAGTCGTCCATCCCGACGATTACGTCGCCGCCGACCGGATCGGTCGTGGCCGGATCGAGGCCCCCGACCCTGCTTCCGTCGAGGACGCCGTCGGCAGGCGCTCCCTCGCGTACCTCGTCGATGTAGACGCCCCAGGTTACCGGGAGATCGTTGTTCTCGATGACCCGCGGGGTGACGTCACCGAGCAAGACCCCGAGATACGAGTGTGCGTACTCCCCAGTCTCGACGAGTTCGGGCACCACGTCGCTGACCCACGGGGCAGGGATCGCGAAGCCGATGCCCTCGCCCTGTCCCGAGCTCACGACGCCCACGACGACGCCGTCGTAGGTGAGCAACGGTCCACCGCTGTTGCCGGGGTTGAGTGCGGCGTCGGTCTGGAGCGTCGGTGAGATCGAGAACTGTCGTTCGGGGAGCCGAACGGTCCGGTTGCGCCCGCTCACGACCCCGGTCGTGAACGAGCCTTGGCGCCCGAACGGGTTCCCGATGGCTGCCACCGGGGTTCCGATTGCGGGTTGTTGGTCGGCGAGCTCGAGCGGCGTTGCCGACTCCGGTGGGTTCTCGACGGAGACGACCGCGAGATCGCTGTCACGGTCCTGGCCGAGCACCGTGGCCTCGCGCCAGCCGGCGTTCTCGAACCGCAGATAGACCTCGTCGGCCCCGCCGACGACGTGTTCGTTCGTCACCAGAAGGTCGTCGTCGTACATCCAGGCAGTCCCCGATCCGGTCCCGGTTTGAAACTCTGCCTGCACGGCTGCGACGGATCCGATCACGTCCCGGTACGTGTCAGACAGCTCTGTCGTCGTCTGTGGCTGTGGTCCGGACCCGTCGGCAGTTCCGGTGTTCGCTGGGAACCCGCTCGTGTCGTCTGTACAGCCAGCAACCGAAGCGGACAGTGCTGCTCCGGCTGCTGCGAGCACTCCCCGCCGGGAGATCCGCTCGTCCATACGAATGAGTAGGCTGGGAGATGCATAAACTCCTTGTCTGGTCTCTCGGCAGTTCCGGTCGGAGTCGATCGACCGCCACGGGAAGAGAAATTAAGTGTCCGTCGGCCGAACTCCGACCGGAGATGGAGCTCACTTGGCACGGTCACTCGACCTGGCGTATCGAACTTGGAGACACGAGTCTGCTCATCGATCCGTTCTTCGACAACCCGTTGACCTCGGTCTCACCGACGGCAGTCGAGACCGACTACGTACTGCTGACACACGGACACGCCGATCATATCGGAGATGTCGCCGCGTTCGATGACGCGACCGTCGCGACGACGCCCGAGCTGGCCGCCTTCGTCACAGACGAGTTCGGGATTCCCGAGACCCAGACGATCGGGTACAACGTCGGTGGTACGATCGAGCTTGGTGATGCCTTCGTTACGATGGTGCAGGCAGACCACACGAACGGGTTCAACACCGGCTACGAGGCCTCCGGCGGCCCGCCGACCGGGGTCGTCGTCTCCGACAGCCATCCGACCGATCTCGACGAGGAGGCGACCTCGTTTTACCACGCGGGTGACACAGCCCTGATGAGCGAGATGAAAGACGTGATCGGTCCGTATCTTCGCCCCGACGCGGCAGCACTTCCCGCAGGCGATCACTTCACGATGGGTCCCCGCCAGGCCGCGATCGCCGCCGGGTGGATCGAGGCAGATGTCGTCTTCCCGATGCACTACGACACGTTCCCACCGATCGAGATCGATACTGCGACTTTCGAGCACGAAGTCACGGACCGGACGGACGCAGAGCCAGTGGTGCTCGCACCCGACGAGACGTACACGCTCGGCTGATCTCTCGGCGGAGGTCTCTTTGCGCTCGTCGGGCTCGTCCCCGACCGACCTGTCTGCGCCCGGCTCTCGACGGTGCAGCCGAGGACTGCCGTGGTGGCGGCACAATCATTTTCCGCGTCTCGCCCCGACCGTTGGCATGGCAGATATCGACATCTCCAGCACGAGCCAGAACGGGTTCGCCACGCGAAGCGTCGTTGAGGACTGGGAGCTGACGATCGACGCGGCCGAGCAGGAGGGCCCAAACCCCGTTCAAGTGCTGGTCGCGAGCTACGTCTCCTGTTTCGTTCCCGCGTTCAAAATCGGCGCGAAACGCGAGGGTATCGACGATCTCGGCGAGATCGCGGTGACGACGACCGCAGAGCTCGACGACGAGGACGATCTCGCGGGAGTCACCTTCGAGATCGCGGTCGAAGCACAGCTCGGTGATGCGACGCCGGCGATAGTCGACCGCGCGGAGTCGCTGTGTCACGTCCACGATGCATTGCGCGATCAGCTACAAGCTGAGGTAACGGTCACCGACGGGGCCGAGCTGTGAAACGCTCTTGAGTATCCAGGCGCTAGCTCGGATATGGACAATCGGTGGACGGACTACCTCGCCGGCGCCCGCATGCAGGTCGACCAGCAGTTCTCAGAGCAGGTACGGGCGTCGGAGTTCACGAACCAGCAGTGGGGACTGATCATGACTGCCGTCGAGTTCGACATCGAGCATCCCGCCGATCCCGACCAGGCAGAACTCGTCGCCAACACCGACGACGTCGAGGCGATCATCCCCGAGCTGGATGCGATCGAACAACAGACCGTCGGCGGGACGGCTCCGGGCGGCTCCGGCGGCTCGGGCGAGTCGCTGTTGGGCCGGATCCGGTCGTACTTCGGCGGTGGTTCAGACGGCGACGATGACCAGTACCGCGAGGCGGTTGCTCTCGTTGACGAGTACACGACACAGCTGCAGGCGTTGCTCCGCGAGGAAGGCCGCTGGCAGGAGCTGTGTGCGGCCGCGGCCGAGGCCGAAGCCAAGGCCGAGCGCACCCAGAGCCCCGGCAGAACCGGTGCCGGCGATCGGTAGCCGTCGGCCGTTTTTTCGTGGTGTCCGTGTCGTTCGTCGCGGTGTGAGCTGAGAGGCATCGCCGTGATCTCATTCCGCCAGACTCGACGATCCGCGTCGCTGTGACTAACCCTCGTCTCGTACTAGGACACGTCGACGGCGCGATCACAGTTTTCGCCCGTAGCTACTCGGCGCGAAACAACGTCAATCCTTCTGCCTCGTAGATGCTGATGAGCTCGTTTATGATCTCGTCGTAGCTCTCGTCTTCGACCTGGAGACTGTCCAGCCGTTCGACCGTCTCCTCGGAGATTGTGATCTCTGGCATACTCGATTGTCAGTAACGGGCGAACTTAGCCTTACGGTCCGGATTGCCCGGTTGAACTCCGCCGAGACGGAACAGGTTACAGCCGCGTGTCGGCACCAGTCACCGGCCGACGAGCCGGTCGACCACACGCTCGGGGTCGAACTCCTCGAGATCGTCGTAATCCTGACCGGTTCCGAGAAACAAGATTGGCTTTCCGGTGACGTGTGCGATTGAGATCGCTGCTCCGCCCTGTGGATCGGCATCGGCTTTCGTCAGCACCGTCCCGTCGATCTCGGCGGCGTCGTTGAACTCGCGTGCCCGGTAGACGGCGTCCTGTCCGGCGACCGCCTCGTCGACGAACAGCACCATGTCCGGATCGATCACCCGATCGATCTTCTCGAGTTGATCCATCAGCCCGTCGCTGGTGTGCAGCCGTCCAGCAGTGTCGCCCAACACCACGTCGACATCGTTTGCCTTGGCGTACTCGACGGCGTCGTAGATCACCGCCGTCGGATCAGAGCCCTGTTCGTGGGTGATGAGCTTCTTGTCCAGGGCTGCCGCGTGTTCCTCGAGCTGCTCGTTGGCGCCGGCCCGGAACGTATCTCCGTTTGCGAGCACCGTCGAGAGCCCCTGCGTCTCGAGACGATGAGCAAGCTTCGCGATCGTTGTTGTCTTGCCGACGCCGTTGACGCCGGTAAACACGATCACGACCGGCGCGTCCGCAGCGTTGATCCGTCCTTCGAAGTCGAACTGGCCGACGCTGATGACGTCGTACAACGCCTCCCGGAGCGCATCCCGGGCTACACTCCCCGTATCCTTGAGGCGCCGACGGGCACTCCCGATTAAGTTCGCCTCGACACCGTCGATAATCTCTTCGGCGACCGACAGCTCGACGTCGCTTTCCAGTAGCGCAAACTCAAGCTCTTCGAGGTGTTCTTCGAGATCCGCTTTTTCGATCACCGTCTTCCCGGTCGCAAACAGCTTCGCGCGCTCGCCCAGTCCCGGCTTCGTCTCGCTTCCCTCGCTGTCGGAGGTTTCCGCCGACTCTGTCGTCTCGGAGTCGTTTGTTTGTCCGCCTCGTGACTCTCCGCTCGGCGAGTCACCTCTCTGGGAATCGGCGTCGGTTCCGGAACTCGTCGCTTCGGCTTCGGTCCTGCCCGGCGACGTCGCGGACTCGGCCGTGACAGCTCCCTCTGTCCCGGCGTCTGTGCCTGCGGCCGGCTCCGGCTCCGGAGAGGGCCCGTCGTCGCTTCCTGGCTCCGTGTCGTCTGTGGACGCGTCCGTCTCTGTGGCCTCGTCGACGTCTTCGGTGAAACTGTTGAGCTTCTCTTTGAGTCCGTCGAACATTTGCCGTGGAATGTGCGGGTCTTACTCGCCGGGGCCTTGCTGCTGTTGGAGCTGTTGCGCTTGGAGCTGCTCTGCGCGCTGTCGGAGCTGGTCGGTCTCGCTCTCGATCTCGGCGATCTCCTCGCGGATCTCCTCGATTCGGTCGTCGATCGTGTCGCGTTTCGACTCGAGGGTCTCGGTTGCGCCGTCCTGGTCTCGCTGTGCGGCGTAGTCGGCGCCGAGTTCGACGACGATCTCGTCAATCTCGTCGATAGTCGCCCGGACGTACGCGCCACCGCCCAGCGGAACCTGGACTGTGTCGCCGTCGTCGAGGGACTCGACCGCGTCGATCGCCTCTCCGATCGCCGCTTTCTCTGCGGTCAGAGACTCGACCTCTGCTTCGAGGACGCCTTGCTGCTCCTCGAGTGCTTCGAGCTGCTCTGCCAGCTCTTGCATCTGCGGGTTTCCACCGACGCTCATGCCGAGACCTCCTCGATCTCTACCTGAGTTCGTTTGAGTCCGTGCTTCGAGCCGAACTCGGCGTAGGTGTGCTCGACGGCGACGGATTCGTTGTCTGCCTCGATAGTCTTCTCGAAGGACAACCAGCCGTCCCGAGCGTTCCACTGTCCGGTGACGGTGTATTCTGTCATACCTACGTGTCGGGTGCCGACGCGGAAGAATCTTCCTACTCCACTCACACGCCCCGAACGAGTAGACAGCTCGCGTGTTTCCGCGAGACCATCTATCTGATCTGCCGGCGGGCGAGTGCTTCAACACCTGTCTGGGATGAATCACACGGTTCGTTCGGCTGCCAGCTGGCTGTTAGCTCAGTGGCAGCTCCCATCAGATTTAAGAGTGTTTGTGGTATCGATTACGACAGGCGATACCAATGTCACGCGAGACCGATTCACACGACCCAAGCCGTCGCGACGTTCTCACGGCAACCGGCGCGGCCGTTACCGTCGGGGCACTCGCCGGGTGCGTTGGCGACGACTCGGACACTCCGGACACGTTCCAGATCGGAGCCGTCGATTCACGAACCGGTTCGTTGAGCCCGTTCGGCGACCGCAACGAGCGTGGATTTCAGATGGCACTCGACGAGATCAACGAGGTCGGTATCGGCACTGGCGACGCAGAGATCGACTTCCAAGTAGAGGATTCCCAGAGCATCCCACAGGACGGGATCGAGGCCGCACAGACGTTGGTCGATCAAGAGGACGTCCCAGTGTTGATCGGCGCGGTCGGCAGCGGCGTCTCGATGGGTATCCACGACAGCGTCGTCCAGGGGACCGACGTGGTCCAGATCAGCCAGAACAGCACCGGCGCAGTTCTCGCCGATCGACCGGAGCTGCTTCGCATAAGCCCCAACGGGGCGGGCAAGGGTGCGGAGCTGGCGTCGTTGATCGACGACGAGGGGTTCGACGAGCTCGCGCTGACCTACGTCAACAACGACTACGGCGTTTCCCTGTCGGAGGTCGTCGTCGAGGAGTTCGAAGGACTCGGCGGTGAGATCACGGCGGAGATTGCACACGAAGAAGAAGAGAGTACATACAGCGGCGTCGTGAGCGAGCTCATCGACACCGGCTCCGAGGCTATGCTCTTTCTGACATACGCCGCGGAGTTTACCAACATGATAAACGAGCTGGTCGAGCGCGGGGTCACCGACGAGGTCCAGATCTTCGGCGCCGAGAGCACGATCGCCGAGGAGATTCTCGAGAACACGCCTACGGGAAGTCACGACGGGATGATCGGCATCACCGAATCTGCGCCGGTCGAACTAGAAACGTACCAGGCATTCGAAGATCGATTCCTGGACACTTACGACGTTGAGGAGCCGACTGTGTGGGCCGCATATGCGTACGATGCGGTGATGGTCAGCGCGATCGCAGCCCACGTCGCAGACGAGTTCGAGGGACCTGCGATCAGCGACGTAGTTCGGGAGGTGACGAATCCGCCCGGAGAGGAGGTAGCCGGGCTGGCCGAGGCAAAGGAGGTCGTCGATCCGGGCGGGGATCCAGACGCTGTCAACTACACCGGTGCAAGCGGCCCGATCGAGCTGGACGAGAACGGCGATCCGGAGGGTGCTTACCAGATCTACCGGGTCGAGGACCACGAGTACGTGTTCGGCGATTACATCGTCTGATGGCCGCCATCGACAGACGATCCGCGCCTTCCGAGTCAGTGACAGAGACGAGCCCGGTCCTGAGCGGAGAGACCAGTCACTCTGGTCGGCAGACAGATACCCCGATAGCTCACTCGTTGCCGTCGTGGCTGTCACGCCGGCAGCTGGCTCCGAGACTGGTATGAGTGCCGGCAGCGTGCTCGTCTCCTCCGGCCGATCCGTCCTTGTGGTTGACCTGTTCGGCAGTGTCTGGGACGAGATCGGCCAGCTACTGGTCAGCGGCCTCGTGTTCAGCAGCATTATTGTCCTCGGAAGCGTCGGCCTGGCTTTGGCATACTCGATCAGTGACTTTCCGAACTTCGCCCACGGCGATCTGATGACTGTCGGGGCCTACGCCGCACTGACGGTGAACGTGATCGCGGGCCTGCATCTCGCCGTCGGCGTGATCGTGGCGATGCTCGTCGCGGCACTGGTCGCGCTCGGCACCCACTGGACGGTGTTTCGTCCGCTCGAGGGGCGGTCGATCGAGCTATTGATCAGTAGCATCGGCGTGGCCTTTGCCTACCGGGCGATCGTCATCATGGGATTTGGGAACGACGAGCGATCCTACGACATCGGCGGTCGTGGCGGTATCGAGCTCATCGACGAGACCCTCGGCGTTTCGCTGACTCCCCGCGGGGCCGTTACGATTGCCGTCACCGTCGGACTCGTCGGGGCCTTGCATCTCGTTCTCCAGTACACCAGCCTCGGTCGGATGATGCGGGCAACGGCGGCAGATAAGGATCTCGCGCGGGTGAGCGGTATCCGGACCGGCCGAGTGCTGGCCACGATGTGGCTGCTCGGCGGGGCGCTCGCCGGATGTGCCGGCGTGTTCCTCGGACTGGACTTGCTCGTCCGCCCACGAGTTGGCTTCTCGATTCTCGTGGTGTTGTTCGCGGCGGTGATCCTCGGCGGTATCGGGAGCGTGTACGGAGCGATGCTCGGCGGGATCGTCGTCGGGATGGCTTACGAGTTCACGCCGCTGCTGCCGTTCGTCGGAACCGAGTACAACGCCGCGGTCGCGTTCGTGTTGCTGATCGCCGTCCTGCTGGTCCGACCGACCGGGATCGTCGGAGGAAAGAGTACAGCATGATCCCAGACACGTTCTCCGCCCGTCTCGAGCGGCTCACCCGCGAGGAGCAGCTAATCGCCGCTGGTGCTCTCGGTCTCGCTGTCGTCATCGGGATCGGCGTCGCCGTCGGCGCTCTCCAGTCGGCCTTTCTCGTCTCGTCGCTCGCGTTCGCTCCGGTGACGCTGTTGCTCGCGCTCGGCCTGAACGTCCAGTGGGGGTACAGTGGACTCGTGAACTTCAGCGTCGCCGGATTCTTCGGCGTCGGTGCCTACAGCACTGCCGTACTGACAAACGGCGCCGATCCGCATGGGCTCGCCTTGCATCCGATCGTCGGGCTGGCGGCAGCAATCGCAGTCAGTGCCGTGCTCGCGGTGCTTATTGGCCTCCCGACGTTGCGCCTCCGTGCGGATTACTTCGCGATTGCGACGCTTGGCTTCGCCGAGATCGTCCGGCAGATACTGCTGAACGAACAGTGGCTCACCAACGGTGGTCTCGGAGTGTTCGGCATCCCCGTCTTGCTTGAGGGCGGTCCGTTCGCGACCGTCGGTGACCTACTCAATACGACCGGCCGGAACGTCGGTAACGTCGTGGTCGGCGTTCTCTTGGTGGCGGGTGTCTTCCTGTTGTTGCGGCGGCTCCAGAGCTCGCCGTGGGGGCGCGTGTTGCGGACGATCCGGGCCGATGAGGACGTCGGCCAGGCGCTCGGAAAAAACACCTACCGGTTCAAACTCCAGGCGTTCGTGCTCGGCAGCATGATCATGGGCGTGGCCGGATTCTACTTCGCGCACTACATTCGAGCGGTCTCGCCGGGGGCGTTCGTGCCCATCGAGACGTTTTACATCTGGGTCGCGGTTATTCTCGGCGGCTCCGGGAGCAATCGCGGCGCGATTCTCGGCGGCCTCGCGGTCGTCGTCATCCTTCGGGGCACACGGCTGGTCAACGAGCAGCTCGACGAGCTGCTGTTCGTGCTGACGATCGACGAACAGGCGCTCCGGCTCCTGCTGATTGGACTGCTCGTCATCGCGATCGTCAGGCTCCGGCCACAGGGGCTGTTGCCGCCCCAGCGCGAGCACATCTGGCCGGCGGCCGCAAGAGGATCTGACTCGACAGACGAGAGCGATCTCACGGAGGAGGCCGCCGAATGAGTACCACCGGCTACAGCTACGACGACGGCGACCTCGCGAAGTCGGACTGTGTGCTGACCGTCGAGAACCTCCGCAAGCAGTTCGGCGCGCTCGTCGCGACCGACGACGTCTCGCTGGCCGTCGAGCGTGGCTCGATCACGGGACTGATCGGTCCAAACGGCGCCGGCAAGTCGACGCTTTTCAAGCTAATTTCGGGATTTTACCAGCCAGATGCCGGCTCGGTCAGCCTCGACGGGACCGACATCACCGGCTGGTCGCCCGACCGCATCGCCCGCGAGGGGATGACCCGGACGTTCCAGACCCCCCGCCGAATCGAGGGGATGACCGTCCGTGAGAACATGCTCGTCGGGCCACAGAGCCAAGCCGGCGAGTCGATCAGCTCGATCCTGTTCCGTCCGGGCCGCGTGCGACGCGACGAACAGGCGAATCTCGAGCGAGCTGCCGACCTGCTCGAACTGTTTGAGCTGGAGCATCTCGCCGAAGAGCCTGCGACCGACCTGTCTGGCGGACAGTTCAAGCTGCTCGAACTTGCCCGGGCGATGATGGTCGATCCGGACGTACTCCTGCTTGATGAGCCCGTCGCCGGCGTCAATCCGGCCCTGGCGGAGGATCTGTCGGCGTACATCGAGCGGCTCAACCGCGAGCGGGATCTCACTATCTTCATTATCGAACACGACATCGATTTCATCATGGAACTGGCCGATCCGATCATCGTCTTGGATCAAGGAAAGGTACTCACGGAAGGGTCGCCCGAGGCGGTCCGGACCGACGACAGAGTCATGGAAGCGTATCTCGGCGGCGCCGACGGAGGCGAGTCGTGACCGACGCCGACACGGACGCCGACACGACTGCTGACGCAGCTCCGGCGGTCGACACGACGCTCAGTTTCGAGCAGTCGATCCCCGACGAGGCGGTACTGGCCGTCGAAGATATCGAGAGTGGCTACGGCGAGCTCCAGGTGCTGTACGATGTCTCTATGTTCGTCGAGCCCGAGGAGATCGTCTGCATCATCGGTCCGAACGGCGCCGGCAAGAGCACCGTCCTCAAGACGATCTTCGGACTGCTCGAGCCCTGGAGTGGCACCGTCCGAGTCGGCGACCGAGAGATCTCTGGGCTCGCCCCAGAGGATGTCGTCCGAGCCGGCGTCGGATACGTCCCCCAAACAGAGAACGTCTTCGAGAC
>OBKM01000071.1_pt1 | contig 43523 bp, 32 predicted proteins | sample 1519691 | NCBI WGS metagenome assembly OBKM01 (sample SAMEA37050418, study PRJEB22526) | metagenome | biome: saline pan; feature: lake; material: water | place: Egypt | collected 2015 | depth 0.5 m
GCCCCACGCGAAGTGCCCTACGCCTGTGAGGCTCCTCGCTTACTTCACGTCGCCTGGGCACCGCTCGATTATTATCGTCAGAAGAAAGGGGCTTTTAAACGCATCAATAATATTTTCCAGCGCCGTTAGGCTATGAGCGTCCGATCATCCATTTCAACGCCCACATAAAGCGGAAAATATTACTGATCAGCGTGAAGGACACCGCTCGCATACGCAGGTCGACTTGCGCTAGTGACGGGCTCGGGAAGCGGTTCCCTGAGCGCTGCGGCGGCAGCCTATGGAGGAGGGGGCTGCGGGCTTCCCTGTGCATCGGCAGATCCCGCTGCGCACGCGGTCTGAGGCGGCAAGCGGGCTGCAGATCGCTCGCGCCTCTTCATGGCGGGTTTTCCAACTTGGGAACCGGCGTCGGCTCGTCGTTCTCGTCCAGCGCGACGAGCACGAACGACCCTGCGCAGGCCTTCTGGCGCTCGTACTGGTCCATCGGCTCGATGAACATCTCCGCACGCACCGTGAGCGACGTAGCGCCCGTTTCGGCGACGCGCGCTACGATCTCGACGATCGTTCCCTCCGGCACGGGCTCCTTGAAGTCGATCTCGCTCGAGTGGACCGTCACCACCTTCGTGCGGCACCAGCGCGTGGCGCAGACGAATGCGGCCTGGTCCATCCACGCCATCGCCGAACCGCCGAAGAGCGTGCCATAGTGGTTCGTGTCGCCCGGAAAGATGGGATGGACCATACGGGTGGTCGCCGCCTCCCGGGCCGGTCGGTCGGTGCTCATTCGGTGCTCACGTGGACTGGTTGATGTCTGCGTGTGGGCGGGAAAAGGTGGCTGAAGGAGATTACCCTAAGAGGTTACCCTTCGCAGCTCCGGCAGGCCAGCAGCTCGCGCGAGAAGCTCTGCGCGGCGTTCACTCCGTGCTGGTAGTACAGGGACTTCACGCCCCGCTTCCAGGCCTCGATGTAGAGGCGGTTGATGTCTTTAGCCGGTGTCGAGTTTGGGTCGATCGCCAGGTTGAGCGACTGGCTCTGATCGATGTGCTTCTGACGCGCAGCCGCCTGATCCACAATCGCCAGCTGACTGATCTCGCTGAACGTCTTGAAGACGTCCTTCTCCTTCTCGGACAGAATGTCCAGATGCTGCACGCTGCCGTCGCGAAGCGCGATCTGTTCCCAGACGTCCTCGGTGTCCTCGCCTTTCTCCGCGAGGAGCGCTTTCAAGTGCGGGTTTTTGTAGGTTACCTTCATCTTGGCCCGATCCTGGACGAAGTAGTTGCTCTTGATCGGCTCGATCGACGGAGAGACCTGCCCGAGAATGAAGCTTGAGGACTTGGTCGGCGCCACGGCCATGGTGGTGGCGTTGCGCCGGCCATAGCCTTCGAGCACCGGCGGCTCGCCAAAGCGCTCGGCGAGGTCCTCGGAGGCGGCGTAGGAGCGCGTCTTGATCGTCTTTGCGATCTCGGCGCCGGTGAGGCGCGCTTCGGTCGACTCGAACGGGATCATGTTCGCCTGCAGGTAGGAGTGCCAGCCCAGAATACCGATGCCGATCGAGCGGTGGCGGCGAGCGAAGCGAACGGCGCGCTCCATGTGCTTGAGGCCGCGCGCGCCTTCGATGAACTCGGTCATCACGGCGTCGAGAAACTGGGTCAGCGTCTCGACGGCATCCGTGGATTTCCAGTCGTCGTACCGCGCGGCGTTCATCGACGAGAGGCAGCAGACGAAGCTCTCGTTGGGGCCGGACGGAAGGGCAATTTCGCTGCAGAGGTTGCTCGCGTGGATGTCGTAGCCCTTATCCTTGTACACCTGCGGGCGACCCGCCTGGACGTTATCCTTGAAGATGATGTAGGGAATGCCCAGGTTCATGCGCTGCTCGATGATCCGCGCCCAGCGATCGCGCTTCTCTTTGTCCCCATCAATCATCGACTCCATCCAACCCTCTGGAATGACGACGCCGTAGTACATGGTCTGAATGGCGTCGCCTTCGGTTTGAATGTTGAGCCACTCGTCGATGTCAGGATGGTCGATGTCGAGGTAGCCCGCGAAGTGGCCGCGGCGCGTCTCACCCTGGGAGACGACGTTGATGATTCGATCGAAAAGCTGCGCGAAGGGATGGGTGCCATTCGAAGTCCCGTTGTTCGTAATTGTCGCTCCGCGCGGGCGGATGTCGCCGAAGTAGCCGCTCGTGCCCCCGCCGACCTTCGTCATCATGCCCACCTCGGCGTGCGTGTCGAGGATCGACTCCATCGAGTCGCCGATGTACGAGCCGAAGCAGGAGATCGGGAGGCCGCGATCTAGGCCGAAGTTCGCCCAGACCGGCGAGGCGAGTGAGTAGTAGCCGCGCGCCATGTACCGGTAGAACTTGTCGGCGAAGCCGCCGATGCCGAGGATCTCCTCGGCGCGCTCGCCAATCTGACGCACGCGCTCCTCGGGCGTGACGCCTTCGAGGAGATAGCCGCGCCGCAGGAACGTGCGCGAAGCGTCATTGAGCCAGTAAAAGTCGGGACGATCGGTGGGAGCGAGCGACGTGTCATCGCGGGCCGAAGAGTCGGAGGGGGCGGCAGTTTGGGTAGACATAAGCGTTCGTGGGGGTGCGGTGAGAAAGAGGGAGCCGGCAGGGAACTCGGCGCGTCTAAAAAGCTGTTTGGTGGATGAATGAGAAGTCGACGCGCTGGGAGCACGGCGACCGAGTACTCTTGGGATGGCCTCAGACAGTTCGCTAAACAGCGTCTAAGCTCTCAAAACAACGGTTTAGAACAGGTCGTCGCTGCTTACGCTCTGGGTCATCTTCGAGTAGCTCGTGCTGCGCTTCGAGAAGAAGTCATTGCCTTTGGTAAGCAGAATCTCCTCGTAGAACCAGCGCGTTTCGTCGAGGCGTTCAGGGTCGACCTCAAAGACGGGGGGAACGTCGACACGGTCGAGCGAGCGGTTGAACCGGTCGCGCAGGAAAGCATCCACAGTCCGGCGCGGGAGGAAGTCGAGCTCGCCCTCGGCGAAGATCCAGTCGAGGATGTTGCGCTCGGCGCGGTAGGCCCGCCGGCAGGCCGTCTGGACCTCCTCCTCAAAGGGCGCGCCGAACCACTCGGGGCGCTCCTCACGCATCGTCTCGATGAGCTCTACGCCGAAGAGCCCGTGGATCTGCTCTTCCTTCGAGGTGGCCTCTACGGCGTTGGCGATCCCTTTAAAGCGCTTCTCGTGCCGGTCGAAGGCCAGCATGATGAGAAACTGGCTAAAGAGGCTCACATGCTCGATGAAGATCGAGAAGAGCAGAATAGAGTGCGCAAACTCGCGGTCGGCCTGGGCCTTCGTGCCTTCGAGGTAGGCGTCGAGATAATCGATCCGCTCCTTCATGGCGGGGACCGACTCGATGCGCTCAAAGGCCTCGCTCAGGCCCAGGAGGTCTAGCAGATGCGAGTAGGCGTCCATATGGCGCACCTCCGACTCGGCGAAGGTCATGCCCACGGCCCCGACCTCAGGAACGGGCATCCGCCGGTAGATGTCGGCCCAGAAGGTCTTGACCGACACCTCGATCTGCGCGATTGCGAGCATCGTCTTGCGAATGACGCTGCGCTCGGCGCTGGTACACCGGACGCGGAAGTCCTGGACGTCGCCCTCGAAATTGAACTCGTCGTGGACCCAGTACGAGTGGCGAATGGCGTCCTTGTATTCGAGAAGATGGGGATATTCGTAGGGCTTCAGGTTGACGCGGCGGTCGAAGAGACTCATGAGTGCTTCCGGGGGTGGCTAATAGAAAAAACCTCGAGCGCCCACCGCGCCCCAAGTTCAGGCCACAACAGAGATGAGGAGCGTATCTCCCGCCTACGGCGGCGATGAGATACGGAAGTCACCATGTGCCGCTGACCCGCGCCCTAGGACGCGTAGGGCGAGCGACCGGCCCGAGGGCCCGTCGCCATCGGTCGTGCTTCGAGCAGGCATTCGGACTTTCACCGTTGCGCGACAGCGCCGGAATTCCACCGGACTTCCCCTGAGGAGCGCTCCCAACGAGGGATCGTCGAAAGCGTCGCCGCGCCACGACAGCGCGGCCTCGAAGCGTTCGTTAAAATGTGTTCCGTATGGTAAGGGCCTGCATATTGACTGTCAAGGGCCCGTCGGGAAAAATCCGTTATTGAGATCCAACGAACCGGGTACTCAGCGGCGTCCTGCGGAGTCGGTGGTCTGTTATGCCGTTTTTGTTCAGAGAAGGCGTCAGCAACGTCTTCGGGAGTGGCACGGGAATGGCACCCAATCCCAGCTGTCGCCTGCAGACACGGAATCGGGCTGCGGCAGCGATAGAGAGAAACCGCTGTAGAAGCGATCCCTTCGAAGAGCATTCCTGAAGGGGCATCAGGGGCTGTGATTTTCTCGTTTCTTTCCTGCGCTGCGGCGAACGATGTGCCCGGCGCGAAGTGCACGTGATGCCGCTGGGCTGGCCTTTCCTCTGAGCGGTTCAGTCGACGGCTCTTGTCTCATCGTCCCTCGGTTTCTGTGCTTCGATTTCTCTACAACCCCATTCGCGCGACCATCGAAGGCGTTGGCCTGCTGTTGGCCCGTCTGGGATGGATAGATGTGCTACGTGCGCGCCGGATCTCAGACCTGGCCTGGCCGCGCGTCCTAACGGGAGTCGCGCGCATGTCGAAGGCCACGGCCGATGTAGCCATGGTAGGGCTTGCGCTGGGAGCCACGGCTATTGCAGGCGTAGGGTATGCCGTGCCGTACTGGACGCTCGCCTACATGCTGGGAGGCGGCATCGCCGGCGGAACGATTAGTCTCGTGTCGCAGCGTTTTGGGGCCGGTCGTCACAGGGCCATCAGCCGGGCCGTGAAGGTGAGCGCTGTGCTCAGCGTGGTGGCGACGTTGCCGCTTGTAATCATGTTCTGGACGATCCCTGGATCGCTCATCCGGCTGCTCGGCGCTGAGCCCGAGGCCGTGGCTTTCGGGGTGCCGTACCTTCAGGTGGCCAGCCTCGCCATGCCGTTTGCCGCGCTCAACCTGATAGCCAGTCGCACCCTCGTGGGCGTCAACGACGCCTGGTCTCCGATGGTCGTTCGGTCGATCGGTGCTGTGGCTAATATCGCGCTGACAGGGTTGCTCATCTTCGTCCTTGACCTGGGAGTGGTAGGCGCCGCGCTGGGCACGCTGCTCGGAACTGCCACCGTAACGGGCGTGCTGTACTGGGGCCTGTTCGCGGGGCGGCTCCCGCTGCTTGGAGAGTTGCCGGTACGCATCCGTCTTCCCGCGCCGCACTGGGACGGCGATACGGCGCGCCACCTCACGCGAATCGCGACGCCGCTTGCGCTCAAGAATGTGGTGCGCAGCGGAGGACAGTTTCCCATGCTGGCCATCGTGAGCCTCTTTGGCTCGGAGATCGTGGCGGCCTTTGTGGTAGCGCTGCGGATTCGTGCGCTGCTCAACACCCCCGGATGGGGCTTCGGGCTTGCCTCGAGTAGCCTCATTGGGCAGGCGCTCGGCGTGGGTCACGAGCGCAAGGCCGATGCCTACGCGCACGACGCGCTCCGATTTACGGTTGCCGTGTACGCGATTGGCGGACTGCTGGTGTTCCTCTTCGCACGTCCCGTCAGCTTCCTCTTCGTCAGCGATCCCGACCTGATCCCTACGACGGCCGCCTTCATCCGTGCGGCCTGCGTCAGCGTCGTGCTGTGGGGCCTCATGAACGGCGCGATGGGCCCGCTTCGTGCGAGCGGCGACACGACCTGGCCCCTCTACGGGCAGGTGATCGCTCTCCTGCTGTTCGCTCTCCCCACAGCGTACGTCGGGGCCGTAACGCCGCTGGGCGTGTGGGGGCTGTACGCCGCTCTCGCCTTCGAAACCGGCATTGCGGCGGCTATCATCTACTATCGATTCCGCACCGAGCGCTGGAAGCTTATCAGCCGAGACTACCGCGCTGCGGCTGTCGGCAAACAGTGACAGGGGCCCAGCTCGCAGTCAGACTGAGTTCGTAGTCAGCGTCGGAAGAAGCGAGCCAGCAGAGCACCGACGGCGATCCATCCGAGTCGGTAGAGCCACGACGTAGACCGACCGGCTGGCTGCGGAGGCGCTTCCTCGCTGCCTGCGGGAAGGGTCGGGGGAGCAGGAGCGTTTCGGCGGGCATACACGGTCGTAAACTCGGCCCCAAGAAAGAAAATCTGGGCTGAGTAGTAGATCCAGATCAAGAGGGCCACAAGCGCGCCTGCCGCGCCGTATGCGGACGTGACCGAGGCCCGCCCGATATACCAGCCGAGTCCCCAGGTGCCTAAGGTAAAGAGAACCGCTCCCAGGACGGCGCCCAGCCACACGTCCGACCAGCGCACGGAGGCGTCGGGAAGGAAGCGATAGAGCGCTGCAAAGAGAAGTGTCAGCACGACCAGCGAACCGATCCGCTCGGCGGCAAGCAGAAGTCCCGGCGCTGCCAGCCGGTCGGCCAACCCGGCGATGATGGAGGTGAGGAGCAAGCTGGCGACAATTACCACTCCAGTCCCTATCACAAGCAGCAGCGAAAGCCCGCGCCGTCGGAGAAAACCGACCCATCCTGCGTGGTGCGGCGTGGCGTTCCAGATGGTGTTCAATGCCTCCTGGAGGCGAGCGAAGAGAGCGGTAGCTCCCACTATCAACACCACGCTCCCCAAGACGGCGGACCAGACGCCGGCTGTCGGGGCGGCAGCCGCTCCTTCCAACAGGTTCTGGAAAAGAGCCGCTCCATCAGGACCGATCACATCGCGCACTTGGGCCACCAGCTCCTCTCGAGCCGCGGCGGCCTGCTGACCGTACAACAGTCCAACCACAGCGAGAGCCAGCACCACGAGCGGCGCCAGGGAGAAGAGGGCGTAGTAGGCGAGAGCGGCCCCGAGCCGCTCGGCGTTGTCGGCGCTGTACGCGCGAAACGTGTCTAGCGCCTGCTGTTTAGCTTCGGCGAGAGACATCCGCGGAGCAAGATCGGTGGCGGAAAGAAAGGGGCCCTGACCACAAACGCTTCAGCGGGCAGCCTATGCGCCGATGGTCCCGCTTTACGCCTCAGACTCGCTGGCGTGCGAATCAGAGGCCGACACGAGCGACTTCCGCTCAGGCTTGATGACGAGCACAGGGGCTGGAGCTCGTCGGAGCACCTGCTCGGCGACACTTCCGATCAGCATGCGATCGAGCCCGGTGCGCCCCTTCGTGCCAATGACGATCAGTCCGATGTCGTGCTCGTCAACGTACTCCAGGATGGTTTCTGACGGGTCGCCGCCCTTCGCCGCAACCGTGACGCGGTCGTGGCCGATCTTGGCATCGGCAATTTTCTCGAGGTCGAGTTTGGCCTGGTCGAGCACAGCGGCCTCTGGGAAGTTGTCCGGGTCGATGTGGGGCGGCGGCGGGTCGGGCACCTCTACCACGTGAAACAGGTGGATGTCCGCATCATAGACGTCGGCCGCTCCGCTCGCGTGCTGGGCGGACTCGTCGGCGTGTTCTGAAAAGTCGATCGGAGCGAGCACCCGTTCCACGGCCTCCGAGGGCGCCTCGTCTGCTTCCGTGCGCACCGTAAACACGGGGCAGGGCGATGCGCGGACCACGTCCTCCGCGACGCTCCCAAAAATGAGCCGATCGGTTCCGCGCCGGCCGTGCGTTCCCATCACGACGAGGTCGATATCGCGGTCATCGGCGTAGGTGCAGATCGCCTCGGCCGGAGCGTCGGAGTTAATTTGCTCCTGCTCCACCGAGAGCGCCTCCAGATCGACCGCGTCCTCCGCAGCGCCCTGAAGCCAATCGGTGAGCGTGTCAGCCGGAACTGGAAACGTGCCGTCCGTCTCGGATGCGCCGTCCTCTCTGACGTTTACGATATGGAGTTCGGCGTCGTGCCGTTCGGCCAGAAAGGCAGCCTGAGGAAACGCGCGCAGCGACCCCTCAGAAAAGTCAGTGGAAAATAAGATGCGACGAATGGCAAGCATGGGAAACCCCTCGTGTTTTAATCTTGGGTGCGTTTATCGGGTGATGCGCAAAGAATATGTCACCATAATACATAGACTTAAGGTATACATCACAGTGGGGAAATCCTCAATGTTCGTGTGGGGATCTCTTGATTTTGAAAGAAGAATGCACCTGTCCCGTCCCGAGCAGCTCGTTTTTCCCGGTTTTACCGGAAGCGATCAAACAGAAAGAGCATGCCGTCCGGACGAACGCCGACGAAGATATCGCCCTGGAGCCGGCCGTCGCGAAGGTCGGATCCACGATGCGCCCAATCGACCTGCAGCGTGAGCCCACCGAGCCGCAGGCGAACGCCGAGCCCGAATCCGCTGCGTATGGCGGCTGCGTTAGGATCCTCAGTGAGGTCAACTCCGCCTACGTCAGCGAAGGCGGCCAGTCGAACGTGGCGGCCGAGGAGAGCGGGAAAACCGCCGGTCGCTCCGATGGTGCCCGGAAGGGGCACCCAGATCTCCGACTGCATCACGCCAAGTGCCCGCCCGATCGTAACGTCCGGCCGGAAGCCGCGAACTCCTACGAACCCGCCGAACGAGGGGCGCTCGAAAGAGGGCGTGTTGAGACTTGCCCACTCCAGCCGCCCGTCGAAGTCGAGCGAGAAGCCGCTTCCCAGCTCTGGATGCCAGCGCGCGGCGAGGGCGGTTCGAATGAAGGCCGTGTCCTCGGCGTGCCGCAACCCGCCCCGCGCGAGCACTCCTCCGATGAGATCGGGACGAACGAAGGAGGGCCGTCCCACGCGAGATGCCTCTCCGCCCAGCTCCAGCGTGGTTAGGTCCCGGAAGGCATTGGGCAGCTCGTCAAAATTGAGCCATATGCGCGAAAATCCTGCTTCAGCGTAGGCTGAGCGCTGCCAGAGATCCGCCGGCCGCTGCCGCACTGTGGCCCGCGAGCGAATGCCTGTGCGGCGCTCGTCTAGTCCCTCACCGTCCAGAATGCGGTCGGGCTCAAAATAGGAGAACCCCGTGGTCGATACGATGAGCGCGCGGCGCGGGGCAAGCGTGAAGCGATGGGTGTAGCCCAGACTCCCGAACAGCTGCCCGCCCCATCCAAAGACGACGTCGATGTCGCCCGAGGGAATGCCCCCGTAGATGTAGTTGGCGAAGATGCGAGAGCCGGGTCCCGGCTGATAGCCCACGCCGAGCCGTATCGTGTGGAGGTTGCGCCGGTCGGGATCGAGAACGTTCGCTTCAGACTGCTCCTCGTCGTCATCGAGCAGAGGAACGGGAGGCGCGGCGGCCCCATCGGTCGGAGCGGAGCCTACCAGCACCATAAGGAGCCCACCAATCATCGCGCCGAGCCAAGACCGGACTGGACGCACGGTGCGCATGGCGGCTCGGGGAGTGGGTCAGTACGGCGAGTCAGGGGCGTCGACGTCCGGGCTGAACAGAACGAGCCCGCCGCTGCGACCGCCGCTCACCAGAGCGGGATTGCCCGTGTCGAACAGGTCAACGAACAGCGGGGTCGTGTAGCGTGGCATGTCGAGATCGACGAGCTCAGGCGTGCCGTCGAAGATCGGCGCCTCGGCGGTCCCGAGATTGCGGTGCAGCACGAGCCCATCGCCCTCAGAGCCGACAACCAGGTCGAGCGTTCCGGTGCCGTCGACATCGTGGAATGCCGGGGCGCTCCGCCGCGCGACCTTCACGTCCTCAAAAGCGCCTTCCTGGCGCTCGAAGTCGGGCGTTTCGGCGGTGCCCTCATTGCGATACAAGTGCACGCGGCCATCCGATCCGCCCGACACAAGGTCCAGGCGGTCGTTACCCGTCAGGTCGACGAGCGTGGGAATAGACGTCGAGCCCCGGGGCAGCTGCTCCGACCAGTCCTCTTCGTGCTCGAACTGCGGCAGCCCGTCGTCCATCCCTGCGTTTCGGTAGACCTGCAGGTCGCCCTGCCAGGTGCCCAGCACGAGATCCAGTTCGCCGTTGCCGGTCAGATCGCCCAGCGCCGGCGCGTAGTCGTACTCTTCAGGAAGATCCAGCGTGCCGCGCTCCTCAAACTCGGGTGCTGACGGCGTGCCGACGTTGGCAAAGAAGTGGACCGTCGATGTCTGGCGGTCGTCCGGGTCGATACGGTTGGCGAGCAGCAGGTCCTCCGCGCCGTTGCCGGTGAGGTCTCCAAAGGCGGCCGTGCTCTCACCGCCCACGTCAATTGATTTCAGGAAGCGCTCCGTGCGCAGCTCGTACTCGTCCGGCCCCAGCGCTTCGTAGTAGAGAAAGTTGTCGGCGAGCGTGGAGTTGGCGTCGTGGGCGCCGCCCACCACACCGACGAAGAGATCCTTGATGCCATTGCCGGTCCAGTCGGCAAAGTCAGGCGCGTTGTATCCGCTCGTGCTTACCGGATCGTTGGGCGGGAAGAGCTCGGGCTCGGTCGAGTAGTTGGGGTTGCCGCACGAGCCCATGTTCTCCAGGAGCAGCAGACTAGGCTCAAAGAAGTCGCCCCAGAAGAGGTCGATGATATCGTCGCCGTCGTGATCGGTAAACGTGAACGAGTTGGCACCGTGGCGCATCGTGCCGAACTCGCTGATGATCTCGATCCCTTCGAAGCGCTGCGTGACCAGCTCAAACTCGGGAACGCCGTCTTCATCGAACCCGTCGGCGTTGTAGCGCGTGATGGTGCCGTCGAGCAGCCCCAGAAACAGGTCCGGCTCGCCGTCACAGTCGATATCGGCAATGTTCGGGATGTTCTGGCGATCGGAGAAGATGGCGTTGCCCTCTACGTCGCGGAGCGTGTCGGCGGCCAGCGTGAACTCGGGATCCTCGCGCGTTCCCGTATTGCGGAAGTAGCGGATGTAATTGTAGGGCGCCTCGGCGAGGAGGTCGTACGTCCCCTCGCCGTGGGCATCCACAAACCGGTACCACTGCCCGATGCGCAGGTCCTGAAACTGATCAGTGCGCCAGACAAGCTCACGCTCTCCGTCCTCTGCCTCGACGTTCTCGAAGAACATGAGCTGATTACCCCGCTCCTGCACGAAGAGGTCCGGGTAGCCGGTGCCCGTGATGTCGACGAACTGCGGGCGCGGGTTGGTGAGGCCGCCGAGGAACGGATAGTCGTACAGCTCCCCATCTGCGTCGCGCACGTCGAACGGATCAACCGACCGCTCATAGTCAGCGGGGAATGCAGCCGGCGCTTCCGGTTCCGGCTCCTCTTCCGCACGGTCGGGCAGGAAGAGAGCGCAGCCGGTGAGCGTTGAGGCGACCAGCAGGGCGACCGCCCCGATGGTAGCACATTGCGCAGTTCGGGAAGGCAGAACTTGAAAGAGGCGCCAGTTGGAGTTCACAAGCACGGTTTTACTTCTCCGTTGGATAGGGTTCGGCGAGCGCGTCGTCGTTACCGGGCTCGCGTGCCGATCCCCGTTGCGTACATGCCGACCTCGATCTCGTCAACAACCTCGCGCGTCTCCAGGTCGATCACCGAAATGGTTCCGGGGCGGTCCTCCATCTCGTGATCATCGTGCTCCTCGTCGTGATGCCCCGGATCCTGCGTGCCCGGAGCCGGGGCCTCGGCACCGGCCATCATGTCCTGCGCCATCTGTCGCATCATGGAGCGCTGATGGTTATTCGAGACGTAGAGGTAGCTCCCGTCTGGCGACACGGCCGCGCCATGCGGCTCGGCAAAGGTGTCGTCCTCGATCGTATCGACCACAGAGCGCGTCTCGATGTCGACGACGCTGACCGTGTTGGCTTCTTTATTCGGCACGTAGACGTAGTCGCCGCTCGGGTCGAACACCGGGTGCCAGGGCTGCGCGCCCACCTCGACGCCCCCGGCAGGGGCCAGTTCGCCGCTTTCGGCCACCTCAAAGAATAGCAGCTGTCCGCTGATCTGTCCCGTTCCAACGACAACGCGCCCATCCGGCGCAACGTCCATCTGGTTGAGCACGTGCGTGGGGCCGTCCAGGAGGGACAGCTCGCCGCGGCGGGCCTCCGTGTCGACGCCAATGAACTGATTGGTCGCGAGGCTAGCCGAGAAGGCAAAGCGCCCATCCGGCGAGACGGTGATTGCGTGCGGACGCGGGAAGAAGACGTCGATCTCATCGATCAGCTCCATCGTCGACCGCTCGACGGCCGCCAGGCGCTGCGGCGGATCAGCGGCCGACATCGAGCGAGCCGCGTAGAGCTCGTCGCGCTCAGGGTGGAGGGCCAGCAGACCCGGCGCCTCCTGCGACACCTCGCCGACGAGCTCGTTGTCGGCATCGAACTTCAAGATGACATTGTCGCCAATCAGCGACACGTACCATGCCGACCCGTCGGGCTCAGCGATGGCGTGGTGCGGGCGGGCGTTCTCGGAGTAGCCGTGCGCTTGCAGGTCGACGGTCTCGGTGACCTCATGGGTCTCCATGTCGATGATGCTCACCGACGCCTCGCCCTGGTTGCTCACGTAAAGCAGGTCGCGATCTGCATCTGTGGCGAGTGCATCCGGTGTGCTCAGACCGAACGCCAGTAGGCAGGCAGCAAGTACAATGAAAGCGCGAAACCAAGACATAAGCTTGCAGCAGGTTAGATGCATAGGGGACAGGACGCAGGGACGGGACCGACCAACCGGTCCCGCCACGTAACGTCCATTAGATCAAACGTTACAGCTGCGGGCGCTCGTCCTGCGGCCGAAGCATGAAGAGGCCCTCGTTGATGCTGTTGACCAGCACCGTGCCGCTCTCGAAGAACGGGTAGTTGCTCCAGGTGCCGGAGAAGCCCGGACCTTCCTGGTGCGGGGCCGTATCGAAGTAGCCAGTGACCTCTGGGTTGGTTCGGTCACTGATATCCAGCACGCGCAGTCCCGCGTTGTAGTTGGACTGGTACTGGGTATCGCCCACGACGTACTTGTTGTGGGTGCTGGCCGTCGTCTCGTGGAAGAACTCCTCGACGAGCTGCGGATCTTCGAGGTCGCTTACGTCCCAGATGAGCGTCCGCGTGTTCTCGACGAGATTGTTCAGCTCATCGAGCTCGTCGTTGAGGTAGAAGTACTCGTGATCTTCCGAGAGCCAGCCCTGGTGGACGTATCCGGCGTTCGGATAGGTGCCGCGCGAAAGCGCCACCGGGTTCTCCTTATCCGTCACGTCGGCGATGCTGATGGCTGTTTCGTTGGAGCCGAAGCAGATCTCCTGGCCCTGGTAGCGCTCGTCCGGTCCTTCATAGATGGTGCACTGCGCATCGTGGCTGTAGCCGGTATTCGCACGGCCCGTTTCCTCATCGGCGAAGCAGCCCTGGAATTCCGGATTCATCGGATCGGAGATGTCGACCATGTGCAGGCCGCCGCCGCACGACTCTTCGCCGCTGCTCGTGCCGACGATGTAGGCAAAGCCCGTCTCAGTGTTAACCTCGATGTTATGCGAGCTGCCTACTCGGTCGTAGATGTGATCCGGCTCGAACGTGGCGGGGTTATCGTCCTCGTCGATGTCGCGGAGGCGCGTCAGGTCAAAGACCTGCATGCCGTGATCGCCCGCGTTATCGGAGACGACGAACGCGTGGTTGTTGTACACCTTGGCGTCGCGCCAGGAGCTGGCCTGCGCGCCTTCGGTTTTGGGCAGATCACCGAGGAAGACCGGATTCGTTGGATCGGTGACATCGACAAACGCGAGACCGTTCGTCCGTCCCACAAGCGCGATTTCGTTGTTCGTTTCGGGATCGGTCCAGCCCCAGACGTCGTTCGTGCTGACGCCGCGCTCGCCGCCGAATTCATGGATCGGCAGGAAGGAGAGCAGGTCAACATTTTCGCATTCGAAGGGGCCGATCTCGCCATCCTCACAGGTGTGCTCCTCGCCGGTGATGGCCGCCAGCCCTGCGTCAGGCGCTCCTTGGAACAGGTTGCTGGATGTCCATTCGCCGGCGTGAAGGGTGTAGGCAGCCGCCTTACCGGCTCCATACTGCGCGCCGGTGAGGCCCACGCCAACCGTTGAGGCGCTGGCGGACAGCGTGGAGCCAAAGTGGTCGCCGCTCTCTGCTTCAGGGTGAACCGTGCGCTCGGCGGTCGTCCACTGATTCGTCTCGTCGTCGTGCTTGAACTGGTATACAGCGCCTGTCCGGCTGGCCGCGCCCGGCGCACCGACCCAGGCGCTCGTGCCGTCAAAGGCGACTGCCGAGCCGAAGCGGTGATTCGTGGTGCCGTCGAAGGGCATCAGCTGCCCGTCTGACGACCACTCCGAGCCGTTCCATTCGAACGCGAACACAGAGCCCATGCCATCCATCTGGCGGGGGGCGCCCACCAAGAGCTGGCCGTCGTGCAGGTGCAGCGACGTGCCCAGCCGCGCATTGCTCGAGAGGGCGCCCGGCGCAAGGCGGTCGCCTTCAACCCATTCACCTTCGTCGGCGTGATAGCGGTACGGGTACACGGAGCCGTCGTCTTTACTCGGCGCGCCGACGAGCAGGTGGTTCTCCTGGGCCGCCAGCGTGGCTGCGAATCGATCGCCGTCCTCGGCGTCGCTGCCCATGAGCGTGGCTGTCAGCGACCAGGCGCCCCCGTCGCGCTCGTAGACGTGAACGGCGCCCTCGCCGTTGTTGCCTGCATCGGCGCCGACGAAGATGCGATCACCGCTCAAGGTCACGCTTTCGCCGAAGCCTTCGGCATCTTCAGGAGCGGTAAGCTTGGCGAGCTGCACCCAGCCCTCCGTTGCATCGAGGCCGAAGGCGTATGCGGCGCCGTTGGGCGCGGCGTTCGGAGCGCCGACGACGATACGATCCCGGTCAGCCGCCACGGCCGATCCGAAGCCGTCGCCGACTTCACCGTCTTCAGCCTGGAGCCGATGCTGCTCGGTCCAGGTGCCGTCCTCATCCTCGTGGAAGACGTAGACGAGCCCGGGAACGTGAAGGTGATCCGGCTCGCCGACGGCGACGACATCATCGTGAACGGTCAGTGCTTCTGCGAAGCTCAGCTCGCCCGATGCCGCTGATCCGTCGGCCATCGATTGGGCTTGGGCCGGAGCAATCAGGGCGAACCAGAAAGCTGCGAATAGTAAGGCGTATCGTTTCATAGTTGGTCTTGACAGGTCGATCGACGAAAAGAATGTGTGCGGAGGAAACTCTGCCCAGCCGTGCGAGACGCGTGCCAGTAGGCAACCAGAGAGATGCGCGGTGGGCTGTTGGTCAATAAACTGTTAATCCCTAACTGGCCAGCGCCCGTTTGTGATCCAGCGTCGTGTGTACTTCCGTACTCATCCCTGTAATCCCTGGCACATTGTTGTGCCCTGGCATGTTGAAAAGGTCCGCAAATTTCCTTTTCCGGTTTTCCTTTTCCGGTCCCACGATTGAATCCTCCCTATGAGCACCTCTCCCTCCTGGATCATATTAAAGTTCGGCGGAACCAGCGTAGCCTCGCGCGAGCGATGGGAGTCCATCGCTGACATCGTGCGCACGCATCATCATAACGGACGACAGCCGTTCGTCGTATGCTCCGCGTTGGGCGGCGTGTCGGATCAGCTGGAAGAGCTGCTTGAGGCGCCCACCGATGACGAGCTGCATGCGACGCTCGATGCCATCAAACGGCGCCATCGTGCCCTCGCCAGCGACATGCAACTCGACGCCGACGAGGTGCTTGGCGAAGCGTTTGGCACGCTGAGCAACCTTGCCCGAAACGTTCGACAGGCCGGTCCGAGCGGCCCCGAGCCGCGCCTGCGCGCCGAGGTTATGGCCATGGGGGAGCTGATGGCGACCCGGCTCGGAAGCGCCTACCTCAGCGCGCAGGGCATTCCTACGCGATGGCTGGATGCCCGGTCGCTGCTCAAGGCCGACGACGAGGGACACGTAACGCCCAAGCGCCGCTACCTGTCGGCCACGTGCAGCGCCTATCCCGACCCGGTCATTCAGGCACATATGGCCGGGCTCGCCGAGGAGGGGAACGAGGTCTTCCTCACGCAGGGCTTTATCGCGAGCAACCCCATCGGGGAAACCGTGCTCCTCGGCCGGGGCGGCTCGGACACGTCGGCGGCCTACTTCGCGGCCAAACTCGAGGCCGAGCGGCTGGAAGTCTGGACCGACGTGCCGGGCATGTTCACGGCGAACCCGCGGGCCATTCCATCGGCGCGGCTGCTGCGTCAGCTGGGATACGAGGAGGCCCAGGAGCTGGCCACGATGGGCGCCGAGGTGCTCCACCCGCGCTGCATCGACCCGGTCCGCCGCTACCACATCCCGCTCCACATCCGCTCGATCGAAGCGCCCAACGAGGAGGGCACCACGATCACGCACGACGCGCCGGACTACGGCCCGCAGGTTAAGGCCATTTCGACAAAGACGGATGTAACGGCCATCTCGATGGATACCCTCGGCATGTGGCAGGAGGTGGGATTTCTGGCCGATGTGTTCGGCGTCTTCAAGCACAACGACCTGTCGGTCGACCTCGTAGCCACCTCCGAGACGAACGTCACCGTTACGCTCGACCCGATCGCCAACGCGCTCGATCCGGCCGTCATCGACCGGCTGCTGCGCGACCTCAACGTGTTTTGCGACGCGCGGGCCATCGATTCGTGCGCCGTCGTCAGCCTCGTCGGCCGCCAGATCCGCTCGCTCCTAGGCGACCTCGGTCCGGCGTTCGAGGTGTTCGACGAGCAGCAGGTCCACCTGGTTACGCAGGCCGCCAGCGACCTCAACTTCAGTTTCGTGGTGGATGAAGGGCAGGCAGAGCGAATCAGTCGCGACCTGCACGCACAGCTGTTCGGAGCGCGGAGCACGGATCAGCTCTTCGGGCCGAGTTGGACCGAGCTCGTTCGCGACGGCGCACCTGCTGACGACCGGCCGTCACCATGGTGGCACCATCGCCGCGACGATCTGCTTGAACTGGCCGACGAGCAGACCCCCCAATATGTCTACGACGCAGCAACGCTGCGCGACAGGGCGGAAACGGTGCAGCAGCTTGATGCCATCGACCGCGCCTTCTACGCTATCAAGGCCAATCCTCATCCCGACGTGCTACGCCTTTTTGATGAGGCGGGCCTCGGGTTTGAGTGCGTCTCACCCGGCGAGGTGGAGCGCGTGCAGTCGGCGCTTCCGAGTCTCGGGGCCGAGCAGATCCTCTTTCAGCCCAACTTCGCGGCGCCTGACGAATACGACGAGGCCTTCGAAGCCGGCGTGCGCGTGACGCTCGACAACCTGCATCCGCTGGAGCAGCATCCAGAGGTGTTTGCCGATCAGGAGATGTTCGTGCGCGTCGACCCGGGACGCGGTCATGGCCATCACCGGCACGTGCGCACAGCCGGCGCTCAGTCCAAGTTCGGCGTCACGCCTGCCCAACTCGACGCTCTGCGAAACCAGGCAGATGCGATCGGCGCGCGGATCGTCGGCCTGCACGTCCACGTCGGCAGCGGCATCACGGATCCGGATACCTGGCCCGAGATTGCCCGCTTCCTGGCCTCGCTCGCGGGCGATTTTCCTGACGTGCGCGTGCTCAACGTAGGCGGCGGGTTTGGCGTCCCCGAGCAGCCCAACAGCGCGCCGCTCGATTGGGCGCAGCTCGATGCGCAGCTTGCCGACTTCAAGCGAGAGCACCCGCAGTACGAGCTCTGGATGGAGCCGGGGCGCTACCTCGTCGCCGAGGCCGGCGTGCTGCTCGGCCGCGTCACGCAGACCAAGCGGAAAGGGGAAGTTCACTACGTGGGCCTCGACACGGGCATGAACTCGCTGCTCCGACCGGCGCTGTACGGCTCGTACCACGAGGTCGCAAACCTCTCTCGGCTGGACGAACCGTCCGTCATGACCGCCGACGTGGTCGGGCCGATCTGCGAGACGGGCGACGTAATCGGTCACGGGCGGCGCCTCCCGCCAACCGAAGAGGGAGACGTGCTGCTCGTCGCGAAGACCGGCGCGTACGGTGCCGCCATGAGTAACACGTACAACCTGCGCCCGCCGGCCGATGAGACGATGCTGCGCGCCACGGCCAAGCACGGTCAATAGCCGAGAATTTGTTGAGCCGGCGAAGCGCACTCTGCTCCGGAGCCGTTGCCCGGGTGCGAACGGGCGCTGCGCCGACTCATACGTTCAGTGCGACTGGTCGACAACTGTCCCTCCACCTGACTCGCCATGGTCGATAATTTCTTTACGTTGCGCGCGCTGGTTCGCGGGTGGCGCGACGATCTTGTCGGATGCACCATCGGGGATGCCTACTCGCAGGTGCGAAACGAGCTCACGCTCGCCTTCGCGCACCCCGAGCAGGAGTGGATGCTCCGGTGCTCCGTGCAGCGCCCCCTGCTCTTCATCTTCCGGGCGCCTGGCTACACCAAGGCGCGGCAAAACGTGGCGACGCTCTTCGACCGGGCCTTCGACCGGGTCGTGGAAGAGGTGCATATCGCCGAGCGGGATCGGATGATCTTTATCGACCTCTCGGGAGGCCTCCAGTTTCGCATTCCGCTCTTCGGGGGAAAAGCCAACGCCTTCCTGGTGGATGATGCGGGCACCGTTATCGAGGCCTTCCGCAATAACGAGCGGCACGCTGGAGAAGACGCGCCCACGCCTCGGCCGGCTCCAATGCCCGAGTCGTTTGCCGATTTCGAGGACCGCTGGCGCACCAATCGAAATAAGGTGCGACAGGCAGTGTCCTCGGCCGTGCCGCTTTTCAACCGCGTGCTGGCGAAAGAGACCGCCTACCGGGCGGGGCTGGCGGCTGACCGAGATCCGGAGAACTGCGACGAGTCCGAGCGGCGCGCGCTGTATGAGGCGGCGCAAACGCTCATCGAGAAGATGGAAACCCCTGCGCCGCGCATCTACGGGACCGGGCACTTCCCGGATGTCTTCGGCCTCATCCCGCTCCAGCACCGCGATGATGAGGACGAGGCCTTTGATACGGTCGATGAGGCCGTGCGCATCTTCGTGCGCCGCAAGCTCGCCGAGCAGCATTTCCACCGGCTCTACGATCCGCTGGAGGAGGCGCTCGAAGACGCCTACGAGCACTACCGCTCCAGCGTCGATCGCATGATAGACGAGCTGTCGAATCCAAGTCGCGCCGACCGGCACGAGCGCTGGGGCCATCTGCTCATGGCCGCGCAGGGGGACGTCCCTGAAGGAGCCGACGAGGTGACGCTGCCTGACTTGTTCGAGGAAGAGAGCGAGCCCGTCACTATTCCGCTCGACCCCTCGAAGTCGGCCGTCGAGAATGCGGAGTACTACTACGACAAGGCGCGGCGCTCGCGGCGCTCGCGGGAAGAGGCCGAGAATCGTCTTGTTGAAGCGGAGGAGCAGGCCGAGGAGGCCAAGGAATTGCTCGACAAGCTACGCTCGATTACCACGCTGTCCGAAATCAAGTCGTTTCGGAAGGAGAATGAGCAGCGGCTGGCTCCTTTCGTCAAGCAGAACGAGGAGGACATTGAGGAATTCCCGTTTCGTCGGTTCGATCTGGGCGAGGGCTTCGAGGTCTGGGTCGGCCGCAATGCGCGGCAGAATCACGAGCTCACCTTCCACGTCGCCCAGAAGTATGATCTCTGGATGCACGTGCGCGACATGCCCGGGGCGCACGTCGTGCTCCACAAGCCCAATCGCGATGCGAAGCCGGGGCGCCGGCGCCTCCACACGGCCGCTGCCATTGCCGCATATCACAGCAAGGCGCGCGGTAGCAGCGTCGTGCCGGTTATGGTCACCGAGCGCAAGTATGTGACAAGCCCATCGGGCGCGCCGCCGGGACAGGTGCGCGTCGAGCACGAAGACACGCTTATGGTGGAGCCGGGATTGCCGGAGTGAGCCAAAACTGACGTTCAGTTACAAATACCCAATTGCCGGGACAACTCCCCCTAAAACCAATCCCTGAAAACGGACCACCGGTGACTAAAACCAGTCACTAGAAACTGTCCACTACCCCCTGGTCACCATTCTGAACACGGATGGAGCGGCGCGAGTTGAAGCTATCGGATCTGTTGCTCGGTTCCCTGCTCCACCTCTCATCCCATCCCCTTCGCCGTCATGATCCATAAGACTGTCTACGGAGAAGACATCCCCGCCCTTGGACTTGGCACCTGGCAGATCACAGGGTCTACCTGTCGTGAAGCGGTGGCCCATGCGTTGTCGATCGGCTATCGCCATATCGACACCGCGCAAGCCTACGGCAACGAGGGAGAGGTTGGGCTCGGGATGGAGGACGCGTCCGTCGACCGGGACGAGATCTTTCTGACCACGAAGGTCTGGCATACCAACATGGCCCCGGAGGACGTCCGCTCCTCGACGGAAGAGAGTCTGCGCAAGCTCCGAACCGACTACGTGGACCTGCTGCTCATCCATTGGCCCGTCGAGGACGTGCCGCTCGAGCACACGCTCGACGCCATGCTGGAGCTCCGCGAGGACGACAAGACGCGACACATCGGCGTCAGCAACTTCACGCCGTCGCTCGTTCGTCAGGCGCTCGATCATCTCGGAGAGGAGGCCCCTCTCTTCGCTAATCAGGTTGAATATCATCCCTTTCTTGGCCAGGACGATCTCCTAGAGATTGCCCAGGAAGCGGGACACACGCTGACGGCGTACAGCCCGCTTGCTCGCGGCACGGTCACGAAACGAAAAGCCTCGCCTCGGCGGGCGCTGGAGGCGCTCAAGGAGCCCGGAACGGTTGGCGAGAAGGCCAAGCGCGCCTGGGAGCACCTTGCCGGCAACGGCACAGGGGTTTTGCAGGCCATCGGCACGGCCCATGACAAGTCGCCCGCGCAGGTTGCCCTCCGCTGGCTGATTCAGCAGGACAACGTCACGGCCATTCCGAAAGCGGCCAGCGCCGACCACCGGGAGGCCAACATCGACATCTTCGATTTCGAGCTTTCCGAAGTCGAGATGGAGAGCATCGCCGCGCTGGATCAGGGAGAGCGTTACGTTGATCCCAACTTTGCTCCCGAATGGGGCACATAGTCCACGGCGGCCGGAGCAAGAGGCCCCCATCCGCGTTGATGATCACGGCTGCGCCTCATATTTTGAACACTCTTAGAACGCTGACCGAACGACCCCTCCGTGCCCTATGAGCACAATTTACTGGGTGTGCCTGCTTGTTGGCGGCTTCTTTGTGCTCCTGTCGGTCATCGGGGGCGGCGACACCGATGTGGACGTCGACGCCGATGCGGATATGGACTTTGATGCCGATGCCGACGTGGACGCGGATGTCGACGCTGACGTCGACGCCGACGCGGAGGCTGAAGGCGAAGCCGGCTTTGAGACCGAAGTCGACAGCGGCCCCGGTTTCGTCGACATCTTCACGATCCGGGCGCTGTTTCTGTTCATGGCTTTCTTCGGCCTGACAGGCGTGCTGCTCCAATGGGCCGGCACGGCAGAGCCGCTCGCGGCGCTGCTCTCGGCCGGAACGGCCGGCGTCATTGGGCTCGGCGGCAATTATATCATCAAGAGCGTCGGCTATGCACACGTGTCGAGCAACGTCTCGCAGCGCGACCTCAAGGGGCGTACGGCGACCGTGCGCATCCCCTTCGGCACAGGCGAGCGCGGCCAGATTGATTTCGTGGCGCGAGGCCGCCACATGCACATGTCGGCGCGTCCGCTGGAAGGTTCGAGCGACACCTTCGAGTCGGGAGACGATGCTGTCATCGTGGAGATCAATGACGGCGTTGCGGAGGTCGTCAAGCCCGAATAGTCGCGCGCCCCGTCGCTCTCGACGCGCACTCCCCGTAGCTCATCAGTTTATCCCTTCTAAGAAGCTCTCAGTCCCATGACTGCCTTTATCATCGCCGGCGTCGTCATCGTCGGTATTCTCACCATATTTGGTATCATCCGGGCCAACCTGAAGGTGTGCCAGCCCAACGAGGTGCTCATCTTCAGCGGCCGGCAGCGGATCCTGCCCGAAGGTGGAGCGGTGGGCTACCGCGTCGTCCAGGGCGGGCGCGGTTTCCGGATTCCTATTGTCGAGCAGGTGGACCGGCTCGATCTCACTACCATTCCGCTCGATCTGACGGTGAGCAACGCCTATTCGAAAGGTGGCATCCCCCTCACCGTGCGCGCGATCGCCAACGTGAAGGTCGCCTCGCAGGAGCCGCACCTGAACAACGCTATTGAGCGGCTGCTCGGCAAGCCGCGTACGGAGATCCAGCAGATCGCGCAGGAGACGCTCGAAGGAAATCTGCGCGGCGTGCTCGCGAAGCTGACGCCCGAGGAAGTCAACGAGGACCGGCTCAAGTTCACGAAAGAAGCCCTGAGCGAGGCCGGCGACGACATGGACGCGCTCGGCCTGCAGCTCGACACGCTCAAAGTGCAGAGCGTCGAAGACGAGCGCGGCTACCTCGACGCCATCGGGCGGAAGCAGACGGCCGTCATTGTCTCAGAGGCCGAGATCGCCGAAGCCGAGCGCGAGGAGGAAGCCCGACTCGTAGAGGCCGAAGCCGAGCGCAACGTCGCCGAAGCTGAGAACGAGACGCGCGTCAAGAAGGCTCAGCTCGACGCCGAGGCCGAAGCCGAGGAGGCTAAGATCGAGGTCGCCGCGCGCCTCTCGCGCACGAAGGCCGAGCAGGAGGTGGCCGACGAGGAGATCACTCTGGAGGAAAAGAAGCAGCGCGCCGAGACGGTCGTCAAGGCCGAGGCGGACCGAAAGGCCAAGGAGGAGCGCGCCCGCGGCCAGGCCGCCCGCATCCGCGAGGATGGAAAGGCCGAGGTTGAGGTCCTCCGCCAGAAGCTGGAGCTCTGGAAAGAAGCGGGCCCCGACGCGGAGAAGCTCTTCCTCATTCAGATGCTCCCCGACATCCTGAGCGAGATCATCAAGACGGTCGACAACATGGAGATCGATCGGCTCACGGTGGTCGACGGGCAGGGCGACGGCACGAGCGGCGTGCCGGCTGTCTTCAACCAGGTTGCAGGTGCCACGCCGGCGCTCCTCGAAAGCATCAAGACGTCGACCGGCATCGACATCGGTGGCATGCTGCGCGAGGTCGCCGACGAAGACATGGCCGACGCCGAGGCCGCCGAGCAGATGGCTGCCCTTGCCGAAGCGACCGAAGGAGACAACGCGCCCGACGCAGGCAACGTGGAGGACGTAGAGGCCGACGGAGAGGAAAAGGATGCCTAAGCCTCATGCAAACACAGGAGCGACCGGCAGCGGCGCCCCAACTGAAAGGGTGGATAGGCCGTTTATCTACGTGTATCCCCACCTGTCAAACACCTGTTGGCTCTCCCGTTGCGGCCCACTACGTTGGATAGGCACGTGATTGGGAAGGCAGAATTCCCATATTTCCGAAGCCTGTTCGCCTGCTAAACGGCGCCTTGACCCATGAACAAACGACGCGCTTACTGGATCTGTCAGCTTGGCGGGTGGCTGCTCCTTGCGGCAGTTATCCTGGTCCAGATGTCGCTCGCTGAAGGTCCAGGCTCGCCAGATTGGAGTTGGAGGGTGGTGCTGCACATAGCTGTGGTGATGCCCGCTGTTGGTATTGGGTGCACCCACCTGTTTCGTAGTCATATCAAGCGAAGAGGATGGCTCGCTCTTACCCCTCGGTTGCTTGTTCCCCGAGTTCTAGGAGCAGTTTTGATAATGGCCGTCGTCACGGCTGCTCTCATTTTTGCCGCTGGCTGGCTGCTGAGGATAGACTCGCTCGTTGAAGAGGCTAGCACAATAAATGTCGCCGTTCAACAGACGGTAAGCTTTAGCATTATCTACTCGGCATGGTCGGGCTTTTACTTTGGCATTCACTACTTCTGGAGCTTCCGAAGCGCCGAGATTGAGAAATGGAAGCTCAAAGCCGAGATCGAGGCCACCCGCCTGAAAGCGCTGGAGCTGCAGCTCAATCCGCACTTCTTCTTCAACAGTCTGAACAGCGTGCGCGCTCTCATCGCGGAGGATCCGCGGCGCGCCCAGCGCATGGTCACGAAGCTCTCCAGCCTGCTCCGCTACACGCTCCAGGCCGACGAAGACACCGTCTCGCTCCGCAAGGAGCTCGAGATTGCACGCGACTACTTCGAGCTGGAGAAGATGCGCCTGGAGGAGCGGCTCCAGTACGAGTTCGACGTGGACGACGAAACGCTGGAGCAGCCCGTGCCCTACCTGATCGTACAGACGCTCGCCGAAAACGCGATCAAGCACGGCGTCGCGCCGCGGGCCGACGGCGGATTTGTCACCGTCGAAGCGGACGTCACGGACAACGGTACGCGTCTGCGCGTCATCAACACGGGGCAGATCGACCGCTCCGACGTGGAGTCGGGCGTCGGGCTCGAGAACGCGCGCGAGCGGTTGCAGCTTATCTTTGGGGAGGAGGCATACCTCCGTCTCGAGAATAGCAGCGCCGATACGGTTACCGCAGAAGTGCTCATTCCGGAAAAGCCGAAAGAGCGGAGCATAGGAGAAGAGGGCGCGCCCTTTTCGGCACCCGACGAAGTAGCATCCGAGCCTGCGATCTCGCAAGAATAATCTTCACTATCCAAACGTACATGGCTCATGCAGCTAGAGACCCTGATCGTAGACGATGAGCGTCTTGCGCGCAACGAGCTCAAGCGCCTGCTAGAGGATCACGACGAGATCGAGATCGTCGGCGAGGCCGCCAACGCCGATGAGGCGGAAGAGACGATCGATGAGCTCGATCCGGACCTCATGTTTCTGGACGTGCAGATGCCGGGCGGCAGCGGCTTCGACCTGCTCGAGCGCCTCGACGCTGTTCCCTTTGTGGTCTTCTCGACAGCATATGACGAGTATGCGCTCGAGGCGTTTGAAGTGAGCGCGCTTGACTACCTCGTCAAGCCCATCGATCCGGATCGGCTGGAGGAAGCCATCGAGCGCGTGATGGAGCGCGCCCAGCAAACGGACCCGGACCCGAAGAGCGCCGTAGCTGATGATCCGGAGGAGGAAGCCAGCTCGACGCTCTCTGCCGACGATCGGGTCTTTGTGAAAGACGGCGAGCGCTACTACTTCGTGCGCCTCGGCAACGTGCGCCTCTTCGAATCGGAGGGCAACTACACGCGCCTGTATCTCGACGACGGGCGGCCGCTCGTCAATCGCTCGCTTAAATACCTCGAGGAGCGCCTCGACCCCGACCAGTTCTTTCGGGCGAGCCGCCAGCACATCCTCAACCTGAAGTGGGTCGACGACCTCACGGCCTGGTTTGGCGGCAAGATGAAAGCCACCCTGCGCGACGGCCAGGAAGTAGAGATGTCACGCCGCCGCTCGAAGGAGTTTCGCGAGCGGATGAAGCTGTGAGAGGTGAACGGGTCCGTTCCGCGATGGCCGCATCTTTGCGGAAAAGTCCAGACAAAACGTCGGATTCGCTTTGGCATTCAGGCTCCGACCGTGAAATCGTCTCCATATTTCTTGAGTGGTGGCGTTGTGCTACCGTCTGAATAGGGACAATTAGACAGAAACACCATAACGAGGATAGGCCGATGGGGCACTACCGGGGGTACCGCACCGATAGCACGCGTCTTGAGGGATGGGACTACCGCCGGCCAGGATGGTATTTCATCACGATCTGCACGCACGGCCGCACCCCATTCTTTGGGGACGTGCGAGACGGAGTTATGGAATTGTCCCCAGTCGGCGACACGGCCCATCGATTTTGGGATGCCATCCCCGACCATTGTGACCGAGCTCGGCTGGATGCGTTCGTCGTTATGCCCAACCACGTGCATGGATTGATTGGATTGGTAGAGACGTTGGATCCAACGTCTCTACTACGGCGATCGCATGACCCCGGTCCAGGTATCGATAAACACATGTCAGACATATCGCCCAAGCCAGGGTCAATATCCACAATTGTTCGTTCGTACAAGGCGGCAGTGACGCGCTGGGCCCGACGCAATGGTTATGCCGATTTCAGATGGCAGTCGCGATTCCACGACCATATTGTACGCCACCCAGCTGCGTTTCAGCGCATCCGGCGCTACATCATCGACAATCCGGCGCGGTGGGAGCAGGATTGCTATCGTGAGAAGTAATTGCTAGAGCCGTTCGATCGCCCGTCGATATGAACCTCATCAATACTGCGCAGGCTGTCCTTTCTCAGGTGTCGACTCTTCGATAAACTTGCGGATGTGCTCGTTGGACGGTCAAGCGGCACATTGGAGCGAATCTGACGTTATAATCTACGGAGAGTGCCTATTCATTCAGCATCGCCAACCATGCGTCCCATCGAGAAAAAGATTGTCACCGACGAAGCTGGTGATCCCGTCGCCGTGCAGATCGACTATGCGGACTGGTTGGCTATTAGGGAGCAATTAGAGGTCACATCTTCAGGCGAACTGGCAGAAGCAGAGCCTTCACTAGAAGAGTTGGCGGACGCGATTCGCCCCTACTGGCAAGGTGGAGACGGCCTGAAATACCAACGGAAGATTCGTGACGAGTGGGATCGGGCTGATGATGAATGATCTTAACCGACTGTGCCCGATCTACTTTTGGATTCTGTCACACTGATCGATTATCTGAACGATATCGATCAGGCTCGGACATACGTAAATACTCATGCCAGCCAATCGATAATTTCCGCAGTCACGGCTGCGGAAGTGCTGACCGGGGTCGATTCTGAAGGGGTCGCTCCGACCATGCGTTTTCTCGACCGATTTCCTCTGCTCAAGGTTGACCGTACTGCAGCCGTGACTGCCGCTCGCCTCCGCCGAGAGCATGGATGGAAGCTGCCCCGATGCCTTCCAAGCCGCTCTCGCACAGAAGTATGACTTGCAACTCGTCACGCGTAACACGAAGGATTTCGATCCCTCCACGCACGACTTTGTCGTTATTCCTTACCGGCTCGACATGTCCTGATCTTTTGTTGTGCTATCAATACCGCGCCGGCTGTCCGTCCTCAGGCGTCGACTCGTCGATAAACTCGCGGATGTGCTCATTGGACGGGCCGAGGTCCTCCTCGCGCAGGTACATCATATGGCCGCTGCGGTAGCCCTCAAAGCGCATGCGGTCGGTCAGGCGGCCGCTCGGATCCATGTTCCAGAGCACGTACTTGGCCGTAAAGTAGTCAGTGGCTCCGTCGTAGTAGCCCGACTGCACCATCACGTGCAGGAAGGGGTTCTGTGCCATGGCCTGCCGCAGGTCCTCGCCCACGTTGTGCTCGCCGCGCCCCTCCCACGGATGCACCGGGCCGAAGACATGGTACTGCAGGTCGGTCTCGAAGCCGAGATCCTCGCGCAGGTACTCGTTGATGGCCGGCGTAAAGGCGTGGTTCCAGGCGATCAGCTCCGGCGGATAGTCGTAGCTCTCGCCCGCGTCTTCGCGATCGATGCCGCGGTAGCGCGAGTCGAGGCGGCCGATCGTGTAGCCGTCATCGCGCAGAAGATCTTTCCAGAAGTACGAGGCCGGCACGGCCAGATTATGGTTCCGCACGGTCTCTTCGGAGAGTCCCGAGTAGCGCGCGACCTCGCTGGCAATTTCCGCCCGGCGGTCTCCGTCGAGGAAGCCGCCACGCGAGAGGGCCGGCAAGTACTCCTCAATCGTGAAGTCCTCGACCTCGGGTAAAATGTCTTCGAGATCCTGGTTCTGCAGGTCCGGCGGGAGTTGCTCGTGATACCAGGCCGCGGCCGTGTAGTACGGCAGCTTAAGCACATTGGCGCGCGGTTGCGGCCCCTCCGGCTCCATTCCCAGGCCCGTTGGCGAGACCAGAATGACACCGTTCAGATACATCCAGTGGTTGTCTTGCAGCGCGCTTGCGAGCCCTGCGACGCGCGTCGAACCGTAGCTCTCGCCGATCAGGTACTTCGGCGACGTCCAGCGGCCTTCCCGGGAGACGAACACGTCGATCCAGTCGGCCAGGTACGTGATATCCTCCTGCACGCCGAAGAACTGCTCGCGGTCGGCCCCGTCGAGCATGCGCGAGAAACCGGTGTTGACCGGGTTGACGTAGACGATGTCGGCCACGTCAAGAATCGAGTGCGGGTTGTCGCGCACGCCATAGGGCTGGATAGGATAGCCCTCGGCATCGATCTCGAGCAGCTTCGGGCTCGTGTAGCCGAGGTGCATCCAGAGCGACCCCGAGCCCGGTCCGCCATTGAATGAGAAGACCAGCGGGCGCTCGTCCGTGTCGTCGACATCGGTGCGTTCGTAATACGTATAGTGCACCGAAGCAACCGGCTCGTCTTCGTCACCGTAGACAGGTTGGGTGCCGGTCGTCACTTCGTAAGGCACCGTCTCGTCCTGAATCTCGACCTCGTCGGCCGTGGTGATGGTTGTGTCAACCGGCAGATGGCGATCCTGCGCGTGCGCATCCGCCAGTCCGACAACCAGGACGGCGACCACTGCGGCGGTGCAGGCGATGGAGCGAACGGCCGAGGACATCATGGAGCGTAGCCAACGATTCATGAGCGATACTGCAGTCAATGGAAAATGGGCGAATCCATCTCAAAAGTAGACGTTCACGGAAGAAAGTGCAACAACGCAGGATGTGAACGCGCCGTGAGATCAAGGCGGCGTGAGAAACATGCGATCGCGCCGTACGGTATTGAGTGTCGTATTCAAACACAGGCAAATAATGCTTCTTGCAATGCGAATGGCGGACTCGACGTGTTGGTGTATGTGCATGTCAGAAGCAAGACCGTCGTGTCTGCAGTGATCACTGCTCGCCAGTACGTATCGCATACGCTGCAGCCCGTCGGTCGCTCGGCCGAGGGGCTTTTTTAGTTTCCATCGACCGCATCGCCTCCCCATGAAAGCCTACATCATCTACGAAAACGAGGACTGGATGCCTCCGCTCCGCGAGGCGTTCAACAACGCCGACCTGCCCTACGAAGAATGGTTCATCCACGAAGGGCATTTCGACGTGACGGAGGCGCCCCCTGAGGGCGTGTTCGTGAACCGCATGAGCGCTTCTTCGCACACGCGGGGACATACGGCGGCCGTCGAGCACACACGGCAACTCTTGGCGTGGCTGGAGCGGCACGACCGGCGCGTGATCAACGGGTCGCACGCCTTCGAATTGGAAATCAGCAAGGTGCAGCAGCACGCGGCGCTCGAGCAGGCCGGCATCCGCACGCCGGCGACGCGCGCCGTGGCGGGCGGGAAAGAGGCGCTCCTCGAGGCCGGGAAAGACGTGCCGACCCCATTCGTCACGAAGCACAACCGGGGCGGTAAGGGGCTCGGCGTGCAGCTCTTTCGCACGTACGAGGCGTTCGCCGAAACCGTCCGCGCGGGCGATCTCACGCCGCCTCCGGCTCACATCACGCTGCTCCAGCAGTACGTCGAGCCGGCCGAGCCGTTCATCACGCGCTGCGAGTTTGTCGATGGCGAATTCCTCTACGCCATCACGTCCGACACGAGCGAAGGCTTCGAGCTCTGCCCGGCCGACGCCTGCCGCACCGACGCGGACGCCGATCCCGAGCCGCTCTTTGCCCTTCGCGAGGACGTGCCGGCCGAGCTCGTCGACCGGTACGCGCGCTTCTTAGAAGAAGAGCAGATTGACGTCGCTGGCATCGAGTTCATCGAAGACGCCGACGGCCGCCGCTGGACCTACGACATCAACGGCACGACGAACTACTCGCCCGATGTCGAGCAGCAGAACAATATCTACGGCATGGAGGCGCTCGCCGATCTCGTGCGGCGCGAATTGGACCGGGCGGCGACCCCGGCCTCTGCATGATTTTATCTCCTGTGTGGGCAGACCGGCGGTCCATCCCCATCGCCGAGGCATTTGACCCATCTGTACGGGCGAGTTGCGACTCGCCCCTACGCCCTTAATCGATAATCGCAACCACCACTAAATCCTATGATCGATCTTGGCATTTGGCTGCCCATCTTTGGCGGATGGCTTCGCAACGTATCCGACGAAAACATGGCGCCGACCTTTGACTACAACCGACGCGTGGCGCAGGCCGCCGATGATGCGGGCTTTTCGACGATTCTCATCGCTGAGCTCAACCTGAACGACATCAAGGGCATCCGCGCGCCCAGCCTGGAGTGCTGGACGACGGCCTCGGCCCTGGCACCGCTCACCGACGACATCCGGCTCATGGCGGCGCTGCGACCGGGGTTTCGACAGCCGGCCGTGGTCGCGAAGATGGCCTCGAACATCGACCACATCTCCAACGGCCGCTTTGAGATTAACCTCGTCTCGGCCTGGTGGGAGGAAGAGATGAAGATGTACGCGGGCCACTGGCTCGACCACGACACGCGCTACGAGCGCTCCCGCGAATTCGTGGAGATCATGAAGGGGGCCTGGTCGGAGGAGACGTTCTCGTACGACGGCGACTTCTACACCGCGCAGAATACGGTGCTCGAACCCAAGCCTGTGCAGGAAAGCGGTATCCCCGTGTACGCAGGCGGCGGCTCTGAGGCCGGGCGCAATATGATCGCCAACCACTGCGACCACTACCTCATGCACGGCGGCTCGGTCGAGAAGATCGCGGGCGACATTGAAGACATGCGCGCCCGCCGCGCCGACGCCGGGTACGATCCCGACGACATGCAATTCGGCATGGCGGCCTACGTGATCTGCCGAGACACCGAGGAGGAAGCCCAGGCCGAGCTCGACCGCATCACGACGGTCGACTACGAGGCCGAGGGCTTCGACAGCTACGAGGAGTTCGTGAGCAACTCCGAGCTCGACGACGAGGTCGATCTAAAAGACTATTCGGTCTCCAACCGCGGCCTACGCCCCGACCTCGTCGGCACGCCCGACCAGATCGTCGAGCGGCTCAACGCCTACGCGGACGCGGGGCTCGACCTCGTGCTCGTGCAGTGCAGTCCCATGCTGGAGGAGGTCGAGCGCATCGGCCGGGACGTCATCCCGCGGCTCAAGACAGAAGCTGTGGCGTGACGCCTGCTCAGAAGTAGTATCCGATGTTGATGTTGAAGCGGGTGTTCCATTCGGGGTCCACTGCGCCGGGACCGAGACCCGTGCCGAAGCTGTCGGTCAGCCACGGATGGTTTCGGCCCGAGGCAACATCCACAAAGACGAGCAGGTCGCCTGCCGTAACGCTGAGGCCGAGAATGTTCTGCTGCGTATCGTCGAAGGCGCCGTTCTGCTTGTCGAGGTACGCGTAGTCGTTGTAGAAGGTGAGCATCGAGACGGGCCCTGCGTCTACCGGGAGGGCGTAGCTCACGCTCAGCTGATACAGGACACCTTCAGCGGCCACAGGATATGCGCCGGACCGGTAAGCCCCCATCGGGACCGTCTCGGAGCGGGTGCCGTCGTCGTTGAGGGCGCGGTAGTTGTAGTAGGCCACCTGGGGCTGCACGTTGAAGCGCCCCGCGTTCAGATCGGCGTGTGCGGCATAGGCTGTGGCCAGTTCGGCTTCGTCGAGCGCCTGGTTGTAGAGCTCGCCGGCCTGCGCGGAGACGCCGATCTCGCTTCCGTTGCCCAGTGGTGCGGCGAGGCGCAGGTTGCCCTGGTGCATCTCGCGAATCGACTGGTCACCGTCCAAGGCGTTGCCTAGGCGACTGTCTTGCGTTGTGGGGATCACGTCATACGAGTAGCGGCCGTCGCCGCCGAGCCCGAACGAAGCGCCGGTTGAGGACGGCCCTGCCGGAGCCGGCTGAAGGAAGTACGCCATCTGCAGGTCGAGGCCCGCCACCTCAGTCATCATTTTGAGGCCCGTACCGAAGTTATCCTCTAGGCCGACGTAGTAACCGTGCTGGAACCACCATGAGTTGGAGGCGAACGGCACGTTGCCAAACGGCACCTGCGTGATGCCCGCCTGGAAGCGCGTCGTTTCGGTCGGCTCGTAGCCTACCCAGCCGCGCTTAATGAAGTGGGTGTCGAAGGTCGGATAGAACCGGTACTCCAGGTTGAAGTCGAGTCCAGCATTGGCCGCCTCCACGTCGATGCGCCACATATCGAGCGTAAAGTAGCCGTTCGAGCGATCGATGCTACTCTCGTAGTTTTCAAGCACGAGATTCAAGCGCAGCGCCCCGCCGACCTCAAAGAACGACTCGTCATCATCGTCATCAGCGACGGTGGCCGACGACTCGACGGCAGCTGGCTCGGCGGTAGCGGCCGCGGCGTTATCTGATGGCATCGCCACGGAGGCGAGCCCGACCAAACCGGCCAGGCAGAAGAGACAATATCGAATCACACGGTTGTAGAGCATGAGGGAATGAGTAGAATGATAGGGGCTACTAGTAGGGGGTGCTATATAGCGACGGCTACGGAGTCCGCGAATGGATCAGCACGCAGACGTCCTGTAGCGTCAAGTATCCTAGTATCTGGTTATCGGGGACGAATCGAAAAATGCCTGTGTGAAATCACAGGTAGTCCTTCTCTTGGAGATGATCGACGTAAAACTCGACAAGATCGGCGATCGAATCCGGGTGATCGATGCCCTGGCTTTCTAATCCCTCCACAAGATTAGTGCAGGACCACTCGACTGGCACGTAGTAGGAGGGAGCTTTGTATTCCCCGGTCCCAGGCCGCCGCTGACGGAGGTAGGGTAGAAACCGGAGGATAGGGGTTTGTCCATCTTTCTGCACCTCCTCGTCCAGCCGATCGAGATACGCCTCGAAGGGAATGCGTTCGATCTCGTACCCCATGTCTCGGAGCAGCTCGATGATATCCTGACTGAAGCTCGGGTCCGGGTGCGTAATGTGGTAGTTCTGATTGATACCGTCCGACCACCGCGATAGTCCCACTACGGACTCCGCCACAAAGTCGACCGGCACCATCATCAGGTTCGGATTCAAATCGTCCGCGTAGCCGAGCTCAATGGCAGAGCGCAGGAAGCTGTAGGTGTAATCGTCCGGGATGCACGTTCCGGTCTGGCTGTCGCCCATAACGGCCCCGAGCCGATAGATCGAGCTCGGAATGCCGCGCTCCTGGGCTTTGTGCACCAGGTGTTCGCCGACGCACTTCGTCTGCATATACCCATTCGGAAGGCGCTCCAGAGGTCCGGCCTGGGCCTCTTCGGGCACCACGCCTTCGCGCTCAAATCGCGGGTAATACAGGCTGCCGGTGGTCGAGACATAGTGAAACGGCGTGGGTCTGCCTGCGGCGGCGAGCCGCAGCATCCGTTCGGTGCCCCCGACGTTCGGGCCCTTCATGTCTCGGTACCCGCGCACCTGATCGACCTTCGCTCCATTGTGGTAGATCGCGTCGAGGTCGCGGCTCAGTTCTTCGAATACCGAATCCGATAGGCCAAGTTGGGCCTCGGTTAGATCCCCCGCGTGTGCCCGAACGCGCTCGTCGAATTCTGGGGGCTCGAGTCCGTACTGGTCGAACGTCTGTCGGATGCGTTCCCGCGCGTGCTCGGCGTCATCCGCGCGAACCAGGCAGTCGATGGTTGCTGAGGTTTCCTCCAGCAGTTCGTCGAGCAGGTACGCTCCAACAAATCCCGTGCAGCCGGTGAGTAAAACGCGATCGGGATCGGGCGTGACGCTCTTCGGGGGCTCCGAGGCGCGAATATCCGACGCCAGCCGACTCTCTCGTTCGATGTCGAGCGTGGGGTCGTAGCACAGTCCCGAGAGCTGGCGATCCTCGGATTCGAGGCGTTGCACCGAATCGGCCAACCCATCGATCGTCGGCGTTTCGTAGAGAAGCTGCATCGGGATTTCGACGCCGAGCGCCTCCTTCAGGCGATGCGCCAATCCGGCGACCATCAGGGAGGTGCCCCCAAGATCGAAGAAGTGTTCGTGCACCCCGACCTGCTCGAGTCCGAGCGTATCTTTCCACACCTCGGCCAGGGTTTCTTCAAGTTCGTTGCGGGGCTCGACCAGATCGTCGAGGTCTCGGTCCCGAAACGTGGGATCCGGCAGGGCCTGGCGATCGACTTTCCCCGTCGTATTCAGAGGAAACTCCTCTAGGACGACGATCTTCGAGGGCACCATGTACTTGGGGAACTGATCTTCCAGATGCTCCAGAAGAATCGGTTCTAGGTCTTCGGGTACTTCCTCGGACTCCAAGACCACATACGCCACCAGGCGCTCGACGCCGTGGTCATCCTCGTGCTTGACGGCCACCGCTCCCTGTACATTTGAATGCTCGCGGAGGCGGTTTTCAATCGCGTTCAGCTCGATGCGAAAGCCCCGAAGCTGCACCTGGAAGTCCCGCCGTCCCAGAAACTCCAGCTGTCCATCGGAGCGCCATCGGGCGAGGTCGCCCGTGCGGTACATCCGCGCGCCTTCCTCGTCCTGGAAGGGATCCGGGAGGAATTTCTCCTCATTGAGTTCAGGGCGATCCAGATATCCACGGCCGACGCTAGGTCCACCGATGTACAGCTCCCCGTACACGCCCACCGGCACCAGCTGCTGATTATCGTCGAGCACGTACGTTTTGTAGTTCCCCAGCGGCCGGCCGATGGGTGGAGCATTTCCGTCCGGCACGCAGTCCCCGCAGGTCGCGTAGGCGGTCGTCTCGCGCGGGCCGTACCCGTTGATCATGCGGCGCCCAGGTGCATACTTGTCGACGACTTCGGGCGGGCACGCCTCTCCCGCGACGATGAGCGTTTCGACGCTCTCCATCAAGTCCAGAGGAATGTCGGGTACCACTGCCGGGGGAATGGGAGCGACCGTCACCTGGTGGGCATCCAGAAACCGCCCGAGCTCCACTCCCAGCGGGCTTCGCCCCGGCGGGAGCATCACCAGGGCTGCTCCCTGGGTGAGCGTCATCGCAAACTCCCACACCGTCGCATCGAAGGTATTCGACGCAAATTGGGAGACGCGATCGTCGGATTCGACGCCGAAGGAGGGGCCGAGGGTCTCGGCGAGATTCGCCACGTTGCCGTGTTCGATCATCACCCCTTTCGGGCGCCCCGTAGATCCCGACGTGTAGACCATATAGGCGAGATCGTCGGCGTGTATATCAACCCCATCCAGCCGCTCTGGCGAATGGGATTCAATCTGAGTGCGCTCTTCGTCAATGCATATGCGCTCGGGGCAGTCTCGGTACAAATCCTCGAAGTCCGTCTGGGTGACGGCGAACTCCGGCGACACCTCTTCCAGGATAAATTCGATGCGCTCTCGCGGAAACGAGGGGTTGAGCGGAATGTAGGCGGCGCCTGTCTTCAGCACGGCGAGGATGGACACCACCAGCTTCAGCGATCGGTCGACCGATACAACGGCGATGTCTCCCTTCTCCAGGCCGGCCTGGGTGAGATGCCGGGCGAGCCGGTTGGCGCGCTGGTCCAGTTCGCGGTAGCTGACGTTCGGCCCCTCCGGTTGGATGACGGCCGTTCGCTGCGGGGTCGCATCGACCTGTTCTTCAAACCGCTGGGGCAGGGACTTCTCGAGGTCAACGTCGATCTCCGTATCATTCCAATCCTCAAGAATCGTACGCCGCTCCTCTTCCGTGGGAAGCTGGAGCTCGGTAACCGGCGTCTCGGGAGCGGCGACGGCGCCGCTCAAGAAATGCTCCAGGTGCTTTAGCATTCGCTCGATCGACGCCCGCTCGAAGAGAGCGCCGTTGTACTGAAATTCTCCGCCCAGATCACCATTTTCCGCGTGGAAGAACAGGGACCAGTCAAAGAATTCCGCCTCCTCGAGCGCCCGCACCCCCGCTGCTTCCGGGGAGACGTCCTCGGCCTTCGCATCTGCGAAGAAGATCTGGACGATTGGATGGTAGCTTTCTCGAAACTCGCGCCCCAGTTCTCCCGCCAGCGCTTCAAAAGGAATGCGATGGGCTCTTGCGTCCTTAATGCGACGATCTGCGCGCTCAACGAGATCGCGGAAGTTCATCTGGTCCGACACATCGATCCGAACCGGCAGCAAGTTTTCGGGGGCACCGACCGCTGTTTCGAGCGCGGGGATGCCCACAGCGACTTCAGGCCTCCCCGAATAGCGATGGATAAGCCCAACGAACGCGGAAAAGACGACCAGTTCGGGAGAGACGTCCCAGCGGTTCGAAAAAGACTCGATCTCTTCCCACGACGAGCTCCAATCGAAGGATACCGTCTCCGGTTCGAAGTTAATCTCGGAGGACCGCGGAAAGTCGGTCGAGAGGTTATGGAGAAGGGGAAGCTCTTCGAGGCGCTGCTTCCACCAATCGATCTCGGACTGCGGAATCGAACTCACTGAAGTTGTCATGCTTCTAACTTTCGAAATTTGGAAAACCGAGAATGCTTAGAACGTTGGCCGACGTCTTCAGAGAAGACCTCTCCTCATCTCAGATGTCGGGCCCGACTTTTCGCATTGCGGTAGTTTGGAAGACCCCGGAAGAGGCCGTCGCCCACGCAGCGTTGACTGCGTGCGACGGGCCGTAACACAGGGGCTTGTTTGACGCCGCAACGGCGATTTCATGTACCCACCATCTCTTGTGAGCAAAGTTCTTACAGACGGAGTGGTGTCGGGAACTAAGTCCCATAATTCATCTAAAGATGGTTAACGAAAAAGGCCTGAGGAGCGTTGATTTCCGATGTATCGGACGAGCTCTGTAGCAGGCGTCGACGAGTTCGACCATCAAGCATGTAACCCTCATCACCTAAGAATTCTTTTATGGAATATCGCCATCTCGGTAAAACTGGATTACAAATCAGCGCAATTGGTCTTGGCGGCTGGCTTACCATTGGGAAGTCCGTCGAAGACGACACCTCTCAGCAAATCCTGGAGACGGCCATCGAGAACGGGGTCAATTTCATCGACCTCGCCGACGTCTATGGGACGGGAGAGGCCGAAAGGGTAGTCGGAGAGTTTATCAAGGACTATCGCCGGCGCGAACTGGTCATTACGAGTAAGGTCTACTTTCCCATGAGCGAGGACCCGAATGACAAGGGGCTGAGCCGAAAACATATCATGGAGAGCCTCCATGCGTCGCTGGACCGGCTCGACACGGGATATCTCGATGTCTACTACTGCCATCGGTATGATGAAAACACTCCGCTTCTGGAGACCATGCGCGCGATGAACGATCTCATCCGGCAGGGCAAGGTCCACTACTGGGGCACGAGCATGTGGAGCGCCGACCAGCTCCAACGCGCCCATGACCTTGCCGACCAGTACAACCTTCACCCGCCGGTGGTCGAGCAGCCGCGATACAACTTGCTCGCTCGGGACATCGAGGATGAAGTGATGCCCACCGCAGATAGACTCGGCATCGGGATCACCCCATTCAGCCCGCTCGGAGGGGGACTTCTGACCGGCAAATACAATGATGGAATTCCCGAGGGTAGTCGCGCGGATCTCTTTCCGGACTGGTTGCAGGACAAACTAACTGACGAAAATATCGAGCGAACCCGGCAGCTGACGGCGATGGCGGAAGAGCGAGACCTTACGCCCTCCCAGCTCGCCCTGGCCTGGATTCTCTCGAAAGACGAAATTTCGTGTGTCATCACGGGAGCCAGCAAAGTTCGGCATCTAACCCAAAACTTGGAAGCGATTGACGTCGATGTCGACGATGAGCTACAAAGCGAGTTGAACGAGCTTTTCTCGTAACCGCAGTACCAGCACACAGTCTGAAGCTGACCAATGGGCCCTCGGTAACTCCCGAGGGCCCAAATTTGTACATAGGCCAATTACGTCTCGCTGCGCGACGGCTTCTCCCACCGCATCTGACGCCCGTACTCTTCGAGAAAGTCGTGGATCACCTCCTCCCGGGTGCATCCCATTAGGTCATACGGGTTCGCTTCCCCGCGCAGGTGTACCTCGGCGCGGTGATAGCGCGCTTCGTCATCGTCGAGGTTCATTGCAGGAAATGCGAAGTTGGGCAGGCGGTACGTGCGCGCTTCGACGGCGTAGTGGAACTCCTCGGTGCCTTCGTGAAAAACCGTGAGGGCCGCGGCATCGTCCGATGTGTCCAGGCGGCCTCTGCGGCCGTAATCCTTCAGTTCTTCCTGCACCTCCTGGAGCGCGTCGACGACCGTCGTCTGGATATAGCGCACCACGTCGTCGCGGCTCCGATCTACGTCGGGGGTGCTATCGAAAAGGCGCCGGAGGTAGAGTTTCCAGTCGCTCATAGCAGGCGGAAGCGAATATGAGATGGGCGATAGGCTAGGCAGGAGTCACTTTCTCCGGTTCGGCCTCCGCTTCTTTCCCATCGACGCGCGTCTCGGCGCGGACGGGCTGGCCGTCCCGGTCGGAGGGCAGAACGTCGCGCGCCTGATCGTCGTCATCGAGGCGATCCGCGCGCAGGCCGCGCCAGAGACCGTAGCACATGACGAGCAGCACGGCTGCAAACGGAAGGGCAGTAGTAAGCGACGCTGTCTGCAGGGCGCTGAGACCGCCGGCCACGAGCAACACGGAGGCCACGGCCCCCTCCGCGACGGCCCAGAAGATGCGTTGCTTGGCAGGCGGGTCGGTGTCGCCGCCGGAGGTGATAATGTCGATCACAAGCGAGCCCGAGTCTGACGACGTCACGAAGAAGGTCATCACAATGATGGTCGCGATGACCGACGTGAAGGCGGCCAGCGGAAACTCCGCGAGCGTGACGAAGAGGGCCGTGTCGATGTCTTGCTCAACGGCGCTTACGATTCCACCGGCCCCGAAAAGCTCCATGTGGAGGGCCGTCTGGCCGAACACCGTGAGCCAGATGAAGGTCACCAGCGTGGGGACGCATAGAACGCCGACAATAAACTCGCGGATCGTGCGCCCGCGGGAGATGCGAGCGATAAACATGCCCACGAAGGGCGACCAGGCGATCCACCAGGCCCAGTAGAAGAGCGTCCAACCGCCCATCCAGCCATTCTCCTGATAGGGGTAGGTCTCGAAGGTCATGGATACGACGTTCTGCGCGTAGCCGCCCACATTCTGCACGAAGGAGTCGACCAGAAAAATGGTGGGTCCTACGACGGCCACAAAGAGCACAAGGAAGAGACCCAGCCCCAGGTTGAGCTCGCTGAGCCGCCGGATGCCTGCGTCAAGGCCAAGAACCACCGAGACGGTCGCGAGCGCCGTGATGCCCGCAATAAGCAGCAGCTGCGTGTTGATCCCTGTGGGAATACCGAAGACATGGCCGAGCCCGGCGGTGATCTGCATCACGCCGAGGCCGAGTGAGGTTGCCACCCCGAACATCGTTCCCAGGACGGCGAGTACGTCCACCACGTGCCCGATAGGCCCGTAGATACGATCGCCGATGATGGGGTAAAGCGATGACCGAATGGTGAGCGGAAGCCCGTGCCGATAGGCGAAGTAGGCCAGCGAGAGGCCCACGACGATGTAGATGGACCAGGCGTGGAGCCCCCAGTGGAAGAAGGTGATCTGCATGGCCTCGCGTGCGGCGTCGACGCTTTCGCCGCTTCCAACCGGCGGATTCGCGTAGTGGAGGATCGGCTCCGCCACGCTGTAGAACATCAGCCCGATGCCCATGCCGGCGCTGAAGAGCATGGCAATCCACGAGGCGTAGCTGTAGTCGGGCTCCGAATCGTCCGGTCCCAGCTTGATGCCTCCGTAGCGGCTCAGAGCCAATCCAATGACGAAGACCAGAAAGACGGAAACGCTCAGGATGTAGAACCAGCCCGCGTATGTGATAATTCCGCCCTGCATCGTCTCAAAGAGCGCAGACGCAGGCTCCGTGAAGATGGATCCGAGCGCGACGAAGAGCGCAATGAGAAAGGCAGACGAGAAAAAGACTATGGCGTTAACACGCAGACCCAGCCATCGCTTCAGAGATTGCAGCATAGGTGTTGGGAGTGTGTGGGGGCAACACGCGAGGGCGCAATCGTCGTTTCTCCTACCGCGCCAGTGCTGGCGGGCGAGAGCAATCTGTATGGTGGCAATTCATTTATAGCGGGAATAGCCATAGACCCCCATTGTTCTGGCCGTATCGGGGCGCTAGGCGAAGTTCCTGTGAAAGGTCGCGGGCTGTGCTGGAAGAGGGGGAGGCGCGAATCACAGGGCGATCTCAGTGTTGGCCAGGGCCGGCTGGTCGACCGTCTCATCGCGCTCCAGTTGCCCGTCGCGCAGGTGAATGATGCGCCGCGCGTGGCGGGCAATGGGGGGCTCGTGAGTGACGACGAGCAGCGTGTTGCCCTGCCGGTGCAGCGCCTCGAAGAGCTCCATGATATCATCGCCCGTCTCCGTGTCGAGGTTTCCGGTTGGCTCGTCGGCCAGGATGATAGAGGGTTTGTTGACGAGCGCCCGCGCCACGGCAACGCGCTGGCGCTGCCCGCCGGAGAGCTCGTTGGGCCGGTGGTTGAGCCGATCGCCGAGTCCTACGTCGTGGAGGGCCTCCGAGGCCATCTCGCGGCGCTCGGAGCGCGACACGCCGGCATAGATGAGCGGCAGCTCCACGTTCTGCAGGCAGCTGACACGCGGAAGCAGGTTGAACGTCTGAAAAACGAATCCAATCTCCCGGTTTCTGATCTCGGCAAGCTCGTCCTCCGTCAGCTCGCTCACGTTCTGATTGTTGAGATAGTACGTCCCGCTCGTCGGCGTGTCCAGGCAGCCGATCATGTTCATAAGCGTCGACTTACCCGAACCGGAGGGGCCCATGATGGCGAGATAGTCGCCCTCTTCGATCTGGAGCGTGACGCCGTCGAGTGCCCACACCTCCTCTGAGCCCATCTCGTACACCTTGGCGAGATCCGTAACGTCGAGAAGAGGACGCGTGGCGACCGTCGGATCTCCGTTCCGTCGCGTGTCTTGAGCAGGTTCCATGACGTGTGTCTTTGTTTGCGTGCCATGCTGCGTAATTAGTGGGGGGAGCTACTGACGCATCGCGGCCGGCCCGGGCGTTTCCTCACGAATTTTCGTGTCGTGCTCGAGCTCGCGGCTGACCGCTCGGTACGGTCCGATGATCACTCGTTCGCCTCCCTCCAGGCCCGATGTGATTTCGATATGGGTGTCGTCGGCAATGCCGGTAGACACCTCGACCATGCGCGCCGAGTCGGCTTCGGCTACGAATACTACTTCGCCGATCTCCTCGCGCGGTTCGCGCTGCTGCGCTTCGCCCTCCGACGCGCCGTCGTCCGGATTATGCAGCACGCTCACGTCGCGCGTGGTCACGGCCTGGATGGGGACGGCCACGGCATTCTCCACCGTTTGCGTGAAGATGTCCACGGTCCCGCTCATGCCGGGCCGGAAAATCGGCGTGTCGCGCTCGACGAGCGGCATCTCATCATCTACGATTTCCGGACCGGTGGATCCCACTGCGAAGTTCGTGTTGTGCCGATCGAGCACGCGCACCTTGACGGGGAAGTTAGTCACCTGCTGCTGTCCGCCCTGGTCTTCGACGCGGGCCGAGTTGGCAATCTCCGTCACGACCCCCTGAAAGCTGCGGTCGGGATAGGCGTCGATTTCGATGGAGGCCGTGTCTCGCTCGGAGACGTTGACGATGTCATTCTCGTTGACGTCGATCTCCAGCTCCATCTGATCCAGACGCGCGATGCGCATCATTTCGGTGCCGGGCTGCTGCGCCGTTCCCACGACGCGCTCGCCGGACTCAACGTCCAGGCGACTAATGGTGCCGTCCATCGGCGCGTAGATCTCGGTGCGCTCGAGCTGCTTCTCAGCTTCCTCGAGCTGCGCTTCCGCGTTCTCTACTTCGTACGTGGCAGACTCGTGGTTCGCCTTGGCGACCTCATAGTTCGTTTCAGCTTCTTCGAGTTCGCTTTCGGAGATAGCCTCTCGCTCGTGGAGCTGCTTCTGGCGCTCGTACTGCCGCTCGGCCTGCAGCAGGTCGGCGCGGCGCTGCGCTTTCGTGGCGCGGGCCTGATTCAGGCGAGCCTGCGCCTGCTTCACCTGCGACTCGTAGTTGTCCGGCTGGATGCGCGCCAGCAGCTCGCCCTGGCGCACAGGATCGCCCTCGCGCACGGCGAGCTGGACAATCTCGCCCGACACGTCCGGGCTGATGGTTACCTCCACCTCGGGCTGCGTGCGCCCGAAGGCCGTTACCGTCTGCGTGATAGTGCGCTCGTCGGCCTCGGAGATTTCGACGCCAATGCCATCGGTGCCGCCGAAGAAACCGGCCACTCGGCCCACGACGCCCAGTACGATAAGTGCGGCAACGACGATGCCTGCCGTGATGAGAACCCGCCGCTTTGTGCTTTTCTTGTTAGCCATGATCTTTTCGATCTATCCTGTGCGATTATGCAATACAATTGGCTGCTACGCTTGCCGCTCCGACGCCATCAACGCTCGGCATTAAACAGCGGGTCCTGGGGATCGACCTGGCCCTGGAAGTAGTCGACCAGCTGCTCCTGAAGCAGCAGATTGAAGCGCGCCTGCACCTCTTCGCTGGCAGCGCTCACGAAGTCAGCATTTGCCTGCGAGAGCTCTACGAAGGTGGCCGCGCCCAGATTGTAGCGCTCCTGCGTGGCGTCGCGTGCGCGCTCCGCCGCTCGCAGTCGCGTCTGGGCCACTTCCAGCTGTTTGACGGCATTCTGGTGATCCAGGTAAGCCTGGCGCACCTCTATTGCGACCTGCTGCCGCTGATCCTCAAGCGCAAACTCGGCGTTGCGGCGCTCCACCTTGGCGCGCTGCACGTTGCGGCGCGTCTGGAACCGGTCGAAAAGAGGGACGCTTAGACTGATAGATATATTGGCGCCCCGGCGGTCGTTGAGCTGGTCGAAGAAATCGGGTTGCTCAAACTCAGGAGAGCTCCCAGTGCCTGGTACTGGAAGCTGAAGTGGGTCGTCGCGCCCTTCAAAGAGGTCAGGACGTAGAGTGACTATTTCCGGATCCGATTCAGTGCCCTCGATGGGACGGACCGCCTGATCGGACCAGTTTGTGTTCACATTGCCGCTCAGGGAAATCGTGGGATAGTAGCCGGAGCGCGCGGCGCGAATGTCCTGGTCCGTCGCGCGGTACTCAAACTCGGCGGCCTGCAGATCAGCGCGCTCCTCAAACGCCGTTCTGAGCATCCGGTCGAGGTCGTATTCGCGCGCCTCCGGATCGGCCTCCTCCAGCGCGGGCGCCTCGAACTCATACTCGCCGAACGGATCGAGCTGGAGCGTTTGGATCAGCTGATTTTTGGCCAGCTCGGCATCGCGTTCAGCATTGAGCAGCTGCTGCTCGGCTTCGGCGACCTGGGCTTCCTGCTGGAACAGGTCGGACTCCGGCTGCATGCCTGTTTCTACAAATTCTCGGACCTGCTCGAGTTGGCGCCGTTGCACCTCCAGCTCTTCCTCGCGCACCTGGATGAGCTCCTGGGTTTCCACCACATCGATGAACTGCTCCATCACCTCAAAGATGACATCCTGCCGGGTACGCTGAAGGTCCAGCTCGCTCGACTGCGACCGCAGGTTGGCCTGCTCCAGATCGGCAAACCGCTGGAACCCATCGAACAGCGTGATGCTACCGCTGACGCCGACTCTGAAGAAGTCGGTCGTCTCACTGACGATACCCCCCTCTTCCTGGCTGAAGGTTCGTCCAAAGCTCCGGTCGCCGCCGGTGTTGAGCGACAGGTCGGGCGTGAAGTTCATGCGAGCGCTCGAGACGTCAATGTCTCGCTGCTCGGTCGCATTCATCGCGCGCCTGATATCGGTATTACGCTCGAAGGCGATCTCCATCGCCTCATCGAACGTAACCGTGCGCGTCTCCTGAGCCGTCGCGTCCTGCACGGGGGGCAAAGCGAGCAAAGCGCCCAGCAAAATAGTAGCGAATGTGCACATCGGTATGTGGAAAGAGGGTCGTCCAGGCATTACACAGGTGGTTCTTCGTGATAACGATATGAGCAGAGAAAATTCGCGGGAACGTTCAGGAAGGCCCCGGACTCGGTCAAATCAACGGAATGCGTGCAGCGTCCGACAGGCGGCAAGGGCAGACATGAGCCCACCACGTTCCACTTAGCGTGCGCTGCCCATCCAACGAAATCCTACATTCGATTGTTACTCAGGAAACCGATCGCTTTTTTCAGTCGATAGCTAGCTCGCACGTAGGGCCTGTCGAACTGCACGCAGGTATTAGTGAGTTTTTGGTGAGTGGGG
>OBKM01000072.1_pt1 | contig 43433 bp, 30 predicted proteins | sample 1519691 | NCBI WGS metagenome assembly OBKM01 (sample SAMEA37050418, study PRJEB22526) | metagenome | biome: saline pan; feature: lake; material: water | place: Egypt | collected 2015 | depth 0.5 m
GCACGTGGGAGCGCGTGCCGCAGCGCCTTACCCCCCGCACGTTGAACGCTCGCGTGCGGGTGCACTTTTGAGGCCTGCGACTGGTCTGCCGAACGAGCGACCTGGAATTAGAAGTTCACGCCGATGCGGAAGACGCTCTGCACACTGTTTCGCTCGAAGCCTTCGGCGCGTCCTACAACGACGTCCATAAAGTCGAAGAAGGAATCAATGCCCTGATCCGTCCAGCTGAGGGTGCGGTACGTGAACCCGATCGTCAGGCCCGCTTCATCCCCCAGCAGCTCCTTGAGGCGAAATTCGATGTCCAGGCCGAGCGTTCGCGCGAGCCGAACCTCATCGAGGCTGCTTCGCACGTCCCCGATTCCTCCCAATCCACGCACGAGTGACGCAGATCCGACGATGTCGTCTGCGAGAACAGGAACGGGGAGGTTTGTGCGCACGCCAGCTCCAGCTCCGAGACTGGCATGGCCAAGGTTGATAGTGTCAATATTCTGCGCGGGCATCCCCTCCTCTTCACGGCCGGTTATGCCTCGATAGTCAAGGCGCACCCGGACGGGAATGTATCCCTCCAGCGGGAGTAGCGCCAGGTCATCAAAAATATAGGCGTTTTCCCCCGCGTCAGCCGATACCTGAATCATCCGAAGGCCGGGACGGTTATCGCTCGGCGACTGAACGCCGTAGGCGAAAAGTAGAGACGAGTGCTCGACCGAGAACATTACAGCCGACGAGGCTCCGTCGAAGCGGTATGTAAAGTCCTCGCCCGTACGAGTATACTGGAAATTATCGTACAAAAACCCAGCCGTGACAGATGTAATCTCGGGCTCGCTCTCCGATTGCGCCTGGGCACTCCCCAGCATGACAAACGATCCAATGAGCCCAACAACCAGCGTTACGTAAAAAATCCGAATCATGGTCCTCTGTAGTCGCGTGAACGATTTAACTAGAAGGACCTCCTTCGTGGCTTCCGCACCTTGTGGTAAATAGGGCTGCGAACTCCCCGCCTCTCGTAACAGCCTCCACTGGATTGGAGAGCTAGCGCCCTATTGCAGCTTCATAGTTAGTTTATTAATTTACGAGAGCCTCTACATTGAGCCTCGCAAACCATCGGACATACTATCTTTGGTGCCATCCGAGTGTGGTTTTTGACGTACCGGCTGGACGCGAACGTGCTTTTGCAAGGTCAAAAAACGTACTCTCCGACGTACTTCTTTCATTCTCTCCATCCGCTACCTTTCTAATGTTCTGAGTTTCCTGCCATGGACGACGTGCTCATTACTGAAGAACGGATTGAACCGGTAGCTCAGCGTTTCAAAGTTCTCAGCGAACCGGTACGCCTCCGGTTACTTGACGCCCTCTATCGGCACGGTGAGATGGCCGTTAGCGAACTCGTCGAGGTTACGGGCCACCGGCAGGCAAACGTGAGTAAGCACCTCGGTCTCTTGGCCGAACATCGTCTGGTAGCACGCCGCAAGGAAGGGCTATACGTCTATTATCGTCTCAACGACCGTACCCTTGCCGCGCTTTGCCTGTTGGTGGAGACGCAACTGCGCGAGGATACCAGAGGGAGCCACAAGCCGCAGGATGAGTAGTTCGATACAGCGATGATGCAGAGTCTGATTACTATCGCTGGCGGTCTGCTCATTCCTGTAGGGGCGCCTCTTTTGCTCGTCGGATGGCTTTGGTTTGGCCGTTTCGCCTCTCTGGTAGATTGGCTGGCCGGATGCACGGGCGCTCTCCTTGCCTTTGCGCTTCTGTTTATTATCTCACGATGGGATGTTGTTGGGGTAACCGGTCGCTATGGGCTGATTGGCGCCGGCCTGTTAGCGGCTCTTTCCGTTGTCCGCATGCGCAATCGTCCCCTGACGGTTCGACGCACGCTTCGCCACTGGCTGCGCTTCCTGGTCACCACTGCCCTTCCTCTTCTTGTACTGGCGGGAATTGGAGCCTGGGCCGTGCGCGGCATGGCGCCGCCGCAAACGCCCGCTCCGATGGACGCTCCGCTTCACGACGGCACCTCCTACGTGCTTCACGGCGGGGCCACCTCGCTCTTGAATTACCACGGCGCTTTTGACCCCTCCCACCGATTTGCACTCGACATTGTCGGGCTCAACGAGCGCGGACGGCGCGCCAACGGCATCTATCCCAGCGATCTGGACGCCTACGTCATCTACGGAGCGACGGCATACAGCCCCGTCTCCGGCACAGTAACCGACGTCGAAACCAACCGGCCGGATCAGCTTCCTCCTACCCGTGATCGGCAGCACCCTCTGGGCAACTATGTAGTGCTGCAGCACGATACGCTGGCCACGGTGCTTGCCCACCTGCAGCCTGGGAGCGTGCGCGTGGAGCGCGGCGATACGGTAGAGGCGGGCGATCCGCTGGGCACCGTCGGCAACTCGGGCAGCACAAGCGAACCCCACCTGCATGTGCACAGCGTTCGCTATTCCGGAGCAGCGCGCCCCACGCCCGACCGCATGGCTCGCCACGGATCTGCCGTTCCCCTACAGATCGGAGGGCGATTCCTCATTCGAAATAATCGCTTTCCGTGAAGGGAATGGCGAGTGGGGAATAGTGAAGAGCGAGCAGGGAACTGCGAGAGGTAGACTTTTTCCCATCCATCCACTCTCCTTTCCCCCACTCTTTTTCTACTCCTCCAGATCGCGGACCCAGACCGAGCGGAAGCGTACCTCGTCCCCGTGATCCTGCAGTCGGAGCGGGAGACGGTGGTCATGTGCCTGATAGGGCGGACGCTCCTGGTGGCCGACCGGTCCAGTCAGCTCCACGCCTTCCAGCACAAGCACGCCGTTGTGGAAGGTGGTCACGCGGGCCGGCTTTACCAGTCGCCCGTTTTCATCGAAGTGAGGCCGTTCGAAATAGATGTCGAACGTTTGCCACTCGCCCGGAGGGCGACTCGCATTTGCGAGCGGCGGGTACTGCCCGTAGATCCCAGCGTTTTGCCCGTCCGGATAGGTTGGATTCTCATACGAATCCAGAATCTGCATCTCGTAGAGACCCATCAGGAAGACCCCGCTGTTCCCGCGGCCCTGCCCTTCGCCTTCGATCTCTTCCGGAGCGGCCCATTCGACATGCACCTGCACGTCCCCAAATTCCTCTCTCGACTGGATGTCACCGGAACCTGGCTCTACCTCCATGTACCCATCGCCCAGGCGCCATGGCGCCTCGCCTCCGTCAACCGATTCCCACGCATCGAGATCAGTGCCATCGAAAAGCACAGTGGCATCGTCCGGCACAGGCTGCGGCTCTTCGGGCGCCGGACCAGGATCCGCAATCGGCGGCTGTGGGCGATCTTCGTCATGGACTTCCCACTGAATCGGATCGCGGTCCGGGCGCTGCTGCGCATCGGATGTGCAGGCAGCCGTCAAGCCGAAGAAAAGTAAGAGGCTTGCGATAAAGGGCAATACCGTACGGGGAGCGTTCAGCATAGCCATAGAGGTTGGGCGGGCGATATTGAACTAAAGTGACAGGCGCGTGAGAAAGGCCGTATTCTTTCGAGTATTCCAAGGATAGCGAAAGAGAGGCGCGATCCCAAGGTGGACCTCCTCCTCAAGGCTTGACCTGTATGCAGGCCCTGGCTAAGATTGCAATATAGCACGCATGCGAGGAAGCCGATTCAGCTTACCGCTCGCAGTCAATCACGAGTGGCGTGTGCGCATCGATTTCGATTGCATCACCCAGCGTCACGCTCTCCCCTGAGACTACGTCTGTGCCGGTCGGGCATTCGGCAACCACCTCCTGGTAGCGATCAAGCTCCACCGTGGCCGGCAGGCTGTTGTTGTTCAGCATAACGACCACCTGGTCGTCGCCCGCGCTCCGCCCGTAGACGTAAATATTATTCTCCGGGACGAAATGCGTCATGTCGCCGCCGGTAATCGCGTCATGGTCAGCGCGCCAGTCGAGCAGGGTTTGGAGAAAGTCAAACGCTTCGTTTTCGGCGTCCGTGCGGCCCTCTTCCGTGAAGGCGTCGCGGCGATCATTTTCCCAGCCGCCGGGCATCGGCTCGCGAATCACGCCGTGCTCGTCACTGCCGGCCATGAGCAGCTCGGTGCCGTAGTAGATCTGCGGAATGCCGCGCGTCGTGAGCAGGAAGGCCATAGCGAGCTCGAACCGATCCACGTCCTGATCCACCACGTGGAAGATACGGTCCATATCGTGGTTGTCGGCAAACGTGAGGTGGAGATCCGGCTCATCGTAGAGGAAATCCTTGCTCAACAGGCGATAGAGCCGGCCGAGGTCTTCGCCCTCTCCAAAGACCTCGTGGACAGCCGCGGTCAGCGGAAAGTCGGCGACCGCATCGAGCTGCGAGTCAAACTCCTCATCCGCCACGCCCCCGCCGGCCCAGTAGGCCAGATGCGGAACCGTTTCAATCCAGGATTCCCCGACGATATACAGGGCCGGATGAGCAGCCTTCACCTCTTCAATCCACGTCTGGAGAAATTCCTTATCGTTATACGGATAGGTGTCGATGCGCAGGCCATCGAGATCGGCGTACTCCACCCACCACTGCGTCATCTGGATGAGGTAGCGCTCCATGAAGGGATTCGAGTGGTTGAGATCGGGCATCGTGGGGACGAACCATCCGCGCTCGAGCGGTTCGTAGTCCGCCTCCGCGCGGTACGGATCCGAGGCCGACTCCATGGCATGGTTGGTGAGCTGATAGTCGGGATAGTCGTGGATCCAGTCATCGAAGGGCAGGTCATCCATCCACCAGTGCTCGCTCCCGATATGGTTGAGGATGATATCCTTGATGAGCTTCATGTCGCGCTCGTCGAGCGCCTCGGAGAGCTCGCGGTATTTTTCATTCGTGCCGAAGCGCGGATCGACGGTGTAGTAGTCGGTCGTGGAATAGCCGTGGTACGACGCGTAGGACATGTCGTTGATGAGCACTGGATTCAGCCAGAGCGCCGTCACGCCCAGCTCGTCCATGTAGTCAAGGTGCTCGTGGATGCCCGCTAGGTCTCCGCCGTGGCGGCCGAGGTGGTACGACCGATCAACACCCTCTTGCAGGTCCTCATGCTCGTCGATCGACGGATCTTCGTTGGCGAAGCGGTCAGGCGTGATGAGGTAGACCGTGTCGCTCGGATCGAGGCGGAGCTCCTCGGCGACCGTGCGGTTGCGCTCCTCAAGCGCATACATATGCTCCGTCACCGTCCCGTCCGGTCCGGTAAACTCAATCGGCACCATGCCGGGCGGCGTGCCCTCCGGGATGGAAAGATCGAGGAAGAGGTAGTTGTCGCTGTCGGCGGTGTGGACGTCCTCCAGACGCACCTGTTCGTGGTCGACGGCTACGTCGTGCTCGCCGATGGCGTCGCCGTGAACCATCAGTTGCAGCTCCGACACCTCCATGTCCACCCACCAGCTCGGCGGCTGCACCTTATCCACCGTCGATGTTTGCGCGAGCGCCGGTCCGGTAGCAATCCATAAAACAAGGAGACCGATCAGAAGCGCGGATGAGGCGCGTCGCGTCGAGGTCGAGGATGGGGCAGGCATGATACTGGGCATCATAGAAAAGCGAATAGATGAAACGAATAAAACAGCTGCGTGCCGTCAGGTTTGAGATTGTGATTGGTAGAAACTCGTCGCGTGACACCAGGAGCATGACCTGCGGCCCCTCCGGCGTCGTTGGAGGCGGGCCCTCGGTCGGCCTCGCCGCAAACCGGCACCGGCCGCGGGAGCGGCCTATGCGGTCGCGTGCCCACGGAGACCGTGGGCACGAGAGGATAGGCCACGGAGACCGTGGGCACGAGAGGATAGGCCACGGAAGAAATCGATGGACGTGACGGAGGAGGCTCTGCGAAGAATTTCCTTCTACAAAACTCCTGTGGGCAACAACACAGCCCCCAATCTCACAATTGACGGCACTTTAGGCGTTCTCAGCCACCATCCAGGCCGTGCCATCTATCGGCGACGCGTTGCTTGCTGAATTGCCAGGTCGATTGGGAGGCTCCGGAATCTCGTCTTCTTCCTCTTCCTCGGGCTCGTCGTTCGCGTCCGTTGTGCCACATCCCATCGCAAAGGTGCCAAGCACCAGCGCGAGGCTGCATGCGAGTATCGCCACCAAGCGCGGCACATAGTTTTCCAAAAGCGTAGTCATAGGCTTAGCATGTCAATCATAGAGTGTGCTCGCGTACGTCTGTCTATCGCACGACGCTCATCCGCTCCACGTGCGTCTCGCCCTCGGCGGTCATGCGCAGGATATACATACCGCTCGACAGGCCGGCATCCGTCGCATCCCAGGTGATCTCGTGCTCACCGGACTGGTACTCCTCGTCTGCCAGCATGGCCACGCGGCGGCCTAGCACGTCGTACACCTCGATGGTGACTGGCATCGCCTCGGGCAGGGCAAATCCAATGGTGGTGCTTCCTCGGAAGGGATTAGGATAGTTGCTTTTGAGCGCGACCTCATCGGGAGTATCGTCAACCTCTTCGGGGAGCACCTCGCCCAGCACCACATCAAAATCAGTCGCTTCCTGATCTACCGAAAGGGTAACAGGCTCCTCGCTCGTGAGGGGATACTGCTCGCCCGTAGTCTGGTTGACGAGTGTCGCACCTCCCGGCGCGAGGGCTTCCAGGTCGGTGGCCTCTAGGCGCACGGTCGTGCCCGGGTCCGCCTGCAGCGCGAGCGGGAAGGACGCAGCTGACCCAGCGTCGGACTCCTTCTCCTCAGGCGTGAGGAGCGCGCTCAAGGCTTCCTCAGCGCCGGGATCACGGACGTGCAGGTGGGCGGACGAAAACATCTGGCGCGGCATGGGACGCCGAATAACTTCCTCGCCCTCGCTATACCCAAGCTGCACCTGGCCGATCTTCTCGTCTTCTAGGTGCGCGTCTATTGAGAACGTCTGGCCGTCTTCGAGGGCCTGTACCGCTGCGGGCAGTTCGGCCTGACTGGCGGCCCGGTCGGCAATACTACCCGGGTAGGGCACGTCGATCTCGTCAAGCCCATCCTCGTTGCGCACGTAGTAGGCGACTCCTTCCTGGGCCGACTCGAAGGTCTCGACAGCGGTCCAGCTTCCATCCCAGGCCCAGAGATCTGCGCTGAAGCCGTTGGCCGCCTGCACCTGCTCCCAGTCAACGTCGACGTCGAGCGGGTTGCTGATGATATTCCAACCGTCCTGCATGTCGATCGTGGCCTCCCCGTCGCTGGTGAGGGAGACGGTTTCGAACGTGTCTTCGACGCTCCAGTCCGAGTCGTTCAGCACCCAGAAGCCGTTCCCGGGCTGTAAGGTGAAGGGGTCCGCGTCGTCAAACTCCACCAGGAAGTCCTCGTCAGTGCCGTCGTCGAAGAAGGCGCGCCAATCCTCACCGGGCGTGCCGTCGAGCGTCTCATCCAGCGGGAGTTCCGCCGCTCCCGGCACAGCAACGAGCTGATAGTTCTCCCGGTCGGTCGGATCACCGAAGGAGCGCGTCAGGTCGACGCTTACCTCGTCGGGCGGGCCCGCCTCATCGGCCGGGATCACCAGATCGGGCGGGGGTGCCTCCTGCTCTTCGGTAGTGAGCACCCTGAACTCGCCAGGCTGCAGCCAGAAGGTCTGCGTGCCGCCCGGTACGTCAACGGTCGTGTCATTAAAGAAATCGTACCACGTGCCGGGCTGCGTAAAGGGGATGCGCTCCTGCCGACTCGTGAGTCCGAAGTTGCCCACCACTATGGCGTCCATATCGTCGTGCTGCAATCGGATCCACCGGACGACATCCCCGTCGCCGACTCGCATGGAGACGTCGGTATCCTGGCTCGTGAAGGCCTCATTCGAGGCGCGCAACCTGTTGAGGGCGCCCCACGTCTGGTAGAGGCGGTCGCGGTCCGGATCCTCGTCGTAGCCCAGCTCCCAAGGAATCGGCTTCGGATCGGTGCGCCCAGGATCGCCCGGCGCGCACTCGCCATCGCTGCCATCTCCAGGCTTGAGGCACTGGTCGTCGCCCCACCCGTAGCCGAGCTCACCGAACTGCCACATCATGCGGGGGCCGGGAACGGTGAAGAAGAACGCGCCGACCAGCTTCTGGCGCTCCAGGGCTGTCTCCAAGTCCTGCGTGCTGTAATCGTCCGTCTCGTTGCCGAACTCTTTCTTGCGTCGCATGAGCCACTGCTCGTCGTGGCTTTCCATGTAAGTGATGGCATTGGGCACGTCAGCGTCCAGCCCAATGTTGGGATGATACGTGTCGGAAAGATCCGCTCCTTCCTCGAGGTGACCCATCGAGCTTTGATTATAAGGGTTTTTCATATTTTGCCAGAACATCACGCCCTGGAGACCTTCGTCACGCCGGTACTCAGCCATCTCCAGCTCTTCTTCGCGCTGGAAGTGCTCCAGAATGATGTAGGCCCCGTCGTCTACATCCCACATGGCGTCGGCCATGCGCTCGATATTTTCGACGCGCCGTTGGTAGAACGGATTTGGGTTAAATTCACCAACCTCGAAGTCATTGTCCGGCTCCATCGTCACGAACCCTTTAGTCAGGTCGAAGCGGTAGCCGTCTACGTTGTACGTTTCCAGCCAGTGCTCATTGGCGCGATCCATCCAGTACTGGATGTACTCGTGGTCGTGGTTCAGGTGGTTGAATACATTAAAGTCATGTCCCGGACCCACGAAACGGCTTCCATCGGGGCTGTTGCCCTCAAGCTGGATGAGCGGCGACCGGTCGGTCGCGTGGTTGTATACCACGTCTAGAATCACGGCCATACCGCGCTCGTGCGCAGCCTCGATGAAGGCCTCGAACTCCTCGCGGGGGCCGTATGACTTCTCGAGCGCGAGGTGGAAGTTCGGATTGTAGCCCCAGCTGTCGTTGTCATCGAAGTTGGAGACCGGCATCAGCTCGATGGCGTTCACGCCGAGATCTTCGAGATAATCGAGCTTGTCGATGAGGTCGCCATAGGTGCCATCACCTTCGAGGAAGTCGCGTATGAGCAGCTCGTAGATCACGAGTTCGTCTGGATCGGGCCGATCGAAGTTGGTGTCGAACTCTTCTTGACCGGTCTCGAGAACGGAGACGATCTCTTCAGTCTCCTCTTCGGGATAGGGCTTGAGGTCGGGATACACGCCCTCACTGATGAACTCGTCCTCAGGGGTGAGCACCTTCTCGGAGAAGATATCGCCCATGCGGATCTCACCATCGACGAAATACTGGAAGGCGTACTCCTCACCCGCCGACAGGCCGTCGATCTCAATCCACCAGTGATAGCCGTCCTCGTCACCGAACTGGTCGGTGGCCTCTCGTTTCATGAAGTAGTCGTCATCGATCGTCCAGTCGTTGAAGTCGCCGAGGACGTAGGCGAAGTCTTTCTCCGGGCCGTAGAACGAGAGCGTGACGCGCGAGTCGTCCGCGTGGTAGTTAATGCCGTCGCGGACGTCCGCGGGACGGTCCTCCTCTACGACATCAGGCGTGCGGATGAGGAGCGTTTCGTCTTCGGCATCAAGCTCTTCTTCGTTCTCGTCAGGCGTCGCCGTCGCCTCGGCGCGGACGTCGCGCTGACCCGGCGTGTCGAGATCAAGCTCAAAAGTGATCTCGTCTTCGCTTGTTTGTCCGACCTCATCATCATCAATGAAAAGCCGAAGATCCGTGAGATCGGCATTGGCTACGTTTGCACGAGCCACGACCTCGACGGTCTCGTCCTCGGACGTCATGAAGGGATAGAGGGGCGGGTCCGATTCAGGGTCGGTAATATTGACACTGAGGAACGGGTCGTCGCCCACGTCGATCACATCGGCAAACAGATCCTCCGTCTGCTGCGAGCCGTCCTCCGTGCGGAAGACGAAGTTCATCGAAGTGATCTCTTCATCGTCTCCGAGGGTGCATCCGGTTTCGTTGTCGTTATAGTAGGCGCGGATGTCGTCGATCTGCAGCTCGAAGAGACCGTCTTCTCCTTCAACCGGATCGAGGCGCGTGTCGTCTCGGTTTCCAGGGAACTCAGGCTCAGTGGGCCAGAAATTTTTCACACACGTCCACTCTTCCGGGCTCTGGTCGGTGTAGACGCCGGTGTGCGCATGGATATCGCCGACGACCTCGTCGAGATTCCCTTCAGCCTCGGTAGCATCCAGGGTGACAGTGACCGGCTCGTCCGTGCGCGCCGGCTGCGGATCGGTGCTTACTTGCGCCAGGACCGGCACAGTCAGCATGGAGAGGATCCAGACGAATACGCTTGTACGGAGTAGCAGACGGTTCATCATGTCGAACCACCAGTCGGATAAAATGGAACGATTTCCTACCTATTGGACGCGGTCACGTGAAACGGCACGTAAACAGCGAGCGGCCGGCTTTAGAGAACCGGCCGCTCACGAACGAACTGCCTATGCCACCGACCGGGACACTACCCCCGATGCAGACCATTAATTGCCCGTGGCGTCCAGGCGGATGTCGTCGATGAGGAAGTCATTGTCGCCAGATTCAACGTCGAACCCGACATTTTGAAGACCTGCCGATCCGATGGCTGAGGGGTCGTCCCCAAGCTCACTGAGGGGGATGGATATATCTTGCCACCCACTCTCTGCCTCAATCGTGACTACTTGACCTGCATCGAAGTCGAATCCTCCTTCTTCATCGATCGTCTCAACGAAGATGAGTATCTCTAAATCGTCGTCAAGCTGGCCGATTCGGAATCTAAGCTCTCCGTCTTCCGCATCTTGAATTCGAGTTCCCCCCTGGTTGTACCCGAAGAAAGAGGCCCCTCCAAGCGAGCGGGCCCGAGTGCCCAACGCGTTATCGGCCACCTGATCGCTGAAGGCAAAGTCGGCCGCGCTGAAGGTTACGTAGGCACCGGTGGTAGCCTCAAAGTCATTGATTTCCGCAACTGCCCCCTGTTCGGTGGCAAACATAAAGTCATCCACATGAAAGACCACGTCCTCGCTGGCCTCTAATGAAACGCTTTCCAGCATTCCACTACCTCCGGCCCGTTCTGCCACGGGATCAAACTCCTCATCAATCTGGGCGAACCCAATTCGGTACTGGAGCCAATCCGAACCCTCAGAGACAGGCAGCTCGATCTCGCGCTCGACCGTTGCCCCGTTGGCTCTCTCTTCGAACGTCAGAGTCAGGTCAAAATCCTGGCCGGGATCAGGGCGAATCAGGAAGGAAACCTGATCAGCACCAGGCGCACTCACTTGGCTCTCAAGCGTTACGGGGTCTCCAGCTGTTGCATTTATCTCCAGCGCGTTGGGGCCTGTACTGTTGCCTGATGCCACGTCGGACTGGATTTCCGCCTCGGTACCTCCTACGGTCTCAACGGGGCGCTGCGCAACCGGATTGTCCTCATCACGGTTGTCCGGGAAGTTCGTCTCGAAGTTCTCGACCACCATGAATCGGCTGGAGAAATCTCTGCTAATGACGAAGGGGCTCACGGTAACTACAATCGTTTCCTCGACCCCGGCCTCAGGGGCGGTAACGGTGATCTCTTCTTCAGCAACCCCACTCACGGAGCCATCATATCCGATGCTCCATGTTTCCGAGCCGCCGTTTCGAGGACTTCCGGTTTGATCTATTCGCTCAATTGTTAGATTGCCTGATGGCTCTAGTGCGGGCTCCACCTCAAGCCCCTGGTAGTTGATGTCGAACTCTGCCGTGCTTGCTGGGTCGAGCAAGGCAAGGCTGACAGAGGAGGGCATTTCTATGCTCGGCTGGATGTCGAAGTCTTCAACGCTGGAGGGCGTATCCTCGCAGCCAACAAGCACGAGGCCGATCAGAAGAAGCAGTGTATATCCGAAGCGTGTGGTAGATCGAAGCATATCCATTTTGTGGCGTGTGGAAAGCATTGGCGGTGGCGAAGAGAGCCAGCGGCCGGGCCGTTGAAAAAACCAGGCCCGGCAGCCGGAGCGGTAGCCTCAGAGCCTACGACTAGTAGCCGTCATTCTGCTCCAGATTTGGATTGGCGCGCAGCTCTGTGGCTGGAAGCGGATAGAGGTTGCGGAAGGCCTCCGTTTCGCGCCCTTCCGGCTCGCCGCCCTTCCAGGCCCAAGTGCCTTCGGTAAACTGGTCGAAGCGAATTAGGTCTACGCGGCGCTGTCCTTCCCAGAGGAGCTCACGGCTGCGTTCATCGAGGATGAAGTCCAGGCTGAGATCCCCCTCGTCGATAGTTCCTGCATCGCCATCGAAGGCACGGTCGCGCAGCTCATTGATGAGCGAGACGGCCTGGCCGGGATCACCGCCTCCCCCGCGCTCAACGGCCTCAGCATACATCAGGTACGCATCCGCCAGGCGAAACTTCGGATAGTCGACGTCTGAATGCACGTTATCCGCGCCGGGCTGCCCGTCGGACGTAACATTTTGATACTTAGGCACCTTGTAACCTCCGCCCCCTACGTAATCTGGGATGTCAGTGATCTGCTTCGTGCGCTGCTCACCATCGGCGTTTTGCTGCAGGAACTGGTTGCCAGGCGTGTTGGGGAAGCGGGGCCGGTTATCGTCCGCCTCATAGCGGTCGACGGTTGTGCTCGTCGCGCGCAGCCCAAACCAGCCCTCCAGGTTAAAGTCGCCGGCTTCGCTCCCTAGCGAAGCGTTACCGATGTACGTGGTGCCCCCGAAGTGCTGAGTGTTAGTCCCATCGTGGGGAATAGCAAAGATAAACTCGTCTGAGAACGCGTTATCAGCCAAGAATAAGTCATGGTACTCCGACTCCAGGCTGTACGCCCTCGAGTCGATAATGCGCGAGGTGTACTCGACGACATCGGCATAGCGCTCGGTGCCTACGTAGACTTCGGCGTTCTGATAGAGCTTGGCGAGCAGCATGAATGCGGCGCCCTGATCTGCGCGGCCGTATTGGGCCTCACCGACGGGCGGGAGCACCTCTTCGCTATCGTCTCCCTCTACATCGCCGACAATCTCTAGGAGCTCTTGTTCGACGAAGTTGAAGATCTCCTCACGAGTGCTCTGCTCCGGCGCTTCTCCTCCGCGCACGAAATCTTCCGTCACGAGCGGAATATCCCCGAAAAGGTCGATGCCGTGCCAGTAGCTGAGCGCGCGAAGGAAGCGTGCTTCAGCGCGGAACTGCGGGATCTGCTCTCGGATCTCAGTTCCGACGTTGCGCTCGTCGAGCACGTCGTCGGTGGACTGGCGAAGGAACTCGTTCGCCTGCGCCACCTGGAAGAAGACGCGGTCGTACATGGCGCGTGCGAACTGGTTATCAGGATCCCAACTGTGGTCGTTCAGCTCATCGATGCCATCGTCCTGCCAGGCAATTACAGCTTCATCCGTTGAGAGGACCTGAAGGCTCCAGTAGAGGCGCATGTACTGAGAGAACCCCTCGTCAATGCCACCGATGTCGCCGTCCCCGGCTGGCCCCTGCTGGCCGGTTACGTTTAGTCCGGCATAGAGCTTAGCCAGGTACGATTCATAGGTCTCATCTTCGGTGAACACCACGTCGGACGCAGCCTCGCTTCGGGGATCTACAGTCACGTCAGTGCACGCAGCAAGGCCTATCCCACCGACGAGGAAGATGACTGCAAGCAAAAGCTGGTTATAAGTGTTTCGGTATGTGCTTTGGACGATGTCGTGCATAATATTTTTAGCTGTTAGGTGCAATAGCCACGGGAGTAGGATGGGAGCGCTCCATTAAAACTGGAGGTTCACCCCCGCCGTGAAGCTGCGCGACCGCGGAAAGAGACTATTATCGATGCCATTGGTTACCTCCGGATCGGGGCCGCTATAGCCTGAGAGCACGAAGAGGTTACGAGCCGTGGTGAAGATGCGGGCTTGACTGACGCCAGGCAACTCGCGCGTGGTATACCCAAGCGAGATGTTGTCCACGCGCAGGAAGGAAGCGTCTTCGAGATAGAAGTCGGAGAAGTACTCCGGCTGGTTAAAGCCCGTCTCGAGCACCGACTCGTGGAGATTCGTCGGGCGCTGGTTTTCGTTAAACCGGGAGAGGTGCCCCATATTGGAGGCGTTGTTGTTGTACACCTTGCCCCCGAGGTGGGCGCGCAGCGTGAAGCTCAGATCGAAGTTTTGGTATCCGAACCGAGACGTGTGCCCCAGAATCCAATCGGGCTCGGGATCGCCCATGATCTCACGCTCCGGCGTCTCATCTGGCACGATGGGCCTACCATCCTCGTCGAACTCCTGCTCGTAGAGGAAGAAGGAGTTCAGCGGTTCTCCCTCTCGGAGCAGCTGCACGGTGTTTCCGACACCACCGGAGATGCCTCCCGTTTCGATGTCTTCAAACTCCTCGTCGACGCTCAGGAGCTCGTTCTGGTTAGCCGACGCATTAAACTGTGCGTTCCAGGAAAGGCCCTCCGGAGAGGTGAGGATGGCTCCGTCCACGCTGAACTCAACTCCCCGATTCCGCACGTTACCGATGTTGGTCAAGATTCGGTTCGTAAGGTTGGACCCGGCCGGAACGGTCACCTCAAAGAGGAGGTCATCCGTCTCACTGTAGTAGAACTCAAGTTCGCCGGTGAGGCGTTCATCGAGGAGGCCAAAGTTAACGCCGATGTTGTAATCGGTGGTCTCTTCCCATTTCAGTCCTTCGTCCGCACCGCTGGGCCGGATGGTACCTACAAAGCGGTCACCAAACCGCGCCTGTGCTCGCGATCCGCCTGGTGACCAGGTTGGTTCAAAGAGGAAGTCACCGATCTCCTGGTTACCAGTTATGCCCCACGAAGCGCGGAGACGAAGGGTCGATATGAAATCAAACCGCTCCATGAAGGGCTCCGCGCCAAGACGCCACGACAGGGCAGCCGATGGGAATGTACCCCACTGGTTGGCCGGACCAAAGCGCGAAGAGCCGTCGCGGCGCACCGTGAAGGTAGCCAAGTAGCGCTCGGCGAATTCGTAGTTAACACGCGCAAACCCGGAGATAAGCCGGTTCTCCAATTCGCTCACGAACGTGGTCTGTCGATCTTCACCAGTGACCGGCACGCTGCTGGTTCCAAATATATCAGTACTCAGGGAGTCTGCAGTGAATTCAGGAAATTCCGACTCAAAGTCCTGATAGGAGTAGCCGAGCGTTACGTCAACTCGGCTATCGGCGGAGGGGAAGAAGTTTTCGTAGCTCAAGAACGCGTCGAGGAGCCGACTCGTGCGCGTGAAGTTCGCTCGCTCGAGAAGGCCAGGATTGGCCGAAACAGCCTGATCCTTGAGAACGCTGGGCTGAAAAACCTCCTGCTCGCCCGTTTCAACATCGTATCCCAGGATGGATCGTACGCTCAATCCTTCGACAAACGGAATGTCGTACTCTACTTCGACATTACCTACGCTGCGCAGCGCTTCACCGGTGCTCTCACTCAGCACGTACTGAGCAACCGGGTTCGACTCAGCAAGGGCTGCATCGCCCCACTCAAAGAAGCCACCGAAGGGGCTGTTCACGTCACGAACAGGCTGGGTGGGATCGAACGCAGCCGCGTTCTCGACGATGCCGCCGGGCTCGAAGTCGTCCTGCGTTTGCGAACCGCGGAGGTCGGCGCTGATGGAGAGTCGATCATCAAAAAGGCGCTGGTTGTAATTGAAGGAAACGCTGGTGCGCTCAGTGCTGGACGTATGCAGTACTCCCTCCTCATTCATGTATCCGAGGGAGAAGCGAAAGTCGGCGTCTTCATATCCGCGGGTCAAGCTCACATTATGCTCCTGGCGAAATGCCTGTCGCTCAACCTCATCCTGCCAGTTAGTGGACGCTGTCCCTAATCGATCGATTGTGCTCCCAGAAAGCACATCTCGGTTATCTTCGACTACGCCCATGAGTTGATCGCGATCTAGCATGTCTACGCGATCACTTACCTGAGACGTCGACACCGTCCCGCTGTAGGTAACCTGCCCTTCATCCTCGCGGGCCTGCTTAGTCTCGATCAGAATAACCCCATTGGCTCCACGGGATCCATAAATGGCCGTGGCTGATGCATCCTTGAGCACGGTCATGCTCTCGATGTCATCGGGACTCAGGAAGTTGAGCGGGTTGCGTGTGGCGCGATTTCCTTCATTACTAACCGGCACGCCATCGATCACGAAGAGCGGTTCGTTGCCTGCATTTACTGAGCTGGAGCCTCGGACCCGAATGAACGTGCCCGCACCCGGTGCCCCATCAACAGCCGACACCTGAAGTCCGGAAACCTTGCCGGCAATCAGCTCCTCCGGATTGGAGAGCGGAGCCTGGTTGAAGTTATCGCTGTCGACGGTTTGCAATGACCCCGTCACGTCGCGCTGACGCTGCTCGCCGTAGCCGATGACGACAAGTTCGTCAAGCTCGCCGACGCCCGGCGCCATTTCAACGTCAATGACCGTGCGGTCGCCCACTACTTCTTCAACCGTGGTGTATCCGACAAAAGAGAAAATAAGCACGTCATCCGGACTCGCCGTAATCGTGTAATTTCCCTGGACGTCGGTGGTTGTACCGACCGTAGTGCCCTGAATTGCGACATTAACGCCCGGTAGCGGCTCTTCCTCCTCGGAGTCGATCACCGTTCCGGTGATTTCTTGCTCCTGGGCAAACGCCGCACCGGCATACATGAACGTGAATGCGAAAAGAAAAACGGTAGTCAGAATGTAGCCGCTGCTTCGCATGAGATTTTTTCTGCTGTTGTGCTTAGAAATTCGCATGGGCACCTGTTGGGGCTGTGAGGATGGATAGCTCACAAAGGGAATAATTAATGCGCCGCGTGTCTCGGCGTGCTCACTCAAACATTTTTTGATTCAGTCTCTGGTTCTGGCTCGGCTCCGCACGTCTCGCGAACGACGAGCTGCGGAGCCAGCACGGTGGCGGCCACCGGCTGCTGGCCGTCTTCAATGTGCCGGAGAAGCGCTTCCACCGCACGCTTTCCTATTACTTGCGTAGGCTGGCGTAACGTAGAGAGTCCCACGCACCGGCTCAGCTCGATATCGTCGAAGCCGATGAGCGCCACGTCGCCCGGCACCGCCACGCCTTCTTCGCGCGCTGCCCGCAGGGCGCCGAGCGCCTGCATGTCCGACGCGGCGAAGACCGCATCGGGAGGGGGATCTTTCTGAAGGAGCCGGCGCATGGAACGATACCCGCCCTTCTCTGCGAACGCAAACGGAAGTTCATCGGCGGCCTCAACATACTCCTGGTCGAGGCTATGACCGGCCTCTTCAAGGGCCCGCTCGTAGCCTTTGCGCCGTTCGACGGCAGGCGGGGGCTCGGGGAAAGCAGTAATATGTCCAATGCGCTGATAACCGACATCAATAAGGTGCTTCGTGGCCTCGTAGCCTCCTCGCTCATTATCGATCGCAATCGAGGGAACGTCCGGATGATACGCGTCCACCAGAACGGTGGGATGATCTGCTTTCAGCAGACGCTGCGCCCACTCTTCATTCATCGGCGTGGACAACAGCAGCAATCCGTCGCTGCGCCCCGGCTGGAGCGCGCGATCGAGCCGGGTTTCGATATCTTCCGGACGCGGCGGTACGTGGATGAGGAGATCGTACTCCTGGTCGGAGACGACCGTCTGCACGCCACGCATCACATCCATATAAAAATGGTTGGCCACGACCGGGGCAATCACCGCAATCGAGTTGGTATGCTGCCGAGCCAAATTACGCGCAGAGGCATGCGGCTGGTAGTTGAGCGCTTTTGCAGCCTCCAGCACACTGTCTCGCGTAGCTTCTTTGACTCCTGGCATACCGTTCAGGACGCGGGACACGGTGGCCGTCGACACATCAGCACGCTCTGCAATGTCGTAGATGGTGGCCACCGCTACATTTGCCCCTACTTGTTAAAATCCTTTTGTGTAAGCGCTTACATTTTTACCAAAGCGAGATAAGAATGTCAAGCGTTATTAACAAAGTCGGTCGTACTCTCCGGCGCACCCGGGCCAAGATGGCTCTTCTCTTTTCGCGCCTTCCCGACTCTTCGACTTCGCAATGCATCCGCCACGTGACGGACGCAGGTGACTACTCGGAGCGTTGGTTGCCGCCGCCTGCCCCTGAACAGCCGCAATGTGCCGAATGATGCTCCATAAGACCGATAATTTAATGTAACCGATTACATTGCACTCTGTCAACAAGTCGCTTTAGAACTCGCATTCGCCCCTCGCTTCACGAATTCTTTTGACTTTTATTCACCATTTTTACATTTTGGAGAATGTGACAAGGACCATAAAAGGGGATTTGCAGACGTCAACTGCACACGGCGCTGCTTTCGCGAAAGCGCTTTGATGGACTCACTGCGCCGCTTGCTTTTGCCTTTGCGTAGCCGCTGAGGGGCGGCTTTGTCCTGCAGATTGAAAGCAGCTAGCAGCTGATCATTGGAGCCGGTGCAGTCGCTACTTCCGGTCTCGAATTGAGGAGTCGAGATGGTTTGTACACAGGATCAGCACCCCGGTAGCATGCGCTGATGGGCTTGTGCCCTGCAACCGCTCTGCTCTTCAGGGGCTGAATACCCCCTCGCTACACCGCTATCCATTCACCCAGATGTGCGGAGGTTGCTATGAGCCGTTTCTTCCAGGATCATGACTCGCCCATTACCCGTCGCGACTTCTTCAGGCACAGCGGCACCGGCCTCGCTGGAGCGGCCCTTCTCGGACTCCCGTTCCAGGCGCGCGGCTCGTCGACGCCCACTCACCTCCACTTTTCTTTCGCGCCTGACGACTCGGGGACTCTGTCCCTCCTCCTCGAAACGTTCAATCAAGACCACGAGGAGACTCGCGTGACTTGGCGCGTCATGCCCCGCGAGTCGGATGCGTACTTCCGTCAAATTCGGTCAGACCTTCTCGCGGAGTCGGGCGAAATCGACATCATCGGAGCCGACTCCGTCTGGACGGCTGAGCTTGCTCACAACGGATGGGTGCGGGACCTGACTGACCCCTTCGACGAGGACTACGATTCCGGCAATTTTCTAGACCCGGCACTCGACTCGGCGACGTATAACAACCGCGTCTGGGCGGTTCCCTGGTACTCCGATGCCGGCATGCTCTTCTACCGCCGAGACCTGCTCATCCGCAGCGACATCATGGAGCCTCCCGAAACGTGGCAGGAGCTCCAGAATATGGCAACGCGCGTTCAACACGAGCAAGACGTGCGATTCGGGTACCTCTTTCAGGGAGACGAATATGAGGGCGGCGTGGCGAATGCCCTAGAGTTTATATGGAACGCGGGGGGCGAGATGATGAGCCGCGCCGCTGTCGCTGATGCGGGCGACGAACCTGCTGTCAGCCCGGAAACCGTGACCATCGACACCGAGGAGGCCGCCCGAGGACTGCAAGTCGCCCGGGACCTGATTGCCGACGGCGTAGCCCCCGAAATGGTCTCCACCTACCAGGAGCAAGAGTGCCTGGAAGCGTTCCTGCAGGGCGACGCGGTGTTCATGCGCAACTGGCCGTTTGTATTCGGTCTTATCGACGACCCGGAGGCATCGGCCCTTTCTCCCGAGCAGGTTGGCGTGGCTCCCCTTCCCAGCATCTCGCAAGACCACCCGTCGTACAGCTGCCTCGGCGGCTGGAATCTGATGCTCAACGCGCACATGCCCGACGAGCATCTGGAAGCAGCCTGGGACTTTATCCGCTTTGCTACGAGCACCAACTGGCAGCGCAACATGGCCCTTCAGGGCGGATTCCTTCCATCTCGGCGACCGCTCTATCAGGACCCGACGGTTGTGGGAGCCATGCCCGTTATAGACATCGGAGCGGATGCTATTGATCGAACGCGAGCGCGCCCTATCACCCCCTACTACTCAGAAATATCACGGCGCATCGCTCGCACTTTCAATCGTATGCTGCGCTACGATCTCTCCCCTTCCGATGCGGTGAGCACCTTGCAGCGCGAACTGACGGCCATTATTCGCCAACACCAGCAGGTCAGACAATAGACCTGGCACGGTCGAAAACGGATTTTGCATGCATGCCGACTGACCCATAGTTTCCTAAGCGGATTATTCGAATCTGCCGTCTGTGAGTTAAACTGTTTCTTACCCGGCGCCTGTGCGGAATAGTATATCTGCCTACCGCCCGTACCTGATGACGTCCGCACCCAATCTGTGATTGTCTACCATTCAACTGACTATCCGACGAACATCCCGCTCCGGTCCTTCATGACTTGACTGGAGACCGTCCTGCGGCACCCCCTGCCTTCCGTCTGTTCCCCCTGATCCTTTTCGCCTCGCCCGCATGTCTGGAGAGTTTCCGATCAGCAACATCGACCTGGCGATCATTGCCGGGTATTTTCTAATTGTCTTCGGGATCGGGTACTACATCTCGAAGCGCATCGAAAGCGGTGTCGACCTGTTTCTTGCCGGGCGCACGCTCGCCTGGGGAACGATTGGGTTCTCGCTTTTCGCCTCGAACATCTCGAGCACTACCCTCATCGGCCTCGCCGGCGACGCTTATAGCACGGGTATTGCCGTTGCCAACTACGAATGGATGGCCGGCGTGGTGCTCGTCTTCATGGCGATCTTCCTGATTCCGTTTTTCATCCGATCGCGCCTCACGACGGTGCCCGAGTTTCTGGAGCGGCGCTTTGACGTGCGCTCACGGAAATATTTCTCCGGGCTGACGATTATCACGAGCGTCATGATCGACACTGCCGGCGGGCTGTATGCCGGGACGCTCGTGCTGCAGATGTTCTTTCCCGAACTCGACTTCCTGCTGATCGCTGTCGTGCTGGCCGTGATTGCCGGCGTGTATACCGCCGCCGGCGGGCTCGGGGCCGTGGTCTACACCGACATTCTCCAGGCCATTGTTCTGCTCATCGGATCGACCGCCATCGCCATTATCACGTTCGCCCAGTTCGATTTCTCCTGGTCGGCAGCCACGGCGGCTATGCCGGACGGTCATCTCTCGCTTTTCCATCCGATCGGGGAGGAGGTGAACGGTCGTGATCGACTGCCCTGGTTGGGCACGCTGATCGGCGTGCCGGTGCTTGGCTTCTACTACTGGGGGCTTAACCAGTACATTGTGCAGCGCATTCTCGGCGCGCGCGATCTAGATCAAGCGCGCTGGGGCGCTATGCTCGGCGGCTTCCTGAAGCTGCTGCCGCTCTTCATCATGGTGTTTCCCGGCGCCTTCGCTCTGGGCCTCTTCGAGCTGAGCGATCCCGATCAGGTCTTTCCCATGCTCGTGACCGAGCTGTTGCCCGTAGGCTTCGTGGGGCTCGTCCTGGCGGGCCTGATCGCCGGCATCATGTCGACGATCGACTCGACGCTCAACTCGGCCTCCACGCTCATCACCATCGACTTCATCAAGCCCAATCGGCCGGACCTCACGCCAGAGCAGACGGGCTGGATCGGCCGGATCGTCACGCTCGTGCTCATGGTGGTGGCTGTTCTCTGGGCGCCCATGATACGCGAGTTTCCCGGGCTCTGGGACTACATCCAGGCGATGCTCTCCTACCTCGTCCCGCCGGTGGTGGCCGTCTTCCTGCTCGGCATCTTCTGGCCTCGCACCGGCCCGAACGGAGCGTTCATTACCCTGATTGGAGGACACGCCATGTCGCTCGGCGTCTTCATCATGAGCATGACCGGCATTATCGACATACACTTCACGATCATCGCTGGCATCCTCACCGCGCTGTGTTTCGGGCTGCTCGTGGCAACGACGCTCGCCTTCGACACGCAGCCGGAGATGGAGAAGATCGAGGACCTCACGTGGGCCAACCGCACGCCCGAGGCCCCCGTCGGCGCGCGACCGTGGTATCAGGACTACCGGTGGCAGGCGGCCTTTGTACTTGCCATCACGGCCGTCATCGTGCTGTACTTCTGGTAAGCGAGTCAGAGCCGACCGCTCAGAGCCGACCGCCGGCTGCCGAACACGCGGACGCGTGCTACAAGATAATGGCATACAAAGCGGCCGGCCCTCGACCTATCCGCTGCCAAGTAGGGTCAATTGTGAAGCTGGGGATTGTATTGCTACGCGCAGGAATTGTCCAGAAGGACATCCGCCGCAGTGCCATCCTCGCCGCCTCCGTCGATTTCTTTTGTGGCCTGTGTTCTCATGCCCACGGTCTCCGTGGCCTATCTTCTCGTGCCCACGGTCTCCGTGGCCTATCTTCTCGTGCCCACGGTCTCCGTGGGCACGGAACCGCATAGGCCGCTCCCGCGGCCGGTGCCGTCGTTCCGGCGACGCCGACCGGGGAGCCGCCTCCAGCGACGCAGGAGGAGCCGTAGGTCATGCCTGTGGCGAGTCGCGGCGGGTCCGCTCCCAGGCGGCGCGTGGGAGCGAGCAACAGCGAAAGGCGGGCGACCTGCAGTGCGCCATGTGCTCTACATGGCGACGATGACCGCCACCCAACACAACCGACGGATCCAAACGTTCTACCAGCGGCTGCGCGATCGCGGAAAAGCCGGGACGGTGGCTTTGGTTGCCGCTATGCGAAAGCTGCTGGTGATTCTAAATACGATGATGAAAATCCAAACGCCCTGGCAACCCAATCATGGAAAGCCGACCCCTTGACATTCAACACCGTTGCTGGGGTGCCCGAAGACATACATTGAAACAGGTTCTTAAAACGCTCACCGGCTCGGCGGCTCTGAAGCGCTCGTCGGCTCACGAGACGTGCGCCCCTCCGCCTCGGCATCCTCCTGTTTCATGCGGCGATTCATTTCGTACATATCGTGGCGGCCGGTGTAGTAGCGCCCGTCGTACCGGTCCAGCACCTGCTCGCTCGGCGGATTGCCCAGCTTGATGCCCAGCAGGATGCCTCCAATAGCCAGCACCAGCGCGATGACGCCGTAGGCCAGCCCAGAGTCAGTGAGCCAGGTCGGCAGCCAGCCGATCATCTCGTACTGCCCGAGGAAGAAGAAGACGAAGGTGCCGACCGTCCCGAAGATGATAGCCAGATAGGCCGACAGCGCGGTCGTTCGCTTCGAGAACATGCTGAACACGACGACGGCTGTCGTCGCGGAAAGCAGCGCGCTCGACAGGAAGTACATGTCGAAGAGACCCGGAAAGCGAAAGGCCCAGAGCAGCGCCAGCCCAATAAATCCGGCTGTGACGAGCCGCCCCACGTTCAGCTTCACGGTGCCGCTCACATCGTAGCGCTCAAAGATGAGCGGTTCCAGCACGTCGTTCGTCAGATTCATGGCGCAGACGTTCACGTACGTGTCGACCGACGAGAGCGCCATGCCCATCAGCGCCAGGATGAGCGCGCCCGCGATCAGGGGATTGGCAAAGAGCTCATCGATCATCGAGGAGAAGATGAAGTAGCCAAACTCACCGACGGCTTCCGGCACCTCCCCACCGGTAGGCGGAAAGATGACGAGCGCCGCGATGGCGATCGCCGTCGGCATCCCGACTACGATGAACACGTTGAAGAACACGTTCCACCACATGCCTTTCTGGGCCTCTTTCGCACTGGAACTGGCCATGAGGCGCTGCCAGGCGCCCTGCAGGGTGATGAAGCCTGGCGTGTATATCAGCATCGCAGCGATCATGTAGGAGTACCCGGGAGAGTTCCAATCCCAGAACCCCTCGGCAAAGACGGGCGGCGTCTCGTTGATCGTGTCCACGATATTGGTGAAGCCGCCGGCGATGCGCGAGGCCTCCATAATGCCAAAGATCGAGAGGGTGAGTAGCATGACGCCGGCGCACACGAACTGTACCAGGTCGGTCCGCAGCACCGAGCGAAAGCCGCCGAGCGTCACGTAGAGGCCGAACGTGATGCTCACGATGACGGCCATTGTGACAATGCCTACGTCGAGCGGCTGGGAAAGCACGGCGCTGAGGACGAAAATCTCCGCGGCCAGCCACGTCAGAAAGGCAAAGCTCTGCACGGGTCCGAGAAGCGTCTGCGTCATGCGCCCAAACCGAAATCGCAGGATCTCGGGAATGGACACACCCGGGAAGCGCCGAAACAGCTTGGGCATGAAGAGCAGACCGACCGTACAGAGAATCCAGGGAATCGTGAAGATCCAGATGGCCCCGACGCCGTAGATATACCACAGGTACATCTGCCAGGTCATCCATCCGAGCAACAGCCATCCGGCGGCCAGCGAGGCGGCTGTCCACCAGCCGGGAACCGACCCCTCGCCAATCCAGAAGTCAAATGAACGCTCGTCCTGGTTCGAGACGGTGCGTAGCTTGAGGAACTGATAGCCTCCCAGAAGGAGCATGCTTACCAGAAAAGCTCCAACGAACAGCCAGTAAATTGCAGTTTCGGTCACGGGATGGCGCGTTCATGCACGAGAATACTACAAGGATGCTGAGTGCGGACAAGTTCGCCGGTATGGCAATGCTTGTGTATACCCGCCACAGAGGGTAGGGGATACCCCCTGCCAACATCAAACTGCGCAACGAAACTGCGCTCTATATTCTTCCAGCGAGCATTTCTTGGCACAAGTTTTACACTTGCGCGTTACCGGCCGCTCGGCCGTTGACGGGGTGGGATCGCCCTGCGCACTATTCGCCCTGCGCACTATCAAGCAGAGAAGGGGTAGAGTTAAGATGTGAAAGCTGCGGGGAGGGAGGATAGCCTTCTCCTGCCCTCTCCTCGCTCCTCTGTACTCCCAGTCTGGTGGGTGGTTGCTAAGGCCCTTCTGTGGAATGCGCAGACGTTTGGGTCTGCGACGTGCGGATCGCCTCAGCCAGCTCCTTATCCGCCTCGTCCCAGCTCTCGTTGTTCTCGTAATACTCGACGAGCTTGGAAATGGCCTCCATCTTGTCGTCGTGCGTGGCCTTTAGTTCCTCGTAGGTCTGGCGCACGTCCTCGGGTCGGGGCCCCCACGCAAATCGCTCAGCCCCGTCTTCTGAGAATACGACGAGCTTCGGAATGCTGCGACTGCCGCCCGTGAGGTACTGGTCCATGATGTCCAGATTCTCATCGCGGTGCAGGATGCGCAGCGTAACCGCATCATTCAGTGCAGCCGCCTCCGCGATAACGGGCAGGAGGAAGGCGGAATCGCCGCACCAGGGTTCGGTAATCACCATCCAGAGCTGCGACTCATCGATATCCTGGGCCGCCTCCTGCAGCTCCGAAGACGGCGTGTACGCCTCGTGGATGTGCTGCTGCCGGTCCCAGTTGTACTGCAGGAAGTAGAGCATCTTGCGCTCGTCAGGATCTACCTCCTCGGGCGAGACGCTCTTTTCCTGCTTCCAGTTCTCGAGATACTCGTCGTAGCTGTATCCGTCGTGCGGGCGGCGTTGCTCAAAGAAATCTTTCATGGATTGCGAAGCTGTACTTAGGAGTGGAAACTTGGGGGTGGAAAGATGATGTGCGAATAGATGAGCGAGCCGGTCCGTCGCGTCATAAGCCCGACATATCCGACCGGGCTCTCGACTCGTAGCTGCACACGTCGGTGCGGGAGCCGGCGATCGCCGTTACGAACGCCTTCCTGACTGCGGGCATGCGACGCAGGGCGTCCGTTATACCGGCCAGTCTTCCTGCTGCCAGGCAGCATCCCAGAAGAGGTACTCGTAGCGCGCAGACGTGGCGAAGAGATCCCGGTACCGCTCGCGGTCGTCAGTGGAGGCTCCGGCGGCTACCTCGTCCATCAGGTTCCGGCACCAGGTGGTCAGCGTGGCAAACTCCTCGCTCGCGTAGGTGTCGATCCACTGCGCGTAGCGATCGTCGTCGGGGCGGCCGCGCTCATCGAGTCGCACGCCGGTTTCGTGGAATCCCCACATGCAGGGAAGCAGCGCAGCGACCAGATCGCCAAACGAGCCGTGACTTGCCGTGCGTACCAGAAAGTCGGTGTAGGCGCGCGTCGTGGGAGTCGGCGTGGTGGCTTCCAGCTCTTTCTCCGTGATGCCAAACTCGGCCGCGTAGGACCGGTGGAGATCCATCTCCGTGTTGATAGTTTCCTCCAACAGCGTCGCGAAGGTGCTCATGCGCTCCAGGTCGGGCGCCTTGGCCGCCCCAAGCGCGAACACGCGATTATACTCGATGAGGTAGACGTAGTCCTGGCGGACCCACTGCTTGAACGGCTCCTCATCCAGCGATCCGTCGCCGAGTCCCTCTACCATCGGGTGGTCGAGAATGGCCCCGAGGACGTCGTCCAAGACCGGCTCGAGATGGTCGGTATATGGCATCGGTACTGTGTTTTATGCAGATGACACACAGCAGATTAAGCCGCAGACGAAGGTCATGTTTCTGCGAACGCGTGCCCACCGACACGAGTCCGTCGATCTTCTTTTTCTCTCTACACGACGCTCCCGATTTGACGCCCCCTCAACTTTCGTGGCAGCAGCGGAGGCGCGCGATTCAGTCGACTTCACGTTCAAGGTACACGACGGCGAAGTATGGATTACACGAATTGAGGTCATCCGGTGACGCTCCTTCTGTGCGTCGTGCCTATCGCCGCGGCATTTCAACAATATTGTTTCACTATAATTTTGTAATACACTGAACCGAGCGCGCCGACTGACGTATAGGTGGCACATTTTCAGTCTTTAGCCCACCCTACACCTATGTCGTCCCAAACGCACCGCCATGGAGCAGACGCAGTTCGGCCCTGACGCAATGGAGCGCGTGGAAGAACTCATCACCAGTGAGATTCCCGTGACGCGCCATCTCGAGTTCACGCTTACACCAGGCGACGAGAATGAGCTGATTGCCCGCGCGCCGCTCAAGGCAAATCTTAATCACATGGGGAGCGCGTTTGGCGGTAGCATCAGCATGCTATCAACGCTCACGGGTTGGGCTATGGTGCGGCTGCTTCTCGACGAGATGAAAGGGCACGCCGAGATCCTCATCCAGGAGAGCGACATTGAATACCTCCGGCCGGTGCGCGACGACTTCGCCGTGGTGTGCGAGCCGCCCGACACGACCGCCGTCGAGCGATTTCACCAGATGCTCGACCGCTGGGGCAAGGCGCGCCTGGAGCTGAAATGCAAGATCCACGCAGCCGGCGAGCGCGCCGTTACGTTCGTCGGTCAATACGTAGCTCTGGCCGAAGAGGAACTCAGTCGCTAACCTCTTCCTCCTCGGATAGCATCTCTTCGTACATCCGGTAGTGCGCCGGTGCCATCCCGAGCGACTCGTAGGCTTTCTGCGCCGGTCGATTCTCCCGATCCACGTAGAGCCGAATTCCGCACACCTCTTCTTCCTCCTCTGCAAGGGCTCGCACCTGATTGTGAAGCGCGGTGTAGATGCCTTGGCGCCGCGCATCCGGCAAAATGTATACGCTCTGAACCCACCAGAACCGGCTGTTACGCCAGTCGCTCCACTCGGTGGTAATCATGAGCGTCCCGACAATCTCATCCTGATATTCAGCGACGAGATAGAACCCTTTCGCCGGATCGCTGAGGATAGCCTCAACGCCCGCCTCCGCAGTCTCGGGGTCTAACTCCTTGTTCTCTGTCTCCAGGGCCATGGCCCGATTGAATTGGGCAATGGTGGATATGTCGTCTTCCGTAGCGCCGCGAATGATAAGATTATTGGACATGGGGAATTCGTGTGGATGGGTGAACGTGTGGTTGTATGAGAGGAGTGGGGGGAAAGGAGGAATGGGAGAATGGGTGAATGGGGGATAGATGCTAGTGCAGACTCATCTCCACTTCCTTTCTTCCACTCGATGCTTACGATTGGCTTAGCTTATGGGCCTGGCGAGTGGGTTCTGGAATTTTATACTTAGGACTGCATGCAAGGGTCAGATCGATGGCTTCGTCAAGCGTCATGCGATGGCCGACACTGACATAGACGGGATTGACGTCGGTGCGGGTTCGCACGAGCGCACCGAGCGTCTCCCAACCGTCCAGGATAGGAATGTGATCGCCCTTCGCGCTTTCAAGTTCTCCGTCCGGCTCGCCTGTCAAGGGCGACTTGGCCACGCCGAGCGCCGGTCGGTCGAGCAGCACGCCGAGGTGGCACGCCAGACCAAAGCGGCGCGGGTGGATACGCCCGTGGCTGTCGGTCATAAATACGTCGGGCTGCACTGAAAGCTCATCCAACGCTGGCAAGATCGCCGGCATCTCCCGAAAACTCAACAGGCCCGGCACATACGGAAAAGGCACGTCTCGTTGGTGCGTAACGGCATCGACGACCTCCAGGTCGGGAAGCGCCAGCACGGCGACAGCTGCCTGCGCCGTATCGTCGCGAATGCTCACGTCAACTCCTGCCACCGTCTCGACAGGTTCGTCTAGCGAAGCAACTTTTACCTGCTCCGCCAGCTTCAACTGGATCTGCCGGGCCCGTTCCGGAGACACGTCCCAGTCGTGGCGATGCTGAAGATCGATTGGCATGACCCAACACGTCAGTCATTTGCAGGAAATCGGCGTTCAAGAAAGCGAATGCACCCTGTGAACACAAACGACTTCAAACAAAACTTTCCATGAATGAGAAACTTCACGTCACCTACGCGTTGCATATCTGCGGTGATATGCAGGTGGAAACTTCGCCCTGATATTTTCATTGGATGATATTCCAGATGGGTCCATAGCTCAGTTGGTTAGAGCGCATCGTTGACATCGATGAGGTCAGTGGTTCGAGTCCACTTGGACCCACGGCTCCCAACGCTCCGTCGACTTCGGTCGATGGGGCGTTTTTTGTATGGGCTCTCGGGCTGCCGATCCCTAGTCGCTCTCATCCGTTGAGGCACCGTTACGTACCCTCACGAAACCTACGCCCCGCTATGGCCGACGTCCAAACCGACAAAGATACCATCACCATCACTCTCCCGGACGGCTCCGAGCGCACCTACGAGCCGGGCACGACGGGCCGCGCGGTCGCCGAGAGCATCGGGCCCGCCCTCGCCCGCGACGCGCTCGCCATTAAGGTGAACGGCGAGGTGCGCGACCTTGACCGGCCCATCTACGAGGACGCCGAGATCGCCATCCTCACCTGGGACGACGATGAGGGCAAGGAGACGTTCTGGCACTCGTCGGCCCACCTCATGGCCGAGGCCATCCAGGAGCTCTACCCGGACGTGAAGTTCACGATCGGCCCGCCTATCGATCAGGGCTTCTACTACGACGTCGACCTTGGCGGCCGCTCGATCTCCTCCGACGAACTGGAAGCGATCGAGGAGAAGATGCAGGAGCTCGCCGAGCGGGACGCCCCCTACGAGCGGCAGGAAGTCACGAAAGATGAGGCGCTTCGCTACTACTCCGAAGAGGAAGACAACCCGTACAAGCGAGAGCTCATCGAGGAGCTTCCGGAAGGGGAGATCAGCTTCTACGAGCAGGGGCGCTTCACGGACCTCTGCCGCGGGCCGCACATCCCGTCGACCGGACGCATCCGGTATCCGAAGCTCCTCTCCGTGGCGGGCGCCTACTGGCGCGGCGACGAGGCGAACGAGCAGCTCACCCGCGTCTACGGGATCAGCTTCCCCAAGAAGAAGATGCTCGAGGAGTTTTTGGAGCGGCGGCGCCTCGCCAAAGAGCGCGACCACCGCAAGATCGGGAAGCAGCTGAAGCTCTTCACCTTCGACACCGAGCAGGTCGGCCCGGGCCTGCCGATGTGGCTGCCAAAGGGCACGGTCCTGCGCGAGACGCTCGCCGACTTCCTCAAAGAGGAGCAGGTCAAGCGCGGCTACGAACCCGTGGTCACTCCCCACATCGGGCGGCTCGATCTCTACCGCACGAGCGGGCACTACCCGTACTACCAGGACGACCAGTTCCCGCCGATGCTCTTTGGCGAGGACGCCGATCAGGACGGCGCCGAGGAAGGCGCAGAGGACGGCTACCTCCTCAAGCCGATGAACTGCCCGCACCACGTGATGATCTACAAGAACGAGATGCACTCCTACCGCGACCTCCCGGTGCGGCTCGCGGAGTTTGGGACCGTCTACCGCCACGAGCAGTCCGGCGAGCTCGGCGGCCTTACGCGCGTGCGAGGCTTCACGCAGGACGACGCCCACATCTTCTGCACGCCCGAGCAGGTCAAGGCCGAGTTCAAGGACGTGATCGATCTCACGCTAAAGGTGCTCGAGGCGCTTGACTTCGAGACGTTCGACGCGCAGATCTCGCTGCGCGACCCGGAGGAAAAGGATAAATACGTCGGCAGCGACGCGGCCTGGGAGAAAGCCGAGCAGGCGATCCGCGAGGCCGTTGCCGAGACGGACCTTTCGGCTACCGAGGAGCCCGGCGAGGCCGCCTTCTACGGGCCGAAGCTCGACTTCATGGTCGAGGACGCGCTCGGCCGCGCCTGGCAGCTCGGCACCATTCAGGTCGACTACAACCTGCCGGAGCGCTTTGACCTCACCTACGTCGACGAAAACGACGAGCGCCAGCGACCGGTCATGATCCACCGCGCACCGTTTGGCTCGTTCGAGCGGTTCATCGGCGTTTTGATCGAGCACTGCGGCGGCGACTTCCCCACCTGGCTCGCGCCGGTGCAGGCGCGCGTCCTGCCGATCGGCTCCGATTTCAACGACTACGCCGACGAGGTGGCTGAGAAGCTGCGCGCGGCGGACCTCCGCGTGGAGGTCGACCGCAGCGACGAGACGGTCGGCTACAAGATTCGCGAGGCCGAGACGCAGAAGATCCCCTACATGCTCGTTGTCGGCGGGCGCGAAGAAGAAGCCGGTACTGTGGCCGTGCGCGAGCACGGCGAGGGGCAGCAGGAGGTCGTGCCGGTCGAGACGTTCATCGAACAGGTGCAGGAAGAAATTGATGAGGCGCTGGCGTGAGGCCCGTTGCCGATTAGCTGCTCGCCCTTCGCTATTTGCGATACACCCGCCACAAGCGGGAAACCTACGACCGTACATTGCGTGTGAAAATCAACCATGATACCATCGCGCATTCTCTGCCATAAAAACCGTTAAACCACTATCGCTAGCAAAGCCGACAAAGTTCGCGTCAATCAAGAAATCGACGAACCCGAAGTGCGCGTCGTCGAGCCCGACGGCGACCATGCCGTGGTAGACATAGACGACGCGCTGGAGCGCGCCCGGGAGCACGACCTGGACCTCGTCGAGATCGCCCCGGATGCGGATCCGCCGGTCTGCAAGATTATCGACTACGGCAAGTACCGCTACGAGCAGCAGAAGAAGGAGAAGGAGCGGCGGAAGAAGTCGAAGTCGATGGAGATGAAGGAGCTCCGCTTCAGCCCGCGGACGGATGACCACGACTTCAACTTCAAGAAGGACCACGCCCGCCGCTTCTTGAACAACGGCAACAAGGTAAAGGCTTACGTGCAGTTCAAGGGGCGCGACATCATGTATAAGGACCAGGGCATGGACCTTCTGCGCAATCTCATCGAGGAGGTACAGGACCTGGCGCGTATCGACCAGCCGCCCAAGATGGAGGGGCGCCGGATGATCACGATTCTCGCCCCGCACAAGAACAAATAACGACGAGTGGAAGAAAGGAAGAATTTGTCTTCCTCCTCTCTGCTCGTCCCTGCTTCTGTTCCTCCTCTACGGAACGCCGGTGCGCTGCTTCCATAAACGGGAATTGCCCTCTCGCCGATGCTTCTCACAGGATTGAACCCACGAGGTGATGCGTCATGCCAAAAATGAAATCTCACAGCGGCGCGAAGAAGCGCTTCAAGAAGACCGGAACCGGCAAAATCAAGCGTAAGAAGGCCGGTCGCGGTCACATTCTTGAGAAGAAGACGTCCAAGCGCAAGCGTCAGCTGCGCAAGGACACGACGGTCGATAAGACCAATAAGAAGCGCATCGAGCGCATGCTGAACAGCAAAAGTTAGGTCCGACACATTTGGACCGACGCGCCATGGATTGCGTACTCAGCGCGATTCATGGCGTCTGTTTGTAACATCCCCTTATTCGTTCCGCTTCCTTTTCATCTGATTAACCTCTTACCTTCCTATGCCTCGCGCAACCAACGCGCCGGCGACGCGCCGGCGACGCAAGAAAATCCTGAACATGGCCAAGGGCTACTGGGGCCGCCGCAGTAAGCTGTACCGCATTGCGCAGCACTCCGTCGAGAAGGCGCTTCAGTACTCGTATCGCGACCGTCGCCAGCGCAAGCGCCGGTTTCGCCAGCTCTGGATTACCCGCATCAACGCCGCCACCCGGCAGCACGGCGTGAGCTACTCGCAGTTCATGGGCCAGTACCGCAAGTCGGGCCTCGACATGAACCGCAAGGTGCTCGCCGACCTGGCCGTAAACGATCCGGAGGCGTTTGAACAGGTTGTCGATCACGTAATGAATTAAGAAGCCTGCCTGTGATTGTAGCACTACCCAGCAATCACGAGCAGGACGACCTGCCTGCTAACATGACGGCACCTTCTAATCCCGCCCCTGTACTGCAGGCCGGCGGGATTTTTAGTATCCCACTTCCTCTCACGATTTCGCTCCCATACCATGGCCGAATCCGTTGACACGCCCTACGATCTTGACGCTATCGAGGCGCAGATCAAAGAGGAATCGATCGAAAGCGAAGAGGATGCCGAAGCGTTTCGCATTAAGTATCTCGGCCGCAACCAGGGCCTGATTACGGAGCTCTTCGATCGAATCGGCGACCTCGACCCTGAGGATCGCCCCGCGTACGGCCAGCGCGTAAATGCCCTCAAGAGCCTCGCTGAAGACCGGCTGGACAAGGCCAAGCAGCGACTGGAGCGCGAGCAGGGCGCCGGCCCCGACGACCTCGACCTGACCCTGCCCGGCCGCCGCGATTTCTCGGGCTCGGTCCATCCGCTCACGCAAACGCTCGACGAGATTACGGAGACGTTCGCGCGATTCGGGTTCCACATCGCCGAAGGGCCGGAGATTGAGACGGACTGGCATAACTTCACGGCGCTCAACTTCCCGCCCGACCACCCGGCGCGCGACATGCAGGACACCTTCTTCCTGAAGGACGCGCCCGGCGACGCCCCCAATGTGCTCCGCACGCACACGTCACCGGTCCAGATTCGCGTGATGGAAGAAAACGAGCCGCCCGTCCGCGTCATGGTCCCCGGTCGCGTCTACCGCAACGAAGCAATCTCCTACAAATCGTTCTGCCTCTTCCACCAGGTCGAGCTGCTGTACGTCGACGAGGGCGTCTCCATGGCCCAACTCAAGCAGCTGCTCCACGCCTTCGCACGCGCTCTCTTCGGCCGGGACGTCGAGCTTCGCTTCCGGCCGAGCTACTTCCCCTTCACTGAGCCGAGCGCGGAGGTCGACATCTGGTGGGCCGACGACGAGCACCCCGACGGCGGCCAGTGGATGGAGATCCTTGGCTGCGGCATGGTGCATCCGAACGTGCTCGAGGCCGTCGACATCGACCCCGAACGCTACACCGGCTACGCCGCCGGCCTGGGCGTCGAACGCATCGCCATGCTCCGCCACGACATCGACGACATCCGCGTGTTTTATGAGAATGACGTCAGATTCCTACAACAGTTTTAGGAATGGCGAATTGCGAGAGGCGAATTGCGAGAATGTAGACAGCAACTGATTGCAATGCGCTTTCCCTGCTACTTTGTATTTTTTCTACTTGTCCTTTTCGAGGCGACAACAATGGCAACCAACTGATCTGCCTCAGCGTAAAGCCGAGAACGCTCAGCGTCCGCTCCGTACCCGAGTTCTTCGAGCATCTCAAGCCAGAACATCGACTCATCTGCCTCCTCTTCGACAATTGAAAGTTTGGCAATGAAATCAGCACGTGATCGCGCTCGGCAAGCAGCTCGATAGTTCGCTCCGACCGACGATGCTGAACGCATCAGCTGTCGACTTATAATGCGTCCCGACTCACTTTTTGGGAGTGTGGCACAAAATCGAAATGCGTCTAGTGAAAATTGCTTCGTTCGATCCTGGAGATTCTTCATCGACCCTTCGGATTTTCGGAATGGATTTCTGGTAAGACACGATTGCACGTTTTCGCCTAACGTCCAGCTGTAAAAGCTACTCGACACTCATAACTCGAAACTCGATACTCGATGAACATAAGCACCAACTGGCTCTCCCAATACGTCGACCACGACCTGTCGCCCGAAGCTCTGGCCGATGAACTGACCATGGCCGGGCTGGAGGTGGATGGAATCGAGACGAGTGGACAGCCACTCGACGGGGTCGTCGTCGGCGAGGTGGAAGCCGTGCGCAACCATCCCAACGCCGACCGGCTCGTGCTCTGCGACGTCGACCTCGGCAACGGCGAGCCGGCGCAGATCGCCTGCGGCGCGCCGAACGTCGCGGCCGGCCAGAAGGTGCCGGTCGCCACGGTGGGCACGACGCTCCACCTGCCCGACCCGGACGACCCCGACGCGCGCAAGCCGCTCACCGTCGAGGCCCGCGAGCTGCGCGGCGAGCGGTCGGAGGGTATGATTTGCGCGGAGGACGAGCTCGGCCTCTCCGATGACCACAGCGGCATCATGGTGCTGGACGAAGACGCCGCCGTGGGCACACCCTTCACCGACTACCTCATCGGACGAAGTATCGAGCCTGAAGACACCGTCTTCGACATCGACCTCACGCCCAACCGGCCGGATGCGACGAGCCATATCGGCGTCGCCCGCGACGTCGCCGCGCTCACCGAGGGCACGCTCGAGTATCCCGAAGTGTCCCTGCCGAGCGAAGACGGGCCGGTTGCCGAGCAGATCGAGGTCAATATCGAGGCGCCGGACGTCTGCCCGCGCTACGCGGCCATGATCGTGCGCAACGTCAGCGTCGGCGAATCGCCGCTCTGGCTTAAGCGCCGCCTTACCGCGATCGGCCTGCAGCCGCGCAACAGCATCGTCGACATCACCAACTTTGTGCTGCATGAATGCGGGCAGCCGCTCCATGCCTTCGACCTGGGCGACCTCCACGGCGACCGCATCGTCGTCCGCCAGGCCGAGGGCGAGGAAACCATCACGACGCTCGACGACGTCGAGCGCACGGTGCCCGACGGTGCGCTGCTCATCTGCGACGACGAGCGCCCGGTGGCCGTTGCCGGCGTGATGGGCGGGGCCAACTCGGAGGTAACGAAAGAGACAACCGACGTTCTCATCGAGAGCGCGTACTTCGACCCGTCGTCCGTGCGCCGCACGGCGAAGGCGCTCGGGGTGCAGACGGACTCCTCGTACCGGTTCGAGCGCGGCGTGGACCGCGACGGGCAGATCTGGGCCGCCGCCCGCGCTGCGGAGCTCATGGCCGAGATCGCGGGTGGCACAATCGTCGAGGGCGTCGTCGACGCCCATCCCGTTTCGCCTGAGACGCGCACCGTTACCCTTCGCCCCGATCGTCTGGCCAGTGTGCTCGGGCTTGACATCCCGGAAGACACCGCAGCTGATCTTCTGGAGACGATCGGCTTTTCGGTGACGCGCGGCACAGATGCCCTGCACTGCGTGGTGCCCCCCTTCCGGCCCGACGTCAGCATCGAGGAGGATCTCATCGAAGAGGTTGCTCGCCTCTACGGATACGACGAGATTCCGCAGCCCGAACGTGTGCCCGTGCCGAGCACGACGCCGCCGTCGCTTCCGGCCAACCGGTTGCGAAGCGACACGCGCGAGCTGCTGCGCGGTCTCGGCTTTCGGGAGATCTACACCAACAGCATGCTGCGCGAGGATCGCGCCGAGCAGTTCAACCGGCCCCCGCTCGTGGCAGCCAATGGCGAGCCAGCTCCGGTCGTCGAGACGCTGAACCCGATCTCGGAAGAGATGGCGGCGCTGCGTCCCTCGCTGCTGCCCGGCGCGCTGGAGGTGATGCAGCACAACCGCAATCACGGGCAGCAGGCGCTGCGCTTCTTCGAGTTTGGGCGCATCTTCCACCGGGCCACGGCGGACGAGTCGCCTGTCGTACCGGGGTTTTCCGAGCAAGAGAAGCTACTCATCGCCCTTAGCGGTCCGCACGCCCCCACGCACTGGGACGAAGACCCGCGCGACGCCGATTTCTTCGACCTGAAAGGCACCGTCGAAACCGTGCTGGATGCGCTCCGTCTGCCGGCAGTGGACATGGTCCCCGGCGAGGCGTCGGACGCGTCTCCGTTGACGGCGTACCACCTGAACGTGACGACCGGCAACGCCCTGCTCGGGACCGTTGCACGCGTCACGGACGACGTCGCCGCGTCATTCGATCTCGACGCGCCCGCGTTCGTGGCCGAGCTCGACTGGTCCGCCTGCGTGGCGCACGCCGAGACGCAGACGGATCGGACGTACGCGCCCATCCACCGCTTCCCGGTCGTGGAACGCGACCTCGCCGTCCTGGTGGCGGATAACCAGCCGGTCGGGCCGATGCTAAGCACGATCCGCGCAGAAGGCGACGACCTCTTGCGCGATGCGGCTGTGTTCGACATCTACGAGGGCGAAGGCGTGTCCTCCGGCAAGAAAAGCGTTGCGTTTGCGCTCCGCTTTGGCGCCGACCGGACCCTCACTGACGAGGAGGTCGACGCGCAGATCGACGCGATCATGCAGGCGCTCGAACGAAACCATGGCGCAACACTTCGCCAGTGACTTGAGGACGCGCCTCCGCATCTCTACTTTACATGGTTCGATGCTTGTTCACCGCAGTGTGTGCTGTCTATGGAGGAGGCGGATTCCATATTCGATGAGCCGACGACCGACCATGAAGCAGCTCTTGAGCGGCTTCGTGAGCAGGTAGAGCGGGCTGCTTCCGCAATCGAAGCGCTCCGCAATGAAAACGAGGCGCTCCGCGAGCGCGTGGAGGAATTAGAGGCGGCCCTTGACGAACGCCCCGCAGTGGGGGAAGGAGAAACCGTCATCGCCTTCGACGAATCTCCGGAGGCATTGCGCGATCAGGTCCGAACGTTCATCGAAGCCATCGACGGACACCTCGCCGAACAAGACAATAGCGAGCAGAACGACCGCTGAAGACGTCCCTTCGCTGACCTTCCATTAGACGGCGATATCTTCCATGAAGACGATTCGCGTTCAAATCTTAGGTCGGGAGTATGCGTTGCGCGTGCGGGAGGAAGACGAAGCTCACACCCGGGAGATCGCGCAGTTTGTGAACGAGCGAATGCGGACGTTCCAGGAGTCCCACCCGGAGCAGGGCGAGCTGACGGCGGCCGTGATTACGGCGCTGACGCTGGCAGAAGAGCTCTATGACGAACGGCAGATGCAAAACGCCACGCGCAATGCGCTCAGCGGTGAGATCAACACGCTGGCGGAAACGCTCCGTGCGGCGATTGAGCCCGATTCGGCCTCGGACTCCGACGATGGAGAGGCGACGGAGTAACAGTCGCCCATTTCCCTTCCTGATATCTGTCGAACTCGACCGGGCCGTCGTCGGTTCATAGAAAATGGGCTGTTATCAATCAGCCGCCACTCGTAGCTCGCACCGATACCTTTCGCTCCATGATTCAGCTCCAGGACATATCGCTCGCCTTCGCCGGAGAGCCGATACTGGAGAACCTCTCGTGGACGCTCACGCCCGACGGTAGCCGCATCGGGCTGATTGGCCCAAACGGCGCGGGAAAGTCGACGCTGCTGCGCATCATCGCGGGCGAGCTCGACGTGGACGAAGGGCGCGTGCAGCGCGGCTCGACCACCGTGGGCTTCCTGAGGCAGGACGTCCAGACCATGCCGCAGGACCGGTCCGTGCTTGAGGAGACGCTGCAAACGTTCGGCGAAGTGTTGCACCTCGAAGAAAAGGAGCGGGAGATCACCGCTGCGCTCGAGGATGCTGACGATCACGAAAGCGAGGAGTACCAGACACTCCTGAACCGGCTCGATCGCGTGCAGACGGAGCTGAACAGCCACAATGCGCAGGATATCCGTCCGCGCGCCAAGGCCACGCTCACGGGCCTCGGCTTTGATCCCGACGAACTCGACCGCCCGCTCGGCACGTTCTCCGGTGGCTGGCAGATGCGCGTGGCGCTCGCCAAGCTACTCCTCAAGCGCCCCGACATCCTGCTCCTCGACGAGCCGACCAATCACCTCGACATCGACAGCATCGACTGGCTGGAGGACTATCTGGACGGCTACCCCGGCACAGTCGTCATGGTGAGCCACGACCGCTACTTCCTCGATCGGATGGTCAGCTCCATCGCGGAGCTGCAGCGGGGGCGCCTCACGCAATACGACGGCAACTACTCGTACTACCTCGAAGCTCGCGAGGAGCGCTGGAAGAAGTGGAAGGCCGCCTACGAAAACCAGCAGGAGAAGATCGAGGAGATGAAGCGGTTCATCAACAAGTTCCGGTACAACGCCTCGCGGGCGTCGCAGGTGCAGAGCCGGATCAAGAAGCTGGAGAAGATGGACAAGATCCCGCCGCCCCCGAGCGAGCCGGACACCATCACGCTACGCTTCCCGGAGGCACCGCGCTCTGGGCAGATCGTATTAGAGCTGTCTAAATTCTCCAAGACGTACGAGGACGAAAACGGCACGACGACTGTCTTCGATGGCGCCGACCCGCTCACCATCGGCCGCGGCGACAAGATTGCCCTTATCGGACCCAACGGGGCTGGCAAGTCTACGCTCGCGCGCATCTTGCGCGGAACGGAGCCCTTCGAGGGCACTCGCGAGGAAGGGCACAACGTGACGATGGGCTTCTTCGCGCAGCACCAGTCGCAGTCGCTCGATCGCGATCAGACGGTCCTGGAGTCGCTCCGCGAGGTCGCCCCCGATCGCACCGACACGGAGCTACGCACCACCCTCGGCGCCTTCCTCTTCCAGGGCGATGACGTCTTCAAAAAGGTTCACATGCTATCGGGCGGAGAAAAAAGCCGCCTGGCGCTTGCGCGTGCTATTGCCTCGCCGGCCAACTTTCTCATCCTCGACGAGCCCACAAACCACCTCGACATCCGATCTAAGAACGTTCTCATCGAAGCGCTGCAACAGTACTCGGGGACGTTCGTCATCGTGAGCCACGACCGCCATTTCCTCGACGAGGTGGTCAACAAGGTGTGGCGCGTCGGGCACGGTGCGGTGCAGACGTTCCACGGCAACTACTCGGAGTATCAGTGGCAGGTCGAGCATGGATCCGTGGAGCTCGCGGGCGCGGAGGACGCCTCTACGACAAACGGCACGCCCCAGGACACCGATGCCTCGCCGGAGCCCACCTCCTCTTCCTCGTCCGACGCCTCTGCTGCCTCATCTACTGCAGGCACACCATTTTCACATCTCAATTCGTATCAGCTGCAGCGCAAGTTCGACGAAACGGAGGAGGCGATCCTGGAAAAGGAAGCAGCAAAAGACGAACTCGAAGCAGAACTGGCCGACCCCGAGGCGTACAACGACCCGGAGATCATGCGGGAGAAGACCGAGGCGTACAACGCTCTGGAACAGGAACTGGAAGAGTTGTACGCCACCTGGGAGCGCCTCGCGGACCATGTAGCAGCGCAAGAGTCCTAACCCCGGCGAATATTCCGACCAATCCGTATGCAAGCTACCCTTCCGCTCTACCGGTGGACTGTCCTCATCGCACTGATGATGGGACTGGTATCCGTGGCTCACGGCCAGATTATCTCTCTTCCTCATGAAGCCAGCCCGGAGGATGCTTTCGGCGTCGACGTGGCCTTCAACGGCGAATATGCCGTCGTTGGAGCCAGCGGTGAGGACGAATGCGGCTCCAACAGCGGGGCGGCCTACGTCTTTGAACAGGATCCAGATACAAACCAGTGGTCGAAATCGGATCGCCTCACGCCTAGCATCTGCGAAGAAGGCGCATTCTTCGGGCGCACGCTGGACGTGAGCGGCGACCGTATTGTTGTCGGCGCCTCCAGCGAGTTTTTTGCCGACCGACGCCCGAGCGCTGCCTACGTGTTTGAATATGACCCCAACAGTGAGGAATGGGAAGAGACAGCCCGTCTTGAGCCGGACATGGCGCGCGAAGAGGGCAGCTTCGCCTCTTCGGTGTCAATCGATGACGACCGCATTCTGGTGACGAGCTCGGGCAGCATGCACGGCGAATTTGGAGGCGCTGCCTACGTCTATCATTTTGACCCCTCTACAGGCGAGTGGGCCCAGGCTGATCGGCTGACAGCCAGCGACGGCACCACGTACGGCGTGCTCGGAGGCAACGGGGATATCGAAGGCGATATCTTGGCCGCCAGTGCCCCGACCTACTTCGAGCAAGAGCCCGGCTCGATCTATATCTTCGAATGGGACGGCGACTCCTGGAATGAGACGGCCCGCCTGGACGACTTCGACGACTTTTACATCAAGGTCGAACTGCATGAGCGTCGCCTCCTCGTTGGTGAATCGCGCGCCCGAAGTGACGACTCTGGCGAGGTCTCTTTGCACGAGCGGGACGCAGCGGGCAACTGGTTCCGCACCGCTACGATCCGCCCCACGACGCCCTATGAAAACGGTGCGTTCGGAGGAGCTGTCTCCATAGACGGCACGCGCATCATGGCCACGGGCTACGACGAGCAGCTGGGACTTGACTACAACATCGATCGCGTGGCATACGTCTTCCGCAACAACCCGGACGAAGGCTGGTCGGAGCAGCAGGTCGTTGATATCGGAGAAGTCGACTTCGGAACGGCGATCGACCACCACGACGATGTTGCGCTTATCAGCTCTGTCCCCGATGATGAAGGCGGGCGCGCCTATGTCGTCGGACTGTTTTGATGCTCTGGCGGCATAGCAGCGCCCCATCGCACGTCTTTTCTCTCCCTTACCTCCTGCTGCTATGTCTACGCGCTTCTGGTCTCTCCTCGTTGGCTGCGTCGTTGCTGTATTTCTCATAGGCTGCGAGCCGGATGTCGATCCGGCAACGGGTCCGGTTCTCACGACCGAGGAACTCGCCGCCGCTCAGGACAACTACCAGAGCTTCGAGGATGCCGACGCGCTGGCCGAGTTTCTGGACTACGACGAGACGGCCGAGCCGATGATCAGCGCGCACCGCGGCGGGCCAGCCTCGGGCTTCCCGGAGAATGCCCTGCCCACCATGCAGCGGTCGCTGCAGTTTGCGCCTATGCTGCTGGAGTTCGATCTCCGACTCACCGAAGATAGCACCATCATCGTCCTCCACGACGAGACGCTTGACCGCACCACGACGGGCGAGGGGCCGATCAACGAGCACACGTTCGCCGAGACGCGGGAGCTTCTGCTCCGCGACGACGAAACGCGGGAGGTGCTGCCCATCCAGATGCCGACGCTCGATGAAGTCCTCACCTGGGCCCGCGGCCGTGCCGTGATCACTATCGACGTGAAGCCCGATGTGCCCTTCGACCTGGTGGTCGATGCCGTACGCCGCACGGGCACCGAGGGCGAGTCGATCATCATCGTCTACAACCAGGACGATCTGGAGACCGTTCACGAGCTCGCCCCCGACCTGAACATCTCGGCGTCGGTGACCAGCGAAGAAGAGCTCGAAGCGCTCGAAGAGAGCGACGTCGACCTCTCGCGCATCATTGCGTTCACGGGCGTAGGCAACGTGCAGCCCGAGCTCATCGAGCAGATCAACGATCTTGGCATTCGCGCCATGCTCGGCACGTTCGGCGACATCGACGAGCGCGCCGTCGAAGAGGGCCCCGAGGTCTTCCACGAACTGCTGGACCAGGGCGTCGACGTCATCGCGACCGACGAGGTAGAAGTGGCTGCCGAGGCGCTGGAGACGTACGAGCCGGTGGCTCCGTGATACGGATCCGTGATACGTGGGGCGTGATACGTGGGGTGTGAAGCGTGAGGTTTTAGTGATCCCGCCTTCACGCACCATGTCTTCCCCCTCACGCACCACGCCGCACCCCGAACCTCTCTCCGCATCCAACGGTATCAAGGAAGCTTGCGCTATTGCATTTTCCGGTGCTCCTTCTATGCCTACCGTCGACACGCCCACCGATCAGCAGTTCGAGCTCGTCTCTGATTTCGAGCCGACGGGCGACCAGCCTCAAGCTATCCACGAGCTCGTTGAGGGCGTCGAACGCGGGGATGACTATCAGACGCTGCTCGGGGCAACGGGTACGGGGAAAACTTTCACCATTGCCAACGTCATCGAGGAGATCAATAAGCCGACCCTCGTGATGAGCCACAACAAGACGTTGGCGGCGCAGCTCTACGGCGAGCTCAAGCAGTTCTTTCCCAACAACGCGGTCGAGTACTTCATCTCGTACTACGACTACTACCAGCCCGAGGCGTACATCGTCCCGAGCGACAAGTATATCGAGAAGGACATGTCGATCAATGACCGCATTGAGCGGCTGCGGCTGCGGGCGACGAGCGAACTAGTCTCGGGGCGCGACGACGTGATCGTGGTGGCGAGCGTCTCGTGCATCTACGGCCTCGGCTCACCCGACGAGTTTCGCCGGCAGATCGTGCAGCTGGAGCCCGGGCAGCGCATCGAGCGCAACGACCTGCTGCGCCAGCTCATCGACATCTTCTACCAGCGCAACGACCTCGAATTTACGCCCGGCACCTTTCGCGTGCGCGGCGACGTGGTCGATGTCTTTCCCGCCTACTTCGAGGCGCAGGCCGTCCGCATCGAGTTCTGGGGTGACGAAATCGACCGTATCAGCGTGATCGACCCGGAGAGCGGGAAGGTGCTGGAAGACAATAAAGAGCGCGTCACCCTCTACCCGGCGCAGATTTTTGTGACGCCCGAGGACCGCCTCAACGCCGCCATCGAAAACATCAAAGAAGAGCTCCGGTGGCGGCTCGCCGTCTTGCGCGAAGAAGGCAAGATGGTCGAGGCGCAGCGGCTGGAGCAGCGCACCATGTTCGACATCGAGATGATGCAGGAGGTCGGCTACTGCTCCGGCATCGAGAACTACGCGCGGCACCTCTCGGGCCGCGAGCCGGGCGAGCGGCCGCACTGCCTCTTCGACTACTTCCCGGACGACTTCCTGCTCGTAGTCGACGAGAGCCACGTCACCATCCCCCAGGTGCGCGCCATGTACAACGGCGACCGCTCGCGCAAGCTGAAGCTCGTCGAGCACGGCTTCCGCCTGCCGTCGGCTCTCGACAACCGACCGATGACCTTCGAGGAGTTCGAGAGCGTACAGAACCAGACCATCTTCATGAGCGCCACGCCGGGCGACTACGAGCTCGAGAAGAGCCACGGCGTCGTCGTCGAGCAGATCGTGCGCCCGACCGGCATCCCCGACCCGGAGATCGACGTGCGGCCGACGGAGAATCAGGTCGACGACCTGATGGAAGAGATCCGCCAGCGCGTGGAGCGCGACGAGCGCGTGCTCGTGACGACGCTCACGAAGCGCATGACGGAGGATCTCGCCGACTACCTCGACAGCTACGGCGTGCGCGTCCGCTGGATGCACTCCGACATCGACGCGCTGGAGCGGGTCGACATCATCCGCGGGCTGCGGCTCGGCGAGTACGACGTGCTCGTGGGCGTCAACCTGCTCCGTGAGGGACTCGACCTGCCCGAGGTGTCGCTCGTCGCCATCCTCGACGCGGACAAGGAGGGCTTCCTGCGCAGCGAGACGACGCTCATCCAGACCGCCGGCCGCGCCGCGCGCAACGTGAACGGGCAGGTGATTCTTTACGCCGACGAGATCACCGACTCGATGCAGCGCATGATCGACGAGACGGAGCGCCGGCGCGAGATCCAGCTCGAGTACAATGAAGAGCACGACATCACGCCCGAGCCCATCAAAAAATCCATCGACCAGATCCGCGAAGGCACGGCGATCGCCGACGAGAAAAGCGACGGCGAGGAGTCGCACACCTACGCCGGCCCCGAGCAGCTATCGAGCCAGGTCGCCGATCCGGTCGTGAAGTACCTCACGGACGACCAGAAGCGCGACCTCGTCGAGCAGATGAAGGAAGAGATGCGCGAGGCGGCCGACAACCTGGAGTTCGAGCGCGCCGCCGAGCTCCGCGACTCCATCGAGGAGATTCAGGAGCAG
>OBKM01000073.1_pt1 | contig 43151 bp, 39 predicted proteins | sample 1519691 | NCBI WGS metagenome assembly OBKM01 (sample SAMEA37050418, study PRJEB22526) | metagenome | biome: saline pan; feature: lake; material: water | place: Egypt | collected 2015 | depth 0.5 m
TTGTCCAAGACGAGCAGAATCCGCTCGCCCGGATTCTGCTCGCGTATCTCCTCGAAACACGCACAGATCCGTTCTTTCTCTTGATTCGGAGGAAACTGGAGGACGCTCTCACCGTTGAGTGCATAGAACCCGGCCGCTGGTGTGTTGATTTTCACCAGCGGCCGGGTGATCGTCGGTTCGTTTACTGTGTAGAGACGCTGGGAATTGTCCCACGGTTGGGGGTGCGAAACATCGAAGAAACCGACTGTTGTTCCGCCATCTGTTCGAACATCGTCGTCGAGCGTCCATTCCTCGTTACTGTCGTCTTCAGGCTGCTTGTTGTGTGGCTGGTTTCCACCATCCTCGGCGAACGCGTCAGCAACGCGTTCGTCGAGAATCTCATCGGCGTTCTCCGGCCGGTCTGGCCTCTCCGTACGCGGAATCGCGTACGAGAGGCCAAGATCATCGAGAAGCCGCGGCAGATAGTTCGGATGGAACTCGACATCGAACTCTTCGTTGATGAGGTGCTGAATCTCTTGTTTCTTCCAGGGCTCGCCCTCTTCGAGCAGGTCCAGGAGACGCTCTCGTTGTTTCTCGTCGAGCTTCGGGGGCCGGCCGCCCCCGAAGCTCGGTGTTAGAAGTCCAAGCCCACCCTCATTCCAGAGTCTGGCCCATCGACTACCGGTTGATTGGGACATCCCGACATCGTCGGCTGCGTCTTCGAGTGTTGCACCCTTGTACAGCCGTTTGACGAAGGTGAGCCGCTTGCTCACCTTCTCGTCATCTGTCTGTGTGAGCAAGCGGTCGAGATCGTCCTCACTGAGGTGACGGACGATCTCTTTTTCGCGTCCTGTCATTACCCCACCAACTCAAAGCATACCTAAATGTTCTGTGAACTACTATACGGGTGGGAGGAGGTCAAATTCTGGTGTCTCCCCGTTTGAAATACCTGAGTTTGTTGACATGGATGCTGACAGAGTGGAAGAGATATATGAACGTCTCATTGAGTTGGGTGTGCTTGAGGAGATTCGCAAACGACGTGAGGTTAAGCTGACGGCCCGTGGCCGCAAGGTCGCTTCTGGTGCTATTGAGTCAGAATGATCATTATCGTCTCCTGTGTGCTCCTAAATGTTAATATCGTCAATTCTGTCGGCAACGATCAATTGTCCCCATGACGTGAGCTTTGGATTATCTGTGCCTGAAAGTAGACCTTTTTCTTCCATCTGAGCAAGCAACTCTTCGACTTGTTGGTCGTTTATGTCGAGTAATTCTTGAAGTTGATCAAGTTTGCCACCCGAATATAATGCTATCAGCACTTCTGTTTCTTGATTATCAACATCAATCCGCTCAAGCTCATTTTCAAGCTGAAAATAGCGTAGCCGTAGATATCTAGCTAAGATATTTAGCTTTCTTACCGAAGTGTGTGATATTTCTGTCGTAACTGATTGACTGTCTGACATATGCTGCACAGAGAGGACAGGCTGAGAATCTCCTTCGATTTCTCGGTCAATATATGAGATATCGACGATTGCAGATAGGTTAATTGTAAAGTCTATATTTTGTCCACTGAACCTAACCGAATCCTCATACAGTTGTATTTCAGCGTCTCGATACTGTTCATCAGTAAGCCGACCTCCCACGCGAGCCGGGTGTTTTACTGTTGCTGTTCGTCCCTGTAATGTTGCTTTGTACAGGAACATTGCAAATTGATCGATTCGCTCATGATCACCTTTTATCAGCACTGTCCTTCGGTTTTGGTTGCTGATATAACCGACTAATACTGTCTGACTGAAAAACTCAGAGAGATCTGGTGGGATTTTACTCACAATAACTTCAAAAACGTCACCTAACGGGATTTGCCGCCGTTGTTCGTCCGAGACGACGACTAGTCGCTTCTGGCTCAGAATTACCCGACATGGCTCCGGATCCATCCGATATGTATCGGCATAGATAGCTTCTGCACGAAAGTCAGCAATTACAGACTCGGACATCTACGTGACTGATAATAATCGGCCGATTTACAAATCAGTTCTGGCGTAGCGATGAGATTGGCATAATCTTCAAGTATTTCTCGTGCGGAGTTACATGTACTGTGCCCAACGATGCCCTCCTACTTGCTGCCGCTGAGGTGGTTCTCAACAATTGGGAACTGGCTCCCCTTCTTGCAATTCCGTCTTTCGTAGCCTTGGGTGTGCTTGACGGCATTTTCAACAGCGACACTGAATCTGACACCGAAGGAACTGACGCTGATGATCTCTTCGATGAGACACCTGATGACACAGAAGATGATCTTAATGATGACTTGTTTGACGGCGAAGGCTTTGATGATCAAGAATTTGAGGAAGGTGCGGGCGAATCTGAACTGGAAGCTCGAGTTGATCAACTTGAGGAAGAACTGTCTAGCCTCTCCTCGACTGTATCGACTGTTCGTACTGAAAACGAGCAGATAAGTGAAAGTGTTGATGAAATCGAAGAAAATGTTCGGAAATTGCTTGATATCTATAAGATGGTCACTAAGGGGGTCAATCCCTTTGTTGACGAACAGGGCGGCAGTATATCCGCAGAAATCGATGATGAATCGCTTGGTATCTTCGGCGACGATGATACCGATGCTGAGACCGAAGAGCTAGATGAAGACGTAATGGAAGCTGAGGCAGAGGAATTCTTTGCTGATGACTTTGAAGAGAGCGACTTTGATGATGGAGACGGTGTTGATGATTCTGACATAGAATCTGATGACTCGAATCCCCCTGAAGATGATGTTGAGTTTGAAGCTCTTGACGAGTCGGCAGATCCAATGGACAGCAACGAGTCAGATGATGCACAGAGCTTTGACGATCTCAAAGAAGAATATGAGTCTGATGACCCGGAATTCGAAGAGCTTGATGAAACTGACGAGTCTGACTTACACTCTGAACCAACAGATGATCATCAACTAACTGAATCAACTTCATCAGACGGTGAAGCAATGATGGAGTTGGACTCCGAGATGGACACATCAGACCAACCATCTTCAATGGCTGCTTCCCCTTAAGATCAGATTGAAAACCAAAGCACACAAAAATCCACCATCAAAGCAGAAAAGCCGTACCTTGATGAACTTCCAGCTGGATATACAGAGGACCTGATTGTGCTTGAATGGATTGAGTTCTTAATCGAAGAGAGTAGTCCAGCGGCTGCACAAAATGCTCTTACGTACTACGAACGTATCGGATGGATTGGACCTCGAGCTGCTGATCAACTTCGATCATTCCTCGATGGTCATCCAGATGTTGATGGATCTATTGACGCAAATACGGCGCCAGAAACGCTTTCGACGGATCACCACTCTCGGAGCCTACAATATATTGCCCGGCTTGATGGTACGATACTAGATTCGTGGAGTGAAAGAAGCCGTAAACGATGGCTTCATCGATAATTGAATCACGCAGCCCGACGCTCTTTTTCGCTGTGAAGTACCTTGGGCCAAGCTCCGATACAGTCGCGTTATACCGCTTGTGCAGGCAGAAGCATTTATTCATCAGTCGATGTAACAGTCTCGTATGGTTGATGTCCTGATTGTGGACGATTCTGATTTCATGCGGAATCTCCTCCGTGAAATTCTTGAATAAAAGCATAATGTCCTTGATGAAGCAGAAAACGGAGTTGAAGCAGTTGAGAAATTCAAAGAACATGATCCAGATATTGTAATGATGGACATTGCAATGCCAATTCAAGATGGAATTGAGGCAACAGAAGAGATCAAAAATCTGGACCCTGCGTCTAACATAATTATGTGCACCTCCGTTGAGCAAGAAGAAATGATGAAAGAGGCGATCAAGGCTGGTGCTGATGGCTATATTACAAAACCATTCCAGAAACCTAACGTCCTCGAAGCAATCTCTGACACGGTCTAAGTATGCGTCTTGACATTCAGACTCTCGGCACAGTCAATCAACTTGCTCACGATGGTGCACAAGCCGCTGCTAATTCCCTTATCCAACTTACTGGGACTGAAACTGATGTCGAGGTAACGCGCGTTGACCTTGTTCCGCTACCTGACTTGGCTGAGGAATTTACCGGCGAAGAATTTGTTGGTGTTGAAATTGAAACGAGTGGAAGTCTCACCGGTACGGTTGTACTTGTCTTTGACCGTGATAGCACTATGTTGCTTCTTGACTCCATTATGCCTGAATCTTGGGGTGATGTCAGCTCTGATATGGACAAAAGCGGAGTCAGTGAAGTTGCAAACATCATGATTGGAGGCTTTGTTGATGCTTGGGCAGATCACTTCTCAACAAAAATCACGTTAAGCCCGCCAAAGTACGTCGCTGGTGAATGGCCAAGCATCCTGCCAGAAGACGTTCCGCTTTGGAATGAACGGGAAACTGCAATGACTTTCACAAGTCAACTTACAACTGAATCTGAGGTTATTGACTTCCACATCTACTTGTTCCCGGAACGTGACTCGTTCCAATCACTTCTTGCTGATACATTTCCACAGGATCGTCTGCCTATCTCGATGGATAAACTATCTGTATTTAATGAGATGACAAAAGCAGGTGCTGGACGTGCCGCAGAAAAAGTCACGCAAATGACTAACATTGAGACGGACGTTGAAATTAGTCGATTTACATTTGTTCCATTTGAGGACATTGACGGGTATCTCACTGACGATGAACGGATTATTGCAATAACAAATCTCCAAGCTCCGCCAGGTGGATATATCGTCGTTTTATTTGATATGGAATCTGCCCGTGTTATCGCCGACGCCTTGCTTCCAATTGAAACAGAGGGCAACGAGTTTACTGACCAACACCAAGCAGCGATTGAAGAAATCGGAAATATAATGACCAGTGGATTTATCGATGGATGGGCTAACACGCTTAATCGGAAAATCCAGCATGTACCGCCTGATGTCGTCAACGGCCCCGGTGCAACGACTTTGCGATCACTAATCGGTGATTTTGAAGAACGACAAGATTACCTCTTCCTATTTGACTCCACGATACAGACTCCTGAGCAAGCCATTGGACTCAACATCTTCGCAATACCTGATCAAGACCAGCTTCAAACCGTACTTGACGAACTGTCAGTTGATGAAGCCACATCTGCAATTGATGATCCAGAGAGCTTTGAACCCAGCTCTTACGATGATCTAAAGTGAACTGCTTCGCGGGCTCAAGCCCCAATACGTCTAGTCTGTTTTTTCTCTATAAATATATAATATTCCGATACTTTAGTATACTATTTTCTGCTGGCAGTTGCTACCTGCATTGCGTCTGCACAGTGCGCGAACCCACATTCTCCTGTTTCGTCTGCTACAATTATCCCTGCAAATGACTTGGTGTCTTTTTCAAATCTACCAATCGCCTGTTTTGCAGCTTCCCGTGGTGTCATCCCTTCCTCGAGATTTCGTACCGCTTCTCTGGAAAGCGTCGTCTTGGCGATGTCTTCTCCTGCGCCCGTTGCACTCGCCCCCCCAGCCGATGCTGAGTAAAACCCGGATCCAATCTGCGGTACATCCCCTACTCGTCCAGCTAACGCTGCCCATCGTCCGCCAGTAGACGTTCCAGCAACAATCTTTCCGTCTACATCGACAGCAACTGCCCCGACAGTGTCATGGTCAGATCCCGCTGATGGTGACGTTGATCCAAACTCGTCCTGTATATATTTGAGTTGTTCATCAAGCGACCGTCCATCGTATTCCATTTGTTGATATCGTTGGGTTGTTTTTTCACTCCAGAGATCTACCGCCGTCTCTATCCCAGCATGTTCTGCTAGACGAACAGCGTGATCCCCTGCAATCATCACATGTGGTGTGCTTTCAAGCACGTATCTTGCAACTCGGATTGCACCTGCTACTCCTGTCATGTTACAAGCTGCCCCAGCTTTCGATGTACTTGTCATAATTCCAGCATCGGTCCGGGGTATTCCATCCGCTTGCACACAACTTCCAACACCTGCGTTAAACATTGGACTATCCTCAAGAATTCGAATAGCTGACTCGACAGCAGTCATTGGACTCTCAGCAGCAGCACCGGTCTGTGCCGCTTCGTCCAAAACTTTTTGCCGCGACTTGGGATTCTCCGGCTCCGACCCGGCTCCCCCATGTACAATTACCCGCATAGCTCCAAATTGTATACCGAGCGAAAAGACACAATTGATCTATCTTTAATTATTAAGTGTTTATTTTAGTCTTATTCTCAGTCAATTGTTTCTCTTAGCAGAGAAATCTCTTCCAAGATGGTAGTGTTTTTGACGCTGGTCTCTATGAGTGTATGTTATGAGCTACGATCACATCGATGTCCCTTCCGATGGGGCTCCAATAGAGGTCGAAAATGGTGCTCTATCGGTTCCGGAAGATCCAATTGTACCCATCCTATACGGAGACGGTATCGGTAAAGAGGTTGCACCGGTAGCAGAATCAGTTATCGGCAAAGCTGCAGAGGCCACTGGTCGTGACATTCACTGGATGCGTGTATATGCTGGTGAGTCTGCCCGAGAAATTTACGATGCAAACCTTCCGGATGAGACCCTTGATGCGTTTCGTGAATTTCGTATCGGAATGAAGGGCCCACTCACGACCCCAGTTGGGGCTGGATTCCGTTCATTAAATGTTGCCATCCGACAGTCTCTTGATTTGTACGCCAACGTGCGTCCGACATACTATATTAATGGTGTGCCCTCTCCTGTTAAGCGTCCTGAACAGATGGACATGGTTGTCTTTCGGGAGAATACTGAGGATGTTTACTCTGGTATTGAATGGGAACCTGGATCAGAAGGATCCGAACAGGTTCGTGACTTCATTGAAGAAGAGATGGGCTACGACGATATTCTCCATGAAGGCGACATTGGTATCGGCATTAAGCCAATGTCTGAATTTGCGTCTAAGCGATTAGTTCGAGAAGCAATTGACTATGCGCTTGAAAAAGACCGTGATACTGTGACCCTCGTTCATAAAGGCAATATTATGAAATACACTGAAGGGGCCTTCCGAGACTGGGGTTATGAAGTTGCTAATGAAGAATATGGTGATGAGGTAATCACCGAAGATACTCTCTGGGAAGAACGCGACGGTGAACTTCCCGAAGACGCGGTTGTTGTTAACGATCGGATTGCTGATAATATGCTCCAGCAACTGCTTATCAATACTGAACATTACGACGTTCTTGCAATGCCAAACCTCAATGGAGATTATCTCTCCGATTCAAGTGGTGCACAAATTGGTGGCCTTGGCATTGCTCCGGGTGCGAACTTCGGAGATAATCGCTGTATTGCCGAACCAGTACATGGTTCTGCACCAAAATATGCCGGACAAGATAAAGTCAATCCCACGGCAATTATTCTCTCTGGACGGCTGATGCTTGAGTATATGGGCTGGGATGACGCTGCTGATCTCGTTTATCAAGCAGTGGAGAAAACTATCGAAGAAGGTCAGGTTACCTTTGACCTCTACCGACAAATCGAGGGCGGTGAAAAACTCTCGACAAGTGAATTTGGTGAAGCAGTCGTTGACAACATTGAGGCTGTCAACGAGTAATTTCCCTCGCTAATCTCCGGGACACCAATAATTAGGTTAATTCCGGCCGTGTAATTGGCTGTGAGCTCCAGCAACGATGATCCCTCTGACAGCGACTCAATGTATGGATGGCGCATCAAAAGCGTAAAATCCGCTCTGCAGAGTCGTGGCCTTGATACCGGAGATCTCTCTGTTGATGATCTTACATCTCTCGGTCATCTTGACCAATATCACTATTATGGCACTGCGGCGTGTGATGAGGCGATTGACGTTCTTGGATTAAATTCTGATCGTCGTGTTTTGGATATCGGTAGTGGTATCGGCGGTCCTGCTCGCTACCTTGCCGACAAAACTGGCTGTACTGTACATGGTGTTGAGATGAAAGATGACCTTGTTGCAATGTCACGTAAACTTACGGACCGTGTTGGACTTGATGATCATGTTACATTCACCAACGATGATGCCGCTAATATTGAGTTTTCGACAGACAGGTACGATCACGCTGTTATGTGGCTTGTATTAATCCATATTGACAATCCTCAGGCCTTACTGGAGTCACTAACAACTGCACTTCATCAGCAGGGAACTATACTCATTGAGGCTATTGCCAATAACGGCTTATCTTCTACACAGCAAGATATTCTTCGTCAGACTATTGATGCATCAGATGTACTCACTGAGTCTGAACTTGTCGAGCACTGCTCCGAAGCCGGCTTTGTTGACATCAAAACGTGTGATCTTACAGACGCTTGGACAAACTGGACTCAACATCGATATACCCTTTTTACGGAGAATCAAGAACCGTTTGTTGATCTACATGGTGAACAGATATATCAACAACGTCGTGAAGTTTATCGCACCATGGCTGACCTTTTCTCAGATAATGCTCTTCGTGGTGTTCGGTTAACAGCACGTGTCTCGGACGATACATCACTAGAGCTTTCATCTCGACAACAAACATCACTACAAAAGTATAACGCCGATCTGCTCTTAGAAATGTGAACTGCTCCGGGGTCAAGCCCCGAGGCACTCGGCCTGCTTTCTCTGTAGAATTATCCCCCGTCTACTCGCCGCCTTCGGCGGCCCCTTGAGGATGGAGGCGTAGCCTGTGAGAGTCACATCCCTGTTCAAATTGTGGTTAAAGATGGTTGATAGTCATTGACCACATAAACCGAGAAACTTCGGTACAGATATTAATCCCTCAAATATCTATCGTGTTACCACTTCACAACCGTCATCAGTGACGATTACTGTGTGCTCTTTCTGGCTCACAAATTTTCCTTCTTTCTCTTTAAGAACAGGGTACCCATGAACAATATCATTTGCTTTTAACCGACGCAGTGCCATCTTTGGTCGCCGAACATCTAACCATCGGGCAGCAAATGGTAGTGTTTTAAACTCTTCAGCAATCTGCTCAAGGGCTTGTCTCGCATCGCGATTCCGAACTGACCCCTCTTGCTCAAGCATAAATATTTCTTCATTACTTCCTTCTGTTACTTTTCCTGTGCCGTCAGTTACGAACGGCTCAACTGCAACGACATCCCCGGCCTCAAGCGTTACTCCCTGTGAGACCTCTCGGTTCGGAATCGATGGTTCAGTATGTTGATCATATCGACCCAGTCCATGGCCTGTTAGATTGACAACTGGGTTGTATCCTCGGGCATCGATTGCTTGTTCAATTGCTGCCCCAACTGTTCCAGTATCCACACCATCCTCAATCGTCTCAATTGCTGCGTCTAATGCATCTTCACTTGCCTTGACAAGATCGCTATGCTCTCCGGTCAAATCAACAGTAATTGCTGAGTCAGCGATCCAGCCGTCAATATGTACACCAATATCTATGTTTACAAGATCTTCACCAAATGTTGTTCTTTCGTCTGCTGCTGGTGTCCGATGGGCCGCTTCCTCATCGATACTGATGTTTAGTGGAAATGCAACTTCACCACCGAGTTCCCGTATTCGGTTTTCAGCAAATTCTGCAATTTCAAGATGGCTTGCTCCCACCTCAATCCTGTCTACGGTTTCCGAACGCACCTGTGTGAGAATCTCGCCTGCCTCTCGATGTTTTTCATACTGCTCAGCGTCAAGGTCCACAGCCATATCTCAGATATCGGGGAAACAGTCAAATGCGTTTCGTTCCTTTCTAACCGTCACTTGAGTCAACTCCTGTCTGATGTGTATCCTCTTAGAGAGTAACATTTGTATCCTCAATTGCATAGTCCACTGTATGGATCAAATCTTTGCCCCGTGGCGAATTAAATGGGTCAAACAAGGAAGTGAAAATGAAGAAATTAATGGATGTGTTTTCTGTGAACTTCCTAAGCAGAATGATGATCGGGACAATTTGATTGTGGCACGTAGTGAGCATACATTTGTTCTGTTAAACAACTACCCATACAACCCTGGGCATCTTATGGTAATCCCTCATTCCCACGTGGCCACCTTTGATGAGCTATCAGATGTAGAATTACTCGATCATGCTCGAATGAAAGCCCGAACAATCGAAGCACTAGACACTGCTGTTAATCCAGCAGGGTTTAATGTAGGAGTCAACTTAGGAGGAAAAGCCGCTGGTGGATCCATTGATGACCATCTACATACCCACGTAGTTCCGCGATGGACAGGTGATGCTAACTTTATGCCGGTAATCTCTGACACCAAAGTTATTGTTGAAGCACTTGAGGATACTTATGAATGGGTGCATGAAGCTTTTTCCGAACAGGCAGAGACAAATTCAACTGGCCTGGACACAGCAGTCACAATTGTTGACCCATAAATACCTGTGATTAGACATGGATGGAGACCCAGTTGAACTTGGAGTGGAATTGCTAGCAGCTATTGATGAAAATGAACTTTCAATAGCTGATGCAATAGATCGCATTGAGACAATTACAACTGATCCGACCCTTACGCGCAATATTCTTCGAGAGGCGGAATCTCGCGGCATTATCGAACGAAAAGACGCAACGATTCAATCACACAGTACTATACCCATTGATTTCACGCAGGATGTTGTTCAGAAAGAAGGCAAGTTTACGTGCCGACGCTGTGGAACTGATATTTCAACTGGACACTTTGTCAAGCTAGATGCTGGTAAACTGGGACCGTTCGGCTCCTCCTGTATTCGAAAAGTCACTGGGCGTGACGAATAGAGATGAGAAGTATTAAAAAATCCCGCCAACCAAGTATATACTGAGCCCGGGTGGCTTAGCTGGACATAGCGCCGCACTCATAGGGTTTCGAGCTTCGGTGCGGCATTTCAGTCCATGTCTCTCACTTCGAGGCCCGCCGAGCCTCGTACCTGGGACATGCGGAGATCGAGGGTTCGAACCCCTCCCCGGGCATTCTCTTTTGTTTCCAGCGGTAGTAAAGCGAATGCATCCAACTTCAGTCGTTGGAGGAGATAAAACTTTTCTACAGAGAAAGCAGGCAGAGCGACTCAGAGCTTGACCCCGAGCAGTTCACAGTAATTGCTATCCGGGTTCGCTCTTAAAACCCATTTTTTGTCTTGGAAGCTAAAATTTCAAATTTTGAACAGGATGGACTCAGCTCTGAATGCTTATAACCGATCAGCACCACCGCTCATACTGATAACATCGTGCTGGATTATGTGGTTGTGGTTCTCGCTCGGTATCATCATATGCTGCCCGGTGTTCTTCGTAGTCAATGAATAACTCTCCTTCAGGATCAAAATCCCGGCTCAGAGCACTTTCTGCCTGTTTCTTGTTCCATGACTCAAGATGGTTTACTGCTGTCTCAGTGTCAATCTCTGTTAATTCTAAGTGTTTTTTACAGTCACGGAGTATTTCCCCTCCGACATCACTTCGCGCAATCAATGTTGAGTGACCGCTCTGGCTTCCGATTGTTCCAGCACTGATATCCGCGGCTTTTCCGACAAAGTCTGCACACTCATCACATCCAGGCATTGTCGGAGCGTCATTACCCGACACCTCTATCGTAATTGTCTCACTGGATTTTGTTTGAATCCGAAGTCCATCTCCCACCAGCGATAGAGATGAAACTTCTGATGGACGTACACCGGCGTCAATTAGTGTTGACCGGAGGTGTTCGTATTCAAAGCTTTGTGTACACATTAATGCGATTGTTAACGTGATATGCTGTAGATGTGAATCACGCCCAAATTCTTGTAACGATCTTGCTCCCGTGATAACACAGGGTGTTCCAACCAGTGCTATGTCGGGGTCAGTAAGATCGGACTTAGCAACTAACTCCTCGACCCGACCTAACTGCATCATTTGTGTAAATACGCTTCCAGCTGTCTCTGCTAGCTCTTCTTTTGTTGTTACTAACCGAGACTGCCCTTTCAATGGCTTATCCGGGTCTTCTTGGGCAACGACTGCTCCGTCTATTACTCCCGTCTCAAGTAGTCTTGCTAGTAATCCTGTAACTGCACCCCCATTCTGGCCATGGGTTTGTAATATCTCATTTGCTGCTCTTGCAGCATATGTCACTTGAGCTCTACCACCTGAACGATCTTGGATGATCTCATTTGCCCGTTCATATCGCATTCCACTCCGTGGGCAAAAGTCCCAACAAAGCGAACATCCTGTGCACATTTTGACCAGTGTTGGTCGTCCATCAAGTTCGTCAACACCAATCGAACCGGAAGGACAGGCCGCTTCACAGGTTCCACACTGAATACATCGGTCTGCCTCAATTACTGCTTCATCGAGGTCGCGAAACCAAATTTTTCCGCGTGGATCGGCTATCTCTTTTGCATCTCGTGGATCATCTCCGATCGTTGGGATTCGTGGCTGTCGGTCCGTGTCTGTCGTGGTGTTATGTGAATTCTTTTGTGACATCTCTTAATTACCTCCTTTCGTTTTTCCCATTGTAGGGGCCGGTTGATCGTCTCCGGACACTAATTGCTGCAGTTGCTGATATGAGGTTTCTTCAACCCACTCTGAAAATGATTGGCCAGTACTCACTTTCCCATATTCGGTGAGCATTCGCTTGATTATCTCTGGAACATCTGCTGTTGGTACACTTCCAGCGACCCAGTCTACAAACTGATTGCGGCCGAGATCACCTCCCAATCCCAAGTCGACGGCTGGCTTGGACCCATTGACCGTTGGGATTTCTTCTCCTCGCATTCCAAAGTCAGCAAGTTGCGGGTGTGCACATGACGCTGAACACCCACTCAAGTGCGCTCGAACAGCGTCTAGGTTTACTTCTCCTTCATATTCTTCTTCATACCACTCATCAAGCTCACGAGCCCATCTTGCCGCCCTATTTTTTGTGTTAATTATTCCATATGTACAATATTCTTTTCCTGTACAAGCAATTACCCCTCGTTCAAATGGTCCTGGATCTGGGCTATACTTTTTGATCACTGGCTCTTGGCGAACTTCATCAACCTTCTCTGGTTCTACGCCTGGAATTATCAGATTTTGTGCCGGTGATAACCGAATTTCTCCATTTCCGTATTTCGCAGCGATATCTGCAATCTCAGTAAGGTCAGTGCCAGACATTCTGCCGACGGGCACGTTTAGTCCAATATACTGATTTCCATCCTCTTGCTCGTGAATACCAACGTGATCACCCCGATATTGCTCTGTTAATCCGTCACCAGATGAATTTATTTCAAAGTCACATCTTGCTACAATTTCACTTCGTACTTCGTCGATTCCCCATTCGTCAACCAGAACCCCGAGCCGGTTGACAGCCGTGTCAAGATAACTTCCATGGTCAATAAACATATCTGCCGTTGCCTCAACGACATCCCGGATCTGTTCTTCCTGAACGAACAAATCAAGGTTTCGTGCTTTCATCGGTCCATCAGACAATCGCCCTCCGATATGTACATTGAAACCAAACTTAGCACCTTTCTCCGCAGGAAGGAACGTAAGATCGTGTATCTGTCCTCTAGCACAATTCTCGTGACATCCTGTAATTGAGACCTTGAGCTTTCGCGGCAAATTTGCATATCGCTCATCTCCAAGGAAGTAATCTGAAATATCCGTCGCGGTTGGGTGGACGTCAACAGACTCCTCTGATGTGAGTCCTGACACCGGACAAGTGACAACATTTCGAACCGAGTTTCCTCCCGATTGTAGTGTTGTTAGTCCCACATCGTCATACCGGTCCCAGATCTCCGGCACGTCTTTCATCTGGACCCAGTGCATCTGAATACCCTGACGTGTTGTGATATCAAGATAGCCGTCACCAAATTCTGGATTTTGGGCTTTACCTCCGTGTTCTTCTGGTGCCCGGGCATACTTATCTGCGACCTCACCAATTACCTTGGCCTGTTCGGCGGTCAGCTTTCCCCCCGGAACTTTTGTCCTGAACATGAAGTATCCCCGATGCTTCTGATGATACATCCCAACTAATTTCAACCGCCCAATTGCATCTTCTCCTAGGTCATCAACAAAACCGGTAAAGCTACGGTGAGACTGTACCTCCTCTTTAAGTCCCAGTGGACTCCACCCCCGATCCTGTTCTCGAATCCAGTCGGTCAGACTCCCCTCATATACTGATATATCTGTGTATCCAAGCTCAGCTAACACACTATATGTATGACTCAATCGCCGGGCTGTGTTACAATACAGGGTAATCTTTTTATCTTTTGTTATGCCTCTGTCAGCTAACAGAGAAAAAATCTCTGATCTCTCACATAATTGTCCATCTTGGATAAAGTCTTCCCAGCTTACCTGCACTGCTCCTGGGATTGAAGCTGATTCGTATTCGGCGCGTGACCGTGTGTCTACAAGTATCTGATCGTCATCATCAACTGCGTTTTCGACAGCATTCCGGTCAACAATTGGATCTCCAGGTTCTGATGCGGTATAATCACTCCTTGCTGCTGTCTGCTCGCCTGACTCAAGATCGTATTTTTCGCTCCAAGCCTCAAACCCTCCATCTAAGACATATAACTCTCCGTCGTGTCCGAATGCTTGTGCAGTTAACAGTACTCGAGCAGCATATACCCCCGGTGCGTCATCATACGCGACGACCGTATCGTCAGGACTAATTCCCGATTCACTGAATATTGTCTCAAACGTGTCCTTGTCCGGTAAGTGTCCGGCTAGTGATCCTGAAGGATTTCTGACCTCTTCGTATGGGATGTTTACCGCAGTTGGTATGTGACCAATTCGCCGAAACGGACCTGTGTCGCGAACATCAATAATTACCGCGTCTTCTTGATGCTCTGCAAGCCAATCAATATCTACAAAACCACTAATCATAACATCACCTGCCAGATGGAATTCAACTCTGATGTGTCTCTCATATTCTTCCTCTTTACACTGTATCAACCAACTATTTATGTCGCATGCAACACCTGCTTTAACTCCGTGATACCAGCAATAATCTCTGCCTAAATGACTAAATGTAATGGTTAAAATATTATCAATATTCGGTAATAATGCCTTAGTCCCATGAATATTATTTGTGTGTAAACAGACTGAACAGCAGATTTCGATGTAAATACAAGCAATTTTTTCCTATATTAATTACGATAGGTTCATGTATCTGTATAAACATGATCATCCTGTGATTAAACATCATGACAGACGATGACACAAATGAAGAACACTTAGAAGATGTTCAGGATGGAGCAGGATGTGCAGAAATCTGGGAGAAAATGAGCGAAAAAAGAAACAACGATTCATGAGTTGCCCTGCCTTCATACTTCCTCACTGTGTGACTGATCTATAGCCGTGTCGTATTGTGCTCCAAACTAATTCATCTCGATAGAATAACACATGTCTCGACAATTTCCCGAATATGTTTCCGTCGATTATGACGATGGCACAGATACGAGCCCAGATGACATTCCCGGGCTCCAGAACAAAATCGAGAAAGCAATTGATGTTGTTTATGAAGGACTGACTCAGTACCAACGCCCAGCTGTCATGTGGACTGGTGGCAAAGATTCCACATTGACATTGTATTTCATCGCTGAAGTTGTTGAACGATATGACTTAGATGCCCCTCCAGCAGTTTTTATTGATCACTTCCAGCACTTTGATGAAATACACTCATTCGTAGAAACATGGGCTGAGCGATGGGGGGTAGATCTCATATACGCTCGCAATGAAAATGTTGGTGAATACGTCAATACTCATGACCTTGAACCAGGTGATGAAATTCCTGTTGATGCTTTAGATGAACACAACCAGCATCATATTCGTAATATCCTCGAGTACGAGGAGGAGACGTTTCCTTTCCTTCTTGACACCTATGTCGGTAACCACCTATTGAAGACTGTTGCGCTTAATGATACGCTCGAAGAATACAACTTTGACAGTGTCATTAGTGGAGTTCGATGGGATGAACAAGAAGCACGTGCAAGTGAGACATTTTTCTCCCCTCGCCATGATCCTGACACGTATCCTCCTCATGACCGGGTCCATCCGATCCTGCAATTTACTGAACGGGATGTCTGGGATACCTTTTGGCACTATGTTGTCCCTGATGTTGTCGATGAGTACCCGGAAGAGGGATACACTCCTGAGTCGAGTGCTGACCTTCCAGATGGAGTTTCTAAAGAAGATTTACCGATCTCTCCAAAATACTTCGAAGGATTTCGATCACTCGGGAGTGAGATATCAACAGACAAAACATCAACTCACCCGGCATGGTTACAGGATCTTGAATCTACAACTGAACGTGCTGGTCGAGCGCAGGACAAAGAAGACCTCATGGAACGGCTTCGCGATCTCGGATATATGTAGGAGGGACCTCATTCATATCCTCCAGAGGGAGAGGTCAAGTCTCTCAAGCCTTGAATCCTCCTCTGGCTGAAGTCGTGGGACTCTTCTGTAGGGGATCCAGCCAGCTGATTCTCTCAGCTGTGAACTTGCGGGTTCACTGATGCACCTTCGGCCCTCAAATGAGTGTGCGGCGTATTGAGTATCTGTTCGGTGTCGCCCTCTCTGGAGGGAGTGGCACTCACGGGCGTCCAGCACCGTGAGCAGCGGGCCGGGCCATCGGCCCAACGTTCCATCCCCGGCCAAAGCCGATAACCATTCGCTTTGCTACCGCTGTAACTTCAAAACAGCTTATTTTATGTCGATGATCTCTCGTGCGATTTCGAGCCCTTTGTCTTGGTTATTCGGAAGTTGCTCCCAGACTCGTTCAGAATCCATCACCTTCCACAGGAGCTGTTTTCGCTGCTGCTGATCTGAGATTTCTTTCTTTAGTGCCTCCCGTAACTCCATCTGAATTTCTGCCATAGCATCAGCCTCCTCTATTACTGGCGTCAACTCCAGTCGCAAATGCTTTGTTGTCGCCGGACTCGCTCCTCCCGTTGCGATTGCAACTGATACGTGGTCACCATCGATATGGCTCGGAACAACTATATCGTTTGGTTGATCTACTCGATTTACAAGTATATCTCGTTGATTTGCTGCAGTAACAATGTTTTCGTTAACCTCCTCGCTATCTGTCGCAGCAATAACAAGATATGCATCAGTAATAATTTCGTGAATATTTAATTCAGTTACTCTCTTCGTGATGCATGTACACGGAACCTCATCAAATCCTTCTGCAAAAGACTCGGCAACCACCGTTACCGATGCTTCCTGTACGAACCGCTTAGCTTTCCGAAGTGCAACTGAGCCTCCTCCAATAATAACAACTTCCTTATCTTTAAAATCATGGAATAATGGGATCATTATGTGTTCTTTTCACTTAATAAGATAGTCAGACACAGAATCTCGTATGTTCACAACGCTACCAACGATTGTGACTGCCGGTGGCTCAATGTTTTGTTTATCTCTTTTGCTAACAATTGTTTCGAGTGTACCTGTAATGACTTGTTCGCTGTCCCACGTTGCCTTCTCAACCATTCCTGCTGGTGTCTCCTTTGAAACTCCATAATCCTGAAGTGCTTGAACAATCTCTGGCAATTTAGCAACACCCATTAAAATAATAACTGTTCCCCCGGCGATTACTGTATCAGCAACTGCTTCCCAGTCGACTGTGCTTCCACGCTTTTCTGATGCTTGGTGGCCAGTTACTATCATGAGGTTTGATGAATAGTCGCGGTGTGTCAGCGGGATACCACTCTCTGTTGCCGCTGCGAGGACACTGGAAATACCTGCAACTGTCTCAAATTCAATCTCATGTTCTGCAAGATGTTCTGTTTCTTCTCCCCCTCGGCCAAACACTGTTGGGTCTCCAGACTTCAATCGAACTACATGTTCTCCTTTTTCTGCTTTGTTCTTCATCAGTTCATTAATCTGTTCTTGTGTCATCGGGTCTGGCTGACGCTTTCCGACATCAACTTTTTCCGTGTTCTCAGGAATTTCATCAATTAAATCGTTTGTTGTCAGAGAGTCATATAGAACAACATCTGCTGTCCGTAATCGCTTCCATGCCCGACGTGTCAATAAGTCTGGATCACCTGGTCCTGCCCCGACGAGAGAAACTTTTCCCTTGCTTGTTTCTTCCGATGATGCTCCCGACTGGAAGCTATCTTTATCTGCTTTCTCTTTAATCATATCCTGTTTCTCTCGCTGTTTTTCCCACTTCTGTTTCTCTATACACCGGTAATTGTCGTCTATCTGTCGAAAATGGACTAATATTAGCTTTCTTCATCATATCTTTTTGCCCGGTCAACAAGGACGTCAATTAATTGATCATCAATTCTGGCCCCGACCACATCTGTTGTAATGACTCGGCACGTATCATTCCCTTTTCTGAACTCTCTTGCCTTGCTTCGTATCCTGTTAGCGATTATCCCGTCACCAACTGTATACGGGACAACAATTGTACTACGCGTTTCGTCTGTTGTTGTCGTGTCTAATACCGACTCCAACGATGGACTTCCCATAGTGAGAAATGCTGGTTTGACTTGGCCCCAATCTATCTTCTGCTGTAACTGCTTGCTAATTTCTTTAGCTGTTTTATTCGCATCCTTGTCGCTTGTTCCTTTCGGACAAAAAATAACCGTTGTCTCGGATGAATCCTGCTCTGAGAGTAACTCTGATCTTGCATCCTCAACGCGCTGTCTAACAATCTCAACCATTTTTGGATGTGATCCCAGATGCTTCCCTCGTTTAATTGTAATATTTGGATTATCTCGCTTTATTTGTTGTATTGCTTCTGGGATATCCTGTTTAATGTGTGTTGCTGCAAACAATAAAAGCGGTAAAATAGTAATACTTTGACAGTTCTCAATCAGTGACTTGACTCCTGATTGCACATCTGGGTCAGATTTTTCAATAAATCCTACCTGTACCGGTTTCCCAATTCGGGACTCTAGCCTCCTGCCAACACGGCGTACTAACTCATTTGACTCTTCAACTGATGATCCATGTCCAACAAGCACAATTCCATCGGGCACGCCCTGTTGTTCTCTTGTACTCATAATTACATAGTGTCTGTTTTCGCTCAATCCGTGTATTTCGTTGTTCCTGATTTTATCGAGTGTATTCAAAGAGTGTGCTGTCGCTGTCAAGATCGGCCACTTTCTATGACAATCTCTGGACTATCTAGAATCCAAACTCTTTCATACGCTTCTGCCGTTATTCACTCACAGACGATAGATAGAAGATAGTGTCCTTCCACATCGATCTCCTGTGTTTTCCTAACTACAATTGAACATGACCCGGTTCCCACTCCCTGCCCCTGCTGGCCCCCACTTACAGACAGTTCTTGACCATCTCCCTATCGCTGTAATTATACTTAATACTGACTTCGAGTGCACCTATTTGAATAAGCAAGCAGCTCAATTTACTGACACAGCACAAGCCAGTGGTAAAACTCTCTGGGAATTGCTCCCGAAGATGTCTAACTCATCACTGGAGGATCTAGTCAAAGAAGCTACCATCCAACAAGAACCTTTGACTGTTGATGAGTACTTTCCCTCACATGACCGTTGGTACCAGCTTCAAGTTCTTCCTTTTACCGATGGTATCACTCTACTGATGCATGACTATTCGGGTGATCTTTCCCAATTAGACCAGTCGCAAAACAATCTCAAATTCTTTCGCAAAGCGGTTGAACAGGCAGGTCATGCACTATATATCACTGATACTAACGGTGTCATTCAGTATGTCAATGGGGCTGCCGAGAAGATCACCCAGTATACTGAAGAAGAATTGTTGGGCCGTACTCCTAAAATATTCAACTCTGGTGTTCACGATGATACTTTTTACACTGATCTTTGGAGTACGATACTCTCTGGCGATGTCTGGCAAAGTGAAATAGTCAACGAACGGAAAAATGGCGAACGTTATATTGTCGATCAGACAATTGCGCCAATCACAGATGCCGATGGAGTTCCTGTAAAGTTCATTGCAATTAACCGTGAGATTACTGAGAAAAAACGTCGAGAACAACGACTGAGTGTTCTTAATCGTGTCCTCCGTCACAATCTCCGTAACAGTGCAACTGTGTTGTACGGACACGCTGAGGAACTTGCACAGCAAACATCTGGCGACGTTTCTGAGTTAGCACTGACACTTCGTGAAGAGACTCGAGACTTGATGCAAAAAGGTGAGATTGTGCGTGAGTTTGATCAACTCCTCCGTGAGTCCAACGTTATGGAAAATGTTGACTTGTCTGCTGTACTTCATCGAGGAATTAACAATATTCAGCCGCAAGCGGATCAAACTGATCTCCACATTGATATCCAACCAGACCTACATGTCCGAGCCAATAGCGATCTAATCGCTGTCATCTTTGATGAACTGCTTGAAAATGCAATTAAGCACAACTCGTCTTCTGACCTTACACTGACAGTCACAGCTCAGGACGAAGCGGAACACGTTCGTGTCATCATCAGTGATGATGGGTCTGGCATCCCACAAAACGAGTTGCAGGCAGTCATCGAAGGCGAGGAGACTGAACTCACGCATACAAGTGGACTTGGTCTCTGGCTCGCCAAGTGGGGTACTATACATCTTGGGGGAACGATTAACATCACCTCAGCACCTGGGTCTGGGACGAAAATAATCCTTGAGTTTCCACAGACATAATACACACGGACCTTCACTTCTTCAGCAGCGGAGCATAACCATACAGATGGAAGTCGGTCCAAGTTAGGACCAAGCCTTGAGATACTCTTTCCCAACCATCAGCTAATCTTCTGTATCCATTGAGGCTTCTACTTCGACCGTTATTGACTCTGTTGTAGACCGATATACTGTCATTTCTCTTCCCTTTTCAGAGTACGCCACTCCAGTCTCCTCTACCAGTTCCACTTCTTCAAGTCGTCTCAGATGATACATTACATTTTGTAGCGAGCTTGATGTGTGTTCTGTGAGTTTTGTTGCTGTCGTTGGTTGGCTTGCAAGCACGCAGAGGATTTGTCGCGCTGTCTCTGATCCAAGTGCTTCAATAACCCCTGCGTCGTCTAGCAGATCAACTGTGTCGATTGGATCTTCCGTTGGTTCATGAATTTGTTTTGGGATTAGATTATGCGTTGCCATTTTTGATCACTTTTTGTTTTACAGCCGGTCCTCTCTTGATCCGACAATCTCTTCTCAACCTATAGTATGCGCTATCAGTAATTCAGTTCTGATACAATACTAACTATACTACAAATAGTATTGATACAATAAATACTATCAATACAAAATATACAAGTCAGGACAGTCGTCCGTTAATTATATGCCCACTACCCGCTCTCTTGAGCGAATTTCAGAAGTGCATATTGCCCCTCTCGGGTATGAATATGATCGGATTCTAGAGCCGGTTCTCAAATATGACGCAGATATCCTATATTTGCTTTATGGAACAGACACTTCAACTCCTGAATATCACGAAGCATTACAGCAAGAGCTCCTGAATGAGGGAATCGATATTCGAACCAGAGATATTAATCTTCATGATATTTATGATGTGCTTGGCACAGTAACAACTGTTACCGACCAGCATCGTGAGGATATAGTTCGTGTAAATGTGTCTAGTGGTCCAAAACTAGCCACTGTCGGTGTCGCTCTTGCTTGCATGGCGACTGATGCTGCTGGATACCATGTACATCCAGAGACACATAACCATGCAGCTGCTTCTTCTCCTCGTACTGAGGGAATGGTTGCTGCTGAGCAACTCCCATCGTATCCTCTTGAAACACCATCTGAAGACCAAGTTCGTGTGCTTAATTTTATTGACGAACGCAGTACCTCCACATACACTCCAAAAAAGAGTGATCTCATAACGTTTGCAGAAGATGCTGAACTTAATTTTATCCGAAAAAGACAACCTGGAAATGAGAAAGCGAAATTTGCTCTGCTGAATAATCAAATAATCGAGCCACTAGTTGATAATGGCTACCTTCAGGTTGAGTCAGTCGGCCGGACCAAACAAATATCTTTGACCGACACTGGAAAAAACGCACTTCGAGCCTTCCGACATAAACTTCCAGAAAAACCTGACAGATAGATTTTAATCGAAGTGTGTGAAATATTGTTTCTTTTTGTGCATGTGGCTAGTTGATAGTGTTAGGTGATTGAATATGTTTAGGCAAGCCAAAATATTTCTTTTTTATTGAAAACTCTTATTCGTATACTCACAAATAATAAGCATATGGTTGAGGCCTCCAGCGCATCGATGCAGACGGAGTCGGACATTGGGTCTGATAGCTCTCTTTCTCAGGGCTATCTCCGATTGCAGGTTATTTCTGTTGTCTTGACCTTTCTTGGCACTTTTGCTGGATTATTGATTGGCTGGTTTGATGGCCCAACGACATTGTATTGGACCAGCTATGCTATTGCATACATCTCAGGTGGCTGGTATGGTGTTAAAGAGGCCATTGAGAGCCTTCAAGAACCAGCCATCGAGATTGACCTTCTCATGATCATTGCCGCCGTTGCCGCGCTTGTTATTGGAGCACCATTCGAAGGCGCATTACTATTGTTTTTATTCTCGCTTTCGAATGTTCTTGAAGAATATGCCTTTGGGCGGTCAAAGGCGGCAATTTCCTCCCTTGCAGAGATGCGTCCGGACACCGCACAGGTTCTTGTAAATGGTGAAGAGGAACAACAGCCGATTGAGAATGTTGAGATTGACGATGTTATTATTGTCCGGCCAGGCGAGCGATTACCACTTGATGGTGAGGTAATTGATGGACAAAGTTCCATTGACGAGTCTTCAATTACCGGTGAGTCAGAACCTGTTACCAAAACACCCGGTGATGAAGTCTATAGCGGCACGATTAACAAAACTGGCAGTCTTGAAATCCAGGTTACTCGAGAAGCTGCTGAGTCTACTCTTTCACGGCTCATCGACATGGTTCAGGAAGCCCAACGTAAGCAAGCCCCCACTCAGCGCCTTGTTGATCGGCTTGAGCAGCCATATGTCCTTGGCGTATTTCTGATGACAATTCTTGCAGTCGCAATTCCTTACTGGCTGCTTAGTCATCCTCTCGATAGTACTATCTACCGAGCAGTGACACTCATGGTTGCTGCCTCCCCGTGTGCAGTGATCATTTCCACTCCAGCAGCTGTCCTCTCCGCGATCACCGCCGGTGCTCGACAGGGTGTGCTGTTTAAAGGTGGCGACCATGTTGAACTTGCTGCGAATGTAGATGCCATTGCTTTTGATAAAACCGGAACGTTAACTGAAGGAAATACTGTCCTAAATGAATATACTGCTAGAGATGGTGCCAAACTAGGCAGTATGCCTGTGAACGATCAGCAACTGTTGCGTCTTGCAGCTGCTGTACAGAGTCGCTCTGAACATCATCTTGGAGAAGCAACTGTTGAAGCAGCCGACAATCAGTCAATTTCAACTCCTGATGTCACCAATTTCAACGCAGTAGTTGGGAAAGGTGTTAATGCTCAAGTTGATGGCACGCCGATTCATATCGGCAATCAGCGATATTTTGAGTCTGAAATTAACAGCAAAGTTGAGTATATAGAACAGGGAATCGAGGCTATTCGTCGTCAAGAAAAAAACGGAAAAACCAGTGTCATTGTTGCAGCAGAATCAGAAGATAAATTCACTGTTCTTGGATGGCTTGCTTTTACCGATACCATTCGCCCAGAAGCTGCTCAGACAGTTCAGCAACTCCGTGAAAGTGGCATTCGCGAAATCATTATGCTTACCGGCGATAACGATCGAGTGGCACAAGCAATTGCCGATGAACTCAACATCGATACCGTCTATTCGGAACTACTTCCCGAAGAAAAAGTCGCTCAGATTGAAGCACTACAGAAACGCCATAACGCCGTCGCGATGGTTGGAGACGGCGTCAACGATGCACCAGCACTTGCAACTGCCGATATTAGTGTTGGAATGGGCGGTGCCGGAACTGATGTTGCCTTGGAGACGGCAGACGTTGTGTTAATGTCTGATGACCTTAGTAGGCTCCCGTATATTCTTTCTTTGAGCAAAAAGACTAAACGAACACTGTGGATCAACTTTACAATAGCTTTCGGCGCTATCGGGCTGATGATCGCTGCTGTCTTAGCTGTTGATCTTCCGCTACCGTTGGCTGTTGTCGGCCATGAGGGATCAACCGTTCTGGTGGCTCTTATTGGTCTTCGATTACTTCGTTATTCGCCAAGTGACTTGTAGCTCCTTTGGCTGATAATATACACTTTCCCTATCCGAAAATAACTTACTGGTTTGGTTTTCTCCGCACGTGATGATGGCATCAAGAACGATGAAGCTGTTTCTAATCTTAATTCTGCTCTACGGGCGGTTCTGAATGTCCTTGTTCAGGACCTTCACCTTGTCCCGGGCCTTCATTATCTGGCGGTCCGGGGGTCTCCTCAGGAGGACCACCACCCGGCCCCCCAATCTGCGGACCAGCAATCCCTTGTGCAATCTCGGCTACTTCTCCACCACGCAAGTTACTTGCGTTGTTTCGTAACTCTTCGATACGATCAGTGCTAATGCCCTGGTCTTCACGTACCTCTTGTGATATATTAGCAGACGTAGCAGCGTTTTGTGACTGACTTGCAGCCTGTTCCACTGAGGCAGATTCAGCTGCTATCTTAGCAATCTCTACTCGATACTGTCCTGGAGATATCTCCCCGTCATCGAGTGCATCACTAAGTTGGGCCTTACGATCTTTGAGGTCTTTCGTCTGGTTTTCAATCTCATCTACCTGTTCTGCGATAATCTGGGTTTTTTCCTTGTCATCTGCTGCAGCAGCTATTTGTATTCCAAATGCCCGTTGCTCGATGTTGGCTTCAAGTTCCGCTTCTCCAACACCAATCACTCCGGTTAATTGCTCACCTGATGTTGCGTTTGGTAGCCCAGCGGGATCCTCCTGGTCATCTTTTTCTGGTACCGAGGTGTCTTCTCCTGTGGCTAACCCTATGGCTGAAAGGGTAATTATACCTACGGCAGCCAACATCAAGACGATAAATAATGATCGATGTTTCATTAATGCTGTGTATGTCCTGTTTAACTATAACTTCTGAACATTCTTACGTTGATTCAACGCCATTTTCCTTGTTTTCAACGGTGAAAATTTGTTATTTAGCGATGTAAGGGCGCTACTCCCAGCGAAATGTGATGAAAGGTTACAATCATCCGTTCCAGACAAATTAACTTGAGGTTTTCTGAGATAAATCTTAAAGCAAATTGTTAACTGGTTAGATAAGTTTGAAAGGTATATCTTCCCTGCCTCTTTTGTTGCCGGCGAACATCCTTGTTAACGTGTCTGGATGGAACATACTGTTTGTAGGGTATTTTCCTGAAATCCATATCAATAAGCGGTCAGACACCTCTATTACCGCCGATTTATCTCCGAGTGAAGCATTAACCGTCGCTCGTACTGGCATCTACGACGCTATATTCACGCGACAAAGTCTGCCTGACAGCTCTGGGATTGAACTTTCTAAACGACTCCGCGAAAAAGGAGCATCGATCCCAATTATTCTAGTCACAACAAATGGGTCTGAAGAGTTAGCTGGCCGCGCTGTATCAGCTGATGTAACCGAGTATCTCAGTTTTGAGAATAACGTTGATCCAGAAACAATCCTACACCAAATTGAAAAAATACAGAATAATTCCGACACGCCACCAACTTCCAGAATTATTGACTGAATAACAGATAGATTCTTTGTACTTAATCAAGACTTTCAACTCACTTATTTAAATACACGTGCTGAAGAGACATTTCGGGACATAACTGGTACAAACGATAAACCTCTTCGAGGAAGATCAATCTGGAAGATTCTCCCTGGGTTGCAAGGTACCGAAGTTGACAAGATCTTTCGTCAAGCGATCAAAACCCAAGATTCGGCTACCTTTGAAACACAGTTTGAAATTTCCGATGAATGGTTTGAATTTCAGGTTTATTCCTCTAAGTCGGGGATTTACATCTTCTATCAAAATATAACGGACCGTTATCGTCGTGAGGAGCAACTTGAGGCCAAACAGACATTGACGCGCAGCATGCTTGCTGCATTACCTGACTCACTATATGTATTCGACGCTGATGGTCAGTTTCTCCGCTGGAATGAGACCTTCCGTAATATAACTGGATACAACGATGATGAAATTGAACGAATGCATCCGGCAGACTTTATTGCCGAAGAAGATACGTCTGCCGTTCTCGCGGCGATAGAGTCCGTATTTGAAGAACAGCAATCCGTGACCGTGGAGGCGAAATTTATTACGAAGTCAGGCATCTCAATTCCACATGAGTTTACAGGTGCTCCGATCACTGATAACACCGGTGAAACGACCGGGCTCGTTGGCATCGGCCGCGACATTTCTGACCGCAAAGAACAAAATCGGCGGTTTCAGGCAGTATTTAACAACACATACCAGTTTACTGGTCTGATGGAACCAGATGGAACATTTATTGAAGTAAATCGGACCGCAATAGAGTTTGGCGGATTTGCTCGAAGTCGTGTTATCAACCAAGAAATATGGAAAACCCCCTGGTTTCAACTGGAGGATTTGCCAACACGACTCAAGAAAGCGGTCAAGAAGGCAGCAAGTGGCGAGTTCGTTCGTATGGAAATACCGGCACAAGGACAACATCGGCGAGCTATGCTAGACTTTTCAATTCGGCCAGTACTGGATGATAAAGGGTCTGTTGAATTGCTGGTCCCTGAAGGTAGGGATATAACCGAAATCAAGCGTCGCGAAAAGCACTTAGATACGCTTCAGCGTGTATTACGGCATAATTTACGAAATGAGTTAACAGCCACAAAAGGATACGCTGAGATATTAGCTAATTCCATTGATGACCCAACATTGTTAGAACATGCAAATAAAATCATCAAAGGAGCAGAAGACCTTCTTAATCTCAGTGAGAGTGCTCGACAACTAAGCCAAACGGTCCAATCTGATGATCCAGCCCTAACCGTTGTAAGGCTTAAACCTCTGATTGACTCTATTATGACTGATATCGCTCAAAAACACCCAGACAGTGCTATTTCTGTAGAGATTGATGATCCTGTTATACAGGCTGATGATCGAATTAAATATGTAATCCATGAACTCGTCGATAATGCAATCAAACATAATGGACAAAGTAACCCCCAAGTCCATATTGCCGCTCAAGAGTCAGAGGAGTCTGTTCAGGTATCTATCATAGATAATGGTCCTCTGATTCCGGATGTAGAGCTATCAGAAATTAATACTCAGCTGGAACGGACAGATGTTAACCACGGGTCCGGCCTCGGATTGCGTTTAGCTAAGCTAACAATTGAAGATTATGGAGGAGAGATTACCCATCAACCAAGAGAACCAGAAGGGAATATACTAACCATTGAGCTGCCAGTAGCTTCCGAATAAGTATGTTAGTTATTTTCCTGTGATAATCTCTGAACCAACAGCGTTTCCAGCTTGATCTATCTGCTGAGCTGGCTTCTCAGCTCTACCGTGGGGGGATCATTAGCCGCCTAGTTGGAGGGGTGTCAGTTCATATGCCCTGCGGCCAAGAGCGGGGGTGCTGAGGTAGCCAGACACACTGGATCCTCTACAGAGATAGCAGGCAGAGTGCCTCGGGGCTTGACCTCGAGGTACTCCATTGTCGGAGTAGCGATCAAGTTTATTGATAAGTCCCACACCACCGTGTATCGGTCGTTGACACTAGCACATATTTTATTATCTATGATACTTTGTTGTCTTTATCAATGGTACCATCAGAAGGTGATACCCGCACCGTTACGCGGACGTTTACAGCCGACGACGTATCTCGGTTCGCTGAGTTTTCTGGTGACGATCAGCCTAGACATACCGAACCAAGAGAAAACGGTGAGCTAATGGTCCAAGGTTTACTTACTGCAACACTTCCCACTGAAGTTGGAAGCGATGACCGCGTATTAGCGCACACCATGGAAGTTGAGTTCTCCAAGCCAGTATACACAAATGAACAAGTCGAGTGCCATGTCTTCTATGAGAGCGTCACCGAGAAGGATAAGCGATATGACGTAACTATGGATATAACGTGTAGTAATCCGGAAAATGATATAGTGCTGACCGGTAGCATCAACGGGATTATCTGGAAAGAATAGTTCTAGCTCTGTAAGTGAAATAGATCCTTCTGATTCAGTAAATACGTGGATCATCACCTACGCATGTAGTATACCATTTGCTAAAAATATAGGAAAAAATATACTAATACATATATTAAAACAAAAATACAATTTGAATTGAGATCTGATGACAGATATATCTGAAATAAATAGAGAATAAATCTGCAGAATATTAAATATATTAAAAAATGTATCCAAAATGCTTATTATTATTATATCGAAAATATAGGATAAATTACTAAATCTTTCTTTTATTTTTATATATTATATGGTGAAATTTGACACAAAGAATATTTATGCTGTTCCTAAAAATCAGTACGGCTTCTGGAAATACGGTTCCTCAAACAATGTCAGTGTTTGTCCGAGACCCTTCTTCTTAGCGTTTTGGTATACCTCGTTTGTCCATGTCACATCTTCCATCGGTAGCCCCAGTGGATAGAAAATAGACTTTCCGTCAGTTGGCTCACTGTCCTTTCCGGTTATAATATCATGGATTGCGCGAAGGTCTTCCTCGTCAATCTTAAGTCCTTTATTATAATCCACAGCAGCTCCCAGTGCATTCGTAATGTCCCAGTCCAGATGTTCTGCGAATTCAAGATCATTCTTCGGAATATCACAAAACACGAGTTCTTCCTCAAACGCCTCCAGTGGAACACGTAGATCGCCAAGCGGAATAACAACTGTGTCGTCTTTTAGCCACGACTCTTTGATACGTGGTGGCGGTGAACCAGCTGCTGCAACCGATACAACATCGCCTTTACTAATTGCGTCTTCCGGGGAATCATTTGGCACAATCTCAGCGTCGATATCATCTTCCATATAATCTTTAAATGCCTCTGCCTTCTGCAGTTCAGGATGGTGTATTTGAATTTCTTTTAACGAATCAAGAGCAGCATCCATTGCGAGGGCAGATGTTTGCCCGATCACCCCTGGTCCAATTATTGTTGCGACTTCTGCCCGATCACCTTGGATATACTTTGCTCCTACCCCCGACACTGCGCCTGTTCGCATTGCGCTTTCGACTTGCCCATCCATCAAAAATAACGGTTCACCGCTGTCTGGATCGTTAAGTGTGATCGTATGTAGAGAGCGTGGAATTCCTCGCTCTGCCGGATTATTCACATTCGACCCATACCACTTTACTCCCATCTTATGCACGTCTCCTCCGACGTATGCTGGCATTGCACCAAACCTACGGTCTGGCCCGGATTCGGGAACTTCTGGATACTCCGGTTCATCCGGGAACGTTGTCATATGCCCGTGAATTGTTTGACCAGATGTTGTTCCTCCACCCATAATTACACGACCTTGGTTATACAATTCAAACACGTACTCCATCTTCTCGACGCAACCTTCCATGTCTGTTAAACCTGCTTCTATTGCTTCCTCTTGCTGGAGAAACATAATCTCCAGTGGCTGTCTTTCAGTAGACATCCTATTGGTAATAATAAACAAACCAATACATAAAATTTGGTTTTGATGTATATATTGGATTAGTCTTATACTTTACCACCACCTGATAGGAGGATCAGAGTTATAATATCTAATATATCAGTTGCAATTTGGATATATATCCAGTTAAAGTATTTTTGAATAATGGTTCCTTGAAGTCTTTATACAAGCGAGGCAGCTTATTTACAAGGGGGATAAGGCAATTTCTCCGAGCTTGCTCCCAAGACGAGCTCATCTCGAAAACCCACCTCGGCGCTGTTCATAATTACGAGGCAGTATCTGATTCTGTCTCCTGTCGGGGATCAACAACTCCATGTCCTTGCTTGTTTTTCTCAAATCGATCTAGAGAGAAATAGTCTACGTCAGTGATACTTGAATCACCTTTGGTCACAAGATCTGATAGTATCTTGCCGATTGCTGGCCCCTGTTTAAACCCATGTCCGGAAAACCCGCACCCAACAACGCAGCCGTCAGGGCCTACCTCGTCAAGAATAAAGTCAAAATCTGGTGTGTTTGAGTAAATTCCACAGTACTCTCCTTGTAACCCAGCGTCTTCGAGATCCGGACAGAAACTGACTAAGTTATCTATTAGTTCTAACTTTACGTCCTCATCAACACTATCTTTATACGTATCAGGGTCAACTTTTCCTTCTGACTCGTGTGTATGTGTTGCGATAAGTATCCCATCAACAAAGTCATCTCTAGCATACCATTCTTCCCCAGGGGCCCCACTAGTTGGTAGACCTTCTGAATATTTTCTACTGAATCCCTCTGATTCCAGTAGTAAAATTTGCTCACGTGATAATTCAATCGGCACATCGACTTCGATTGTCTCCATGATCTCTGTAGTCCATGGTCCGGCTGTTACAACGACGTTTCCCGTCTCAATAGTTTTTTCTGGTGTCTTCACCCCAACTACTTTCCCTCTTTCTGTTTTAATCTCCGTGACTTTTGTCCCCGTATCAACGATTGCCCCGGCTTCACGGGCAGCATTTACAAACCCAATACATGCATCGGTTCCACTGGAGTATGCTGCTGTTTCATCATTTACAACAAAGTCTGTCTCTGGACTTGATATCATTGGGTATTCCTCTGTAAAATCTTCGCGCTCAAGTCTTGATACTGGAATATTCAACTCTTCTAATACTTTGTGGCCATTCATTGCATATGCTCCAGATTCGTCTCCCTCAATCCCGAGTCGAAGTAGAGGATTTGGCTTATATGCGAGTGGCTGTCCTGTCCGCTCCTCAAACTCACGATAAAATTTATGACTCCATTTTGCCATCTCTGCATAAATTTTCGAGGCTCCATAGTGATGTCTAATAATTGCAGAAGAATCCCCCGTTGCTCCGCTTGCAATGTTGTCTTTTTCGAGTAACAGCACTGACTGATCTGTTTCCGTTGCGTGGAAATAACAGGTGCTTGTGCCGGCGATTCCTCCACCAATAATTACAGTGTCCACTGTGTCTGGTAGGTCTTTCTGCATATATCTTTGGTCTAATTTCTGTATGTATATATCTTTGTTACAAGGTAATTTATCGCATGATCTCTGGTCTGTGATCTGCTTTAGAAATAAAAAATCAAAGCGTAGCCCCCCGTGATCTACAGAGATAACAGGCAGAGTGCCTCGGGGCTTGACCCCGGAGCAGTTCACTGACTGAAATCTTGCTGTATCTTTTATGTCCACTTCTCAATAGGAAACTTAGGATACCACCTATCTACAGATCAAAAAGAACGAATTTCGCTGATGTTGATTCTGATACGTTTCACCTGTAGAGCCGTGCGTCTCTCTGGTTAGTGTCTTATACGTTCTCTTTGACTGACTTTGTTAGTTGAGGAACGACATCAAAAAGGTCGTCAACGATGCCGTAATCTGCAATATCAAAGATCGGCGCCTCAGGGTCTTCATTTATCGCAATGATTGTGTTTGCATCTTGTATCCCTGCGACGTGCTGTACTGCTCCTGAGACTCCCACAGCGAGATAAACATTCGGTGATACAGTTTTCCCTGACTGACCAACCTGCCGACTTGGTGGTAACCATCCATTGTCGACAATCGGCCGAGACGCTGCAAGTGTTGCACCAGCTGATTCAGCAAACTCTCTAATTAACTCAATATTTTCTTTACTTTCGATCCCACGACCAACTGAAACAACAAAATCAGCATCAGTGATGTCTATGTCCCCATTTGACGTGGATCTCAATCCTGTCACGGCACTGTATATTTCATCGTCTGGAGGGGAGATGTCCATTGATGTCACCGTTGGATTACCACCTCTACTTGCTTTTTCCCATTCAGAACTCCGAATTGTCAGGACGCTTTGATCACTTTTGATACGCATCTTCGTCTGGATTTTTGCCCCGTGTGTCTCTCGAGTTACTGCTAGCTTTCCATCATACGCAAAATTGATGACGTCCGTCAATATCGGCATATTCAGTTTTTTAGCAACTGCCGGCGCAAAGTCGAGCCCGTTGACCGAATTTGGTGTCAAAATATACTTTGGGTCACATTGCTTTCCTATCTCACGGATCGCATGCACGTATGTATCGTGATTGAAGTGCCTACCATCAGTAACTGCATAAATTGTATCAATCCCTGCGCACTGAAATTCTTTAGATAGTTTCACCGCCTCTCCATTGATAACTGCTGCGTGAAGCTCTCCTCCTGTTTCCGCTGCTAGTTGTTGTCCAGCAGTAGCAAGTCGGAGTGAAGATTCACGAAATGACCCCTGACGATGATCTGGGATGATCAACACGTCACTCATGTGCTTACAACCTCATTTTCTACGAGATAGTCAGATAACTGTTCAGCAGTCTCTTCTGGATCCCCACTCCAAAGTGTTGCCTTCTCATCTACTTCTGGTATGTATACATCTTTAATCTCAATACACGAACCAAGTTCTTTACCATTTATTCCGAGGTCGTCCAGTGACTTCAGGTCAAGCGTCTTTCGCTGTGCTGCCCGAATCCCGCGAATGCTTGCGTATCGTGGTTCGTTTATGCCTGTTTGTATCGTTAACACAGCCGGTAAGTCGATATCTGTCTTTTCGATCATGCCACCTTCTAACTCTCGGTGTACCCGTATTTGATCTTCATCAAGCAGTGTTTGATTCACAATCGCTGCCCATCCATAATTAAGTCGTGTCGCTAAGTGCACCCCAACTGCACCCAACTCTTCGTCACCTGTTTGTGCACCTGTTAGAATGAGGTCGGGATCCTCTGCTGCCAGCCCTGCAGAAAGTATCTTTGTCCGGGCGTCGACATCAATGAAGTCCATCTCTGCGAGCGTCTCGTCCCAAATTCGTATACCTCTGTCCGCCCCTTTAGCAAGACACGTTCGGATTATCTCCTCTGTCCGCTCGGGGCCTATTGTTATAACCACAACTTCTGTACCTTCCTGCTGCTCACTAATCTGCACAGCTTCCTCGACTGCGTAGTTGTCCCATTCATTCAGTTCGTGCTCTACATACTTTTCTTCAATCTTATTTCCAGTAATTTCGAATTTATCTGGAACGACACTTACCTCTCTAACAATTACTGCAATCTTCATGCATAGCATACATATTCATATGATTATATCAACGTTCTGTATCATGGCATGTACTGCCGAATAATTTGACTGTGTTTACCAGACGTAAATTCTCTTGAAAAAACTGTGTGCTTAGTGATCCCTGTATTCCGTTAAGTGGATCACCAATACATGTTACAATCACTGTCCTAGTCTCTATAAGCGAAGCGAACTGATCATTTCAGGCTTTGACTCTCTACCAACTACAATGTTTTAGACTACAATACACATCATTCTGGCTAACTTGGTGATGATATCCTCTGTGATGACGGTTGTAACAATTGAAACTGGTATTCTTACATGCTTGACCTTCCCTTATTTCGCTGCTGTGTGTGGATATTATGAATACGGTATAACCGTTTTTTGTTACATGACAGTCAGGCTTTTGGGAGTGTAAAGTAGCTGGCTAAACTGAATGTAAGGAATAAAACAAATTCTGTTTAATATGCGTAAACAAAAGAGTCCTGAGCTGACAAAACTTCTTTAATCCCTCATAACATGCTGCGCATATGAAAGATAACACTGGTCGAAAGCTCAGCACGGTTTCAACTGCTGTTCATGTTCTTGAGGCCCTACGAGATCTGGAGGGTGCTGGTGTCACAGAACTTGCCAATCACTTGGAACTATCAAAAGCAGCTGTACACGGCCATCTTTCTACCCTCCGTGACGAACAGCTGGTTGTCAAACGTGGCGATGATTATCATCTGAGCTATCACTTTGTGACACTTGGTGAATATGTAAAAAACCAAAGCGACCTCTATACTGCTGGTAAAGAACGTGTTGACGGACTCGCGGAAGATACCGGTGAGTTTGCTCATTTGATGACCGAACAGTTTGGATATGGAGTTCATCTATTCAAATCACAGGGAGATCAAGCAGTTGGAGAACCCTATCATATCCGAAATCTCCAGCGCCGTGATTATTTACATTATTCAGCAGCTGGTAAGGCGATTCTCTCACGACTTCCTACCGAACGAATCCGATCGATAATTGCAGAACGCGGCTTACCTCAGCGAACAGAAAATACAATCACCTCTGAAAGTGAACTTCTCGATCAACTTGAGACAATCCGCGAACGAGGATACGCGTTCAATGATCAAGAAGAAATTGATGGGCTACGGGCTGTTGCTGCTCCAATTGACACCGACTCTTTGGATACAGTCGGTGCAATCAGTCTCTCTGCACCCATAAGCCGATTTAGTGGTCAGTATTATCGAGATGAAATCCCCGAAATGATCATGCATGCGGCCAACCTTATTGAACTAGATATTGAAACCACAAACAAATAATAGTCAAGTTTTGATCCCGTCACCTCCAATTGAAACGTAGTAATACTGTTTCACAATATCTATTGTGAGGACTTGACAGCGGAAGCAGTGACTGTTTTCCAGTTGTCTGGAGTAATAATGTTTCCAGAGAATTCTCCGGCTTCAGGATATGCAGTTGTAATAACTACGTCTGCTGCTGTGGTGAGATATTCTGTAAGATATTTAATGTGCTCTGCGGCAAGCTGCCCAATTCCATCAAGTGCAATGATAGGAATTCGATCATTAACACTGAATGTCCGGTAACCAGCCAGCGCAGTCACAATCCCAATTAGCTCTACTTCTCCCTCACTCAGTCGATCTAACGATGTTTCCCGGCCGTTACGGGCAACGATAATTTCAAATTGATTTGTGTTGCCTTGTGTGTCTACTTTTCGATTCAGCCGAGCGTTATCAAATCCCGGAACAAACCGTTCAATAATCTCTCCCATTGCTTTATCGAACTGTTCTTTCAATTCTGTTTCTTTTGCCTCTTTTTTCCCCCGTAATTCAGATAACTGGCTGGCTATATTACTTCGCTTTTTCTGTAATTCTTCTAGTTCCCTCTTTTGTTTTCTTAGGCCCTCAAGCCGGTCTTGTTTCTCTGTCAGAGTTCGCTCTTGGGAACCAATTTTTCGTTGCACACGTGTTAATTCCTGCTGAATTTCATCCTGCTCTTTCTCATATTCCGCTTTTAATTCCTCTATCTCTAATCTAAGGTTTTCAATTTCTGACTGGAGGGTGTCTTTGTGCTGCTGTTGTTCTCTCCGCTCAAACTCTAATTCCTCTATTTCCTGTTCAAGTTGCTGCTGCTTTCTCATCACACGTTCTCTCTGCTGCTTTGCTTTTTCAATCTCTTCAATTTCTTCTGTAACTTCAACCTTCTTTGCCTTTATTTCATCTATCTTCTGCTGAATCTGTTCTAACCGTCCATCTACATTGTTTTCTGTTGTTTCCGACCCACAGATCCAGCATTCAAACCTATCTTCTGTAATTGACCGGTCTATTTCCGACAGTAAGTGGACCTGCCCTTCATCAATGATCTCTCGGTTTGATCGATATAACTCCTCTAAAAGTGATATCTGTAGTTCAAGTTCGTCAATCTGATCCTGATATTCTTGAACCTGTTCTTTACTCACTTCTTCTTCGGTAGGTACCTCTATCTCATTCAACTCCTGTTGTTTTGACTTAATCTGCTCTGTATATGTTGAAATCTTTCTATTTATTCGACTAAGGCGTCGCTGTTTCGAGTCAAGTCTTGATTCTTTGCTAGTAATCTTTTCGCGTAGCTCTTCCTGTGCATGGTCTTCCTCAACCTGTTGTGTAAGCTGCTGCTCTTTATTGGTTAATTCACTTAGCTCACTTTCAATCTCAGCGATCTCCTTTTGCAACTCAGGAATTGCATCAACGGATCCTTCTAGCCGTCGAATTTCCGTATCAACTGCCTGCCGCTCATCCTGTAGCTGTTCAATCCTCTCATCAATATCGGCGACATCCAGTGGCTTAATCAATAGCTCTGTCAACCGATCATTGTCCTTTGATCGAACAGCGCTTCTAATCGGGTTGTTCTCACCAAGGAACCCAAACAATTGTGCGCAGATTTTATCTTGTTCACTGGACAATACAGGGTGCCCCGACAGCGTCACTGTCTTTGTTTCATCACGTCCAAGAGAAATCGTATATTCTTTGCTTCCTGTAGATAGTGTTACTTTCCCCTCTTGCTTGCTTTCTGTTAGCGGGTGTGATTCATCAGATAGCGTCGTAATACCTGTAACTGTTCGCAGTGCCATCAATAAACTAGACTTTCCCTGGAAATTTGACGCCTGAATAACATTGACTCCGGGAGAAATTTCCACAACACCCTGTTGTATCCCAGCGATATTTTCAATGTCAACTAACCACATACCCAATATTTTCTCACGCGCACAAAATAATATTACTGTCTGCGTTGATTACTGCTGGTTGTTCTTGCTACTTTCCGTTAATATAGCATGTTCTGAGCAGATCTCCTTATCACGAAGGACTTTTTCTATTCGAGACTGTGTTCCGCATACAGGACACTCTACAATTATTTGCGTCTTAATCGGTATATTATCAGCTTTATAGAGTGAATCCCCAGAACCAAGCGATGAAATGATCTCTTGCATATTCTCTTCAACGATATCCTCCACATATTCTACTCGCTCTTTTTGCCAGTTTGACCTTTTTGCCTCATCTCGCTCTTTATTTCCTTCCAAACAATTCGTTAGGTGTCGGTATAATGTTGATGTTGATATTAGATTACTTATTAGTTCCTCGCTGTCTATCCCCTTTGCTTCAAGTTCATCGAGTAAGCCTTGTCGCTCAAGCTCTTCTCCGCTATCTAGTGTTTGGTAATCTGACTTAAGCCGAGAATCTACAATGCTTACCTCGTGTTCCTCATAGGTCGTTTCAATTATCTTTTTGTTGAACCAATCTCGAAGTGGTCGTAGGCCTGTCTCTGGGTAATCTTCTGTTCCGTTCCATCGTCTGAGTAGATATTCATCAACACTGTCTGCCTGCACCGCATCCTGTAAGTTGTATTCTTCAATCACCCGACCAACTTTACAACAAGAATTCATATACTGAATGTTGCAAGGGAAACAACATAGTGTTTCGGTCGAATTATGACGGTACTTTTACCGTCTTAAAAAATTAATAATACTACTAAAAAATAATAGGAAATATGATATAATTACAGGGATAGTATGAATATAAAACAAAAATTAGTTTTTAAGTTGTAGATTAATCAAAAAATATCCAGAAAATGGGGGAAAATAACTTTTCACCGACAAAAACACAAAATAAATATGCAAAAAATTAATAAGAATATTACATTTATATAGTAGATAATATTATATTACAGAGAATATTGACAGAGGCTGGTATTGGAAAACTACTTGCGAAGCTATTTGTTCGCGTATTATTTTAACCGTTATAGGCTACATCTCCATTTTCAAGGAGCACTGCAGGGGTGAGAATCGCAGGGAGGTATAGATACAGCCGTCCGCTCAGCCTAATCAGCACGGCTAATTTACATGCCAGTTGACACCAAGCTGTAATAGATGTTATTCACGAGCCTAGTTTATACTGGACCGTCCCTGCGGTTAGACTACATCATCCTGTCACTATATTGGAGGTCAGGAACTGACTGAATTAATGCCTGAAGGGGTCTACTTCACAAAGAAGCTGAGGAACCCCCCGATGAGGTGTCTTCAGAGTGGCTTATGCGACCAGAAAGCTTCTGACTCAACGAGTCGGCGAAGACGGCGAGTAGCCAGGGGCAGTTCACCATACTGTCGTTACGGCGCATTTATCAAAACTACTTTGATGCCGTAAACTATTTTGGCTATTATGGTTGACAAAACTGGAAATCAGACAATTGATGACGCTGTCGAGCGTGTCTTATCCGGGATCAAGCTAGATCGAGCTGACGGGTTATCACTGATTTCACAGCCGGTTGAAAAACTAATGAGAGCAGCGGACATTGTCCAGTCACGATACGGAGATAATACTGTTAACTCATGTAGTATTGTCAATGCTAAATCCGGCGGATGCGCCGAAGACTGTCAGTTTTGTGCGCAGTCTGCATCTTTTGACACGGATATTGAGACCCATGACCTGCTTGATCCTGACCGCATTCTTACGGCAGCAAAGAATGCAGAGCGCGATGGTATCTCTCGGTTTGGGATCGTCATCGCTGGTAGAGGAGTAAATAAGCTACAGCGCCCAGAAGAGTGGTCCCATATTATTGATGCCATCCGGTGTGTCCGCCGTGAAACTGATCTTGCCGTTGATGCAAGTCTTGGAACACTAACCAAAGACGAAGCCGAAACACTCGCTGATGAAGGGGTTGAGCACTACAATCATAACCTTGAGACATCACGACGGTACTTCTCTGAGGTTGTTTCTACTCACACATTTGACGACCGACTGAATACACTTGAGAACGCCAAAGAGGCTGGTATGCAGCTATGCTCTGGTGTTATTCTGGGGATGGGTGAATCCCCAGCTGACCGCATTGATGCGGCTCTGAGCCTCCGTAATTTAGGCGTTTCATCTTTGCCAATTAACCTTCTTAATCCAATCCCCGGAACTCCAATAGGCGATCAGATGCAGGATACAGCAGCGATCTCCCGATCACAACTACTCAAGACAATTGCCGTATATCGTCTTCTTCATCCGACTGCTAATGTACGTATTGCTGGTGGCCGTGAAGCTAATATCACGTATGATAAGCAACATCAACTGTTTGAAGCAGGAGCAGATGGACTGGTCACCGGTGATTATCTCACAACTGAGGGCCAGTCGCCTGAGAAAGATGCGACAATTATCCGCCGTTCTGGCATGGAGCCTGACATGAATATCAATCCTACTACTAATCGCTAACGGAACAATCAGCTTACAGCGGTAGCAAGGCGAACGCCCACGACTTCAGTCCTGTGAAGGAAATCAATAGCAGTGAACACTATTCTATTATCTGGAGATTGTTTATCACCCGTATTTTATATTCGGAGATCTCGGTCTATTTGGATGCTGGCAAGACACAACCTATTGTTATACATCTGCTCCCAGAAGAAATCGAGCATGGTAAAATCCGAGTCTTGCTGTGTGCATATATTGTACACAAAAATAGCACGACACGAATGCTTATTACGAACCTGGTAAATAATAATACTCACAATGGTGATTGACACTGTCCTTCATGCAGGAACCGAACATCCAAATCTCTGGTGGGTGTTTATCCCAAGTCTGTTGTCGTTTATTTTTGGAGTTGGTGTTGGACTGTACTCCGACCAGCTACGCCGGTTGACCCAGTCCGATCCAGATATTTCAACTGAGTAATTAGTAGGCTTCCCCAACTGACGGGGATCTACTTATAGGTATCAACTATTCCTCACTATTGTTATCATCATCATCTTCATCATCCTCATCATTTTCATTCTCTTCAATTTCTTCGTAAGTAACTTCAATCCCAGTGGCCACCGGACGAATTATATACCTCGTGGTCCATGGCGGCCCTGTCCGTATTGGGGCCATGTCAGCTGTAAATCTCGTTCGATATGAACTCCGAATCTCGAAGTGTTTGTTGAACGTAACCGGGGCATTTCCTGGAATTCTGACATCTGGATCGTCAGATCCCTGTGTTCCTCCTGGATTTCCTGGAGATGACCCTGTATCCCGGTTTTCTGCTAATGTTGCACTTTCTACTTCTGCGTTGAGTTTGAGATAATTATATCGCCCAACTGGAATTTCTCGATCCTCATCTATAAGTTGTGTTTCGCCTTCTCCAGCTAATTCCGTTAAATCAACAATTTGCTCCTCGTCAAATTCATACTCTGTTCGCCCCTCTTCCTCTTCTGGGCCTTCAAGCTCCTCAACAACAGAAAGTGTTGCTGTTTCCTCAACTTCCTCAATCATTACGGTTATTTCGTACTCTCCGGTTTCACTGAATCCATCCTCGTACTCATCATCGGTAGGCACGTTCTCGAACGTGACTGTTTCCTCTGTCGTAGTGCTTATATTATCTTCTGACTTCGCTTCGCTGACTCCATTCCAATCAATCTGTAATTCGATATCTACTTGTTCATCTGTATTAGCCCGCAAATCAATCAATCCTACACCAATATCAGCATAATCTTCTTCTTCTATTTCCACATCATCAACCCGAGTTATGACCACCCGATCCTCTTCTTCACTATCTAATACTTCTAATGTTGCTTCCCCAGTTGCATCTCCATTGGCGTCTATCTCCATCTCGTAAGTCCCCGAGGAAATATCATCTGCTTCAATTGAGAATGTGATTTCCTCTTGCGTATTTGAGTCAATTGTTCTGGTTTCTACCGGTTCGATATCCTCATCAGATATTGTGAGCGTGAACTCTGCATCTTCGACCGTATTCATAGTATAATTGTCAATAGTAACTGTAACCTCTATACTCTCTGCTGTGTCCGACACGAACACATCATTAAATGATGTGATCACTAACTCTGCGATGTCTTCTATTGACCGCCGAGGTGAAAGATAAATACTATCTATCGCTATTTCCAGTGACTCAAAATCACCAATATCGGTTGGTTGATCCGTGACGCTAGTCGCTAGTAATCCAGTTTCTTCATCTTCATTTCCATCATCTCCATTCCCGTTATCCGAACTATCCATCTCAATACATCCGGCAACTCCGGCAGATCCTATTGCGGCTGCTGTTCCCGCTGCTAAGAACTGCCGTCTTCGTGAGCTTACTTCAACTTCTGAACAGTCCGACGATTCTGTAGGTGTCGATCCCATTGTACTTTCACGTTAGACCTTATTTTCCTTATATATGCCAAATAGCTAGCTTGGTTTAAGCTGAGTTAACGCTATTTAATCATAATTCTGCACTGCGATTATGGAAAATTCCAAAATAATTATTAAATAATGTAATAAATATTATTATTCGAGACGTCACCTGTGATCAACAGGCCCTAATTCGATGAGCCACAGACGAGTTAACCCGTGAGATACCGCAGAGTCAAGCCCCGAGGCATTCGACGTGGGTTCTCTGTAGAAATGTCCATCTCCCCTGCATCCGCACAAGTTTCAGTAAAATATGCCTTCTGTTACTATTTATTCAAGGCAATCGCTCAGCGTACAATAAATGTAAAAACTAAATTCTCCACAGTGTGGAGAATGTACAGTTATTTCCGGACGACGTTCGTCGCTCGGGGGCCTTTCTCAGCCTGTTCAATTTCGAACTCCAGCTCCTGACCCTCTTCAAGATCAGGACCTCCGATATCTTCCATGTGGAAGAATACGTCTTCGTCTGCTTCGTCAGTTTCGATAAATCCATAGCCGCCAGAATCGTTGAAGAAATCAACCGTTCCGTTTGCCATTGTAAACAAATGTATGGTGCATACATGTATAACACTTCCGAGAGTCATGATACCATGGAGACAGAACATTTATCGTAAAATTTCTCTAAATCAACTTCTCAAAGGACTTACCGTGAAATACTGCTGAATATCGCCTATTAACCGTCAAGATACAGACATGGAAATGGATCGAATAGATCTTGGATCGACCCAGACTAAATTTAGGAGACCTTGAGACTGTATCGTAATTGGCTTGATGTAGGCTTTTATTGTATGCTTCCCTCATTCATATTATGGGCCCTTCAACGGTGGTTGTGATTGGCCGTGATGTTTCTGATGCTACTGTCGCCGCCTTTTCGGAATACGACTTATCCATTGAATGCGTTGACGATGCTGAATCTGTGACTGCAATTCTTGAGGACAAGCATGGTGCTGTTCTCTGTTCTGTCAATCCAGATACTTCAGTGCCACTCGAAGCTTTCTCCTTCATTCAAACTGCAAATCTAAACGTTCCCGTCTATCTTGGCATCGACCAATCACAGCAACAATTTGCGGCTGATGCTCTTGAGGCTGGGGCAACAGACTATGTTTACTGGTCTGAGCTACAGTCAAATCCTGATCTCCTTGCCCGAAAAATCAGCCTACAAATTGAAGCACATCCCGACTCATCAATCATTTCGGATTTTAATCGGCAGCTGGTTCAGTCTATCAGGCTTTTCCACGATCTTCAGTCGATATTCGCCAATAGTGATCTCACGACTAATGAACGCCTTGACCGTGCCGTTGAGACCGCTGCCGAGCGACTAGACTACCCGATTGCATTCGTTTCACGAATTGAGGATGATCAACAAGAGATTATCTCGGCAGCGGGTGACCATGAGTTACTGCAGCCCGGAAAAACAGATATGCTAACCCGGGCCTATTGCCGTGAGACAATTAAATTGGATGAAGGCCTTGTCATCAAAGACGCCACAAACGAAGGGTGGAATGATGATCCAGCTTTTGAGCGATATAACTTGCATTGCTATGTTGGCGCCAAGATTACAGTTGATGACACTGTTTATGGCACTTTTTGTTTTGCAGATACCACTCCTCGCCCTGAGCTAATCGTGCAGATACAACAGACAATCGTTGAAACTCTCGCTGAACGAATTAGCATTGAACTCGCTCAGCCGATTGGCCGGTTCAAAACCGTATTTCAGGGAGCTCCAGATCCGATTATCATTCATACTCCTGACGGAGATATTGTTGAAGTTAACCAACGAGCAACTGAGCAACTGGGATACTCATACGATCAACTTTGCTCGATGAATGTACGAGACATCGAGGTTAATCTCTCTGAAGATGAATTACTAAATATCTGGGATGAATCTGTAGATGGCCGACAGATTCTTCGCGGAGAACACAAACGTGCAGACGAATCAACGTATCCTGTCGAAGTTTGGGTCACTTCTGTTGACATTGGGGGTGAAGTGCAATACATTGCGATTGCCCGAGATATTAGTAAACAAGAAACATACGCTAAACGATTAGAGGAGCAACGTAATAATCTTGAGTTGCTTAATCAAGTAATGCGGCACGATATTCGAAATGATTTACAGCTAATTGATGCATATGCTTCTGAACTTACCGATCACGTTGATCCGGAGGGAGAAAAGTTCCGTAGTATTATTGCAGATGCTGCCTCCGACTCCATCGCACTTACAGCGGTAGCGAGGCGAAAGCCCACCCCTTCAGGGGTGTGGATGAAGCCGACATGATATGTCACAAACAACGTGACATAGACCGGTTGTAATCCCATCGTTTATTTTATTTGATACGTTATAAGCAGATAGATATGCGACATGCTGCTGCGGGGAACGTGCTCACGCTCAAGCTGGCCACGAGTGCGTCTCAACTCTTACACTCACACACCTTCGCAGCCCAACCAGCAGCGGTTGGCATGTCACCCAAGCGCTCCCCACGTGTGGCTGCAACGGGGAGTGGGGCCGATGGCCCGGCCCGCTGCTCACGGTGCTGGACGCCCGTGAGTGTCACTCCCTTCTTGGGAGGGCAACA